>Ga0233385_1000792_pt1 | contig 14490 bp, 10 predicted proteins | sample ElkDunMinimDraft_16_FD_191543 | JGI IMG/M metagenome (GOLD analysis project Ga0233385, IMG submission 191543) | Fecal eukaryotic communites from dung pellets of Tule Elk in California, USA - Elk Dung G36 | ecosystem: Host-associated > Mammals > Digestive system > Large intestine > Fecal | place...
GGTCCGACGATGCCGGATGCGCGCAGCCCTTGGCGCAGCCCGACACGTGCAGGTGCACCGACCCGTCCAGCAAGTCGCTGTTTGTGCTGGCGATTTCGGCGGCGATCCGGCGGGCGGGAATATGCCCCGACGCGCATTCCGGCGCGCCGGGACAGGCCGAGATCGCCTGCCTGGGGTCGTCGGGGGATGCGATGAAATCAAGCGTTTGCGCCTGTTTCCGCAGAGCTTCCGCCTGTTCCACCGTCGCACAGATCGCCACCAGCGTGCGCCCCGGCGCTGGCACGATGTCCCCGACGCCGAGCTTTTGCGCCGCCTCGGCGAATGCTTTCAGCAGCTTGGCGCTGGTGTGCCCGAAGGGCAGGGCGATGCCGAGGGCGACCATGCCGCCACGCAGGCCGACCGTCCCGATCAACGAACCTGCCAGGCCGCGTTCCTTCGCGCGCCCCTCTGGCCTGCCGGCCATCTCCCCCACAAGGGGGGAGATCAGCGGCTTCAGCGGCGCGCCTTTTACTGCAAGGTCGGAGATCGGCGAAATCGCCGGTGACGGGACAATCTCCCCCCTTGTGGGGGAGATGGCCGGCAGGCCAGAGGGGGGCGGCATAGAGCGCCCAACCTCGAAATCGAGAACAGTCGAAAGGCGCTCTGCGTCCAGGTCCCGCGCCCGCGCCTCTCTTCCCATCCCGGCGATCGCGGACAACAGCAGCAGCGCCGCTTGGCAGGCTGCCTCGTCGCCATCCGCCACCCCCAGCGCCCGTGCCGTCGTTCCATCGCCTGCAATTGCGACTTGCCATGCGGAAGAAGCGCCGGATGCAATTCCCGTCAGCCTCACATCCGCCGAAACCTCGTCCAGCGCCGTCCGCCCGCCGCCGTCGACCACGACAGACACTTTCGGCCCAAGCCTGCCTTCCAGTCCGGCCTCGGTGATGCCCGCGCGAATCGCCTCGGCCAGCCGCGTCGGATCGGCGATCTCCTCCGGGTCCAGCCCGGCGAGCACCCCCGTTTGCACCGGCACGCCGGTTCGCACGGCAATGCCCAGTTCGTTCACCGCTGCGGCGAACTGTTCCGCAGAAGACTCCGTCAGGCCGCGCACCTGCACGCTGCCCCGCGCGGTCACCTCGACCACGCCGTTGCCGTGCCGTTCGGCGGCATCGCACACGCCTACGAGCTGCACAGGCGACAGCCCGCCCGCCACCGGGTTGAGCCGCACCAGCAGCCCGTCGCCGGTCTGCATCGGGGCGGAGAGGGCGGGGCAGGCGCCGCGCCGCGAAAACCCGCCGGCCGGAGGCCGCCTTGTCGCGAGCGCGATCATGCGGCGCGGCCCTTCTGTGCAGGAGCGCCCGCCGCCCCGCGCGCCTCGGCCATCAGCGCCTCCAGGTCGTTGTCTACAGAGTTGCGCAGCGGGTTCCACAGACCTCGTTTCCGCGCCGAGGCAAACCGTTCGGCGATGAAGGCAGCGGCCTTGGGGTTCTCGCGCAGGATGAAGTCGCGGACCTTCCCGTCGCCGACATAGGCCTCGTGCAGCGCCTCGATCAGGCTGCCTGGAATGGCGTTGGTCGTCTCGGCAAAGCCGATCAGCCGATCGACCGTCTCGGCGAATTCGGAGGCGCCGCGCGGCCCGTGCCGCATCTGGCCCTCGATGAAGCGCGGATTGGTGGCACGCGCCCGCACCACGCGCGTAACCGCCTCGGTCACCGAGCGCGGCTTTGGCTTGCCGGGATCGGTGGTGTCGAGCACGATGACGTCGGCCTTGCCGCCGAGCAGCGCCACCGCCGCCGAAAAGCCGCCGACGAAGGCGACATCGGCCGAGCCTTCCAGTATGTCGCGGCCGGGGTCGTCGCCGGTATGGACGAGCAGGTCGGCCTCGGCCAGCCGGTCGGCAAAGGCGCCGGGCAGGTGCTGGCCGTCGCCTTCCGCGCCTCCATAGGCATGCGAGGCGGCGTCGAGATAGGCGCGGCCGAACTCTTCGCGCGCCTGCCAATTGCCGCCGGACAGCAGTTCCTCAGGACCGGCGCCATAGGTGCCGGGAGAGGACCCGAAGATGCGTGTTGGCGCCACGTTGTCGCGACGCGCGGCCTCGGCCAGCGGGTTCTCGGAAGCGTCCTCGTCGCGCGCGGCCACCGCCCTGGTCGCGGCGTCGATCAGCGCGATCTGCGTCGGGAACATGTCGCGGAAGAGGCCGGAAATGCGCCAGGTGACGTCGACGCGCGGGCGGCCGAGCGCTGCCGGCGGCAGCACTTCTATGCCGGTGACGCGGCCGGTCGCGGCGTCCCATTGCGGGCGGCAGCCCATAAGCGCCAGTCCCTGCGCGATCTCCTCGCCGCCGGTGCGCAGCGAGGCCGAGCCCCAGAGGTCGACGACCAGCGAGCGCGGCCAGTCGCCATGGTCCTGCATGTAGCGGCGCAGCACTTCGGCCGCCGCCGCCTCGCCGATGTCCAGGGCCGTCGGCGTCGGCATGGTGCGGGGGTCTGCGGTGAACAGATTGCGGCCGGTAGGCAGGACGTCGATCCTGCCGCGCGCCGGCGCGCCGGAGGGACCCGCGGTCACATGGCGGCCGTCGAGAGCTGCGAGCAGCGCCGCGCGCTCGGCTTCCGCGCTCTGCCGGCGGATCGGCTCGTCGTTCGCCTCGGCGCGGCCATAGATGTGCAGCCCGTCCTTGATGGCGAAATCCTTGAGGTCACAGAGCCAGGCGTCGATGCGCCGCAGCGCTTCGTCCGGCTGGTCGGTGTCGGCCACGCCTGCCTCGGTGGCCAGCCCGGTCTTCGCCGCCGTCTCGACGATCAGCTGCGCCAGCCGGTCGCGGCGGCGGCGGTCGAGCCCGTCGGCCTGCGCATATTCGTCGACCAGCCGCTCGAGCTTCTGCTTGTCTTCGTCGAGCCCGGCGCTTGCCAGCGGCGGCGGCAGATGGCCGAGCGTGACGGCGGCGATGCGGCGTTTTGCTTGCGCCGCTTCGCCGGGGTTCGACACGATGAACGGATAGACGACGGGCAGGGGGCCCGTGACGATCTCGGGGAAGCAGGCTTGCCCGAGCGCGACCGCCTTGCCCGGCAGCCATTCCAGCGTGCCGTGCGCGCCGACATGGACGATCGCATCGACGCCGAGCTTCTTGCGCAGCCAGAGCCCGAAGGCGATCAGCTCATGGCGCGGCGGCAGCGTCGGGTCGTGGTAGTCGGCGCGGCGATCCTGCGAGCGCCCGCGGTCCGGCGCCAGCGCGACTGTGACGTTGCCGAAGGTGGCGGCGCGGAGGGGGAAGTTAGGTGCTCTCTGAGGTTGGCGCTCTACGTCGCCCCCCTCTGGCCTGCCGGCCATCTCCCCCACGAGGGGGGAGATTGGTCTCTCCGTCGCATCGCCAGCTCCTGCAGCGTTCGAAGTTGGCGAAACCATAGATGACGACGCAATCTCCCCCCTTGTGGGGGAGATGGCCGGCAGGCCAGAGGGGGGCGCGAAGGAACTCGGGTTTCCCCAAGCAGCCTCCACCGCAGCTTTCGCCTCGGCCGGCAAATCCGCAGACATCGCGAGGTAGTCCTCGAAACTCAGCCCTTCGCCCTCGGCCTCCACCAGATCCAGCAACGCCCGCGCCGTTTCCGGAATCCCTTCAACGGCATAGCCGGCGCTCTTCAGGTCGTGCAGCATGGCGAGCACGGAGTTGGGCACGTCCAATCCTACCGCATAGCCCGTGCGGCCGGCAGCACCCGGATAGTCCGGCATCAGGATCGCCACGCGGCGCTTCTCGCGCGGCGTCGTCTGCAGCTTCGCCATACCCTCGATGCGCGCCGCCACCTGCTCGACGCGGTCGGCTTCGGGCCGGTTGGCGAAGGCGCGGAAGCCGAGTTCGGGGTCGAGGTCGCTTTCGCCCTTGAAGGAGAGGGCGCCGGCAAGGATGCGCCCGTCGAGCTCGGGCATGACGACATGCATGGCGAGGTCGGCCGGCGCCAGGCCGCGCTGGCTCTTCTCCCACGCTTCCCGCCGGGTTGTCGCGACGATCACCTGCATGACCGGCACGCCGGCGCGGTCGAACAGCGTCTCCGCGCCGGGCTCGGCGCCTGCGGCGAAGGCGGTGGCGGTGACGATGAGGGCGGGGTTCAGGTCGCGCAGCGCCTGTTCCACGAAGGCCGAGGAGGTCGGGTCTTTCAGGCTGGCGACGAAGATCGGGACCGGACGCATGCCCTTGGCGGCAAGCGCCTCTGCCAGCACGTCGATCGGCGCCACGTCGGAGGCCAGCAGCATCGAGCGGTAGAAGAGGATGGGGATTATGGGCGCCAATCCCGCACGTTGGCGCTCCACGACGCCCCCCTCTGGCCTGCCGGCCATCTCCCCCACAGGGGGGGAGATCATTCGCTCGCGGCTTGCCGCCGATTCTGAGGTGTCGATGGTTGGCGAAACCGCCGCCTCAGCCAATCTCCCCCCTTGTGGGGGAGATGGCCGGCAGGCCAGAGGGGGGCGATTGGTGATGCCCTTGGCTAGATAGTCGTAAAACCCCGCCTTCGGCACCTCGACCGCCCCGGCCGCCTGTGCCCCATGCCCCGCCAGCGCCGCCAGGCGGCGCATCAGCGCCGTCATGTTCTCAGGCCCGCCCTCGCGGAAATAGGCAAGCAGCGCGTCTAGCTCCTCGCGAGGCAGCGTCGAGCATTCGATGAGCCTCAAATCCTCGTCGTGCGATTCGCCGGGCAGCAGCGCCAGCTTCACGCCATGCGCCCGCGCGGTTGCCGCGAGCTGGTCGCAGCCGTAGCGCCACCATTCGTAGCCGCCGAGGATGCGCACCAGCACGACCTTGGCTTTTACGCCGACACGGTCGATCCAGAGGTCGACCGACATCGGGTGGCGCAGGTCGCGGAGCGCGGCCAGCCGCATCGACGGCAACTTTTCGGCCTCCGCCTTCCAGGCGGTCGCCAGCCCCGCCAGGTCGCTGTCGGTGAAGGACAGCGCCACGATATCCGCCGGCGCCTGCCGCAAATCGACCGGTTCGACAAGGTCGTCGAGCGAGGCTGAGCTGGTCGTCAGCAGGTGCATCTCTATGCGCCTCTCGGCGTGGGGTGGCGTCCTGTCGCGCCCCCCTCTGGCCTGCCGGCCATCTCCCCCACGAGGGGGGAGATTACGCTCTCATGACGCCCTTCGCCAATCTCCGACGCCGCAAGGAATGGCGCAGCGGCGAAGCTGCCAATCTCCGACGCTGCAAGCAGGCGCACGGCGGCGAAGCTGCCAATCTCCCCCCTCATGGGGGAGATGGCCGGCAGGCCAGAGGGGGGCGTGAGGGGGCGTCGTCTCAACAGAACACCTCACCCCACCAGGATCTTCTCGATGGCAGGCCGGTCCAGCCCCTTGAGGCCGATCACCACCAGGCGCGAGCGGCGGTCATCGGCCGGGGTCCAGGCGCGGTCGTAATAATGGTTGACGCGTGGGCCGACCGCCTGGACGAGCAGCCGCATCGGCTTGCCGCCCACTTCGACGAAGCCTTTCACGCGCAGCACGTTCTCCGCCTCGGCGGCCGCCGAAACCCGCTGCGCCAGTTCGTCGGGGCTGGCGATCGCCGGGATTTCGACGACAAAAGAGTCGAAGTCGTCATGCTCGTGGTCGCCCATGCCGTCATGGTGGCTCTTGCGGTTCTCGATGTCGTCCTCGACGGCGAGGCCGAGGCCGAGCAGCAGCGAGGCGTCGACCTGGCCGTTCGCGCTAGGCACGACCTTGACGCCCGGCCTGGCATGGTCGAGCGCGGCGTTGGCGCGGGCGGCACCCTCCGCGTCGATCAGGTCGTTCTTGGACAATATAATGAGGTCCGCGCACGCCACCTGGTCGTCGAAGACTTCCTCGACCGGATCGTCGTGGTCGAGCGTCTCGTCGGCTGCGCGCTGTTCGGCCAGCGCATCCAGGTCGGAGGCTACCTTGCCGTCGGCGAGTGCTGCGCCGTCGACCACGGCCACCACGCCGTCGACCGTCACGCGGCCCTTCACCGTCGGCCACTGAAAAGCCTGGACGAGCGGCTTGGGCAGCGCCAGCCCCGACGTTTCGATGATGATGTGGTCGACCTTGGGCGAACGCGCCAGGATCTGATCGAGCGCGGGGACGAAATCGTCGGCCACGGTGCAGCAGATGCAGCCATTGGCCAGCTCGACGATGTTCTCCTCGGGGCATGATTCGATGCCGCAGCTGCGCAGGATCTCGCCGTCGACGCCGACGTCGCCGAATTCGTTGACGATCAGCGCCAGCCGCTTGCCCTTGGCGTTTTCGAGCAGGTGGCGGATCAGCGTCGTCTTGCCGGCGCCGAGGAAGCCGGTGACGACGGTGCAGGGGACGCGGGCGAGCGAGGCGGTCATGCGATATCCTTGACGATTGCGGGGGGAGGGATGCGCGCGACGAGGCCGCGCTTCAGCGAATCGGGCCGGCCGCGCCAGGGGATCAGCCCGTCGGTCGATCCGGCGAAGAGCTTTGCGCCAGATATCAGGTCCGGGCCGCTGTCGGTCGAGAGGTCGCCGAAGACGTAGCTCCAGCAGTTTTCGCGCAGCAGCGCGGCGGAGAGGCGGCGCTTGCAGTTGCCGAGACAATCGACGGTGGTAACGCGGACTTCGCCGCCGGCCGCGGCAAGGGTGTTTGCCGCAAGCTCGGCTCCCGCGCGCGGATGGGCGTCAGAGCATGTCTCGTCGCGGCAGGTCGCGCAGACGACGACCGTCACCGACGAAAGCTCGGCGGGCGCAATGGGTGCTGCCCCTTCTGGGGAAATGTCGTCGGCCTTCAATACGCGCTCCTTGCCCGGGACACCCGCCGGACTGTCGGATCAGTTTCGCGACGGCAGGTCTCCTGGCTTGCGGGTCGCCGCCCTTGCCGCCTTCCCGGATACTCCAGTGGCTTTCGGCTTGGGCTCGTCGCTTACAGTTGCGGGGACAGCCGCGGAGTTGGGTCGAAAACCCTCACCGCATTCCCTCTTAGCTCCCTCCGTTGCTGGAAGGAGACCGTCAGGTTGGATTTAGGCTTGGTGGCGCGCCCAAGTCAACGCGTCGCTACGACTTCGTCCGTTCCGCCTGCGCCAGCCTCGCCAGGGCCGGCCCGAGATCGCCCTTCGGCACGACCTCCATCCGCTCCAGCCCGAGCCAGGACTGCATCAGCCTGAACTCCTCCAGCAGCTCGGCGGCGGTCTCTGGCGGCGCGCCCGGTTGGGAATAGGTCGCGAGCACGCGCAGCACGCCGGCCGGGCGGTCGGCCTTCACGTCGGCGCGCGCCACGATGGTGTCGCCGAGCAGGAAGGGCAGCACGTAATAGCCGTATTGCCGCTTCTCGGCCGGCGTGTAGATCTCGATGCGGTAGAAGAAGTCGAACAGGCGTTCCGCGCGGGAACGCTCGAAGACCAGCGGGTCGAAGGGCGCCAGCAGCGCGCGGGCATGCACTTTCCGCGGCATACGGGCGTCCTTGTGCAGATAGGCCGGCTGCTTCCAGCCCTCGACCGCGACCGGCAGCAGCTCGCCCGCCTCGACCAGCTCTTCCAGCCTGCCCTTAACGTCGCCGGGCGACAGCCGGTAGTAGTCGCGCAGGTCGCCATAGGTGGCGATGCCGAGCGCCCGCGCCGACAGTCTCAGCAACTCGCGATGCGCGTCCTCCGGCCTCGGGGCAGGGGCGTTGAAGATTTCCGGCGGGATGACCCGCTCGGGCAGGTCGTAGAGCCGCTCGAAGCCGCGCCGCGAATGCGTGGTGATGAGGCCGGCCCAGAACAGCCATTCGAAGGCGTGCTTCTCGTCGCTCCAGCCCCACCAGCCGCCCTTGCCCTTGGCGCCGTCTATCGCGGAGGCGGCAATAGGCCCGCGCGCCTTCACCTCGGCGAAAATCTCGTCGATGAAGCCGCGCTTGCCGTCGGCCCAGCGGGCGAGGCCCTTGTAGATCTCCATGTCGTCGTTGGCGCGCGCCCGCTCCATGCGCCATTGCACCAGCGGCCAGGTCTGGACGGGCAGGAAGGACGCCTCGTGCGCCCAGTATTCGAACAGGCGGCGCTTCTTCCAGCCTGACGCAGCGTCGTCGATGAGCGACATCGGATAGGGGCCGAGACGCGAGAAGACGGGCATGTAGTGCGCCCGCACGACGGCGCTCACCGAATCGATCTGCAGCAGGCCGAGGCGGGCGAGCACGCGGTTCAGATGGCGGCGATCGATAGGGCCAGCCGGGCGCGGATCGGCAAAACCCTGCGCTGCCAGCGCGATCCGACGCGCCATGTGGAGCGACAGCTTGTCTCTCATGGCGTCCGATGTCGTTGCGGAAGAGGGAAATCAGGCAGGTTCATCAAGGGCGGAAATCGTGGATTCCAGCAATCCTAGCAGGCTTTTCATGGAAAGACTGTCAGGAGTCTAAAGTGGAGTAAAATGGTAAGGAATTCAAAGGTCTGAAGTGCCGGGATTCAGTCAAGGTTTGTCTTGCTTCGAGGGGATCGCTGCGCTAACCCTCGCCGCGATGCAGCATGAACCCCGCCCCGGTTCAGCGTACACTCTGTCGCGCTTCCTCAACCGGGTCCCGTGCTGTAAACCAAACTGGATCGTATCCACGGATCTGAGGCAATGAGCGAACTCCTGGGCTCCTACCTGCCCGTCGTCATTTTTATAGGCGTTGCCCTTCTTGTCGGTGTGGCTCTTTTGGTTGCGCCGTTCCTCGTCGCCTACCGCAATCCGGACCCGGAAAAGCTGTCGGCCTACGAGTGCGGCTTCAACTCGTTCGACGACGCCCGCATGAAGTTCGACGTGCGCTTCTACCTGGTGTCGATCCTGTTCATCATCTTCGACCTCGAAGTGGCCTTCCTCTTCCCCTGGGCGGTGTCGTTCGGCGAGATCGGCATGTTCGGCTTCTGGTCGATGATGGTCTTCCTTGCCGTATTGACCATCGGCTTCATATATGAGTGGAAAAAAGGAGCGCTGGAATGGGACTGACCCCTAACACGCTCGTCGCCCCCAAGCCGAAGGGCATCATCGATCCCTCGACCGGCAAGCCGGTCGGCCATGACGATCCGTTCTTCGGCGCCATCAACGAAGAGCTCTCCGACAAGGGCTTTCTCGTCACCTCCTCGGAGGCGTTGATCACCTGGGCGCGCTCGGGCTCGCTCATGTTCATGACCTTCGGCCTCGCCTGCTGCGCGGTCGAGATGATCCACACCTCGATGCCGCGTTACGACTCGGAGAGGTTCGGCGTCGCGCCGCGCGCCTCGCCGCGCCAGTCCGACATCATGATCGTGGCGGGCACGCTGACCAACAAGATGGCCCCGGCGCTGCGCAAGGTCTACGACCAGATGCCGGAGCCGCGCTACGTCATCTCGATGGGCTCGTGCGCCAATGGCGGCGGCTACTACCACTATTCCTATGCGGTGGTGCGCGGCTGCGACCGGGTCGTTCCGGTCGACATCTACGTCCCCGGCTGTCCTCCGACCGCCGAGGCGCTGCTCTACGGCATCCTTCTTCTGCAGAAGAAGATCCGCCGCACCGGCACGATCGAGAGGTGAGTGGTGAGTGAAGCGCTTCAGGGTCTTTCCACCCACCTGACCGGCAAGTTCGGCGAAAAGATCGCAAGGTCCGAGATCGCCTATGGCGAGCTGACCGTGACGGTCGCCGGTGACGATCTCGTCGACGTGGTCACTTTCCTGCGCGACGATCCGGCCTGCCAGTTCATCTCGATCATCGACGTCTGCGGCGCCGACTACCCGTCGCGCGACAAGCGCTTCGACGTCGTCTATCACTTCCTGTCGCCGAAGAAGAACCTGCGCATCCGCGTCAGGGTCATGACCGACGAAGAGACTCCCGTCCCGTCGATCACCGGCGTCTATCCGGGCGCCGACTGGTACGAGCGCGAGACCTACGATCTCTACGGCGTGCTGTTCTCCGGTCATCCGGACCTGCGCCGACTGCTCACCGACTACGGCTTCGACGGCCATCCGCTGCGCAAGGACTTCCCGCTCACCGGCTTCGTCGAGGTGCGCTACGACGACGAGGTCAAGCGGGTGATCTACGAGCCGGTGGAGCTCAAGCAGGAATTCCGCAATTTCGACTTTTTGTCTCCCTGGGAAGGCACGGAATACGTGCTGCCCGGCGATGAAAAAGCCAAGAACTGAGGCAGGACATGGCTGAGACCGCCGTCCGCAATTTCAACATCAACTTCGGTCCGCAGCATCCGGCCGCGCACGGCGTTTTGCGCCTGGTGCTGGAGCTCGACGGCGAAGTGGTCGACCGTGTCGACCCGCATATCGGGCTGCTTCACCGCGGTACCGAGAAGCTGATCGAGGCGAAGACCTATCTGCAGGCACTGCCCTATTTCGACCGGCTCGACTATTGCGCGCCGATGAACCAGGAGCATGCCTTCGCGCTCGCCACCGAGCGGCTGCTCGGCATCGAGATCCCGAAACGCGGCCAGCTGATCCGCGTGCTCTGCTGCGAGATCGGCCGCATCATGAGCCACATCCTCAACGTCACGACGCAGGCGATGGACGTCGGCGCGCTGACGCCGCCGCTCTGGGGCTTCGTCGACCGCGAGAAGCTGATGGTGTTCTACGAGCGCATCAGCGGCTCGCGCATGCATGCTGCCTACATCCGGCCGGGCGGCGTCCACCAGGACATCCCCGACCAGGTGCTGGAGGACATCGGCCGCTGGATCGATCCCTTCCTGAAGACGCTCGACGACCTCGACAATCTTCTCACCCCCAACCGTATCTTCAAGCTGCGCAACGTCGACATCGGCGTCGTTACGCTGGAAGACGCCTGGGCCTGGGGATTCTCGGGCGTCATGGTGCGCGGCTCGGGCGCTGCCTGGGACCTCAGGAAGTCGCAGCCCTACGAATGCTACCCCGAGATGGAATTCGACATTCCGATCGGCAAGAACGGCGACTGCTTCGACCGCTATCTCATCCGCATGGAAGAGATGCGCCAGTCGGCGAAGATCATGCGCCAGTGCCTCGACCGCCTGCTCGGCAAGGACCGCGGCGGCCCCGTGTCCAACCTCGACGGCAAGGTCGTGCCGCCCAAGCGCGGCGCCATGAAGCGCTCGATGGAAGCGCTCATCCACCACTTCAAGCTCTACACGGAAGGCTACCACGTGCCGGCCGGCGAGGTTTATGCGGCCGTCGAGGCGCCGAAGGGCGAGTTCGGCGTCTATCTCGTCTCGGACGGCACCAACAAGCCGTACCGCTGCAAGCTGCGCGCGCCGGGCTTCGCGCATCTGCAGGCGATGGATTTCCTCTGCCGCGGCCACATGCTGGCCGACGTCGCCGCCGTGCTCGGCTCCCTCGACATCGTGTTTGGTGAGGTCGATCGCTAAATGTCAGTTCGCCGCCTAGCAGACCTTTCCGAGCAGCCTGCAAGCTTCGCGTTCAGCGCGGAGAACAGCGCATGGGCTCAGCAGACCATCAAAAAATACCCCGAGGGGCGTGAGCAGTCCGCCGTCATCCCGCTGATGATGCGCGCGCAGGAGCAGGAGGGCTGGGTCACCAAGGCGGCGATCGAGGCGATCGCCGACATGCTCGGCATGCCCTACATCCGCGCGCTGGAAGTCGCGACCTTCTATACGCAGTTCCAGCTGAAGCCGGTCGGAACCCGTGCGCATATCCAGGTCTGCGGCACGACGCCTTGCATGCTGCGCGGCGCCGAAGGCCTGATGGACGTCTGCCGCAACAAGATCCATCACGACCAGTTCCATACCAACGCCGACGGCACGCTGTCGTGGGAAGAGGTCGAGTGCCTCGGCGCCTGCGTCAACGCGCCGATGGTGATGGTCTTCAAGGACACCTACGAGGACCTGACACCGGAGCGGCTGGAAGAGATCATCGACCAGTTCGCCAAGGGCGATGGAGCCAACGTGCCGACCGGCCCGCAAAACGGGCGGACGGTGTCGGAACCGCAGGCCGGACTGACGACGCTCAAGGACGAACGGGCAATCCTCAAGTCGACTCGGGATGCCGCGCCCAGCGAGGGTGCCAGTTCTGAGGCGCCGGCCGCCGCGCCGGCCCATGAGGGTACACAAGTCCCGCCTTCCAAGGCGGCCAAGCCGCAGACTTATGCTCCCGAGACTAACGGCACGCTGAAGTCCCCGTCATCCGAAAAGGCCAGCGCGAAGAGCGAGAAAGCCGAAAGCGCGCCGTCGCCCGCCTTTGACGCGGCTGCCGCCAACGAGACGGAACCCGCCGTGGAAGGCGAGGCGAGGCAGCGCAAGTCGCTGACGGCCAAGTCGGAGCAGGTGGAACTGGCCTCTCCGGAACTCCTGCGCGGCGAGCCCATCGGCCCCAGCGGCAAGCGGACCGTGAAGGCGGAGAAGCCGTCGCTCGACCATCCGGACCGCCCGGCAGGCATCGAAAAACCGGCTTTGGTCGACGACCTCAAGCTGATCTCGGGCGTCGGGCCGAAGAACGAGGGTATCCTCCATTCGCTTGGCATCTACACTTTCGCGCAGATCGCGTCGTGGAAGGAAGCCGAGCGCGCCTGGGTCGACAGCTATCTGAACTTCAAGGGCCGCATCGACCGCGACGACTGGGTGAAGCAGGCCGATGCGCTGGCGCGCGGCGGCGTCGAGGAATACATCCGCGTTTTCGGCAAGAAGCCGGTCTGAGGGCGAAAGAATGCTTCAGGACAAAGACCGCATCTTCAACAACATCTACGGGATGTTCGACCAGTCTCTGGCCGGCGCGATGTCGCGCGGCCATTGGGACAACACCAGGGGCCTGATCGACAAGGGCCGCGAGTGGATCGTCAACGAGATGAAGGCGTCCGGCCTGCGCGGCCGCGGCGGCGCCGGCTTCCCGACCGGCCTGAAGTGGTCGTTCATGCCCAAGCAGAGCGACGGGCGGCCGTCCTATCTGGTCGTCAACGCCGACGAGTCCGAGCCCGGCACCTGCAAGGATCGCGACATCCTGCGCCACGACCCGCACACGCTGGTCGAAGGCTGCCTCGTCGCCGGCTTCGCCATGGGCGCCATCGCCGCCTACATCTACGTGCGCGGCGAGTTCATCCGGGAACGCGAGGCGCTGCAGCGCGCGATCGACGAGGCCTATGAGGCCAGGCTGATCGGCAAGGACAACAAGAACGGCTACGACTTCGAGATCTACGTCCACCACGGCGCCGGCGCCTATATCTGCGGCGAGGAAACCGCGCTGCTCGAAAGCCTGGAAGGCAAGAAGGGCCAGCCGCGCCTGAAGCCGCCTTTCCCGGCGAATGTCGGCCTCTACGGCTGCCCGACGACCGTCAACAACGTCGAATCCATCGCGGTGGCGCCGACCATCCTGCGCCGCGGCGCCTCGTGGTTCTCGTCCTTCGGCCGGCCCAACAACGTCGGCACCAAGCTCTTCTGCATCTCCGGCCACGTGAACAACCCGTGCACCGTCGAAGAGGCGATGTCGATCCCGTTCCGCGAGCTGATCGAGACGCATTGCGGCGGCATCCGCGGCGGCTGGGACAACCTGCTCGCCGTCATCCCGGGCGGCGCATCCGTGCCGTTGGTGCCGGCCGAGCAGATCATCGATGCGCCGATGGACTTCGACGCGCTGCGCGACCTGAAGTCGGGCCTCGGCACGGCGGCCGTCATCGTCATGGACAAGTCGACCGACATCGTGAAGGCGATCGCGCGGCTCTCCTATTTCTACAAGCACGAGAGCTGCGGCCAGTGCACGCCGTGCCGCGAAGGCACCGGCTGGATGTGGCGCGTGATGGAGCGGCTGGTGCGCGGCGAGGCGCAGAAGCGCGAGATCGACATGCTGCTCGACGTCACCAAGCAGGTCGAGGGGCACACGATCTGTGCGCTTGGCGACGCCGCGGCCTGGCCGATCCAGGGCCTGATGCGGCATTTCCGCGGCGAGGTGGAACGCCGCATCGACGAGTTCTCGCGCAATGCGCACCGGGCCGAGCCGGTGCTGGTTGCGGCGGAATAACGGAACAGCAAAAACGAAAGTGCGGGCCTAAGGCTCGAACAAGGAAACGGCGAAGGCGGGCAGACGAAAAGACGACTGGAGCATATCCCGAAGGCGGAACCGCTTTCGGGAATTCATGGTGAACCACCAGGAGACAGCCAATGTCGATGTTTTCCCTGCCTGAGGAACTGATGCCTGACGTGAAGAAGTTCGAAGCGATGACGGGAGAGATGCTGCCGCGAGAATTCGCGAGCGCGGCCAACCTCTTCGTGCATCCGTTTGCCGGCATGGCCGCGGCGTCGGCCGTCGGCATCGGGATGGCGAGCCAGGGCTTTGGCTTGTGGCTCGGAACGGTCTCGGCCTTCGCCGAGGCCTCGCAGACCATGTTCTGGCAGCTCTACGACGAATTGGACGAGGATATCGGCTCGGACAAGGCAAGGCGCTCGCCGGCCACCAAGGCGAAATCGACGGCAAAGGTGCTGATCGAGGACGTGCGTTCGACGGCGCTGGAGATCGCCGGGCCGGCAGACGCGGCAGGCTCCGCCGCTCCGGCCAGGGCCGAACCGAGCGTTGCCGCGAAGGCTTCGTCCGCCGTGCTGGAGCCGGAAGACTTCCGCCAGCCGAAGTCGATGCCGAAGCCGAGGAAG
>Ga0233385_1000795_pt1 | contig 14429 bp, 12 predicted proteins | sample ElkDunMinimDraft_16_FD_191543 | JGI IMG/M metagenome (GOLD analysis project Ga0233385, IMG submission 191543) | Fecal eukaryotic communites from dung pellets of Tule Elk in California, USA - Elk Dung G36 | ecosystem: Host-associated > Mammals > Digestive system > Large intestine > Fecal | place...
TTCGGGACGAAGAGGTCGCAGGTTCAAATCCTGTCACCCCGACCAGCCGAAAAGGGCCGCTGACCTGGGCAAATGCTTAGGGCAGCGGTCCTTTTCGCCTTGCCTACAAGCGACCTCTTCGTGTGTCTTGGGCATCCAACTGGGCATCTAAGTTTGGCTCGCGACTTCTTCGCGCGACGCTTTGATCGGCGCGTCGGCACAGGTCAGAGGATTGAGCGGCTGCTTCGACCGCTCGCGCGGTGGGACTCGTTGGACGCCTACCTGATTACCCGCACGGTCACGGTCGGGACTGTCAGGAAGTTTGTGTAACTGACCTGGCGTGGGGTCCCAGGCTGCTACTGGTGCCCCGGGCCTTGATCGGGTGCCAGACCAGCAGGCTTCCTTGTCTCCGCTGGCAGATCCAGCTCTGCAGGAGACCCGGGCCAAATGTTAAAAATGTCGCGGGCGCCGAATCAACCGTGGTGACCTGGTCCCATGTCGATCCTGATGACCCGCCCTGCCGTCGCTGACCTGCGTCGGATCGCCGCTGACCTGGCCTCTTGGCAGAGCGATGGTAAGACTCTTCAGCTCCACCCGGGGGACCTGGGTTGGCACTCGCTGGTCGGAGCAGCGAGGACGGCTGAGGACCTGCGAGTCTGGTCACGCAAAGGGAAGATGGTTGCCCTGGGTCTGTTGGACGAGCCGGGTGTTCTGCGCATGGCGATGGATCCAGCAGCCCGCGACGACGACGAGCTGGCGCGGCAGATCGGCTCAGACGTGAACAACCCTGACGCGGGAGTCCTGGCCGCCGGAGAAGCAATCATCGAAGCACGAGATGCGCACAGCCTGCGAAAGTTCTTGTCGGACGAAGGATGGACCGCCGGCGAAACCTGGACACCGTTCTACTGCGACATGCTCGGTCCGATCCGCACGGACCGGATAGCGAGAGCAGAGCTCCGCGTCGAGTCAGCTGGTCCTGACCAGGCGGAGGACTGGCTCTCGGTGCACTGGTCTGCCTTCAAGGGAACTCCATTCAGTAACGCGGACAGGCCTCGCCTGCTGGACCGGTGGGCCGCCATGGCCAGTGGGCCGTTCGCCCATCTCGCGCGGCATCTGATTGCGCGAGACAAACGTGGCAACGCGGTTGCCGTCACGTCGGTCTGGAGCATTGGTGTCGGTCGCCCCGGGCTCATCGAACCCATGGGTGTGCACCGTGATCATCGAGGGCATGGATATGGAGTCGCGATCACCGTCGCGGGTGCGGCTGCCCTGAAAGAAATGGGATCGTCGAGCGCCGTGGTTGCTGCGGAGGACTCCAACCTCGGGGCGCTGGCGACATACGCTGCGGCTGGCTTCACGTCCCGCGAACCCGTCGCTGACCTGAAGCGAACCGCTTGAGGCAAGCGGTACTGGCGAACTGTCCGCGAGGCGTTGGACACGTTCGGAATCGACGATGCCATCAACCTGCGCGAGAGCGTTTCCACGATTCTCGGTCCCGCCGAGGATCGGCTCGGGTACGCGCTGCCGGTCACCCGAACGGACGTGGCAGCCGGGCCCGTCATCACCACCCTGCCCCGCCAACCCAGACCCCTGCCCAGCGTCGCTGCTCGTGAGCGCCCATGAGATGATCCTCCAGTTGACCGGAGCCGGGGCGTGGAAGCTCGGCCCGCCCGACTGACGACGCCGTGACCTCCCTCGTCGACGTGATCGTCGGCGTAGCCGCCAACGGAGTGTCAGAGATTCGTGCCCCTGGACGGTCTGAGGTTGCCGTGACGCTGCTCGACGGCCGCTCAGCATTCGAGACCGGCCGCTCGGGCTCTCGACTCGGGCCTGATCGGGCTCTTGCCACTCACCGGCTGGCGCAGGTGGGTAGCCGGCGGACCCTTCCAGCCCCGTACGCGGCCCCCAAGGGCCCGCGAACTGCTGGGCGGCCAATCCGGTGTTGTGTGTCTGCGGCGCCAGCGACCGCGCTCAACGCTCCGAATCACCCGTTGTGTGACATGCCCCCCGAGACAATGTCACACAAGTGGCCCTAGAGTGACATTGTGGATGTCGAGATGTTCGTCAAGGACGCGCCCGGAGTACTTGTCCCGATCACAGGGACCGATCCGTACCGGGGAGCATGGGAGCACAGGGCGTTTGTGCCCGATCCGCTTCCGGACTCGATGCCGGGCCTGCAGCCCGAGACCTTCCTCGCTGTCGCGAACGCGCGCGCAGCGATAGCGGCACTCGACTCGACCGCGCGCCAGCTGCCCAATCCCGGACTGCTGCGCCTTCCGACTCTGCGCCGTGAAGCGCAGTCCACCTCGGCGCTCGAGGGAACCTACGCACCTTTGGCGGAGGTCCTCACCGCCGACGAGGACGCTCCCGTAACGGCCGAGCTCGTCGAGATCCTCAACTACGTCCGCATGGCCGAGACGGGCTTCCGGCGCACCACCGAGGGGTGGCCGCTGTCCGTCGCGTTCATCGCCGAGCTCCAGGGAATCCTGATGCAAGGCACCGCACTGGAGAAGGACTCCGGCCACCTGCGCGAGGGCCAGGTCGTCATCGGCCTGCGGTCCGATATCCCGCTCGACGACTTCCCGATCCGCACCGCGAGGTTCGTTCCCAGCCCGCCGGGCGCGGACCTCGAAGCCCTGTTGCGCGACCTGGTCGACTGGATGCGAGTCGACCACAACCAACAGATCGACCCCGTGGTGGCTGCCGCGATGGCGCACTACCAATTCGAGACGCTCCACCCGTTCCGCGACGGCAACGGGCGCATCGGGCGTTACCTCATCGTCCTGCACCTGCTCACCGCCGGCGTGCTCAGCGAACCCACGCTCACCGTGTCCCCATGGTTCGAGGCACGCCGCACCGCCTACTACGACAGACTCCTGGCAGTCAGCGCCCGTGCCGAGTGGGACCCCTACATCCGCTACTTCGCCGACGGGATCCGGCAAGCGGCGGACACGACCCGAAACCAGATGGTCGCACTGGTCGCCGTACAAGCCGAGCTCAAGGACATGGTCCGCGCCTCCAAGCTCCGAGCCGACAGTGCCCACGCGCTGGTCGACGTCGCCGTGGCCAACCCATCGTTCACCGTGCGAAAGGTCGAAGCCGACCTCGGAATCTCGTATGGACGAGCCAACACACTCGTCGGGCAGCTCGTGGACCTCGGGATTCTCCAGGTCATCGACCCGGACGCCTACAAGCGCCGGTTCTTTGCCCCCCGAGTGCTCGACGTCCTCACCCGAGGAGCCTGACAATGCTCAGAACCGCAATCGGGAGATCGCACCAACCGACGCCGATACTCCCCGGCCCACCCACTGCTGGGCATCTAACTGGGCATCTACGGAACCCCCACAGGCTCCGACAGCGACCGACAGGAACGGACGACGAAGCCCAGAATCTCACGCGTTTCCCCAGGTCGCGAACCGCGTTACAGCCCTTCGGGACGAAGAGGTCGCAGGTTCAAATCCTGTCACCCCGACCAGCCGAAAGGCCCTCTGACCAGCGGAGACGCTGAAGTCGGAGGGCCTTTCGCTTACCTCCGAACGGCCAAGAGCCTGGGTGCTTCGCCTACTGCTTCACTGCGCATGAGCGCAGACCCCTCCCCGGCATCCTGAACAGCGGTTCCCTATGCCAGCCAGGGGCGACGACGGTCGCGAACTCGTCCATGAGCTGCGCCGATAGCCGGAGCAGCTCGGCTCGTTCGGTAGCGAGCAAGATCATGGCGACCCTCTGGGCAACCCCGCCATCGGAGTGGCCGACGAGCGTCGCCTGGATCCGTGGGTGAGCATGACCTGACGCCAGGACGGCGCTCGACAGCCGGAGAGGACCCCCGGACGACCGGTCCGGGAGCCCTCTCCGTCACTGTCGAAGACGCGCCGCGCGCGTCAGTCGACGGTGAGCGCGTCAGTCGACGGTGAGATTGCTGAAGACGTTCACCGCCGCCCGTCCACGGTCGTGCGAGGTGGAGAAGACGCCCGCGTCCTGCGGCGTCTCCGCCGGCAGCGTGATCGGCGCCCCGACGGGGGCGAAGTTCACGCCGTCGTAGGAGTACGCACCCGACACCTGGTCGCCGGAGCGGGTCAGTCGGACCCACACCGGGCGGAAGGTGTCGACATCCCCTGCCGCCTGCGCCTGCTCGAGGTAGCCGTCACCGTCGCCGTCCCACTGCAGGACGACGCCGTTGCGGCCCGCGACGGCGAGCACGGCGTAGCCGGTGGACGCCCTGCTCGCGGTGATGTCGTCACGGACCATCACACCGCTCTTGGCCCACACGTTGGTGTCGTTGAGGGAGTCGACGCGTGCGGTGACGCTCGAGCCGTCGGTCAGCGCGTCGGGGCGGTAGATGCTGGCGTACTCGTCGTCGCGCTGGCCGCCGCCACCCCACACGTCGGCGCCGGCCGCCGCGAGGCCCAGGCTGTCGCCCAGCTGCCCGGCGTAGGACCGGGCAGTGTTCTCCGCGGTCACGAGGAGGCCGTCGCTCACCGGAGCGTCGATGGTGCAGCCGTCGAGGCCGAAGAGGTTCGCATTGAGGGTGGTCCGGTACTCAGGAGCCACCCCGGCGGCGCACATGACCTCGCGCGCCCCCGCGGGCCAGTTCGTCCCCTGCACCCGGATGTTGTCCACGAGCCGGTTGTTGCGTGCCTCGGCGTTCGGGATCTGGGCGCCGCCCGAGTTCAGCCAGTTGTTGCGCAGCAGGTTGTCGTTCGTGCCGTTCCCGTCGCTGTACGCGTTGGTGAACACCCAGGGGTTCGTACCGTCGAGCACGTTGCGCTCGTACGTCGTGTAACGCGTTCCCTCGTCGAGGTACAAGCCCACGCCGGAGACCCTCGTCAGGTAGTTCTCGGACACCACGGTCCCCGGGCTCGCCGACAGGTTGTACAGGTTGCCTCCGTCCGCGAAACGCGCCTTGGTGTTGCGGATGAGGTTGGCCGAGATGGTGTTGTCGCGCAGCGTCGTCGGTGTGTCGTAGCGGGGGTGCCAGTTGTAGTAGCCGCGACGCTCGTACTCGTCGGACCCGCCGGCGTCGTTGGCGCCCCAGCCGAACCCGGTGTCGATGCCGTTGTACGCAACGTTGGCCACCTCATTGTGGACGATGTCGATGTTCGTCACGTAGGTGCTGAGGATGCCCGAGTTGTCCTTGTAGTCGACGGCGACACGGTTGACCGTGTTGTTCTCGAGGACGATGTCGCGGTTGGTCATAGCCGGGTCGCTCGGGTGGTGGGCGTCGGCGCGCACGCCGCCCACGGCGATGCCGTGTCCCGCGATCTCGTTGAAGACGTTGCCCGCCACGGTGATGTCGCTGGCTCCCAGGCCGACACCCGTGAGGTGGGCGTTGTCGTCGTTGCCGATGCCCAGCGCGGTCGAGCCGAGGTTGACGAAGCGGTTCTCGACGAAGGACACGTGCGACGCGGCGGAGACCTGGACGGCGGCCGGCTCCTGGTACCAGGCGTCGAACCGGGCGCGTTCGAAGGCCTCACAGCCGCGGGAGCAGCTGGTGAAGGCGTCCTCGGGCCGGTACTCGTAGTCCTCGGCGATGAACGTGCCGTTCTGCTGGTTCGCGTACCCGTACGTGGAGGGCCCGAGCCATGACGTGCCCGTCAGCTCGAGGCCGCGGATCTCGAGCCCGGTGACCGGCTCGTCATAGGAGGTGCCGCCGATGCTCACGAGCGTCTCCAGCTGCGGCAGCTCGATGTCCAGGTCGTCGGGGTCGACGCCTTCCCCGGGCTTGTAGAACAGACGCCCGGCTCCCGGGTCGAGGTACCACTCGCCGACCTCGTCGACGAACGCGAGGGAGTTCTGCAGGAAGTAGGTCGGAGCCGCGAGGAAGGAGTTCTGGAAGGTGTCCCAGCCCCAGGTGTTGTTGTCCCAGGCGGGCTGGTCCATCGTGATGAGCTCGCCGTCGATACCCGCGACGGGTGAGTACCGGTTCGTGAAGTCGCCGAGAGACTCGAACTCCATCCGGTCGAGGTCCGGGAGATCGGCAAGGTATGCCAGGTCCGGGTTGACGATTCTCAAGCCCTCGGGCGTCACCTCGACGTCGGAGTTCTCGAGGGAGAGGGCAGCCCGGGGTGCGACGACACCTTCGACGTACAGCTGGCGGGAGTCGATCCCGGCAGGAACGTCCGCGACGTACACCCCGGCTTCCTCGTCGTGGAGCGACCAGCCGCTGACGTCCGTCGCTCCTGAGAGCACCGGTCGCTCACCGGGCGCAGCGGTCCAGAGGACCGTGTGGCCGTCTCGCCCGCCGTCCTCGGCCCGCAGCTCGAGCGGGGCGTCGAGCCGGTAGGTCCCGCCCGCGAGCTCGACCTTGATGTCCACGCGACCGCGCGCCGCCTCACGCCGGACCAGCTCCTGCGCTCGTTCGATGGAGCACGGCCGCTGCTGGATGCACGCCGCCCCCCGCGCATCGTCGTCGGGAACCACGTAGACGACCCGATCGGTGGGCGGGCTCGCCACGACTGCGGTGGGGCTCATGGCCGTCGCGCCGAGGGCCGCAACCGCGGCCACCGCGGACAGCGCCAGTGCTCTTCTGCGGGGCCGAGCTCGGGACGTTCTTGCTGACGTCGTCGTCATCTGTCGCTCCTCGTTGAGTGGAACATCCGTCGTTGGGGTCCAACCATACGTATGACGTTATAACATTTCCGCCTGCTGGCCGCGAGTGCGATCACGCATCGCCGAAGTCGGCGCAGGGAGGAGTCGCCCCGCACCAGGCGCCGAGATTCGCAGGGCCCAGCGCCGGTCAGGGATATGCAGTGAAGCGGGTGGAAGGACCTCTACCGGGTCTCTTCCGGCGCGCGATAGTCGGCGGGCCGACGTCGCGTCCACGCGTCCACGATGTGCCCGAGCATGGTCGAGGCCGCGTCGTCGGCGGAGCCGGCCGCGATGGCGTCGAAGACGCGCTCGTGCTCGAGCAGGGTCTGCTCGTGGAAGGTTGCCGGCACGTCGCTCGAGTACCGCGCACTGTCCCGAGCCCGTTCGAACAACGACCGGGCGATGCTCTCGGCCAGACGGTTGCGCGACACCGCCATCACGGTCTCGTGAAAGACGACGTCGGCGGCCTGGAAGCGCGGGATGTCGTCGAGGGAGGTCCGCATCTCCTCGAGCGCCCCTCGCAGCGCCTCAAGCTCGACGGACGAGTGCGAGGCCGCGGCCTCTCGTGCCATCGCGGACTCCAGCTGCGCCCTCACCACCGTGAGCTCGTCGAGGACGCCGAGGGAGCGGTCGTGGGCGATCAGCGATTCGAGCACCACGCGGTCGAGCATGTTCCACGACCTGGTGGGCTGGACCACCGTGCCCCGGCCTTGGCTGACCGTGACCAGGCCCTTCTCCTCGAGCCGTTTGACCGACTCGCGCAGCACGGTCCGGCTGACGCCGAACTGCTGGCTGAGGGGCAGCTCCGGCGGAAGCGTCTCTCCTGGCTGCAGCTCGCCGGACACGATCAGGTCCACGAGCGCCTCGACGACCACGACTCCGAGGCGCTTGGCCGGCATGCGCAAGGGCAAGGACAGCGCTCCGGTCGCGTCGCCACCAGCGTCACCGCGTGCTGTCATGAGGAGACTATAGCGAAGCCGGGCAGATCAGCAGACGTGTGATGTATGCTGTTTTGGACGCCATGGCGGCGCCACTTCCCCCGAACGGGGCCGCGCTCAAGGAACAGCAACCAATGAAGATCACTGGCTTCCGCACGCTCACGACTCTGCAGGACTGGGGGCGTCCCGTGGGGGACGTCAACGGCTTCATCGACGACGGCATCACCGAAGTCCCCCTTGTCGTGGTCGAGACCGACGGCGGGCTCGAGGGCATCGGAGTGGGCTCCCACGCGGACCTCGATCGCCTCTTCCCCGCGCTCGACGGCCAGGACCCCCGGGCGACGTCGGCGCTCTACGACCGCATGCTGGCCCACGTCTTCAAGAGCGGACACGCGGGTGCCACGTTCGGCGGGGTGGGCGCGTTCGACATGGCCCTGTGGGACCTGAAGTCCAAGATGGCCGAGGAGCCGCTCTGGCGCACGCTTGGTGCCGGCGACCGGTTTGTCCCTGCCTACGCCTCGGCGCTCGAGGTCGCCGTCCCGGACGCCGACCTCGAGGCGCTGCTGCAGGGCTGGGTCGACCGCGGCTTCACCAGCGTGAAGATCAAGGGCGGGCTGGACCTGGACCGGGACGCCGCCCGGCTGCGGCTCGTCCGCGACCTCTTCAAGCAGAACACCGCGCGACCCGCGCTCATGCTCGACGTGAACGAGTCGTGGAGCCGCAAGCAGGCGGTCCGTCACGTCACCGAGCTCGAGCAGGAGTTCGACCTCACGTGGATCGAGGAGCCGCTGCGCCGCTGGGATGCCGAGGGGATGGCGATGCTGACGCGCTCGGTTCGCGCGGCCGTCGCGACCGGGGAGAACTTGACGGGCGTCGAGCAGCTACGGCCCCTGCTGGACGCCGGCGCGGTCGACATCGTGCAGGTGGGCAGCATGTGGGGAGTCACCCACTTTCTCCGCGTGGCGTTCGTGGCCCACGCGCACGACCTGCCCGTCAGCCCTGTCGGCTCGCTCGCCAGCCCTGTGTGGCACGCCGCGGCGGCAGTCCCCAACCACCTCGCACTCGAGCTGCAGAGCCTGACCGACCCCGTCGGCCTGCACACGGATCACGAGGTGGCCGACGGCGGCGTCGTCCTGGGCGACGAGCCGGGCAACGGCCTGTCGCTCGACGACGAGGCCGTCGCCGCGGTCAGCCGGCCCCGAGCCTGGTCGCGACCCGACGGACCCCACGTCCGCCCCGCACGCGCCGGCCTGCGCCTGGTCACCGAGGATGTGCGCGTCCGTTCAACCGAGCACCACTGAGGGACGCCGACCAGCGTCACCGTGCCGCGAGCGCCGCAGGGTCCAGCAGGCCGGCCTCGAGCAGGTCCGGCCAGAGCTCGCTCGGCACCCCCTGCTCGTGCCGGTCGAGGTTGGACTCGAGCTGCGCCGCACCCCTCGCTCCGAGCGCCACGGCGGCGACGGCGGGGTGCAGGAGCGGGAACTCCACCGCGGCGGCGGGCAGAGTCGTACCGTGCCGTTCGCAGATCCCGGCGAGCCGGCGCGCGCGCGAGAGCATCTCGGCCGGCGCCGGCCCGTACTCGTACCGGGCGTCGTCGGGCGGCCACGGCCTGCTCAGCAGGCCGGAGTTGAACACGCCAGCGGCGACGACGGCGACGCCGTTGGCGAGCGCGGGCTCCAGCGCCGAGTGCAGCCCTCCCTGCTCGAGCAGGGTGAAGCGCCCGGCCACCATGACGACGTCGGCCAGCCCGCTCGTGAACAGCCCTGGGACGCGGTGGGGTGCGTTGGTCCCCACGCCGATGGCGCGCACGACTCCCTGCTCGCGGAGTGCGGCGAGGGCCTCGAGCGCCTGGAGCCCGGACTCGGGTGCGTGCTGGTCCGGGTCGTGGGCGTACGCGATGTCGATGCGGTCCAGCCCGAGACGATCGAGCGAGGCGTCGATGGATCGGCGCACGCCGTCGAAGGTGAAGTCCCACACCCGCCGGACGTCGCCGGGAACGACGAAGCCGTCGTCGTCCAGAGGGGTCGGGCTAAGGTTCGGCTCGAGCAGCCGCCCCACCTTGGTCGACAGGACGAACTCGTCACGAGGGCGGTGCCGCAACGCGGCTCCCAGCCGCCGTTCCGACAGCCCGAGGCCGTAGTGCGGCGCGGTGTCGAAGTAGCGGATGCCGCGGTCCCAGGCACGCTCGACCGTCGCCTCGGCGTCCTCGTCGGTCATCACCCGTTGGAGGTTGCCGAAGGTCGAGGCACCGAACCCGATCTGGGTCAGCCGGAGCCCTGTGGTCCCGACCGGGCGGGACGGCAGGGCGGTCATCGGGCGAGCCCGTAGACCCGGGCGGCGTTGTGCGCGTCGACGGCCTCCCGGTCGACCGCCGAGAGACGGTCGGTGAGGTCGAGGTAGGCCTGCAGCCACGCTCCGTACCCGCCTTCGAGCTCCACCAGGGGCCAGTCCGAGCCGAACAGCAGGCGATCGGGGCCGAAGACGCGCAGAGCGTGGTCGACGACGGGCCTCAGCCGTGCGGCGGACCACCGGCCCGGCTCGTCCTCCGTCACCAGACCCGAGATCTTGGCGACGACGTTCGGCCGGTCCGCGACCAGCGCGAGGTCCCGGGCCCAGTCGACCAGCTCGGTGCTCCGCAACGGCACCTTGCCCAGGTGGTCCAGGACGAACCTGGTCTGCGGGTGACCGCGCACGACGTCCGCAGCCTGCGCCAGCTGGCGGTGCCCCACGAGGATGTCGAACGGGAGTCCCAGGTCTGCCAGGGCGTCAAGCCCACGCCCGACGTCGTCGCGCGAGAGCCAGCGCTCGTCGTCCTCCACGAACGTGACATGCCGGACCCCGACGAGCTTCTCGCCTCCTGCTCCCGACCGCAGCGCGCGGACCTGGGCGTGCACGTCGCCGGTGAGATCGACCCAGCCGACGACGCCTGCCACCGCATCCAGCTCACGGGTGTCGGCCAGGAGGTCGACCGTCTCGTCGATGTCGTTGACGGCCTGCACCACGATGCACCCGCCGACCCCGTGCCGGTTCAGCTCATCCGCCGCCGCCCGCGCGGGGAAGTCCTTGTCGATGCCGGACATCGTCGCCGGGTCGATCCAGGGCTGCGGGTGCTTCGCGCGCTCCCACACGTGCAGGTGGGCGTCCAGGACCTGCCTCATGCGAGGTGCCACACCTCCTCGAGCCGCCGCCACCGGTCGCCGGGCCGCGCGTCACGGCCGAAGGGCACCTGGCAGGGGTCGGTGCGGGCGAGCCACTCGTTGCTGACCGGGTCGGCGTCCAGCGCTGCCATGTCGGCGTCGTAGTCGTCGCCCGTGTACTCGTAGTACCCGAACAGGGTGTCCTCGATCAGGAAGATCGAGTAGTTGGTGACATGGTGCGCGGACAGCGCCGCCTCGACCTGCGGCCAGACCGCGGCGTGCAGCCTCAGGTACTCCTCGCGCTGCTCGGGCACCACGTTCACCACGAAGGCGAACCGTTGCACTTCTACTCCTTAGTCCCGCCGGCCGTCAGGCCCGCGACGAGGAACCGCTGGGAGAACAGGAAGATCAGCAGCACCGGCGTCACGGAGAGCAAGGTCGCCACCGCCAGCGTCGGGAGCTGGATGGCGGTCACGCCCGCGGCGGTCGGGTTGAACGCCGGCACGTTGCTGAGCAGCTCGGTCAGGCCCACCTGGACCGGAGCGGCCCGTCCGGGCACGGTCAGGAACGGCAGGAAGAAGTTGTTCCAGTTCGCCACGAAGCTGAAGAACCCGACGAGCGCGATGACCGGGAACGCCAGCGGAATCGCGATCCTGCGGAACACGGCGACCTCTCCGCAGCCGTCCATCCGCGCCGCGTCGAGCAGGTCGCGGGGGACGCTGGTCGAGAAGTAGATGTACGTCAGGTACACCCCGAACGGATAGAACGAGAACGGGAGGATCGCGGCGAGGGGAGTCCCGATCAGGTTCACGGCGGACAGCTCGAGGAAGATCGGCAGCACCAGCGCCGTGTTCGGGATGAGCATCACGACCAAGGTCGTCGTGAGCAGTGCCTTGCGGCCCCGGAAGTCGCCGAGGGCGAGCGCGTACCCGGCCGGGATCGTCGTCAGAAGAGTGATCACCAGGGCGGCCAGGGAGTAGTACGCCGAGTTGCCGAGCCAGCGAAAGACGATGCCGCCCTGGAACTGGACCAGCGCGGTCCAGTTGGCGGTGAGGTCGTCGAGGGTCCCAGGGGCGAACGGGCCCGTCGTGATCAGGTCGTGCGGCGACTTTCCGGACGCGATCAGCAGCCACAGGATGGGCACGACGAAGAAGAGGACGAAGAAGCCGAGGACGACGACGGTGAACGCTCGCCCGAGCCAGTCCCGAGGACCGAGCTCGTGACGAGGCCGCGTGCTCGTGCTAGTCGCGCTCAAAGAGGCCCCCTCGGATGACGAAGAACGTGCTCAGGGCCAGCGACACCACGAGCAGGATGACTGCGATGGCCGCCGAGCCGTTGAGGTCTTGCTGTTTGAACGCGTACAGGTAGGCGAGCTGGTTGAGCGACCAGTCGGCGGGCACGACCGCGTGGCTGGCCTGCGACAGGACGCGCGGCTCGACGAACAGCTGAGCGCCGGACGCCAGCGACATGACGGCCATGTAGGAGATCCACTTGCGCAGCATCGGGAGCTGGATGTGCAGCGCCGTGCGCACCGCACCGGCTCCGTCCATGCGCGCGGCCTCCAGCACCTCGTCGGGGATGGAGTTGAGCGCGCCGTACATGACGACGATCCATCCGCCGGCCCCGGTCCAGAACGCGATGACGGCGAAGACGACCGGCAGGTTGCCCGGTGAGACCGTCTGCACGAACGTCTCGAAACCGAAGGCGTGCAGCACGGCCGAGACCGGGCTCACCGTGGGGTTGAGGACGAACAGCCACAGCACCACGGACGACGCTCCGGCGAGCGCACCAGGGATGTAGTAGACGAACCTGATGCTCGAGCTGAGCCACCGCCGTCCGAGGCTGTGGACCAGCAGTGCCAGCAGGGTCACCAGGGCCAGGAGCCCGACCAGCCAGGCCAGCAGGAACGCGCCGACATGCTGGACCGCCGGCCAGAACCTGAAGTCCCCCACGACCTGCGCGAAGTTCCCGAGCCCGCTGAACCGCCCGTCGCCGTCCAGGAACGCGATGAACACCGCGTACAGCGTGGGGAACACCCCGAACGCGACGGCAAGAAGGACGTAGCCCGAGACGAAGAAGTAGCTGACCCGGGACCTCTGCCCCGCGACCGACTTTCGCCCGCCCGCCGGGCGCCGCCGCCGGATCCCGCGAGAGGAGCCGGCGGCGGCGTCCGACGGCGAGCGTTGTACTGCTGACACGGTCACTTGATCGTGTACCCGTTCACCTGGGCCTCGTTCTCGATGGCCTTCTGCCACTCGGGCAGGAGGTCGACGAGGCTCTCTCCGGCGGCGAGCTTCGGCGTGACCGTCTTGGCCCAGACCGCCTCCTGGCTGAATCGCGGATAGCCCCAGCCGTCCCAGATCTGGGCCGACGCGGCCGAGACGTTCTCCGTGAAGTCGCCGGTGAAGAAGCCACCCTCGGCCTGCTTCGCGAGCCACTTGTCGGCCGCCGCCTTGTGCGCGGGCAGCCCGGGCGCCAGGTCCACCTGGTAGCGCTCGTCGCTCGTGACGAACTCGAGGAACTTCTTGGCGGCGTCCAGGTTCGCCGAGTGCTGGGAGATGAACCAGGTTCCGCCACCGACGTTGCCCGCGGCCGGCTCCTCGCCCTCCCAGGCGAGGGGGAGCCCTGCGGCGATGGTGCCGGGCTTGGCGTTCAAGGAGTCAGGGTTGCTGAAGAGCGCGCCCGAGTACCAGACCGGCCCCGGGAGCATCAGGACCTTGCCGGTGTACTTCTGCACGAACTCCGGGCTGAAGACGCTCTCCTGCGCCAGGACACCGGCGTCGAGCAGGTCGTCGATGATCGCCGCCATGTTCTTCGCGTACGGGTCGGACGTGTCGGAGCTGAAGGTGTTGGCGTCCACCACGGTGTTCACCGGAGCCTTGGCACCCCAGAAGTAGATCTCCTCGGCGAAGGCGTCCCCGACGCCACCGACGATGTAGCCCGGGTGCTCGGCCGCGACCTTCTCCCCCAGCTCCTGGTACTCCTCCCAGGTGGTGGGGACGCTGTAGCCGAACTCGTCCATGAGGCTCTGGTCGTACCAGGTCACCGTCGGCGCGAGGTCGTTGCGCAGGCCGTACACCGTGTCGTCGACGGTGAGCGGCGCGAGGGCGCCCTCGGTGAACCCGTCCAGGAACGACTGCTCGAAGTAGCCCTTGTTCAGCGGGGCGGCGAAGGGGTCGCTGCCCTGGCTCGCCCAGGCCGCGTCGTTGTTCTGGGTCGAGAACACGACGTCGGGCCAACCGCTTCCGGCCTGGTCGAACGCCTGGACCTTGGTCTGGAACGAACCCGACCCGTCGGCGCCGCCGTCATACGTCTCGATGTTGACGGGGACGTCGGGGTTGGCCGCCACGAAGGCGTCCGCCGCCGGCTGTCGGGAGGCGTCGACCCAGACGGTGATGGGCGCGTCGGACTTCTGCTCGACCGTGGCGAACCCGTACTCCGAGTCCGCTTCCTCGGCCGTCGACGCGCCTGGCGTGCAGGCCGTGATGGCGAGCATCGATGCGCTGAGCACTGTGAGGGCCGCGACCGACCTCTTAGGGATCCTCGTCGACCGCTCGCGAGTCTGCGGTGTACTCATGGCTCTGTTCCTTCTTCCTCGGAGAAACACACAGCACCGCGCGAGCGCGGCTTCGCAGGGAGTAGATCATACATGTGACGTTTCGTCCAGGTCCCGTTACTCTTCGGAGACGGCGCACCGCTGCGCCGGCGACCGCCCCGGGAGGCACCCTTGCTCGAACGTGAACATGCAGGCGATCACGTGCTCGACGTCGAGCGCGCCGTGGGACCGCTC
>Ga0233385_1000796_pt1 | contig 14427 bp, 9 predicted proteins | sample ElkDunMinimDraft_16_FD_191543 | JGI IMG/M metagenome (GOLD analysis project Ga0233385, IMG submission 191543) | Fecal eukaryotic communites from dung pellets of Tule Elk in California, USA - Elk Dung G36 | ecosystem: Host-associated > Mammals > Digestive system > Large intestine > Fecal | place...
CGGCGGGTTCAACGTCTATCCGCGTGAGGTCGAGGAGGTGATTGCCCGCCACCCCGCCGTCGGTCAGGTCGCGGTGATCGGCGTGCCGGACCCGGTGCACGGCGAGGAGGTCTGTGCAGTCGTCGTGCCGGCCGCCCGGGAGGGGGAGCCGGCGCTCACCGCCGAGGCGCTGGTCGACTGGTGCCGGGAGCAGCTGGGACGCCACAAGTACCCCCGCCAGGTCCGGTTCGTGACGCAGCTTCCGGTGGGGCCGAGCCACAAGGTGCTCAAGCGCGAACTGCGTCGCACCATCACGCAGGAGTAGCACCCGTCCCCGACTTGCTCCGGCCTTGACCGGTGCTGCGCTGACTCCCAGCCGGCAGCCGACGATCGTCGGCTGCCGGCTGGCATCGCTACCGCCGCCGAGAGGCCGACGGTGCCGGCCCTGGCGCACCGCAACCGTTCAGCCGGCCCCCAGGTCGGCGGGGCGGTACCCCTTCGGATAGCCCGGATAGGTGCGGTTGCGCAGGTCCTCGCGGTCGAAGGTGCTCTGCCGGCGCGGCGGCAGGAGCCGGACGAACCGGGCCCGGCCGCGCAGCGCCAGGTGTGCTGTCCGGGTGAGCGCCCGCGGTGGGGGCGGGAAGCCGAAGGCGGCCAGCATCGGCGGATCCAGCAGGGCGAGGACCCCCTTGCGTGCGGCCGGGCGCAGCGGGGCCGGGAACCAGCTCGCGAAGAGGTTCACCGTGTAGTTGCCGATCTCGGTGTTGCTGGCCGCCACAGCGAAGTGGGCCGCTTCGTAGCCGGTCTTGAAGTCCCGGAACTCCTCGTAGGTGCCGGGGATGTCGCGGATGCCCATCCGCCGGCCGACCTGGCGGTAGAACTCGAAGCCTGCGATCCGTTCGTGCGCCGAGAGCGGGCGCCAGCCGTACCGGTCGATCCAGTCGATCGGGTCGTAGATGAAGGTGGAGAGCACGTAGCGCATCTCGTCGTTGCCGATGGCGTAGCGGCCGTGCTGGCGGTTGACCACCCGCAGCGCCTCCCGGCCGCGCGGCGAGTCGTAGCCGTTGACCACCAGCTCCAGCATCAGCAGCGCCGTGTCGTCGTAGCGCTTCTGCGGACGGTCGCGGAACTCGCCGGTGCGCGCCAGCAGCGCCGAGATGCCCGGTACGCAGTAGGTGCGAAAGAGCGCGAACTCCAGGGCACGGGCGTAGTCCCAGGGGAACTCGTGCCCCATCGACAGCCGGTAGATCTCCTGGTGGTCCTCGATCGGGTCCAGTGACTCGATCCGGCGCAGCCAGCGGTACTTCGCGCGCATGCTCGGACCCTCCTGCTTCTTCGGCGAATGTCCGGCCGCCGGCCCGCTCATGCCGGCCGCCCGGCGGCCGGCCCGAAGAACGGCGGTACGCCCTGCGCCCGCGCGGTCATCGCGGCCAGGAAGTCCGCGCCGTCGAAAGAGCGCCACATCCGGGTCATCGAGTCGGCGACGGCCTCCTCGGCAGTCAGGTGCGCGGCGTCGCGAACCTGCGCCCGGATGGCGGCCATCGAAGCGGGGGAACAGTGGGCCGCCAGATCCTCGGCGTAGGCCAGGGCGGCGGCCAGCAGGTCGGCGCGGGGCAGGACCCGCTGGGCGAGCCCGATCCGCAGCGCCTCGGCGGCGTCGAACTTGCGCCCGGACAGGAGCAGGTCCAGGGCGTTGCCGGCGCCGACGAGCCGGGGCAGCAGCCAGGCGCTGCCGTACTCGGCGACGAGGCCGAGCCGGCTGAAGGAGGTGGCCAGCCGCGCCTCGGCGGCGACGAACCGGACGTCGGCGTAGAGCGCGTGCACCAGGCCGAGCCCGGCCGCGCCGCCGTTGACCGCCGCGATCAGCGGGGTGCGCAGGGTCAGCGGCAGGTGCGGCGGGAACTGCGCCGTGGCGGGTGAACGCTCGGCGGCGGGGCGGTCGAGCAGTCCGCCCAGGGTCTCGAAGTCGGCGCCGGTGCAGAACCAGTCCCCGGCGCCGGTGATCACGATGGCGCGTACCGCGGGGTCGTCGTCGGCGGCCGCCAGTGCGGCGTAGTAGGCGGCGAACATCGCCGCGTCCATCGCGTTGCGCCGCTGCGGCCGGCAGAAGGTGACCACCCGTACGCCGGTGTCGGTGGTCCGCACGGCGATGCCGTCGGTTGTCCCGGCAGGATCCGCCTCGGTCGCCATCGGGCCCCTCCTCGCCGGAGTGTGCCTCGTACGTTATGCGCCGGGCGTTGATTCGTCCATATCAATCGACTCCCGTCCTCGCGGTGAAGATCTGTTGCCCGTCGACACTGCGTCGCGACGGTGGCCACTGGCCGCGCCGGCGTTTGATCGCGGCCCGGTTGGTGTGTCCCCGGTCACGCCGACCGGGTGTGCGGTGCCTTCCCTGTGCGCCGGCGGTTTCGAAACGCCGGCAGACGAGGCAGAATCGCGCTGAGGGCGGCCGCCACCTGCGGTGGGACCGTCGATCGGCGGCGGGCCGTGAAGAATCCGGGATCATCCGATGCCGATGGGGTGACGCATCACTCAGTCCAGCAGACGGCACAAGCAGTACCGGCCAGCCTCCGATTACGGTAAAAGCGAGGGCAACTCAACATAGATTCTGCCGGCGAAGCGAGGAACACATGACGGAAGTCAAGCTTGATCACTCTGGTGGGCAGCTCTCCATGCCGGTGCGCCCCTCGGTGGAAGGGCCGTCCGGGATCACGACGGGCAAGCTGCTGAAGGAGACCGGGTACGTCACCTACGACCCCGGTTTCGTCAACACCGCCGCGTGTTCCTCCGCGATCACCTACATCGATGGCGACGCCGGAATTCTGCGCTACCGCGGGTACCCGATCGAGCAGCTGGCCGGGAAGTCCTCCTTCCTCGAGGTCTCCTATCTGCTGATCTACGGTGAGCTGCCGAGCGCCACGCAGCTGGAGGAGTTCACCGAGTCGATTCGCCGGCACTCCCTGCTCCACGAGGAGATGCGGCGCTTCTTCGACGGGTTCCCCCGCGAGGCGCACCCGATGGCCGTGCTCTCCTCCGCCGTGAGCGCGATCTCGACCTTCTACCAGGACAGCCTGGACCCGTTCGACCCCGAGCACGTCCAGATCTCGACGGTCCGGCTGATGGCGAAGGTGCCGACCATCGCGTCGTACGCCTACAAGAAGTCGATCGGGCAGCCGCTGCTGTACCCGGACAACTCGCTGAACTACGTAGAGAACTTCCTGCGGATGACCTTCGGCGTACCGGCCGAGCAGTACGAGGTGGACCCGGTCATGGCCGAGGTCCTCGACATGCTCTTCGTGCTGCACGCCGACCACGAGCAGAACTGCTCGACCTCGACGGTGCGCCTGGTCGGCTCCAGCAACGCCAACCTCTTCGCCTCCGTCTCGGCCGGCGTCAACGCCCTCTTCGGCCCGCTGCACGGCGGCGCCAACCAGTCGGTGTTGGAGATGCTGCAGCGCATCCAGGCCGAGGGCGGTGACGTCGACGCGTTCGTCCGCAAGGTCAAGAACCGCGAGGACGGCGTCAAGCTGATGGGCTTCGGCCACCGGGTCTACAAGAACTACGACCCGCGCGCGGCGATCGTCAAGAAGGCCGCCCAGGACGTGCTCGGCCGGATGTCCAAGCCGGACCCGATGCTCGACATCGCGATGAAGCTCGAGGAAATCGCGCTCGCCGACGACTACTTCGTCTCGCGCAAGCTCTACCCGAACGTGGACTTCTACACCGGCCTCATCTACAAGGCGATGGGCTTCCCGGCGAAGATGTTCACCGTGCTCTTCGCCCTCGGCCGGCTCCCCGGCTGGATCGCCCAGTGGCGCGAGATGATCTCCGACCCGGAGACCAAGATCGGCCGTCCGCGCCAGCTCTACACCGGTGCCGCCGAGCGCGACTACGTGCCGCTCGAGAACCGCTGAACGCGCAACCGCTGAACGCGTAACCGCTCCGTGCTCCGGCCGTCACCCCCTCGGGGTGGCGGCCGGAGGTCGTTACGGCCCCGAGCGGTCCAGGGCCGCAGCGAGCCGGTCGCGGGCCCGCTCCAGGTGGGAGCGCATCGCCGCCTCGGCGATGTGCCGGTCGCCGGTGACGACGGCGGTGACGACGGGCTCGTGCTCGGCCGCGGCCAGCGCCGCGTCGGTGGCCGGGCGCGGGACCCGGGCCAGGTGCAGGTGGGCGTGCAGCCGGGCCAGTGACTCGCGTACCAGGGGGTTGCCGGCCGCCGCCGCGACCAGGTCGTGGAACTGGCCGTCGAGCAGCGTGCAGACCCCGTGGTCCGGCGGCGCCGGCCGATCGGCGGCAGCCCGCAGCCGCGCGGCGACCTCCTGCAGCGCCGCGGCCTGCTCCGGCGTGCGGTGCAGCGCCGCCTGCCCGGCCGCGTACGGCTCCAGCAGCAGCCGGATGTCGAAGAGCTGGGCGAACTCGCGCCGGGAGAAGCCGGGGGCGGCGGTGAACCCGCGCAGGTGCGTCTTGACGACCAGCCCGTCGGACTCCAGCCGGGCCAGCGCCTCGCGGATCGGTGTCTGCGAGATCCGGTAGCGGCGGGCGAGCGCGTCGACCGAGAGCCGTTCGCCGGGGGCGATCTCCAGGGAGATCAGTTCGGTGAGGAGACGTTCGTAGGCCTCCTGGCCCAGCGACCCGGTGCCGGCGGCGGCCGCGGTGACCGCGCCGGTCGTCGTTGCCACGGTCCCTCCTCGAAACGGTGCGCCAGCCGCACGTCGTGTAGAGGCGAATGCGGTCGCCGAGGCGGATCCGGGCGGGGCCCGGCCCTGCGGCGGGAAGCACCATACCGCACCGGAAGGGGACGAAGCTCTTGGCGTGTGCATCGACGCCGGGTGCTGCGGATAGGCGCTGCCGCCCGCCCCGGCGCGCCGCCGTCGTGCCCGGCGGCCGCCTGAGGGAGATTGAGGGTGATGAGTTCGGGGCACTACCGGCAACGCCGGCGCACGCCCCGCCCGCGGCGGCCGGCGGCCGAAGGAGTGACATGCAGATCTGGCCAGGAGAGCGCTATCCGCTCGGTGCGACCTACGACGGCAGCGGCACGAACTTCGCGATCTTCTCCGAGGTCGCCGAATCGGTCGAGCTCTGCCTCTTCGACGAGTGGGACCTCGGCACCGAGCGACGGATCCGGCTCACCGAGGTCGACGCCTACGTCTGGCACGCCTACCTGCCGGGCGTGGGTCCCGGCCAGCGGTACGGCTACCGGGTCCACGGCCCGTACGACCCCGCCCGCGGGCTGCGCTGCAACCCCGCGAAGCTGCTGCTCGACCCGTACGCCAAGGCGATCGACGGCGATGTGCAGTGGGACCGGGCGGTCTACGACTACGACTTCGACGACCCCGGCACACCGTCGCGGACCGACTCGGCGCCACACCTTCCTAAATCGGTTGTCGTCAATCCATACTTCGACTGGGGCAACGACAGGCCGCCCCGGGTGCCGTACCACCACTCGGTGATCTACGAGGCGCACGTCAAGGGGCTCACCCGGCGTCATCCGGGCATCCCCGAGGAGCTGCGCGGCACGTACGCCGGGATCGCGCACCCAGTCATGATCGAGTACCTCGCCGGGCTGGGGGTGACGGCGCTGGAGCTGATGCCGGTGCACCAGTTCGTCCACGACCACCGCCTCGCAGACCTGGGGCTGCGCAACTACTGGGGTTACAACACGATCGGCTTCTTCGCCCCGTACCACGGCTACGCCGCGATGGGTCGGCTCGGCCAGCAGGTGCAGGAGTTCCGCGCGATGGTCAAGGCGCTGCACTCGGCGGGGATCGAGGTGATCCTCGACGTCGTCTACAACCACACCGCCGAGGGCAACCACCTCGGCCCGACCCTGGCCTTCAAGGGCGTCGACAACGCCACCTACTACCGGCTCGCCGAGGAGGACCGGCGCCACTACGTCGACTACACCGGCACCGGCAACAGCCTCAACGTCCGCAGCCCGCACTCACTCCAGCTGATCATGGACTCGCTGCGCTACTGGGTGCAGGAGATGCACGTCGACGGCTTCCGCTTCGACCTGGCGGCCACCCTGGCCCGGGAGTTCTACGCCGTGGACCGCCTCTCCACCTTCTTCGAGGTGGTGCAGCAGGATCCGGTCGTCAGTCAGGTCAAGCTCATCGCCGAGCCGTGGGACGTCGGCCCCGGCGGGTACCAGGTCGGCAACTTCCCGCCCGTCTGGACCGAGTGGAACGGCAAGTACCGCGACACCGTACGCGACTTCTGGCGTGGTGAGCCGGCCACGCTGGCCGAGTTCGCCTCCCGCATCTGCGGCTCGGCCGACCTCTACCAGGACGACGGCCGCCGCCCCTTCCACAGCATCAACTTCGTCACCTGCCACGACGGGTTCACCCTGGCAGACCTGGTCTCCTACAACGACAAGCACAACGAGGCCAACGGCGAGTCGAACCGGGACGGGGAGAGCCACAACCGCACCTGGAACTGCGGCGTCGAAGGGCCCACCGAAGACGCCGCCGTCCTGGCTCTGCGCTCCCGGCAGCAGCGCAACTTCCTGGCCACCCTGATGCTCTCCCAGGGCGTGCCGATGATCGGCCACGGCGACGAACTGGGCCGCACCCAGCAGGGCAACAACAACGCCTACTGCCAGGACAGCGAGCTGACCTGGATCGACTGGGACGACGCCGACTCCCAGCTGCTGGACTTCACGCGCGCCCTCACCGCCTTCCGCGCCCGCCACCAGGTCTTCCACCGGCGCCGCTACTTCACCGGCCGGCCCGTGGAGTCCCGCAGCGTCGACGCCCCCCTGCCGGACCTGGCCTGGTACACCCCCGACGGCCGCGAGATGACCGACGACGACTGGGGCAACGACTTCGGCCGGGCGGTCGCCCTCTTCGTCAACGGCGACGGCATCAAGGAGCGCGGCGCGTACGGCCAACGTCACGTCGACGACTCGTTCCTGATCCTCTTCAACGCCCACGACGCCGCGCTGGACTTCACCGTCCCCGGCGACGAGTTCGGCAAGAAGTGGCAGCAGGTCATCAGCACCGCCGATCCGGGCCCGGAGGGTGGCCGCGTCTTCGGCGCCGGCGCCGTGGTGACCGTGCCCGACCGTTCGCTGCTGGTACTGGAGAGGATGGTGTGAGATGCCGACCGGGCCGACCTACCGGGTGCAGGTACGGCCCGGCTTCGACCTCGACGCCACCGCGCAGATCGTCGACTACCTCGCCGACCTCGGCATCGGCTGGCTCTACAGCGCGCCGCTGCTGGCCGCCGTACCCGGGTCGGCCCACGGTTACGACGTGGTCGACCACCGGAGCGTCAACCCGGAGCTCGGCGGTGAGAAGGCCCGGCTGCGGCTGGTCGCCGCGCTGCGCGAGGCGGGGCTCGGACTGCTGCTCGACATCGTGCCCAACCACATGGGCGTCGCCCGGCCCGAGACCAACCCCGCCTGGTGGGACGTGCTGCGCCGGGGCCCGGCCTCGCCCTACGCCGGCTGGTTCGACATCGACTTCACCCGCGGCCCGGTCCTGGTGCCGGTGCTCGCCGAGGAGACCGCAGCCCGGGCGGACCTCGTCGTCGACGGCGACGAACTGCGCTATCACGAGCACCGCTACCCGATCGCCGACGGCACCGGTGACGGCACCCCACGGCAGGTGCACGAACGCCAGCACTACCGGCTGGTCTGCTGGCGCCGCGGCGATCGGGAGCTGACGTACCGGCGGTTCTTCGCCGTCAGCGACCTGGCAGCGGTCCGGGTGGAGGATCCGGCGGTCTTCGCCGCCACCCACGCGGAGGTGCTGCGCTGGGCGGCCGCCGGTGAGCTCGACGGGATCCGGGTCGACCACCCCGACGGGCTCCGTGACCCGGCGGGCTACCTGGCCCGGCTGCGCGCCGCCGCGCCCGGCTGCTGGCTGCTGGTGGAGAAGATCCTCGAGGTCGGGGAGGAGCTGCCACCGTGGCCGGTGGAGGGGACCACCGGCTACGACGCGCTCGCCGAGGTCTGCGGGCTCTTCGTCGATCAGAGCGCCGAGGCCGCCTTCACCGCGCTCGACACCGCGCTCACCGGCCGCGCCACGTCCTGGCCGGAGCTGACCCATGAGTGCAAACTGGCCGCCGCGACCGGGCTGCTCGCCGCCGAACTGGCCCGGCTGGTCCGGCTGACACCGCAGCTGCCGGCGGCGGAGGCGGCGGCAGGGCTGGCCGAGCTCGCCGCCAACCACTCCGTCTACCGGAGCTATCCGCCCGCCGGGGACCGCCACCTGGCGCAGGCACGAGCCGAGGCGGGCCGGCGCCGCCCGGACCTGGTCGCCACTCTGGACCGGCTCACCGCGCGGCTGCGCGACCCTGCCGACGAGCTGGCCGTGCGCTTCGGGCAGTACACCGGCGCGGTGCAGGCCAAAGGGGTGGAGGACACCGCCTACTACCGGTGGAGCCGCTTCGTCGCCCTCAACGAGGTCGGTGGGGCACCGCAGCGCTTCGGCAGCTCGCCGGAGCGGTTCCACCGGGCCGCCGCCCGCCGGGCCGAGCGTCGGCCGGCCGGGATGACCACCCTCGCCACCCACGACACCAAGCGCGGCGAGGACGTCCGCGCCCGGTTGGCCGTGCTTTCGGAGATCCCGGAGCGGTGGGCCGCGGCGGCGCGCCGGTGGACCGCCCGCGCCGGGCTGCCCGACCCGGCCTTTGCCCACCTGCTCTGGCAGACCGCCGTCGGCGCCTGGCCCATCGCCCGCCCGCGCCTGCACGCCTACGCCGTCAAGGCCGCCCGCGAGGCCGCGACGACGACCACCTGGACCGATCCGGATCCCGCGTACGAGGCGGCCCTGCACGATCTCGTCGACGCCATGTACGACGACGCGGCCCTGCACGCCGAGCTGAGCGCCCTCGCCGCGCGGATCACCCCCGGTGGCTGGAGCAACTCGCTGGGCCAGAAGCTGATCCAGCTCACGATGCCGGGCGTCCCCGACGTCTACCAGGGCACGGAGCTGTGGGACCACTCCCTGGTCGACCCGGACAACCGCCGCCTGGTCGACTTCGGGCTGCGCCGGGATCTGCTGGCCCGCCTCGACGCCGGCTGGCTGCCGCCGGTCGACCACGAGGGTGCGGCGAAGCTGCTGGTCGTCTCCCGCGCCGCCCGGCTGCGCCGCGACCGGCCGCAGCTCTTCACCGGCTACCGGCCGGTGCCGGCCCAGGGCCCGGCCGCCGGGCACGCCGTCGCCTTCGACCGCGGCGGGGCGATCACCGTGGCGACCCGGCTGCCGCTGCGGCTGGCCGCCTGCGGCGGCTGGGACGGCACCGCCATCACCGTCGACGGGGAGGTCACCGACGTGCTCACCGGCCGGTGCCACAGCGGCGGCCCGCTGCCGCTGGCCGACCTGCTCGACCCGTACCCGGTGGCGCTGCTCGTCACCTCGGCCCCGGGACGGCAGCGGTGACCGCCTTCGCCGTCTGGGCGCCGTACGCCCGGCGGGTCCGGCTCCTGCTGGACGCCGAAGCCCGGCGGCGCCCACCGGGCCCGGGTGCCCCGGGGCGGATGATGCACCGCCAGGCGGGCGGCTGGTGGCGGTTGTCGGTGCCCCAGGCCGTCCCGGGTACCGACTACGCCTTCGCCCTCGACGACGACGCGCAGCCGCTGCCCGACCCCCGGTCGGCCTGGCAGCCGGCCGGCGTGCACGGACCGAGCCGCGTCTACGACCACGACCGTTTCCCCTGGACCGACCAGGGCTGGGCAGGCCGCGCCCTGCCCGGCAGCGTCCTCTACGAACTGCACGTGGGCACCTTCACCCCGGAGGGGACCTTCGACGCGGCCGCGGCGCGCCTCGGGCACCTGGCGGCACTCGGGGTCGACGTCGTGCAACTGCTGCCGGTCAACGCCTTCAACGGGGTCCGCAACTGGGGCTACGACGGGGTGGCCTGGTACGCCCCGCACGAGCCGTACGGCGGCCCGGACGGGCTGAAGCGGTTCGTCGACGCCGCACACCGGCACGGCCTGGCCGTCTGCCTCGATGCCGTCTACAACCACTTCGGCCCGTCGGGGGCGTACCCGCCCCGCTTCGGCCCCTACCTGGGCGACGCGGAGAGCCCCTGGGGACGGGCGATCAACCTGGACGGTCCCGATTCCGACGAGGTCCGCCGGTACATCGTCGACAGCGCGCTGGGGTGGCTGCGCGACTACCACGTCGACGGGCTGCGTCTGGACGCCGTGCACGCCTTCCGGGACACCCGGGCCATCCCGTTGCTCGAGGAGCTCTCGACGGCCGTCGCGGCGCTCGCCGGCCCGGCCGGCCGCCCGCTCTGGCTGATCGCCGAGTCCGACCTCAACGATCCGCGCCTGATCACCGCCCGCGAGCGCGGCGGACTCGGGCTCGACGCGCAGTGGAACGACGACGCGCACCACGCGCTGCACACCCTGCTGACCGGGGAGCGGCAGGGCTACTACGCCGACTTCGACGACCCGCGGGCGCTGGCGAGGGTCTGGACCGGCGGCTTCTTCCACGCCGACACCTGGTCCGGCTTCCGCCGCCGCCGGCACGGACGCCCGGTGGACACCGACGAGGTGACCGGCGACCGGTTCGTGGCGTACCTGCAGAACCACGACCAGGTCGGCAATCGCGCACAGGGCGACCGGCTCGCCATGCTGCTCTCGCCGGGGCTGCTGCGGGTGGCGGCGGTGCTCCTGCTCACCTCGCCCTTCACCCCGATGCTGTTCATGGGGGAGGAGTGGGGGGCGGTGAGCCCCTGGCAGTACTTCACCAGTCATCCCGAGCCCGAACTGGGCGCCGCCGTCGCCGCCGGCCGCCGGCGTGAGTTCACCCGGCACGGCTGGCCGCCCGGACGGGTGCCCGACCCGCAGGAGGAGGCGACCTTCCACCGTTCCCAGCTGGACTGGTCCGAACTGGACAAGCCCGCGCACCAGGAGTTGCTCGGGCTGCACCGGGAGCTGATCGCGCTGCGCCGGTCCCGGCCGGAGCTGGCCGATCCGCAGCTGGCCGAGTTGGAGGTCTGCCACGGCGACGGGCACCTGGTGATCCACCGGGGCGGCTGCCGGGTGGTGGCGAATCTCGCCGGCCGGCCGCAGCGCGTGGAGCTTGCGGCGACGGTCCGCGCGGTGCTGCTGAGCACCGGGCCCGGTGTGACGGTGATGCGCGGTGCCGTACAGCTGCCGCCCGAGACCGCGGCCGTCGTCACCGTCTGAGCGTGCGGGCCGTACCCGATGGCCGCCGCCCACCGGCGCTTCATCGAATGCGGTGCGATCGGCATAGTCCCCGCGATTGCGGTTCATTGCGGTGTCCAGGGGCATAACGTCACGGTGGCGGCCAACGCCGCTCGGCCGTCGGCCCAGGCGGCCGGGGAAACCGGAGGTAAGCGAGGCGGACGTGGAAATCGCAGACGACGCGCTGCTGAACCAGTTGGAGCAGACCGGCCGGGGAACCGGCCTGCCGCGAGCCCTGGGGGTGGTCAGTCTCGCCCTCGGCGTGGGCGCGCTCGCGGCGCCCGGGCCACTGGCCCGGTTGACCGGGGTCGACGACATCCCGCGGGCGGGACAGACCATCCGGGCCGTCGGCGCCCGTGAGCTCGTACACGCGGCCGGGCTGCTCGGCGGCCGGGCGCCGGCCGGCTGGAACGCGACCCGCATCGCCGGCGACGCTGTCGACCTGGCGTTGATCGGGGCCGCGCTCTCCGGCCGCCGCGGCGAGCGCCGGCGTCGGGTAGCCGTCACCGGCGCCGTTGTCGCCGGCATCGCCGCGCTGGACCTGATCGCCACGGTCCGCGCCGGCCGGGCCCGCCGCGCCCGGGAGCGGATGATCCTCACCGAGACCGCCGTCACCGTCAACCGCACGCCCGACGAGGTGTACCGGTTCTGGCGTGACCTGGAGAACCTGCCCCACTTCATGGCACACCTGGAGTCGGTGCGCGTCGCCGACGCGGACCATTCGCACTGGGTCGCGCGCGGCCCCGCCGGGCGCGCCGTCGAGTGGGACGCCGAGATCGTCGACGACCAGCCGGGACACCTCATCACCTGGCGCTCCCTGCCCGGTGCCCGGGTGCCCAACTGCGGGCGGGTACGCCTGCGCCCCGCACCCGGCGACCGCGGCACCGAGGTCCGGGTGGAGCTCGCCTACGCCCCGCCCGCGGGCTCGCTCGGGCGCACGGTCGCGAAGCTCTTCGGTGAGGAGCCGGAGCAGCAGATCCGCGACGACCTGCGCCGCTTCAAGCAGGTCATGGAGGCCGGCGAGGTGGTGCGCTCCGACGCCAGCCCCGAAGGCATCACGCTCGCGCAGCAGATCAAGCAGCGCCCCGCCCAGCCCCTGCCCACCGGCTCGCACGGCTGACCAGGAAGGAGAGACGATGAAGGCCACCGTCTGGACGGGCAAGGACTCGGTAGAGGTGACCGAGGTGCCGGACCCGCGCATCATGAACGCCCGGGACGCCATCGTGAAGGTCAGCTCGACCGCGATCTGCGGCTCCGACCTGCACCTCTACCACGGCTACATCCCCGCCATGCGCAAGGGCGACGTCCTCGGCCACGAGTTCATGGGCGAGGTCGTCGAGGTCGGCCCGGAGGTCGGCAACCTGCGCGTCGGCGACCGGGTCGTCGTGCCGTTCCCGATCGCCTGCGGCCGCTGCAACTCCTGCGTACGCGGGTTGTACTCGGTCTGCGAGAACTCCAACCCCAACGCCGGCATCGCCGAGAAGGTGATGGGCCACTCGCCGGCCGGCATCTTCGGCTACTCCCACCTGCTCGGCGGCTACGCCGGCGGCCAGGCCGAGTACGTCCGCATCCCCTTCGCCGACGTCGGTCCGGTCAAGGTCCCCGCGGATGTGCCGGACGAGTCGGCGCTGATGCTCGCCGACGTCTTCCCGACCGGTTACATGGGCGCCGAGATGTGCGACATCAGCCCCGGTGACGTGGTAGCCGTCTGGGGCGCCGGGCCGGTGGGGCTGCTCGCCGCCGCCAGCGCCCGGCTGCTCGGCGCCGAACGGGTGATCGTGATCGACCGGTACCCGTACCGGTTGCGACTCGCCCGCGAGCACGCCGACGCCGAGACGATCAACTACGAGGAGCTCGACGTCCTCGACACCCTCAACCAGATGACCGCCGGCCGGGGACCGGACGCCTGCATCGACGCCGTCGGCCTGGAGGGTCACCACGGCAACGCCGCCGTCTACGCCTACGACCGGACCAAGCAGATGACCCGCACCGAGACCGAACGACCCTTCGCGTTGCGCCAGGCGATCCTCGCCTGCCGCAGCGGGGGAGTGGTGAGCGTTATCGGCGCGTACGGCGGTTTCGTCGACAAGTTCCCGATGGGCGCCTTCATGAACCGGTCGCTGATCATGCGGACCGGGCAGTGTCACGTGCAGCGGTACACCCGGCCGCTGCTGGAGCGCATCCGCGGCGCGCAGATCGACCCCTCGTTCGTCGTCAGCCACCGGATGTCGCTGGACGACGCGCCGAAGGGGTACCGGATCTTCCAGAAGAAGCAGGACGAGTGCTCCAAGGTCGTCCTCTCGGTCTGAGGGGGCCGGGTCGCCGGTGACCCGACCGGGGTCGCCGGCGTCCCGGCGGGGCTCAGGGCAGCGGCCAGCTGTGGACCGGCTCGTTGCTGTGCATCAGCGGCAGGTAGCGCGTCAGCATCTGCCGCAGCGCCGCGTCCCGGTCCAGGTTGCCGGTCTCGGCGAGCCGGTGGCAGGTCTGCACCTGCCAGGTGGCGCCGTTGCGCCCGGTCAGGCAGCGCTGCTCGATCACGGCGAGCAGCCGGTCCCGTTCGGCCGCCGTCACCCCCCAGCGCTCCAGCCCTTCGTGCGCCAGCGGCAGCAGCCGCCGCAGCACCAGCTCGGTGACCGGCAGATAGCCCAGCCCCGGCCAGAAGACCTGCGCGTCGATGCCGTGCCGGGCGCAGCCGACGAAGTTCTCCTCCGCGGCGCTGAACGACATCTGCGACCACAGTGGCCGCTCCGCGTCGGCCAGCGCGCGGACCAGCCCGAAGTAGAAGGCGCCGTTGGCGAGGGTGTCCAGCACCGTCGGGCCGGCCGGCAGGACCCGGTTCTCGACCCGCAGGTGCGGACGGCCGTCGACCACGTCGTAGATCGGCCGGTTCCAGCGGTAGATCGTCCCGTTGTGCAGGCGTAGCTCCGCCAGACGCGGCACGGTGCCGTTGGCCAGCGCCTGCGCCGGGTCCTCCGGCGAGCAGACCGGCAGCAGCGCCGGGAAGTAACGCACATTCTCCTCGAAGAGGTCGAAGACGCTGGTGATCCAGCGTTCGCCGAACCACACCCGCGGGCGTACGCCCTGGGTCTTGATCTCGGCCGGCCGGGTGTCGGTCGCCTGCTGGAAGAGCGGGATGCGGGTCTCGCGCCACAACTCCCGGCCGAACAGGAACGGCGAGTTGGCGCCGAGCGCGACCTGGATCCCGGCGACGGCCTGGGCGGCGTTCCAGTAGTCGGCGAACCGGGCGGGGCTGACCTGCAGGTGGAACTGGGTGCTGGTGCAGG
>Ga0233385_1000797_pt1 | contig 14404 bp, 15 predicted proteins | sample ElkDunMinimDraft_16_FD_191543 | JGI IMG/M metagenome (GOLD analysis project Ga0233385, IMG submission 191543) | Fecal eukaryotic communites from dung pellets of Tule Elk in California, USA - Elk Dung G36 | ecosystem: Host-associated > Mammals > Digestive system > Large intestine > Fecal | place...
GTAGCCGTCCTCGGCTGTCGACGTCGAAATACCGGGTTCACCGTCGAGGTACAGGGGCGGACCCGGTATCTCGACGGGTGGGCGGTACCTCGCGAGGGGTGGGTCGGGGATTGGGGGAGCGCTGGGCTGGGGTAAGATGCTCAGGTTGCCTTTCCAGGCGATGCCTGGGACCTCGGCCCCGCGGCTCGTGCAGAACGAGCCCTTCGGCTGGTCCCGCACCCGACGAGACTTTTCGGCTCGGGTGTGACCTCATTCACCACGACAGGACAGGAAGCACAGTGACGTCTGTGACCCGTTCGCGCCGCCAGGTTCGCCTGAGCCGCGCCCTCGGCCTTGCGCTGACCCCGAAGGCCGTCAAGCACTTCGAGAAGCGCCCCTACCCGCCCGGTGAGCACGGCCGCGCCCGTCGCCGCACCGAGTCGGACTACGCGGTCCGCCTGCGCGAGAAGCAGCGCCTGCGCGCCCAGTACGCGCTGCGCGAGAAGCAGCTCGTCAAGGTCTACGAGACCGCCCGCAAGCACCCGGGTCTGACCGGTGAGGTCATGGTCGAGGACCTCGAGACGCGTCTCGACGCGCTCGTGCTCCGTGCCGGCTTCGCCCGCACCATCCTGCAGGCTCGCCAGGCCGTGACGCACCGCCACATCCTGGTCGACGGCCAGATCGTGGACCGTCCGTCGTTCCGCGTCAAGGTCGGCCAGACCATCCAGGTCAAGCCCAAGAGCCAGACCACGACGCCGTTCCAGGTCGCCGCCGCCGGCGCGCACCGCGACGTGCTGCCGGCCGTGCCGGGCTACCTCGAGGTTCAGCTCGAGAAGCTCTCGGCCACGCTGGGCCGCCGCCCCAAGCGCTCCGAGGTCCCCGTGACCTGCGACGTCCAGCTGGTCGTCGAGTTCTACGCTCGCTGACGTACTGCTCCGGCCGCCGGCCGGTCACGCACGACGCCGGACGCCCCGTCACTCCGCAGCGCGGAGGGCGGGGCGTCGGCCGTCTCGGGATAGGGTGACGCCGTTGCAAGGCGGTCGTCCGAGGGGAGATCTGATGTCGGTCGGAGACGTGGCAGGGCTGATCGCTGCCATCGCGTTCGTGCTGCTGGTGGGGCTGCTGGCGATTCCGCTGGTCAAGCTGGGTCGGGTGCTCGACGAGGCGACCCGCAGCATCCGCGAGGTGACGGAGCACTCCGTGCCGATCCTCGACGAGGCGGCGACGACGGTGGCGTCGACCAACACCCAGCTCGTCAAGGTCGACACGATCACCACCTCGGCCGCACAGGTGAGCGAGAACGTCTCCGCGCTCGCCGGGCTCTACGCGGCGACGCTGGGCCGCCCGCTGATCAAGGTCGCGGCGTTCTCCTACGGCGTCCGCCAGGCGTTCACCAAGGCCGGGACGTCCGGCCGGGAGTCGCGATGATCCGCCGCCTGTTCTGGGTCGGCGTGGGCGTCACCGTCACGGTCGTGGTGATCCGGCGCGGGCGCAAGATCGTGGCGCAGTACGCCCCGCAGTCGGTCGTCGACCGGGCCGAGCGCCTGGCGCACCGGGCGGGGGACCGCGCGGAGTCGTTCGTCGGGACGTTCCGCTCGGAGTTCTCGACGGCGCGAGCCGCGCGGGAGGCGGAGCTCACGGCGGCAGTGCTCGCCGAAGGTCAGCCCCACCCGGACGACGTGCGCGCGCGCCGCGCCCAGGCACCTGCGGGACGGCACGCCGCCGAGGCGCCTGAGGTCGACCCGGACGAGGCCGAGCTCGGCTACTCGTTCTGACCCTGCGCTCGTCGCGCCCGTCACGGGTGCCGACCGGTCGACCGGGGCCGTCAGGCCCTCACGACGTCTCGACCACCCGACCGCACGCGGGACAATGGGCACAGGCTCCGCCCGCCATCGACTCACACCGAAGGACATCATGCGTACCGCCGAGATCCGCAAGCGTTGGCTCGACTTCTTCGAGGCCCAGGGCCACACCGTCGTGCCGTCGGCGTCGCTGATCTCGCCCGACCCGTCGACACTGTTCACGATCGCGGGCATGGTCCCGTTCATCCCGTACATGACGGGGGAGCAGACGGCGCCGTGGAACCGGGCGACGTCGGTGCAGAAGTGCGTCCGCACGCTCGACATCGACGAGGTCGGAAAGACGACGCGGCACGGCACGTTCTTCCAGATGAACGGCAACTTCTCGTTCGGCGACTACTTCAAGGAAGGCGCCATCACCTACGCGTGGGACCTGGTCACCGGCTCGCGCGACGAGGGCCGGTACGGCTTTGACCCGGAGAAGGTCTGGGTCACGGTCTACCACGACGACGACGAGGCGCGGCAGCTCTGGAAGGAGATCGCCGGGCTTCCCGACGAGCGCATCCAGTCCCGGGGCAAGAAGGACAACTACTGGCACACGGGTCAGACCGGTCCGGGTGGTCCCTGCTCGGAGATCTACATCGACCGCGGCCCCGAGTACGGGATCGAGGGCGGGCCCGAGGCCGACGAGGACCGCTACCTCGAGATCTGGAACCTCGTCTTCATGCAGTACGCGCTCGACGACGTGAGGTCCAAGGAGGACTTCCGGATCGTCGGCGATCTCCAGCGCAAGAACATCGACACGGGCATGGGCCTGGAGCGGGTCGCCTACCTGCTCCAGGGCAAGGACAACCTGTACGAGATCGACGAGGTCTTCCCCGTCATCGCGGCCGCGGGCGAGCTCGCGGGCAAGCGGTACGGCGCCGACCACGGGGACGACGTGCGCATGCGCGTCGTGGCCGACCACGTCCGCTCCGCCCTCATGATCATCGGCGACGGCGTGCGTCCGTCCAACGAGGGGCGCGGCTACGTGCTGCGGCGCCTCCTGCGCCGCTCGGTGCGCGCCATGCGCCTCCTGGGCGTCGAGGACGAGTCGCTGACCACGCTGCTGCCCGTCTCGCGCGACGCCATGTCGCCGTCCTACCCCGAGCTCGCGCGCGACTTCGACCGCATCTCGCAGGTCGCCTACGCCGAGGAGGAGGCGTTCCGCCGCACACTCACGTCGGGCACCACGATCCTCGACACCGCCGTGAGCAGGGCGAAGGCGGCCGCGGGGCAGACCGGCGCGCCGGTGCTCGGCGGCGCCGAGGCCTTCCAGCTGCACGACACCTATGGGTTCCCCATCGACCTGACGCTCGAGATGGCGGCCGAGCAGGGCGTGTCGGTCGACGAGCAGGCGTTCCGCAACCTCATGACCGAGCAGCGTCAGCGCGCCCGCGCCGACGCGCTCGCCAAGCGTCAGGGCTCGGCCGACGTGGCCGCGTACGAGTCGCTCGCCAAGGAGCTCACGGGCCCGGTCGAGTTCCTCGGCTACACGGACACCGACGCGACGGTGCGCGTCGCGGGCCTGCTGGTCGACGGCGTGCCCGCGCCCGCGGCGTCGGCCCCGGCCGACGTCGAGATCGTGCTCGACCGGACGCCGTTCTACGCCGAGGCCGGTGGCCAGCTCGCCGACCAGGGCACCATCGTGCTCGACGGCGGCGGGACGATCGAGGTGGACGACGTGCAGCGCCCGATCCAGGGCCTGTCCGTGCACCGCGGCCGGCTGCTCGAGGGCACGGTCGCGCTCGACGACCCGGGCACCGCCCGGATCGACGTCGCGCGTCGCGTGGCGATCAGCCGCGCCCACTCGGCCACGCACATGATCCACAAGGCCCTGCACGAGATGGTGGGCCCCGACCGCACGCAGGCGGGCTCGGAGAACGCTCCGAGCCGCATCCGCTTCGACTTCCGGTCGCCGTCGGCCGTCCCCGGCTCCGCGCTCACGGAGATCGAGGAGCGCGTCAACGTGCGCCTGACCGAGAACCTCGAGGTCACGGACGCGGTCATGCCGATCTCGCAGGCCAAGGCGTTGGGTGCGATGGCGCTGTTCGGCGAGAAGTACGGCGACCTCGTGCGCGTCGTGTCGATCGGCGGCGACTGGTCGCGCGAGCTCTGCGGTGGCACGCACGTCAAGCAGACGGGCGAGCTGGGCCGGGTGGCGCTGCTCGGCGAGTCGTCGATCGGCTCGGGCGTGCGCCGCGTCGACGCCCTGGTCGGTGACGGTGCCTACGGGTTCCAGGCCAAGGAGCACGCGATCGTCGGGCAGCTCACCGGGATGCTCAACGCGCGGCCCGACGAGGTCGCCGAGCGGGTCGGTTCGCTGCTCACCCGCCTCAAGGAGACCGAGAAGGAGCTGTCCGCCCTGCGGCAGGGCCGGCTGCTGGCCGCTGCTCCCGGGCTCGCCGCGGGTGCGGTCGACGTCGACGGCGTCCGGGTCGTCTCGCACGACGCGGGCGAGGTCTCCTCGGCCGACGACCTGCGGGCGCTCGCGATCGACGTGCGCGGCCGTCTGGGCGAGTCCCAGCCCGCGGTCGTGGCCGTCGGTGGTGTGGCCGGCGGGCGTCCGCTCGTCGTCGTGGCGACCAACGCCTCGGCCCGTGACCGGGGGCTGCGTGCGGGTGACTTCGTCAAGGACGCCGCCCGCGTGCTGGGCGGTGGCGGTGGCGGCAAGCCGGACCTCGCGCAGGGCGGCGGTTCGGACGCGGCCAAGCTCGGTGCCGCGCTCGACGGCGTGGCCCAGGGTGTGCGGACGGCGCTCGTCGGTGGCTGAGCTCGGCGACACGCCGCACGGACGGTCCGACGCGGCCGCCCAGGCGGGGCTCCCGCGCGGGGCCCGCCTGGGCGTCGACGTCGGCAAGGCGCGGGTCGGCCTCGCCGGTAGCGACCCGGACGGCCTGGTGGCGACGCCGGTCGAGACGGTGGCACGCGTGCTGGACGTCCCGCAGGCGCCCGGCGGCGGGCCCGCCCTGACCTCCGACGTCGCCCGCATCGCGGCCGAGGTCGAGGACCGTGGTGCCGCCGTGGTCTACGTCGGCCTGCCTCGTCACCTGTCCGGGGCCGAGGGTTCCGCGACTGCGGACGCGCGCGACTTCGCGCGACGGCTGGCGGCCGTCGTGGCGCCCGTCGAGGTCCGCCTCGTCGACGAGAGGATGACCACGGTGAGCGCCCACGCACAGCTGCGCGCGGCCGGAAAGAAGACAAAAACGCACAGGTCGGTGATCGACCAAGCCGCAGCCGTTATCATTCTGCAATCTGCACTCGATGTGGAGCGGGCGGCGGGTTCTCGCGCCGGCGAACTCGTCGACGTGCGCTGACATCGGCCCTTAGCACAGGAAGATCCCCGTGACGGACCTCTTCGACGCACCGACCCTCCAACGGTCGGCCTCCAGCAGGCCCTCTCGTTCGGCAGCCAGCAAGCGAGCCGCCGCGAAGCGTCGTCGTCGACGGCGGCAGCGGACCACCGCGATCATCGCTGTCGTGGTCGTCATCCTGGGCGGCGCGGGCATCCTGCTCTGGGACCGGATGGGATCGTCCCTGCTGGACTTCTCGTTCTCCAGCCAGGCAGAGGACTACCCGGGCCCGGGCGGCGACGCGATCGAGGTCGAGATCCCGGAGGGCGCGACCGGCTCGCAGATGGGGTCGGTGCTGCACGACGCCGGCGTGGTCGCGAGCGTCGAGGCGTTCACGGAGGCGTTCGCGGCCAACCCCGCGGCCGCAGGCATCCAGCCCGGCACCTATCAGCTCCTGACGGAGATGAAGGCGTCCGACGCCGTCACGCGCCTGGTCGAGAACGAGAAGATCCAGACCAACGTGACGATCCCCGAGGGCTACACGGTCGACCAGATCGTGGAGCGCATCGCGTCCGTCACGTCGATCCCGCGCAAGGACCTCGACGCCGCGCTCGCCGCGCCCAAGTCGATCGGTCTGCCGGGCGTCGCCGAGGGCAACGCCGAGGGGTGGCTGTTCCCCAAGACGTACGCGGTGCAGCCGGGCGACGACGCGAAGTCGCTGCTCTCGGCCATGGTCGGCCAGACCAAGTCCGAGCTCGAGTCGCTCGGCGTGCCGAAGGAGGACTGGCAGGACGTCCTGACCAAGGCCTCGCTGATCGAGCGTGAGGCCAAGTCGGACGAGGACCGGCCCAAGATGGCCCGGGCCATCCAGAACCGCCTCGACCAGGACATGGTGCTCCAGATCGACGCGTCGGTGGCTTACGGGATCGACAAGCCGGGCACCCAGCTGACCCGCGCTGACCTGACCGACCCGTCGAACCCCTACAACCTGTACGTGGTCGTGGGCCTGCCGCCGACGCCGATCGCCAACCCCGGTGCGAAGTCGGTCGAGGCCGTGATGAACCCGGCCGACGGACCGTGGCTGTTCTGGATGACGGTCAATCTTGATACCGGTGAGACGAAGTTCGCCACGACCAACGCCGAGCACGAGCAGAACAGGGCCGAGTACCAGAAATGGGTCGCGGAGAACGGCGGCTAGTCGATGCCCCTCACCCGTCGCGCGGCGGTGCTCGGACACCCCGTGGCGCACTCGCTCTCGCCCATCTTGCACAGCGCGGCCTACCGCTCCCTGGGCCTGGCCGACTGGCAGTACTCGGCGGTCGACACCACGGCTGAGCAGCTTCCGGCGTTCCTGCGGGAGATCGACCTCACGTGGGGGGGCCTGAGCGTGACCATGCCGCTCAAGCAGGCGGTCATCCCGCTCGTGGACCATGTCGAGCCGCTCGCGCACACGGTGGGAGCGGTCAACACGGTGCTGGTCCAGCCCGCCGGGTGCGGCGTCACGCTCGTCGGGACCAACACGGACGTGTACGGGCTCGTCGCCGCGCTGCGCGAAGGGCTGGGTGGCCGGCCGGTCGAGTCGGCCGTCGTGCTGGGCGCCGGGGCGACGGCCGCCTCGGCCCTGGCCGCGCTCGCCGAGCTCGGCTGCACGTCTCCGCTGGTCCTCGTACGGTCGCTGGCCCGTTCGGTGGCGCTCAGCGAGGCGGCGCACCGGATGGGCGTCACACCGCGCCACGAGGTGCTCGACGCCGTCGCCGGTCTCGGTGCGCTGCGTCAGGCGGACGTCGTGATCTCGACCATGCCCGCGCACGCGGCGGACCCGGTCGCGCACTCGATCGCGGCTCACGGCGTCGCGATGAGAGGCGTTCTGCTCGACGTGGTCTACGACCCCCGGCCGACCGCGCTGAGCAGCGCCTGGGCCGCGGCCGGCGGGACGGTCGTCGGGGGCGAGCGCATGCTCCTCCACCAGGCTGCCGAGCAGGTGCGGCTCATGACCGGGCGGCCCGCGCCGCTCGACGCCATGGACGCGGCGCTCGGGCAGGCACTGGCCGTGGGCGACCCGGCGGCGTCCTGACGGCGGGCCGCGGCGTCCGCACTGCGACCGTCCGCACCAGCCCTGTCACCCGCGTGAAACAATCGCCAGCATGCTGCGCTGGTTGACGTCGGGGGAGTCGCACGGTCCCGCCCTGGTCGGAGTGATGGAAGGGCTGCCCGCCGGGGTCGAGCTCACGACGCAGGACATCCGGTCGGCGCTGGCGCGGCGACGGCTGGGCCACGGACGCGGTGCGCGCATGAAGTTCGAGCAGGACGAGGTGCGCGTCCTCGGCGGCCTGCGCCACGGCGTCACGCAGGGCGGCCCGCTCGCGATCGAGATCGGCAACACCGAGTGGCCCCGGTGGACCGAGGTGATGTCCGCCGACCCGGTCGCACCCGACGCCCTGCTGGCCGACGCCGGCACGGGTGACGAGCGCGAGATCGCCCGCAACCGCCCCCTGACCCGCCCACGCCCGGGTCATGCCGACCTCGTAGGCATGCGCAAGTACGGGTTCGACGACGCCCGCCCTGTGCTCGAGCGGGCCAGCGCCCGCGAGACGGCCACGCGCGTCGCGCTCGGCGTCGCGGCGTCGCGGTTCCTCGAGCAGGCGCTCGGCGTCCGGCTGGTCTCGCACGTCGTGGCGATCGGGCCCGTCGAGACGCCCGACGACGCACAGCTCCCGGGACCGGACGACGTGGACAGGCTCGACGCCGACCCGGTGCGGTGCTTCGACGCCGCGACCAGCGCGGCCATGGTCGAGGAGATCGACACCTGCCGCAAGGACGGCGACACGCTCGGAGGAGTCGTCGAGGTCCTGGCCTACGGCGTGCCCTCGGGCCTCGGGTCCTACGTGCAGGGCGACCGGCGTCTCGACGCGCGGCTCGCCGCGGCGCTCATGGGCATCCAGGCGATCAAGGGCGTCGAGGTGGGCGACGGCTTCCGCACCGCGCGCCGTCGTGGCTCCCAGGCGCACGACGAGATCGTCCGCGGCGCCGACGGCCGCATCGAACGCAGCACCAACCGTGCGGGCGGCATCGAGGGCGGCATGTCCAACGGTGAGATCGTCCGCGTGCGTGCCGCGATGAAACCCATCTCCACGGTGCCGCGTGCCCTGGCGACGGTCGACGTCGCGACGGGGGACGCGGTCACGGCCCACCACCAGCGCTCGGACGTGTGCGCGGTGCCGCCGGCCGCGGTCGTCGCCGAGGCGATGGTCGCTCTCGAGCTGGCGCAGGCCGCCGTCGAGAAGTTCGGCGGGGACTCCGTCGCCGAGGTACGCCGCAACGCCGAGGCGTACCTGGCGTCGATCCCCGAGCTGCTGCGATGACCACCAACGTTCCCGTGGCCGTCGTGATCGGCCCACCCGGCAGCGGCAAGACGACCGTCGGCCGCCTCGTCGCGCAGCGCCTCGGTGTCGGGTTCCGGGACACGGACGCCGACGTCGAGACAGCGGCCGGCAAGCCGGTCGCCGACATCTTCGTGACCGACGGTGAACCGCACTTCCGCGAGCTCGAGCGCGAGGCCGTCACGACCGCGCTCGCGACCCACGACGGCATCCTCGCGCTCGGCGGCGGTGCGGTCATGGACGAACACTCCCAGCGCGCGCTCGAGGGCTACGCCGCCGCGGGAGGCGTCGTCGTGTTCCTCGACGTGTCGCTCGCGCACGCCGGCCCGCGCGTCGGGTTCAACCAGGCGCGCCCTCTGCTGCTGGGCAACCCCAGGGCGCGCTGGGCCGAGCTCATGGAGATCCGGCGGCCGGTCTACGAGCGGCTCGCCACCGTCCGCGTGCTGTCGGACGGCCGTAGCCCACGGGACGTCGCCCGGGCAGTTCAACAGGAGGTAGAGGCATGCCGGTCCGTGTGACCGTCGAAGGGTCCAGCACGCGAGCGCCGTCCTACGACGTCGTGGTCGGGCGACACCTGCTCGGCGAGCTGCCCACGTTGCTCGGGTCGAGCGTGCGCAAGGTGCTCGTCATGCACCCGGCGGCGCTCGCGGCGACGGGTGAGGCCGTCCGCGCCGACCTCGAGAGCCAGGGCTACCAGGCGTTCGCGGCCGAGCTGCCGGATGCGGAGGAGCAGAAGACGGCTCAGGTCGCCGCGTTCTGCTGGCAGGTCCTGGGGCAGGCCGACTTCACCCGGTCGGACGCGATCGTCTCGGTCGGCGGGGGCGCGACGACGGACCTGGCCGGGTTCGTCGCCGCCACCTGGCTGCGCGGCATCCGCGTGGTGCACGTCCCGACGACGCTGCTGGCCATGGTCGACGCCGCGGTGGGGGGCAAGACCGGCATCAACACCGCCGAGGGCAAGAACCTCGTCGGCGCGTTCCACCCGCCCGCCGGCGTCCTGTGCGACCTCGTGGCGCTCGAGTCGCTCGACCGCTGGGACCTCGTGGCCGGCCTGGCGGAGGTGGTCAAGACCGGCTTCATCGCGGACGAGCGCATCCTCGAGCTCGTCGAGGAGCATGCCGACGAGCTGCGCGGCTGGAAGGGCGCCGACGCCGCGCCCGAGACGTGGGACGTGCTCGCGGAGCTGGTCGAGCGCTCGGTGCGCGTCAAGGCGCGCGTGGTCGGTGAGGACCTCACGGAGCAAGGGCTGCGCGAGATCCTCAACTACGGCCACACCCTGGGGCACGCGATCGAGCTGGTCGAGCGATACCAGTGGCGTCACGGTGCTGCCGTGAGCGTGGGGATGGTCTTCGTGGCCGAGCTCGCGCGTCTCGCGGGCAAGCTCGACGACGACGTCGTGGACCGCCACCGGGCCATCCTCGAAAATCTCGGTCTGCCCGTCAGCTACCGCGGAGACCGGTGGGACCAGCTGGTCGCCGCGATGCGGCGCGACAAGAAGACGCGCGGCGACCTGCTGAGGTTCGTCGTGCTCGACGACGTCGCCAGGCCGACGCGCCTGGAAGGGCCGGACCCGACCATCCTCGCCGCCGCCTACGCCGAGATCAGCAAGGAACCCCCGAGGGGGCGCGAGACGTCGGTGGGTCTGGACATCCGCTGACGTCGTCACCCGCCCGACCCGCACCGGACTCGGCGCTCGCTATGCTGTCGCGGCCGTTGTCGCCGTCGCACCGAGGAGCATGTCGTTGTACCCGACCGTGAACCTGGAGGACCGGGCCGTCGCCCGCCGGAAGTCGTTGGGATCCGCCCTGCAGGCGATCGTCATCATGGGTGGCGGTGCCGTCGTCATGGCGGTCCTGGCGATCTGGCTGATGACTCAGGACGGGGGGAGCAACGTCGCATGGCCCGTGCTCCTTACGGCGCTTGTCAACGCCGGGTGGCTCGTCTGGGCGGTGCTCCTGCGCCGGCGGCTCCAGGCGAGCTGGCAGCGCGCCGAGGTGGGCAGCGCGACGCGGACCGAGCACGCGACCGTGCTTCCCTGGGTGTCGAGGAAGAACGGACCCCGCCAGCGGGCGGCTCAGATGGCGGACGGGACCCTCGTCGCCCTGTTCTTCGTCGACGACGCCGCGGCCGAGAGGCTCGGCGACGGTGAGATCACCGTCTACTTCTTCGGCACGGGGACGAGGCGGACGGCGGGCCCGGCGAGCGTACGGACCGCGTCGGGCGACGTGCTGTGGCTCGTCACCGCGTTCGTCGGCGCGGAGCGCTCGTCGTACCGGTGACTGGCGCGGAGGGCCGCGCCCGGCCGACGGTCAGGACGACTCCCACGGATAGCCGTGCCGGACGAGGGCGTCGCGGATCTCGCCCTTGTCACCTTCGAGCTCGCCGCTGAAGAGCGTTCTTCCCTCGGCGCTCTCGACGACCACCGTCGAGCCGTCGCGGTGCACGCCGTCGACCTGCTCACGCCGGATGACCCGGACGACCTGACCGCGCTTCTCGACGCGGATCTGCTGGTCGCTCACGTGCAGGATCGCGGTGCCGTGGACGGTGTGGAGCGCCAGGGCCAGGCCCACGACGAGGCCGGCCAGCGGCAGCCCCCAGCTCAGCCATCCCGCTGACGTCTCGGCGACCAACCGGAACGGGCCTTGGAACGGCGCCCAGGGCAGGTCGGCGACCCAGCCCGCCACGAACGGCACGACCAGCCCGACGACTGCTCCGCCGACCGCGAAGAGTCCCATCACCCACGTGCGGCCGGCCGCGTCGAACCCGCCGAGCCGGGTCTCGCCGCTGCCGCCACTTTCAGCGCTCTCGGCGCTCTCGGACATCGTTCCTCCTGGTCAGGGGCTTGTCGGCGACCACTCTAGCGGCGCACCCACGCCGTTTGGCCCGGGTGAAACAGGGCGACGTGCAGGGTGAAGACGGCACGCACGACCTGGTGCCGCGCTCACCGGCTGGCTACCGTCCAGGCAGGGCCGATCGGTCCGGCGGCAGGAGTCGCCCGTGATGGAGCGGGGGAGCACATGGTGGGTCACGTCGAGCCTGCGGGGTCCGGATCACCGGCGTCGGCGGGCGGGAGCGCCCGGCGTCCGAGGTGGCACCGGCGCACGCTGCTGGCCGTGCTCGGGCTCGTCATCTTCTTCATGGGCGTCGCGTGCGGAGGCCGGGTCGACTCGACGGACGCCGCGGCCGAGGGCGTTACGGCTCCGTCGGCCGGGGCCGAGGTCGAGGCCGAGGCCGAGAAGGAGAAGGAGACCGCGAACGAGACCGAGAAGGAGCTCGCCGAGCGCGAGGCGGAGCTCGACCGGGTCGCCGCGGAGGTCGCGGCCCGCGCGGACGCGCTCGACGACCTTCGAGCCCGGCTCGACGCGCACCAGGCCCGGCTCGACGCGCGCAAGCAGAAGCTGGACGACCGTACGGCGAACCTCTCCCAGCGGCGAGCCGCGCTGGACGAGCGCGAGGACCGCCTCGACGCGCAGGCGCAGGACCTGGCTGCCGCGGACGCGCAGGACGACGCAGGATCCGGACAGTCGGTCTACTACGGGAACTGCTCCGAGGCCCGGGCGGCGGGTGCCGCACCGCTGTACGTCGGCGACCCGGGCTATGCCGGGCACCTGGACGGTGACGGCGACGGCGTCGCCTGCGAGAGCTAGACCCACATCCCGCGGGACTCGAGCACCGCGCGCAGGAGGTCGGCGCGGTCGGTCACGATCCCGTCGACGCCGAGGTCGATCAGCCGGTGCATCGTGTCGGCGTCGTTGACGGTCCACACGTGCACGTACCGGCCCGCCCGGTGCGCCGCCGCGACGGTCTGCGCGTCGACGACCACGAGCGCCCCCGTGGCGATCGGCACCTGCAGCGCGTGCACGTCACGCAGGGCCCAGCGCGACAGCGCGTCGATGCCGAGCCGCGCACCGGCGAGGAACCCCCCGACCTCGCGCGTGCCGGCGGACGTCGCGACCGGTCGCGACAGGAGCGCGAGCGTCGCGCGCCGGCGGCTCGCCGAGAACGACGTGACACACACGCGGTCGTGCACTCGGGTCCGTTCGATCGCCTCGGCGACCGGCCGGATGCCCGAGACCGCCTTGACGTCGATGTTGAACCGCACGTCGGGCCACGCGGCGAGCAGGTCGTCGAGGCGCGGCACGGGCTCGGTGCCGCCGATGCGCGCGCGTCGCACGACGTCCCAGGGCAGCTCGGCCACACGGCCCGTCGCGTCGGTCGTGCGGTCCAGCGACTCGTCGTGCAGCGCGACGGCGACGCCGTCCCGCGTGCCGTGCGCGTCGGTCTCGAGGTAGCGGAACCCCAGGTCGACGGCCGCGGCGAACGCCGCCATGGAGTTCTCGAGCCCGTCGTCGACGCCACCGGGCCGGGCGAAGCCGCGGTGCGCGAGCGCCACGACGGCGCGGCGGGCGCCGTCCGGCCGGGGCGCGTCGAAGTACGGGTGTGGCGGGCGGGGCGCGGTCATACCGTCTCCGGGGTCGGGCGGGTGGCGGTGGGCGCGAGGTGGCGGTCGACCCAGTGGAACAGCCCGCGCAGGTAGGTGCTCCTCGGCCCGTCGGCCGACAGGGCCAGGTCGTGCACGCCACCGTCGACGACGAGCTGCTCCACGCGCTCGCCCAGCAGCGGAGCGCGCCGCCCGATGCGGACGACGTCGAGGATCGTGTCCTGGGCGTCGAGCAGCGGGTTGTCCGCGCTGTCGCGCCCCGACGACGCGCTGCGCGCGACCAACACGGGGCACGCGATATCGAGCCCGCGTGCCACGGCGGCCTGCCCGTGCAGGACGGCGCGCAGCCAGCCGGCGCGTGCGGGGAGCCCTTCCGGACGCTTGAGGGTGGTGTCGAACGACCACCGGCCACCGTTGGAGCGCAGCTGGTAGGTCGCGTACATCGAGGGCGACGTGCTCAGCACCGCCAGCGGGCGGCGCCGGCCCACGACCTCGACGAGGCGCGCGCTGACCGACCGCCAGGGCCATGCGCCGGACAGGTCGAGGAACGGCGAGTCGAGGGCGAGCAGGTCCGGGGCGCGATCCGGGTCCGCGCGGCGGTCGTGCGCCCACAGCGACACGGTCAGCCCGCCGGTCGAGTGGGCGTGCACGACGAGCGGGAGGCCCGGTTCGAGACGGCGCACGGTCTCGACCGCCGCATCGAGGTCGGGCCGGTACTCGGCCAGGTCCGTGACGAAGTGCGGCACCGTCCCGGGGCGCAGCGACCGGCCCGCATGCCGCAGGTCGACCGCGTAGAACGCGTACCCGGCGTCGAGGACGGCCCGAGCCAGGTGGTCCTGAAAGAAGTAGTCGTTGTAGCCGTGCACGTGGAGGAACGCGGCGCGCGGCCGTGGTGGCCGGGCGACCGAGCGGACGAGGGTCGCCGCGCCGAGCGTCGCCTGCTCGAAGCCCGCGCCCAGCGGGTCGTCGCGCCAGCTCAGCACGGCGGCGTCGGACGACGGTGCGGGGAGCGCGGCGGGCACACTTCGGATGGTAGACCGAGGCGGGCGCGGACGTGACAGGATGCGGCCGTGCACCGCAGCATCGCTCCCGGCATCGGTGCCGGGTTCCGCAACGTCGGCCGCGAGGTCCAGTCCGCGATCTACCGCGCCGGCGTGTTCGGCCGGACGCCCGTGGTCCCGGTCGAGCCCGCCGCGCTCGAGGCGGCCGCGCGCCGCCGCATGACCGCGCGCGGCTGGTCGTACGTCGCGGGCGGCGCCGGCCAGCAACGCACCGTCGCCGCCAACACGGCCGCGTTCGAGCGGTACCGGATCGTGCCGCGACAGCTCGTCGACGTGGGCGAACGATCGCTCGCCACGACCCTGCTGGGCCGGGACCTGCCGGCTCCGCTGCTGTTCGCGCCCATCGGTGCGCTCGAGCTCGCGGTCTCGGGAGGCCCCGACGCCGCCGAGCCGCCCCTGGCGCGCGCGGCCG
>Ga0233385_1000798_pt1 | contig 14375 bp, 12 predicted proteins | sample ElkDunMinimDraft_16_FD_191543 | JGI IMG/M metagenome (GOLD analysis project Ga0233385, IMG submission 191543) | Fecal eukaryotic communites from dung pellets of Tule Elk in California, USA - Elk Dung G36 | ecosystem: Host-associated > Mammals > Digestive system > Large intestine > Fecal | place...
GCAGGGGGCGATCTGGAAATAGCGGTCGAAGCCCGACACCATGATCAGCTGCTTGTACTGCTGCGGCGCCTGCGGCAGCGCGTAGAACTTGCCGGGATGGATGCGGCTCGGCACCAGGAAGTCGCGCGCCCCTTCCGGCGAGGAAGCGGTCAGGATCGGCGTCGAGAACTCGGTGAAGCCGGAGTCCGCCATGCGGCTGCGCATCTCGGCGATGATCTTCGTGCGGGCGACGATGTTCTTGTGCAGCGTCTCGCGGCGGAGATCGAGGAAGCGGTATTTCAGGCGGATGTCTTCAGGATAGTCCGGCTCGCCGAAGACCGGCAGCGGAAGCTCCTTGGCGGCCGACAGCACCTCGATCTCGCGCGCGAACACCTCGATTTCGCCGGTCGGCAGGTTCGGGTTCACGGCTTCCGCCATGCGTGCCTTGACCTCGCCGTCGATGCGGATCACCCACTCGCCGCGTACGGCCTCCGCCGTCTTGAAGGCCGGCGAATCCGGGTCGGCCACGATCTGCGTCATGCCGTAATGGTCGCGAAGGTCGATGAAGAGCAGGCCGCCATGGTCGCGCACGCGATGGACCCAGCCGGAGAGCCTGACGGCTTTACCGGCGTCGGTTTTTCTCAATTGTGCGCAGGAGTGGCTGCGGTAGCGGTGCATCGTCATGTCTTGTTCCGGAGCATTGCGCGGCCGGCAAACCAGAAGCCGGCCCAAAATTCGCGCGGAAAAGCGCATGGGCACCCTGATTTGTCAAGGCGAAGGCGGATTCGCACAAGTCCCCGGCGGTATAGCGCTGGTAATCGAGCGCATGATGGCCCAATAAGGGGGCCCGCCTAGCGGATTCTTTCACAGCATATGTCGTCCATCCGCCCGCTGATCCCCCTCCTCGTCGCTGCAGGCATCCTGCTCGGCGGCAACGGGCTGCAGGGCACGCTGATCGCGCTGCGCGGAGCGCAGGAAGGCTTCTCGCCGGCCACCATCGGCTTCATGGGCACCGCATATTTCGGCGGCTTCCTGCTCGGCTGCATCTTCATCACGCGCATCATGAGGTCGGTCGGCTACGTCCGCGCCTTTGCGGCGCTGGCGGCGATCGCGGCGGCCGGCACGCTGCTGCTCGTCCTCATCATCGATCCCCTGTTCTGGTCGGCGATGCGTTTCGCCACCGGCTTCTGCTTCGCGGGCCTCTTCACCGTGATCGAAGCCTGGCTGAATTCCAGCGTCCAGAACCACGACCGCGCGCGCGTTTTGGCGGTTTATCGCATCGTCGACATAGGCTCCGTAACCGGGGCGCAGTTCCTGATCCCGGTCTTCGGGCCGGGCGGCTTCACCATCTTCGCGATCATGTCGATCATGATCACGCTGTCGCTGGTACCGGTATCGCTCGGCGACCGCTCCAACCCGAAGGCGCCGGAGGACGTCAAGCTCGACCTCGCCCGGGTGTGGCGCATCTCGCCGCTGGCTGCCATCGGATGCATCGCCGTCGGCATGACCAACAGCGCATTCCGCACGCTCTCGCCTGTTTATGCCGAGCAGATCGGCATGTCGGTGACCGACGTGGTGACCTTCATCAGCATAGGCATCATCGGCGGCGCCATCATCCAGTATCCACTCGGACACCTCTCCGATCTCTGGGACCGGCGGCGCATCCTGCTCATCACCACCAGCGGCGCCATGATCGCGGCGCTGGCGCTGGTGTTCCTGGCAGGCACCGCGCCGCTCGCCAACTTCGCGCTGGTCTTCATCTTCGGGTCGTTCGCGATGCCGCTCTATTCGCTCTCGGCCGCCCATGCCAACGACCGGGCTGAAAAAGGCGAGTTCGTGCTGGTCAACGCCGCGCTGATGCTCTTCTACTCCATCGGCGCAATCGCCGGCCCGGTCATCGCCGCCTTCTTCATGCAGGATTTCGGCCCGCGATGGCTGTTCATCTTCTGCGCGACCATCTACGCCGTCTACATCCTGATCATCGTCTACCGCATGCAGGCCCGCGCCGCCGTGCCCGCCAGCCGGCGCGGCCGCTTCATCGCGCTCCTGCGCACATCGCCGATTTTCGCCCGCCTGGCGCGACGGAATGGCGGTTCGAGCAAGGCTTCGCGGGAGGACTGACGGACGGCCTTGCGGCGTCCACGCTTGACGAAAGGCCCTTTGGCTGGAATGGAAGCGGGTAATCCTGTCGATCGAAGACCATTCATGCATGTGATCACGACCCAGACCGAGCTTGACTCCGTCATAAGCGAATTGGGGAAATCCGAATTCGTCACCGTGGATACAGAGTTCATCCGTGAGACGACCTTCTGGCCGGAGCTCTGCCTGATCCAGATGGCGTCGCCCGGCGTGACGGCGCTCATCGACCCCCTCGCACCAGGGATCGACCTCAAGCCGTTCTTCGCGCTGATGGCGGACGAATCGGTCCTGAAGGTCTTCCATGCCGCCAGGCAGGATATCGAGATCGTCTTCCATCTGGGCGGGCTGATCCCCCACCCCGTCTTCGACACCCAGGTCGCCGCCATGGTCTGCGGGTTCGGCGACAGCGTCTCCTACGACCAGCTGGTGCAGAAGATTACCGGCGCGCAGCTCGACAAGTCGTCCCGCTTCACCGACTGGCGGCACCGCCCGCTGTCGGACAAGCAACTCGCCTATGCGCTCGCCGACGTGACGCATCTGATCGACGTCTACAAGCATCTGAAGGTCGAGCTCGACCGCGAGAACCGCGCTCATTGGCTGAACGAGGAGATGGAGGTCCTGACCTCGCGGTCGACCTACGACCCGAAGCCGGAGGACGCCTGGAAGCGGCTGAAGATGCGCCTGCGCAAGCCGCAGGAGCTGGCGGTGATGCAGGCCGTCTCGACATGGCGCGAGCGCGAAGCGCGCGAGCGCAACGTGCCGCGCGGGCGCGTGCTGAAGGACGACGCGATCTACGAGATCGCCCAGCAGCAGCCGCGTGACGCCGCCGCGCTGGCGAGGCTGAGGACCACGCCGAAGGGCTGGGAGCGCTCGGGGACCGCGGCCGCTCTGCTCGACGCGATCAATGCGGCGCTCGATATCCCCAAGGACCAGATGCCCCGGCTGCCGAAGATGCCGCAGCAGGCCGAAGGATCGAGTGCGGCGGCGGAACTGCTCAAGGTGCTGCTCAGGCTCGTCGCCGAGAAGGAAGGCGTTGCGGCGAAGGTGCTGGCCTCCAGCGACGACATCGACCGCATCGCCGCCGAGGGCGAAGCCGCCGACGTTCCCGCCCTGCATGGCTGGCGGCGCCAGGTGTTCGGCGAATCGGCGCTGAGGCTGGTGCGCGGCGAGATCGCCATCAAGTTCGAGCGCCGCAAGATCGCGGTGTTCGACGTCTGAGGCTGACCCGCGGCCGTCAGGCTACGCCGGCTATGTGCAGGGCGAACCAGACCCAGCATAAGCCCAGCACAACGACCCCGGCGGCGAAAGCGTTCTGGCGCAGCGGCAGCCGGTTGGATGTCAGATGCACCCATGCGTGGGCATAGCGCGAGATGACGAAAATCCACATCAGGATCAGCGTCAGGTAGTTGACGCCGTTGGTCACGTACAGTGCCAGGCACAGCACGTGAAAAAGTACCGGCAGCTCGAACTGATTCATCAGGTTGTTCGAAACCGTCGCACTGGCGTCGGGCTCGCTGCCGCGAACCTTGAATTGACTGGCCTTGGCTTCGCCGGACCTGACTGCGCCGTACCGGCGCTTCGCCATCACCGCATAAACGATATAGACCAGCAGCACATGCGCCAGCATCGGCCAGAAGATCGCTGTCTGGTTCATCGCGCGCTCCCAGGCTGCAACCCGTATCAGCCTGAGTAGTTAGGGCTTTCGCGCGTGATCGTCACGTCATGCGGATGGCTCTCGCGCAGTCCGGCCGGCGAGATGCGCACGAATGTCGCCCGCTCGCGCAGCGCGGCCAGGTCTTTCGCGCCGACATAGCCCATCGCCGCCTTGAGGCCGCCGGCCAACTGGTGGAGGACGCCCGAAACCGGTCCCTTGTAGGGCACCTGGCCTTCGATGCCTTCCGGCACCAGCTTCAGCGTGTCGCGCACCTCGGCCTGGAAGTAGCGGTCGGCCGAGCCGCGCGCCATCGCGCCGACGGAACCCATGCCCCGATAGGCCTTGAAGGAACGGCCCTGGTGCAGATACACCTCGCCGGGGCTTTCCTCGGTGCCGGCGAGCAGCGAGCCGACCATGGCGGCGCTTGCGCCCGCGGCGAGCGCCTTGGCGAGATCACCCGAAAACTTGATGCCGCCGTCGGCGATCACCGACACGCCCGAGCGCTGCGCGGTCTCCACCGCCGACATGATCGCCGAAAGCTGCGGCACGCCGACCCCTGCCACGACGCGCGTGGTGCAGATCGAGCCCGGGCCGATGCCGACCTTGACCGCATCCGCGCCGGCGTCGATCAGCGCCTGCGTGCCTTCGGCGGTGGCGACGTTGCCGGCCATGATCCGAACGGAGTTGGAGAGCTTCTTTGCCCGCGCCACCGCGTCCAGAACGCGCTGCGAATGGCCGTGCGCGGTGTCGACCACGAGGAGATCGACGCCGGCATCGATCAGCCGCTCGGCGCGCTCCATGCCGTCTTCGCCGACGCTGGTCGCCGCGGCGACCCGCAACCGGCCCTGCGCGTCCTTCGACGCGTTCGGGTTGAGCTGCGACTTCTCGATGTCCTTCACGGTGATCAGCCCGACGCAGTTGCCGGCCGTGTCCACGACCAGCAGCTTCTCGATGCGGCGCTGGTGCAGCAGCCGCTTGGCCTCCTCCGGATCGACCGTGTCCTTCACCGTGACCAGGTTCTCCTTGGTCATCAGCTCGTAGACCTTCTGCGACGGGTCTGAAGCGAAGCGCACGTCACGATTGGTGAGGATGCCGACCAGCCGGCCGATCCTCTGGCCGCCCGCACCGCCGTTCTCGACCACCGGAATGCCCGAAATGCGGTGCACCTTCATCAGCGTGCGCGCGTCGGCCAGCGTCGCCTCCGGCCCGATGGTGACGGGGTTCACCACCATGCCCGATTCGAACTTCTTGACCTGGCGGACCTGCTCGGCCTGCTCGGCCGGCTTGAAATTGCGATGGATGACGCCGATGCCGCCCGCCTGCGCCATGGCGATCGCCAGCGGCGCTTCGGTGACCGTGTCCATGGCTGCAGAAAGGATCGGGAGGTTGAGATCGATATCGACGGCGATCCGTGTCCTGATGTCGGTTTCGCCCGGCATGACCTCCGAATGGCCGGGCTGCAGCAGCACGTCGTCAAAGGTCAGCGCGGTGGCGCCGGTTGCAGTCTCGATGATCTTCGCCATGGCCGATCCCTTGTAAAACGAAACAGGCGCGGAACCGTTGGACCGCGCCGACTCGGATATTCCCTATCAGGATTGGCAGCGGCTGGTACCACGTCCGCCCGGCTAAGGAAAGCGCCAGCGTGTGGATTTCTGTCGCTAATGACAGCCGCCCGGAACACCGCGAGTTGATCGATCTACGCCAGCCGATTCAACGGCTTGGCTGGCACAAACCCGCGACTGGTCCGCCCCGATCGCCGCAGATGTCGGCACCTCGCCGATCGCGAATAAACTGATCCGTCCCGGCGCTAACCCGCGCTGCCGGCCGGATCGCGGCCCTTGAAGTCCTTGGCAAGCAGGTAAAGCTCGACCGATTCGCCGCGGGAGGCCGGCGGCTTGACGTGGTGCACCGAACGGAAATTCCTCTTCAGGAGATCGAGCACGGTGTGCTCGGTGCCGCCCTGAAAGGTCTTCGACAGGAAGTGGCCGCCGGGCTTCAGCACCGAGATGGCGAAATCAGCCGCGACTTCGCACAGGTGCTCGGTGCGGATATGGTCGGTGCGCCGGTGGCCCGTGGTCGGGGCCGCCATGTCGGAGAGCACGATGTCAGGCTCGCCGCCGAGCACCTCGACCAGCTTGGCGGGCGCTGCATCGTCGAGGAAGTCCATCTCCAGCACGACGGCGCCCGAAACCGGATCCATGCCGAGATAGTCGATGCCGACGACATGCGGCTTCTCCGGGCCCGACTTGGTGCGGGCCGCCGCGACCTGGCTCCAGCCGCCCGGCGCAGCCCCCAGATCGATGACCTTCATGCCCGGTTTCAGCAGCTTGTAGCGATCGTCGATCTCGATCAGCTTGTAGGCGGCGCGCGACCGGTAGCCGTCCGCCTTCGAACGCTGCACGTAGGGATCGTTCATGTGCCGTTCGAGCCAGCGACGCGACGATTCCTTCAGGCCGCTCTTCTTCTTGATCTTGGTGCGCAGGACGCGTGTCGCGCCGGCTTTCACGGGCTTCTTCGTCATGGCCTCGCTCCGCCTCGCCGGCCGCGCCGCCATACGCCCGCGTCGCCCATCAGTTCAGACAATATTCCCTCGCGCAGGCCCCGGTCCGCCACTCGCAGCCGCTCGGACGGCCAGACGCCGCGGATCGCTTCGAGGATCGCGCAGCCGGCGAGCACCAGGTCGGCCCTGTCGGCGCCGATACAGGCATTGGCGACGCGCTGCTGGAAATCCCAGCCGAGCAGTTTCTCCACCATCCGGTCGACGCTGCCGCCGTCCATCCAGAGACCGTCGACGCGCCGGCGGTCGTATCGCTCGAGGTCGAGATGCACGCCGGCGAGCGTGGTCACCGTTCCCGACGTGCCGAGCAGGTGGAAGCTGCCGTCGTTCATCACGTGGTCGAGGCTGCTGCGCTCGGCAAAACGGTCGAGCAGCGACTTCACGTGGCCGATCATGGCATCGAACGTCCCGCGGGTGACGTCGCGGCCGCCGAATTTTTCGGCGAGCGACACGACGCCGATCGGCAGCGAGGTCCAGGCGACGATGTGGCTCGCAAGCCGCGGCGAGCGCTGCCCCCTGACGTCGATCAATGCGATCTCGGAGGAGCCGCCGCCGATGTCGAACAGCACGACGCCATCCGTGCCGCGTTCCACCAGCGAGCCACAGCCGGACACGGCGAGCCGCGCCTCGGTCTGGCGGTCGATGATCTCCAAGGTCAGGCCGGTCTCGGCCCTCACCCGCGCCAGGAACTCTTCGCCGTTCGCCGCCGACCTGCACGCCTCGGTCGCGACCAGCCGCGCGCTCTCGAGCGTACGGTTGCGCAGCTTGTCGGCGCACACCTTCAGCGCGTCGACGGCACGGTCCATCGCGGTCTCGGATAGCCTTCCGTTCGCCGCCAGCCCCTCGCCCAGCCTGACGATGCGCGAGAACGCGTCGATGACGCGGAACTGGCCGGGCCGGCCGGGCACGGCAACCAGCAGGCGGCAATTGTTGGTGCCGAGGTCAAGCGCGGCGAAGACCGGCAGATCGTTGGCTTGGGGCTGACGCATGTCGCGTCGGACGGCGAGCGGCGACAAAACCCTGGCGGCCGCGGCGCCCGCCGGAACTGCCTTCGCAACGGGTGGCGCCGCACGGGCAATTGCCGGTGCGGGCGGCTTGTTCGCCGGCGTTGCGTCGTCGCGTGCGAAAACCTTGCGCCCGCGCCGGCGCTTGCGGCGTCTCTTGCCCTTGGCTTTCGGGTGCGGTCCGCCGTCTTCGCCGGACACCGGAACGGCCGACCTGGCCGCTGCAGGAGCCTCCGCGCCGTTCGACGGCAACGGGAACACTCCCGACGCACCCGCTTCCGGCGCATCGGCGCCGGTATCGCGGTCTTCCACCTTGCTACCCTTCGATGCGCCGCGCGAACCTTCCGGACGCTGCACGCGCTTTTGTTCTTCAGTTGAACTGAAGATAGCAGCAGCCTGCGTTATCACCAAGTCCGGTGTCGCGGATTCTCGTTTCCACAGCAGGGGATTCGTCGGGCGCGGAGGGACCGCTATTCGCCCTCGTATTCGCCGGGGACGCAGAGGCCGCTGTCGGCCGCGCGTGCGTCGCATTCCACCGGCTTTGCGTTGTAGTCCGTGCTGCTGCTCTGGCACCCCGCCAGCGTCAGAACCAGCGCCAGCATGACAATTCCCCGCATCAAACTTCCCTCATTCTGCTCGTAAGCCGACGAGATAGCACACTTATCCGGCCGGATGGCCAGGCCGAATGCTCAGATCCAAAGGGATTGTTGCGGCATGGAGAAGCGAATCGGCCGGCGGCCGGCGTCAAGCGGGGCGACGGGCCTGTGCGCGGACATCTCCCTGGCGGATTATCCTCGCCTCGCGGACAAGCGACGACCAGTTCACGCCGAGAACCGCAACAAGTTCCACGGCCTGCGCCTCGGTGATGCCGATCTCCCCCACCAGGCGGCGGACAAGCGACGCCTCGCCCTCCGACCTGCCGGCCGCGTCCGACATTCAGAACTCTCCCCGAATGGTCGATGCGCAGGCTAAAATGCTCACGTATCGGGATTGTGCCGGCCGAACGGCGCCTGGAATCGCGGATGTTTTGGCCGCGGATGGCCTACTGCGCGGCTGCCTCCGCAAGCGTCACATGGTGCCCCATCTCGCCAGTCCAAAACCTGGGAGCACCAGGTCAACGTATGCGAAGCTTCGCCGCTATCCAATTTGCGGCGACGCGCCATCGCGGAACGGGCTTCCTTCGTACGATGGCCCCACGCGGAAGGTTGAGGTCAGGCCTGTTCCAGCCAGACCCTTTCGAGATCCATCTGGAAGGTCGGGTGGATCGAGTAATCCTTCACCTTCTCGGTCATGTGGTTGTAGAGCTTCTGCCAGTAGGGCTGGATGATGATGCCCGAGTCCTGGATGATCGTCTCGACGTCCTTCATCACGTCACGCCGCTTTTCGGGATCGCTGATGGACAGCGCTTCCTGGAGCTTCTTGTCGAAGTCCGGGTTGGAATAGCCCGTCTCGTTCCACGCCTCGCCGGTGCGATAGCCCAGCGCCAAGACCTGGACGCCGAGCGGGCGCATATACCAAACCGTGAGAGAGTACGGAAATTTCGTCCAGTCGTTCCAGAAGGTCGAGCCGGGCAGAACGGTGCGCTTCACCTTGATGCCGGCGTCACGCAGCTGGGCGGCGATGGCGTCGCCGGTGTTCTTGTTCCAGTCGTCGTCGACGGAGATCAGTTCGTGCTCGAAGTCGGCTTGTCCGGCCTCGGCCAGGAGCTTCCTGGCGCCTTCGACGTCCCTCGTCTTCTTCGGAAGTTCGGCATATTCGGGATGGATCGGGCTGACATGGTGGTTTTCCCCGACGGTACCCCGACCGGCATAGCCGAGTTGAAGGACGACGTTGTTGTCGACCGCCATCTGGAGAGCGTTGCGGACGCGCTTGTCGTCGTAAGGCTTGTGCGTGACGTTGGTGCGCGCCACCAGCGTCGTCGCGGTCTGGATTTCCGTCTTCCTGAGCCCGAGCCCGTCCAGGATGTCGACGTATTCCGCGCCGGTTTCGTTGTTCAGGTCGATCTCGCCGGATTCAAAGGCATTTACCATGGTGTTCGGATCGGTGCCGTAATCGGTGAACTCGACGCCATCGAGCAAGGCTTCTCCGCCCCACCATTTGCCGTCCTCGCGGCGCTTCACGACCGCCTTCTGGCCGACGTCGTAGGATACGAGCTCGAAGGCTCCGGTGCCGATAGCCTTCATGACCGGGTTGGCGCCGTCCGCATCGAAGTTGCGGTGCACGACGAGAGCCGGGTAGTCGGTCAGATTGGGGATGATCGAAATGTCGGAGGCGGTCAGCGAAAGCTTGACCGTATGGTCGTCAACCTTGGTGATCGCCCCCTCGCGCACCTTGCCGGTAGCGGGATCGATCAGGCTGTTGACACGCGCCGCCATGGAGTTGCCCGTGGCGTCCTTGTCGCACCAGCGATTGAAATTGTAGACGACGTCGTCGGCATTGAACACGTCGCCATTGTTCCAGGTCACGCCCTTGCGAACGTGCAGCACGTAGCCGGTAGCGTCGTCATTGACTTCCCAGCTCTCCAGAAGGACCGGCTCGAAAGTGAACTCCCGGGTGTAGCGGACGAGAGGCTCCAGCCAGGTGCGGGAGATGTTGGCCATCTCCACCCAGTCGTAGGATCGGGGGTCCTTCTGTTCCTTGACCACCATCGCGACGCGCAGCGTTCCGCCCTTCGTGCCTTCCTGCGCAACCGCTTGCGAGGGTGCGACCAAACCTGCCATGCCATATGCCAAGGCGGTCGAGGCGCCCATTGCGCTGGCGAGGGCAAGAAACTCGCGTCGGTCCATGCGGCCGTCCCGCGCTTGCGAAGCCAGTTTCTCTATCGCCGTGGGAACGCAGTCGCCGTTGCTCCTGAAGAAACGCATGTACTCCTCCTTTGATCTGATCGTCTGTTGATCCTGCTTGCCCTGTGCTCCCGCCCTTGATCCGTCGTCACAACCTCACGGCGTACCGGATGCCTTCGTAGATGGCGGCGTGGATATTGCGGGAGGCAACCGCGTCGCCGATACGGAAGAGTGTGAAAGTACCGCCCGGATTGGCAACCGGGAACAGGTCGCCGCCGCCGACGAGACCCTCGTAGTCGACGGCGCCGAGGTTCCGGGAATCCGGCTTCAGCGCGAAGTAAAGGTCTTCCAGCGGCGCGGTGCCATGCTCGACGATGACCTGGTCGACCCGGCGCTCGTCGTGCCATCCATCGGCGAAATCGGAAGACAGCGTAGCGACCAGCGCGTTGCCGTCGAGGCGGACAGCCGTTACGCGCGTGTTGATCGTGATCCGCACGCCCTTCTCATGGAAGGTCTTCATGTAGGGAACATGGTTCATGCCGCCCATTTCGGGTGCGAAGAAGCGCTCCGGGGTCACCAGTTCCAGTCGTGAGCCGGCGTTGGCGACAAGTTCCGCCGCGCCCATGCCCTGGTGCCCGCCATTGTCGTCGTAGAGAAGGACGTGTTCGGCCGGCTTCACCGCACCGGAGAGGATGTCCCAGCTCGACACGACGAGGTCGTCTCCCGCCTGCAGGGGCGGATTCTGCGGCAACCCGCCGGTCGCGACGATCACGACGTCGGGACCGAGCGCCATGACGTCCGAGGCCTCCGCCCAGAAGTCGTAGCGAATGTCGACGCCCAGTCGCTCGAGTTCCGCCAGGCGCCACTCCACGATGCCGATCAGTTCCTTGCGGCGGCGGTTCTGCGCAGCCAGCCTGATCTGGCCGCCCGCCTGGCCGGAAGCCTCGAGCACGGAGACGGAGTGACCGCGTTCGCCAGCCACGCGAGCCGCCTCGAGCCCTGCCGGACCTGCCCCGACGACCACGACCCTTTTCGGCGGCCCGTCGCTGCGGGAAATCACATGGGGAATGGTCGCCTCGCGCCCGGTGGCTGCATTGTGGATGCAGAGCGCCTCGCCGCCCTCATAGATGCGGTCGAGGCAATAGGTGGCGCCAACGCAGGGGCGGATGCGGTGTTCGTTCCCGGACATCACCTTCTGCACGATGTATGGGTCGGCAAGGTGCGGGCGCGTCATTCCCACCATGTCCAGTTTGCCGTTGGCAATCGCATGCCTGGCCGTCGCGACATCCGAAATTCTGGCGGCATGGAAAACCGGGAACGCGGTTGCCGCGCGAACCTCGCCGGCGAAGTCCAGGGAAGGAGACGAAGGCATGCCGGTGATCGGGATCACCTTGGTCAAGGAAGCGTCGGTCTCGATCGTGCCGCGGATGATGTTGAGGAAATCGAACTTGCCCGACGAAGCCAGCCGCCGGGCGATCTCGATACCGTCGGCTTTCGTCAGGCCCTTCTCGACGTCCTCGTCGGCCACCATGCGGATGCCGACAACGAAATCCGGGCCGACCGCCGCACGCACTGCGTCGATGACAAGCCACGTAAAGCGGAGCCTGTTGTCCAGCGAGCCACCGTATTCGTCGTCGCGCCGGTTGGTCAGCGGCGACCAGAAGCCGTCCATCAGGTGGCCGTAGGATTCGAACTCGATGCCGTCGAGGCCTGCGGCCTGCATTCTCTGGGCCGCGCTTGCATAGTCGGCGACGATCCGGTCGATATCCCATTGCTCCATCGTCTTCGGGAAGGCGCGATGCGCCGGCTCCCGCACCGGCGACGGCGCGAGCACCGGCAGCCAGTCGGCCTTGTTCCAGCCGGTGCGACGTCCGAGATGGGTGATCTGGATCATCACCTTGCAGTCGTGCTCGTGGCACTGGTCGGCCAGTTCGCGAAGCCACGGCACGATCTCGTCGCGGTAAGCGTGCAGATTGCCGAAGGCAGCCGGGCTGTCGCGCGAAACGATCGCCGAACCGGCCGTCATGGTCAACGCAATGCCGCCTTTCGCCTTCTCGGCGTGGTAGAGCCGATATCGCTCCTTCGGCATGCCGTCTTCCGAATAAGCGGGCTCATGGCTCGTCGACATGATCCGGTTCTTCAGCGTCAGATGCTTCAAGCGATAGGGCTGAAGAAGCGGATCCCTGGAGAGCGGTGTGTTCATCCGCTCACCCTGCCGGGCCGCGGCCGGCCCTGCTTCCCTAAGTTTCTGCCTCGTGCGATCGCCATCATCACTGGGTAGCTTGGTGTTCAGTTGACGGTATCGGGCAAGGACTGCTCGCGCCGCGCGATGAAGTCTCGCAGGGCTTCCGCGACCCCCTCGTCCAGCTTCGGCTCCTGATAGTCCTTGAGCATGTTGCGCGCCTTTTCTCGTCCGCGCGCGTCGTGATCCTTCGCCCCCTCGGCACTCCACTGCTCGAAGGAGTTGAAGTCCATCAGCGTCGGCATGAAGAAGGCCGATTCGAAGTGCTCCAGCGTGTGCTGCGTGCCGAGGAAGTGGCCTTGCGGCCCGACCTCGCGGACCGCCGCCATCGCATCCTTGAAATCGTCGAACGAAAGACCGCCGGCGTATTTGTACCAGCCGACGAGCTGCTCGCAGTCGGTCGCAAACTTGGAGTAGCCGCAGGTAAGGCCCGCCTCCAACCAACCGGCCGAGTGCCAGATGTAGTTGGCGCCGGCGAGGATCGCGGCATGCATCAGCATGTTGGCCTCGTAGCCGGCCTGCGCATCGTTGAGCTTGGAACCGACGTGGAATCCGGAGGTACGCCACGGGAGCCTGTACTTCCTGGCGAGCGCGCCCATCACATACATCATCTGCGCCGCCTCCGGCGTACCGCCCATGGGAGCGCCGGTCTTCATGTCGACTGTGACCATGAACTGCCCGTAGATCTGCGGCGAGCCGGGCCGGATGAGCTGAGTGAATGCCAGGCCGGCGAGAGCTTCCGCGTTGACCTGCGCCACCGCGCCGACGGCCGAAGCCGACGTCGAGGCGCCGCACAGCGCGAAAGGTGCGAGGATCAGCGGCTGGTTGTGACGCGCATAGACCTTCATCGCGTCGAGCATTGTCGCGTCCCAGACCAGCGGCGAGTTGCAGTTGGTGATCGAAACAAGGACCGGATTGTCTTTGACGTAGTCATCGCCGAACACAAGACCGGCCATCTTCATCGTATCTTCGGCGCGATCCTTCGAGGTGACGATGCCCATGAAGGGCTTGTCCGAATGTCTCAGCGCTGAATGGATAATGTGAAGATGCCGCTTCGGGACCGCAATCTCCATGGGTTCGCAGATGATCGAGCTCGATGAATGCAGCGCCGGCGCCATGCAGGCGAGCTTGTGGAAGTTGTTGAGATCCTCCAGCGAGCCGTAGCGCCGGTTGCCGTCGAGGTCGCGGACGTAGGGCGCTCCGTACATCGGAATGAAGATCGAGTTCTTGCCCCCGACCCTGACCGTCTTTTCCGGATTGCGCGCATTCAGCGTGAACTCCGGCGGTATTTTCGAGACGAGGTCCATCAGGAGCGCGCGGTCGATGCGGACGCGGGTGTCCTTCACGTCGGCGCCGGCGGCTTTCCACATCGCGATCGCCTCGTCGTCGCGGAACTCGCAGCCGACCTCTTCCAGGATCTTCAGCGATTCATCGTGGATCAGCTCTATCGCTTCGTCGGGCACGATCTCGTAGACGGGGATTTTGCGCACCAGCGTGGGAAACGAGGCGATCGGCGCGCCGCGCATCGCCTTGCGGCCTATGCGACCGCCGCCGCGACGATGCACCGGCGATTGTTCCACTGCCTGGACTGTGGCTTCCTGGACTGTGGCTTCGTGGACTGTGGCTTCGATGCTCATCTTTCGCTCCCCTTCCAGTCAAGAGAACGCTTCGCAATCCGTGGATCAAGCGAATAAGTTGCCGCCTTCGATTGAGTTCAGCTCAATCGTTAAGCGAAAGCAGCCAGTCACGCAGTATCGCAGCCTGACGGCTGAGCGGCCTGCGCGCACTCCATGTCACGAAGTATGATTGAGGCGCCGCGATCTCGGCGGTTCCCAGCGGCACCAGATCGCCGGATTCCAGCAGCGGTGCTGCTTGACTGGACCATCCCAGCACAACCCCCTGCCCGCTTCTGGCCGCTTGCAGCGCAATCACATGGCTGTTGAAGCGCCTGATGTTCAGCGCCTTGTGGCGATAGCCGAGTTCTTCGAAAAAGTCGGCCCAGGTCGTCCAATCCCAC
>Ga0233385_1000801_pt1 | contig 14348 bp, 12 predicted proteins | sample ElkDunMinimDraft_16_FD_191543 | JGI IMG/M metagenome (GOLD analysis project Ga0233385, IMG submission 191543) | Fecal eukaryotic communites from dung pellets of Tule Elk in California, USA - Elk Dung G36 | ecosystem: Host-associated > Mammals > Digestive system > Large intestine > Fecal | place...
TCCGACCTGCTCGCCAAGCGCGACGCACGGGCACGCGCGTACGACGGGGGCGTCCTCGACGAGATGGTCGCGAGCGACCTCGAGCTGCACCGCTCGATCGTGCGCACGGCCGGCAACCCCGTGCTGCGCTCGCTGTACGACAACCTCATCGAGGCCATCGGCGACAACATCCGGTTCAACTTCGTCACCGACGTGCACGCGGCCGACGCGCACGACTCCCTGATCGAGGCGATCGTGGCCGGGGACCCGGAGCGGGCGGCGGCCGAGACCAGCGGCTACCTGTCCGGCCTCCTCGAGGACGGCTGACCGGCCGCGGCACCGGGGCGCGCCGCGCGGGGGTTGCCGGGTCCGCGAGCGCGTGACCTCACGCCCCCGCGGGTGCTGGTAGTCTCGGGCATCGCCGCGCGCCCGTAGCTCAGCGGATAGAGCGTCTGCCTCCGGAGCAGAAGGTCGAAGGTTCGAATCCTTTCGGGCGCACCACACGAGAGCCCCACCGCCGTTCCCGGCCGTGGGGCTCTCGCGCGTCCGGGGCCGCCCACCGACCCGTGCGCCTGCGACCGGACGGGGGACGCGCCCGCACGACCGGGTGACCGCGCAGGCCGGGGCACGGGCGGGTGGCTACCGTCGGTGGCCGTGCTCCTCCACCAGCCCGTCCCCCGTACCCGCGTCCGCCTGGGCCGCCCGCTGGGGCGACGGTCCGGCTGGCGGGCCACCGCCCGCGGCTTCGTCTGCTACCGGGCGCGCGACGCCGCGACCGGGCGCTTCTCCACGTGGGAGGAGTGGCACCTGCGCGACGACGGCGGCGCCGACCACCGCCTGGCCTACACGTACGGCTCACGCACCAGGACGGTGACGCTCTCCTACCCCGTGGACCTGCCCGAGCGGCTGGACCCGGCCACGCTGCGCGCGGGCGAGGAGGTCCTCGTCACGCTGGACGGTCGACCCCGTCGTCTGCAGGTCGCCCGGGCGGACGTCGCCGAGGTCCTCCACGTCCTGGGATCGCCCCGCCACCCGCTCGCCGTGGGCGACCGGGTCGCGCACGCCGAGCTGCGGGCGCCGGACGTGGTGCTGACCGTGCAGGACGCGGGCGGCGGCGTGGTGGACGTCCACCGCGGGGCCGTGCTGGACCCCCACGCCCAGCGGCAGGTGCTCGGCCGGGACGTCCGGCCGCGGACGAACCGCTTCCTGGCCGCCGGTGCCGCGTTCGCGGGGTTCGTCCTGCTCTACAACGCCCTGCAGGCGTGCCTCCCGCAGGACGGCACGGGCGACGCGGCGGGGGCCGCGACCGCGGTGGTCGCGCCCCTCGGCGCGGCGCACGCCACCCCCTGACACCTGCCGACGTCCCGCACGTCCAGGGACCTACGGCCGCGGCGCCGAGGCACCGGACGCGAGGATCGTGGGGCCATGACAGCGATGGTGGTGTTCGAGTCCATGTTCGGCGGCACCCTGGCGATCGCGGAGGCGGTCGCTGCGGGCATCGCGTCGTGCGGCCTGGCGGTCGACGTGGTCGAGGTCGGCCGGGTCGTGGGCGACGGGGAGCGCGCACCGTGGCGCGCGACGGACGTGCTGCTGCTGGCCGTCGGAGGACCGACGCACCTGCGCGGCATGAGCACCAACGACTCCCGCACGCAGGCCCGCGCGCACGGTCGGACCGTCTCCGGCCTGACCGGGCTGGACCGCTGGCTCACCTCGGCGCCGGCCCTGGTGGCCGGCACCCCGGTGGCCGCGTTCGACACGTCCTGGGGCACTGCGGACAGCGGCTCGGCCGCGCACGCGATCGCCGAGCGGCTGCAGGCGCTGTCCGGGAGGCTCGTCGCCCCGCCGACGTCCTTCGAGGTCACCGGCACCACCACCGGGCCGACGGAGGCGGAGCTCGGACGCGCCTTCGGCTGGGGTGCGTCGCTGGTGTCCGCGCGGGCGTAGCGGGCGGCCTCGACGCGCGGTGCGCCGCCGACCCCCCTAGCGTCTGTGCCGCCGGACGTCGCCGGCCGCTACCTGGAGGACATCGATGGGTCTGTTCGGACGCCGCCCCCCGCCGCAGCAGGTCGAGGACGCGCCCGCGCGACCGGCCGCCCCCACCCGGACCGCGGGTGTCCTGTGGGCCGACGGCCTGGGGCGGGCGGGCACCCGCGCCGTGCAGGTCCTGGCCGTCCTGGCCGTGGTCGCGGTCGTGGTGTTCGCGCTGACCCGCCTCACGCTCGTCGTCATCCCCGTGCTCATCGCTCTCGTGCTCGCGTCCGCGATCTCGCCGGTGGTCGGCACCCTGCGCCGGCGCGGCGTGCCCTCGCTGCTCGCGACGTGGATCGCCCTGCTCGGCCTGGTGGCACTGCTCGGAGGGATCGTCTGGCTCGTCGTCCGGGCGGTCGTGAACCAGTGGGAGGACCTGCGCGACCAGGCGCTCGACGGGTTCGACGAGCTGCAGGCGTACGTGCAGAGCCTGCCGTTCGACATCACCGACGAGCAGATCGCCTCGGTGCGGGAGTCGGCCGTGGGCCTGCTGCAGTCCGACGCCGTCGGGTCGGGCGCGATCGCGGGGGTCTCGCAGACCGCCGACTTCGTCGCCGGGTTCTTCATCATGGTCGTGGTCCTGTTCTTCTTCCTCAAGGACGGGCCGAGGATCTGGGAGTTCCTGCTGCGCCCGTTCGAGGGCGAGCGGTACCGGCGCGGCCAGCGGGTCGGCGACGCGACCGTGCGCGCGCTCGGCGGGTACGTGCGGGGCACGGCGATCGTCGCCGCCGTCGACGCCGTCGGCATCGGCGTCGGGCTCGCGATCGTCGGCGTGCCCCTGGTGATCCCGCTGTCCGTCCTCGTGTTCCTGCTGGCGTTCATCCCGCTGGTCGGCGCCACCGTCGCCGGCATCCTTGCCGCGCTGGTCGCCCTCGTGGCCGTCGGGCCCGTCCAGGCGCTGGTCGTCGTCGTGATCGTGGTCGTCGTGAACCAGCTCGAGGGCGACTTCCTGCAGCCCGTCGTCATGGGCCGCTCGCTGTCGCTGCACCCGCTGGTGATCCTGTTCGCGCTGACCGCCGGCACGGTCCTGGCCGGCATCACCGGGGCCGTGCTGGCCGTGCCGATCGCCGCGTCCGTGTGGCGGTCGATCCAGGTGTGGGACGGCCCCGAGCTGCCGGCCCGCTTCGCACGCAGGAAGCGCCCGGAGGCCGTCTGACCCGTCCGGGCGGCGCGGCCGGTCGCCGCCCGGCGCTACCGTGCCCGGGTGACGCCCGACCCCCTCCCCCGCGCACCGTGGGCCGTCGCGATGCGCTGGTCCCGCCTGCTGTTCTGCCACTGGCCGGTGCCGGCGGCGTCGCTGCGGCCGCACGTCCCGCCGGCCCTCGACATCGACACCTTCGACGGGGACGCCTGGCTCGCGGTCGTCCCGTTCACCATGCCGGTGGTGCGGCCGCGGCTCGCACCGCCGCTCGGGTTCGGGCCAGGGGCGTTCCACGAGCTGAACGTGCGCACCTACGTGACGTACCGCGGCGAGCCCGGGGTGTGGTTCTTCAGCCTGGACGCCGCCAGCGCCACCGGCGTCGCCGTCGGGCGCGCCACGATGAGCCTGGCCTACCACCGCGCACGGATGCGGCTCGAGGAGTCGGCGGGGACCGTCCGCTACGCCAGCGACCGCACCGACCCGCGCGCGCCGGCGGCCGCGTTCCGCGCGGTCTACGCCCGCACCGGCCCGGCGCGCACGTCCGAGCCCGGCACGCTCGAGCACTTCCTCACCGAGCGGTACCGGATGTACACCAGCGACCTGGCGCCCCGCGCGCCGCGCCGACTGTGGGTCGGCGGCGTGGCGCACGCGCCGTGGCGGCTCTCACCCGCGGAGTGCGACATCACGACGAACACCATGACGCTGCCGCTGGGCGTCGACGTGGCGGGCCGGACCCCGCTGCTGCACGCCGCCGAGCCGCTCGACGTGCGCGGCACCCTGCGGCGGCGGCTCGCCTGACGCTCAGGCCGTCGGCCGCGCCTGCCACGTGCAGACGCAGGCCTCGTTCCCCTCGGGGTCGGCCAGCACCCAGAACGCCGGCGCGGCGGCGTCCGACACCAGCCGACCACCGGCGGCGACGGCCGCCGCGACCCGCTCCTCGGCCACGTCGTGCGGCACCGTCACGTCGACGTGGATGCGGTTGCGCTGGGGCCGCGGCGCGTCCATCTGCTGGAACCACACCGCCGGGCCCGTCCCGGCCGGGTCGGCGAGCGCGTCCGGGTCGCCCGGCACGTCGTCGTAGCCGAGCACGGCCTTCCAGAACGGCCGGACCGCGGGGATGTCGAGCGCGTCGACCGCGATCTCGAGCACCTCGCCGGCGGGCACCGCCGCCTCGAGGCCCAGCTCGTCGGCGATCGCGGTGACGGCGGCGGCGAGGTCGACGTCGCGCTGGGTGAGGCCGTGCACGTCGTGGCTGCTGGTGGTGACGGTGACCTGGCCGTACCGCAGCAGCACGTCCGGGTGGTGGTCGGCGGCGTCGGCGGCCCGCGCGACCCGGGCGACCAGCTCGGCACCCGTCGCCCAGTCGGGCGTGCGGAACGTCGCCCGCAGGGTCTCGAGCAGGACGCGCCAGTGCCGGGCGTCGACGGCGGCGGTGACGGTGGAGTGCGGCAGGACGTCGCTCATGGGCCCACCGTGCCACCGGGGTCCGACACCCGCGAGGCGACGCGTCCGGCGGCCCCGACGGGCGGTCGGGGCGGGACGGAGGTCCTCCCGGGGCGGCGCGAGGGAGGTACGGGAGCGGCGTGGATCACACCGCGGGGACTTTCATCCCACGTTTTCTCAGCCCCTGATCCCTAGCGTCAGAGCCAGCGACGGACCGCCTCCAGCGTCCGCCCCCCTCTCACTTCTACCCGGGGAGTCCAGGTGTCCGAGACCACCAAGAAGAGCACCCGCGCCAAGGCCGCGGCCGACGCGCCGGCCGAGGCGGCCTCGACCACCGCCCCCACCGCGCAGCCCGCCGGCACCGCCCTGGGCGTCGCCGAGGTCGACGAGGTCGCGCAGGCCGTCGACCGGCTCGTCGCCAACGCCACCAAGGCCCTGGCGGAGTTCTCGTCCATGACCCAGGAGGACGTGGACCGCTTCGTCAAGAAGGGTGCGGTCGCGGCGCTGGACCAGCACGGCAACCTCGCCAAGCTCGCCGTCGACGAGACCGGGCGCGGCGTCTTCGAGGACAAGGCCGTCAAGAACATCTTCGCGTGCGAGCACGTCACCAACTCGATGGCCAACCTCAAGACCGTCGGCGTCATCAACGTCGACGAGCTCAACGGCATCACCGAGATCGCCGAGCCCGTCGGCGTCATCGCGGGCATCACCCCGGTGACCAACCCGACGTCGACCGCGATCTTCAAGTCGCTCATCTCGCTGAAGACCCGCAACCCGATCATCTTCGCGTTCCACCCGAACGCGCAGCGCTCGTCGGTCGAGGCCGCGCGGATCGTCCGCGACGCCGCCGTCGCCGCCGGTGCCCCCGAGCACTGCATCCAGTGGGTCGAGACCCCGTCGCTCGCCGCGACCGGCGCGCTCATGAACCACCCGGGCGTCGCCACGATCCTCGCGACCGGTGGCAACGCGATGGTCAAGGCCGCGTACTCCTGCGGCAAGCCGGCCCTGGGCGTCGGCGCCGGCAACGTCCCGGCGTACGTCGAGAAGTCCGCGAAGCTCGCCCGGGCGATCAACGACATCGTCCTCAGCAAGGCCTTCGACAACGGCGTCATCTGCGCCTCGGAGCAGGCCGCGATCCTCGACGACGAGATCTACGACGCCGCGATGGCCGAGTTCGCCAAGCTGCACGCGTACCGGGCCACCCCGGCGGAGAAGGCGAAGCTCGAGCGCTTCATCTTCGGCGTCGAGGCCGGCGGCGAGAACTGCGGCGGCGCCAAGCTCAACCCCGCGGTCGTCGGCAAGTCGCCGGTGTGGATCGCCGAGCAGGCCGGGTTCACCGTGCCGGCCGACACGTCGATCATCCTCGCCGAGGTCACCGGCGTCGGCCCGCACGAGCCCCTGACCCGCGAGAAGCTCTGCCCCGTGCTGGCCGTGCTGCGCGCGACCACCACCGAGGAGGGCTTCGCGCTGGCCGAGCAGATGGTCGAGTTCGACGGCCTGGGCCACTCCGCCGCGATCCACACGCGCGACGACGCCCTGACGGTCGAGTTCGGCAAGCGCGTCAAGGCGATCCGCGTGATCTGCAACGCCCCGTCGTCGCTCGGCGGCATCGGCGACATCTACAACGCGTTCATCCCGTCGCTGACGCTGGGCTGCGGCTCCTACGGCCACAACTCGGTGTCGAACAACGTGTCGGCGGTGAACCTCATCAACGTCAAGCGCGTGGGCCGGAGGAACAACAACTTGCAGTGGTTCAAGGTCCCCGCCAAGACGTACTTCGAGCCGAACGCCATCCGCTACCTCGCGGACATGGCGGACGTCGAGCGCGTCACCATCGTCACCGACGCGACCATGACGACCCTCGGGTTCGTCGACAAGGTCCTCGACGTCCTGCGCCGCCGTGGCAACACCGTGGCCGTGCAGATCATCGACCAGGTCGAGCCGGAGCCGTCCGTCAAGACCGTCCAGGCGGGCGCCGCGCAGATGCGCCACTTCCGTCCCGACACGATCATCGCGCTCGGCGGTGGCTCGCCCATGGACGCCGCGAAGGTCATGTGGCTGCTGTACGAGCACCCGGAGATCGTCTTCTCCGACCTCAAGCAGAAGTTCTTCGACGTCCGCAAGCGCGCGTTCAAGTTCCCGGTCCTGGGCGACCTGGCCAAGCTCGTCTGCATCCCGACCACGTCGGGCACGGGCGCCGAGGTCACGCCGTTCGCGGTCATCTCCGACCCCGACGCGGGCAAGAAGTACCCGCTGGCGGACTACGCGCTGACCCCGACGGTCGCGATCATCGACCCGGTGCTCACCTCGAAGATGCCGCGCTCGCTGGCGGCGGACTCGGGCTTCGACGCCCTGACGCACGCCACCGAGGCGTTCGTGTCGGTCTACGCCAACGACTTCACCGACGGCATGGCGCTGCAGGCGATCCGCCTGATCTTCGACAACCTCGCGCAGTCGGTGAACGGTGACCCGACCGACCCGGCCACGCAGGACGCCCGCGAGAAGATGCACAACGCCGGGACCATCGCCGGCATGGCGTTCGGCAACGCGTTCCTCGGCATCGTGCACGCCATGGCGCACGTCATCGGCTCGACGTACCACCTGGTGCACGGCCGCACGAACGCCACGCTGCTGCCGCACGTGATCCGCTACAACGGGACCGTCCCGACCAAGCTCACGAGCTGGCCGAAGTACGAGTCCTACGTGGCTCCCGAGCGGTTCCAGCAGATCGCGCAGACGCTCGGCCTGCCGGCCTCCACGCCGGAGGAGGGCGTCGAGTCCTACGCGCTGGCCGTCGAGGCGCTGCGCGCCAAGGTCGGCATCCCCGCGTCGTTCCAGGCGCAGGGCGTGGACGAGCAGGAGTTCATCAGCCGCCTCGACGAGGTCTCCATGGGCGCCTACGAGGACCAGTGCGCTCCCGCCAACCCGCGCATGCCGATGATCGGCGACATGAAGGACATCATGACCGCGGCCTACTACGGAACGTCGCTGGAGGACGTCCGGGGCCGCCGCGAGCGGTCGGAGGCCTGACCGACTCCCCGACGGTCCAGCGCCCCACCCCACGGGGCGGCGCCCCCGTCACCGCTCCGACGCCCCCGCCGGCCCTGCCGGCGGGGGCGTCGTCGTCCCGGCCGGCGCTCCCGCCGCGCGGAGCGGACGATGTCGGGGCAAACTGGACGCCCGGTCGACTCGGCCGGTCCCCCGACGAAGGAGGCGTCCCTGTGGCTGCGCCCGCGACATCCGTCCGCCGTCCCCCGACCACCACCGCGGCACCCCGCCGCGCCCCGCGCCTGCTCACGGCTCTCGCCGCCACCGGTGCGCTGACGCTCGGGCTCGCCGCCTGCAGCGACGGCACCGTGCAGGGGGCGGCGGACGACGTCGCGAGCGCCGCCCAGGGCGCCGCGGACGAGATCACGGCGGCCGGGGACAAGCTCGAGGAGGTCCTGGCGACCGCCCGGACGCACGCCGACGAGGCACGGGCGAGCGTCGACGAGGCCCGCAGCTCGCTCAGCGGGCTCGACGAGGAGGCCCGCGGCAAGGCCGACCAGGCCGTCACCAACGCCCAGGGCGCGGTCGACGAGGCCCAGGCGGCGCTGGAGAAGGCGCAGGCCGAGGGCGCGCAGGCGTCCGCGCAGGCCATCGACGACGCCCGCGCCAAGGTGGACGCCGCACGCGCCGAGCTCGACGCGGCCGCCGCGGGCGCCGGGGACGAGGCCGGCGGTGCGCTGCAGACCCTCGGCGGCCACCTGGACGCCCTCGGGCAGGACCTGCGGTCCGCGACGCAGTGACCCGTGCGACGGCCCGGCACGACCGGGCCGTCGCCCCCTCTGTCGTCGGCGTCCCGCAGGTTGCCCCGGCGAGCGGGTGAAATCCACGACCCGCCCTCCGGGACGTCGTCCGCGGGCGCCCATCTGCCGATCGTGGAGGTATGGCCGTTCGCACGCACACCCGGGAGGTCCGCCGCCACCGTGCCGAGTGGTGGGTCGTGACCGCGTGGCTGTCGCTCGCGCTCCTCGTCGTCGTCGGCCTGCTCTCGGCCGCCGGCACGTTCTGAGCCGACCCAGCCGGTCCGGCCGCCCGAGCGGCCGGCCGTCAGCACGCCGTGCGCCTATGCTCGCGCCGTGACGACGCGGTGGCAGCAGGTGGCGGCGGCGACGGGCCTGCTGGACCCCGACGGGACCGCCCGGCCGACGGTCTTCGCGGAGATGTCCGCGCTCGCCGCCCGGACGGGCGCGCTCAACCTCGGCCAGGGCTTCCCCGACGTCGACGGCCCGCACGCGGTCGCGCGGCTGGCCGCCGACGCGATCCTCGACGGTGTCAACCAGTACCCGCCCGGCCCCGGCACCGCCGAGCTGCGTGCGGCCGTCGCCACGCACCAGCGCGTGCGCTACGGCCTGGAGGTCGATCCCGGGACGCAGGTGCTCGTCACGACCGGGGCGACGGAGGCGCTCGCCGCCGCGGTCCTGGCGCTGGCGTCCCCGGGTGACGAGGTGCTCACGCTCGAGCCGTACTACGACTCCTACGCCGCGGTGGTGGCCATGGCGGGCGCCACGCACACCACCGCACCCCTGCGCCCGACCGCCGACGGCTTCCGGCTGGACGTCGCCGCCCTGGAGCGCGCGGTCACACCGCGCACGCGGCTGCTGCTGCTCAACTCCCCCCACAACCCGACCGGTGCCGTGCTGCGCGCCGACGAGCTGGCGGCGGTGGCGCGCGTCGCCGTCGAGCACGACCTGCTCGTGGTGACCGACGAGGTCTACGAGCACCTGGTGTTCGGCGTCGCGCACGTGCCCGTGGCGACGCTGCCGGGCATGGCGGAGCGCACCCTGACGGTGTCGTCGAGCGGCAAGACGTTCTCGTTCACCGGGTGGAAGATCGGCTGGGTGACCGGGCCGGCCGCGCTCGTCGCGGCGGTGCGGACGGTCAAGCAGTTCCTCACCTACGTGTCGGGTGCACCCTTCCAGCCGGCGGTGGCGCACGCGCTGACGGACCCGGCGGCCCTCGCCTGGGTCGACGAGCTGGTGGTGTCGCTCGCGGAGCGGCGCGACCTGCTCAGCGACGGCCTGCGCGACGCGGGCTTCGACGTGGTCCGCCCCGACGGCACCTACTTCGTGCTGGCCGACGCCGCCGGGCTGGGCGCCACGGACGGTGCGGCGTTCTGCCGCGCGCTGCCGGGGCGCGCCGGGGTGGTCGCGGTGCCCGTCACCGCGTTCACGCGTGCCGGGTCACCGACGCACGCCGCGCTGCGGACCTGGGTCCGCTTCACGTTCGTCAAGCGCCGGGACGTCCTGGAGGACGCCGTCGCCCGGCTGTCCCGCGCGTTCGGCTGACGACCGGACCGGACCGGACCTGACCTGACCGGACCTGACCGGCCCGCCGGCCCGGCTCAGGCGAGCTGCTGCCAGGCACCGCCGCGGCGGAACGCCGGGGTGGCCAGCGCCAGCACCGCGAGCGCCACGGTGGCCGAGGCGAGCATGACCGCGGCCATCGCGACGGGTCCGCCCCCCAGCACGCCGGAGAGGTTGGCGACGACACCGCCCGTGCCCGCCTGCAGCGACCCGATGAAGGCGGCCGCGGTGCCGGCCATCGCGCCGTGCCGGCCCAGGGCGATCGCGGTGGCGTTGGGCGGCGCGAAGTTGACGAGCGCCAGCACCAGCCACAGCACGACCACGAGCGACCACAGCCCGCCGGCCCCGGTGAGCGTGACCGCGAGCAGCACCGCGGTGAGCAGCACGGTCAGCACGACCGCGACCCGCAGGATCCGGATGGGCGCCACGCGGCGCACCAGTGCCGCGTTGACCTGCGCCCCCAGCACCAGGCCGACGCCGTTGACCGCGAACAGCAGGGCGAACTGCTGCTCGGTGAGGCCGTAGCCGACGCGCAGCACGAACGGCGACGCGACGACGTAGGTCATGAGCACGGCCATCGTCAGGCCCGGCAGCACGGCCAGCGCGACGAAGTGCCGGTCCCGCAGCAGGTGCGCGTACCCGGACAGCGCGGCCCGCACGCCGCTGGGCCGGCGCCGCTCGACCGGCAGCGTCTCGGGCATGCGGCGCGCGACGACGAGCCACAGCCCCACGCCGAGCACGGCCAGCACGACGAACACGGCCCGCCAGCCCCACTGCCCGGCGATGACCCCGCCCAGGGACGGTGCGAACAACGGGGCGACACCGATCACCAGCATGAGCCGGGACATCAGGCGCGAGGCGTCCGACCCGACGAACCGGTCCCGGATGAGGGCCATGGCCACGACCGTCGCGGAGGCGTTGAAGAACCCCTGCAGGACGCGCAGCGCGATGAGCGGGACGATCGCGGGTGCGACCGCGCACAGCAGGGACACGACGACGTGCAGCGCGACGCCGACGAGCACGGGGGTGCGCCGCCCGAGGCGGTCGGACAGCGGGCCGATGACGAGCTGGCCCACCGCGCCGCCGATCAGCATGCCGGTCATGGTCAGCTGCGCGGCGGCGGCGGAGGTGCCCAGGTCGCGCGCCACGTCCGGCAGGGACGGCAGGTAGATGTCGGTGGAGACCGCGGGCAGCGCGCACATCGCGCCCAGGAGCAGCACGTGGCGGGCGTCGGGACGGTACCGGGGTGCGTCGTCCGTGGGCGTCGCACCGCCGCCGCCCGGGGCGACGGGGACGGCCGCGAGGTCGGCCGGTGCGGGGTTCGCCGGTGCGGGGCCGGCGGGTGCGGTGCGGTGATCTGGCTGGTGCATCGCCCTCCATCGTGGCACCGACGGCGACGGTTCACGAATCGATTCGACACGCGAACGCGCCCCACGCTGCGGGTGTCGGTGCCGGGTGGCACGCTGACCAGCATGTGCGGCAGGTACGCGTCCTTCCGGGAGGACCAGGCGATCGCCGACGAGTTCGCCGTGGCGACCGTCGCGGACGACGTGCGGCTGCTGCCGCCCTCGTGGAACGTCGCCCCGACGGACGGCGTCCGGATGGTCGTCGAGCGCGCCGACCGGGCGACGGGTGAGATCACCCGCCAGCTGCGGGTGGCCCGGTGGGGCCTGGTGCCGTCCTGGGCCAAGGACCCGTCCATCGGCAACCGCATGATCAACGCGCGCGTCGAGACCCTGCCGGACAAGCCCGCCTTCGCCAAGCCGTTCGCCGCCCGGCGCGCGCTGCTGCCGGCGGACGGCTACTACGAGTGGCAGGCCGGCCCGCAGCCGCCGGCCGGCGCGCCGCGTCGCCGTGCACCCAAGCAGCCGTTCTGGATCCACCCCGCCGACGGTGACGTCGCCGCGCTGGCCGGGCTGTACGAGTTCTGGCGGGACCCCGCCCGGGCGGACGACGACCCGGCGCGCTGGATCGTGTCCGTCACCGTGGTGACGCGCCCGGCCACGCCTGCCCTGGCCGCGATCCACGACCGGCAGCCGCTGATCCTGCCGCCCGACGCGTGGTCCGCCTGGCTCGACCCCGCGGTGGGCGCCGACGACGCTCGCGAGCTGCTGACCGTCGACCCGCCCCCGCTGCGGGCGACCCCCGTGTCCACCCGCGTCAACGCGGTGGCCAACGACGGTCCCGATCTCCTCACGCCCGCGGGGCCCGACCTCGGCTGAGCGCGTCGGTCAGCGCCGGGCGGACTCCAGCCGGTACGGCACGACCTCGCCCACCCCCGGCAGCTCCCGGGCGGGCTGCTCGGTGAGGCGGAAGCGCGGGTCGCCGCCCAGCACCTGCGCCGTGGCCGCGTCGACCAGCACCGAGCTGGGGTCCGCGACGTCCGTGAGGCGGGCCGCGAGGTTGACGCTCGGCCCGAAGACGTCACCGAACCGGGACAGCACCCTGCCCCAGACCAGTCCCACCCGCACGGGGGTGACCCCCCGCGCGCCCTCCGCCAGCCCGCCGGCGCCCTTCGCGGCCTCGACGTCCAGCGACGTCCCGAAGGCGTCGGCGAGGCCCAGGGCGACCGCAGCCCCCACCCCGGGGGTGTCGGCGATGAAGAGCACCGCGTCCCCGATCGTCTTGACGACCCGCCCACCGGCCCCGACGACCACGTCCCGCGCGGCGGTCTCGAAGCGCTGGACGAAGTGCGACAGGTCCGTGGAGCCCAGGCCGGCGGTGCGCCGGGTGAACGAGACCATGTCCGCGAACCCGACCGCGCGGGCGAGCGGCAGCAGGTTGCCGTCGGTCGCCACGTCCCGCAGGTGACCGAACTCGGCCGCGTAGCGGTCGGCCACGGCGGCGAGCTGGCGGCGGTAGGAGTGCAGCAGCTGCTGCTCGAGCAGCGGGGCGAGGTCCCGCAGCCGGTCGAGCACCAGCAGGCGGGCGGACGTGTCGTCCAGCCCGAAGCGCGTCTCCATGTCCTCGACCAGCGCCTCGACCTGCCACAGCGCCAGCCGGTCGGAGGTGTGCCCCAACGACCGGATCACGGTCACGACCGTGGAGGGCTCGAGCCCGTGCTCCTCGATCAGCGCCCGCGCGAGGGCCAGCGCCTGCGCGTCCCGCTCGGTGAACATGACCTCGTCGTCGCCGCTGCTCGGCAGCCCGAGGGTGCGCCAGAAGATCCGCACCACCTCGAGCTCGATGCCCGTGCGACGTGCCAGGTCGCGCGCGCTCAGCGTGCGCGGACCGCCCAGGAGCAGCTCGTCGAGGGCCTCGGTGGTCCCCGTCGGCGGGGCAGGACGCGGCTGCTCGTCGGGCGCACCGGCCCCGGGCCGCCCGCTGTCCCGCACACCTCCCGGCACGGGTCGTAGCCTAGTTCACGACCCTGTGTCCCCCATCACCCGCAGGTGCGCGACGTCCCCGGCGAGCACCCGCCGCCCGACGCCCTGCGCGTCGCGGACCAGCAGCGCGCCGTCGTCGTCCAGCCCGGTCGCGGTGCCCGTGAGCACGTCACCGCCGGGCAGCTCCACCCGCACGGGCCGTCCGACGGTGGAGCACACGGAGGCGACCTCGTCCACGAGGCCCGCGGCGACGGCGTCACCGTCGTGCTCGACCCAGCGGCGCGCGACCTGGTCCAGCGCGCCGACCAGCGCGACCAGCAGGCTCGCGCGGTCCGCCGACCGGGCCCCGGCCAGGGCGAGGGACGTCGCCCACGGCACGGGCAGCTCGTCGCGGGACTGGTCGACGTTGAGCCCGATCCCGACGGCGACGCCCTGCACCTGCGGCACCGCCTGCGCCAGCACGCCGGCGACCTTGCGGGCGGTGCCCCAGCCGTCGAGCGACTCGACGTCCTCACCGAGCTCGACCAGCACGTCGTTGGGCCACTTGAGGACCGCCCGCACACCGGCCGTCGCCCGCAGCGCGCGCACCGCACCCAGCCCGGCCAGCAGCGGCAGCCACCCGTACGTCGCGGGGCCGGAGCGCGGACGGGCGACGAACGTGCAGGTCAGCGCGGCCCTCGCGGGGGACGTCCAGGTGCGTCCCGCGCGGCCGTGGCCGGCGACCTGGTGCTCGGTGACCAGCAGGCTCGCGTGCGGCCAGGCGTCGGGGTCGTCGCGCAGGCCGGCCACGACGTCGTCGTTGGTGGACCCGGTCTCCGGCACCACGTCGAGGCGGGCCAGCGGTCCGGCGGGGGCGAGCAGCAGCTCACGCAGCGCGGCGACCTGCAGGGGCGGGCGGTCGGTCATCGCGCCATCATGTCCCAGCCCCCCGCACCCGCGCCCCACGAGCCGCGTGGCGGGGGGGTGCGCGTGCCGGGCACGGGGTGGCGCGGGGCGCGGACGCGCGAGGCGGCGCGGCGCGTGGCACGGCGGCACGGCGGCACGGCGGCACGGAGGCGCGAGGCGCGTGCTGCGAGCACGGGG
>Ga0233385_1000802_pt1 | contig 14344 bp, 10 predicted proteins | sample ElkDunMinimDraft_16_FD_191543 | JGI IMG/M metagenome (GOLD analysis project Ga0233385, IMG submission 191543) | Fecal eukaryotic communites from dung pellets of Tule Elk in California, USA - Elk Dung G36 | ecosystem: Host-associated > Mammals > Digestive system > Large intestine > Fecal | place...
TCGTCTTCACCAAAAACAACACCAACGACGTCTACGTAGCACTCTCCACCGGATCAACATTCGCCCCCAGCACCAAATGGCACGACTACTTCGGCCTCAACGGCGAAACAACCCTCTGAAAACCACCGGTAGGGTCCGAGGATGAGCGGCAACGACGAACGCGACATGGTCCGGCGCGGGTACGACGCGCTCTCCTACCACTACCGGGCCGACGACGCCGGCGACGGCCAGTACGCCCCCTGGCTCGCCGACCTGCACCGCCGCCTGCCGGCCGCAGCCGCGGTCCTCGACCTCGGCTGCGGCTGCGGGGTGCCGGTCGCCCGCTTCCTCACCGACGCCGGGCACCACGTCACCGGTGTCGACATCAGCGACGTGCAGATCGAACGGGCCCGTCACCTGGTGCCCACCGGCACTTTCCTCCGTGCCGACGCCACCCGGTTCGACCTGCCGCCGGCCTCGTTCGACGCGGTGGTCTGCCTCTACGCCCTCATCCACATGCCGCTGGCCGACCAACCGCGCGTGATCAGGGAGATCGCCGGCCGGCTGCGCCCCGGCGGAGAACTGCTCGCCACGGTCGGCAGCACCGCCTGGACCGGCACCGACGACAACTGGCTCGGCGGTACCGCCCCGATGTGGTGGAGTCACGCCGACGCCGCGACCTACCGCTCGTGGCTGCAAGAGGCGTGCCTGACGATCACCAGCGAGGAGTTCATCCCGGAGGGCACCGGCGGGCACACCCTCTTCCGGGCCGTACGTCCACAATGAGCGGACCCCCGAAAAAGATCATCTAGTGTCGGCGGCCGGTACGGAGGTCGCCTACCTCGCGCGCCGGCGCGACCAGCTCGGACGGCGGTGAGGCCGCGTCCGGGCCGGTACTGGTGCATCGTTGGTACCGTGGCACAAGACGCGTCGGCGCATCTCGTGGGAGGGCAACGATGGCCCGGACCGCTCCGGCGAACGCATCATCCCCCGGCCGGTCCGCGACCGGTCCCGGCGGGCAGCCCCCGGGGCCGCGAATTGCCGCCCCGGAGACCGCTCCCGCTCCGGAGTCGCTGCTGGAACGCGCCTTCACCGAGGCGCTGGAGCGCGCCGACGACACCGACGAGGTCGCGACGCGGATCCTCGATGCCGCATACGAGCAGTTCTGCCGGATGGGGATCCGGCGCTCCACGATGGAGGACGTGGCCCGGCGGGCCGGCCTCTCCCGGATCACCGCGTACCGCCGGTTCGCCACGAAGGACCGGCTGGTCGAGCAGGTGATCCTGCGGGAGTTCCGGCGTTACTTCGGCCGGTTCCTCGTCGACATCCGGCAGGCCGCCACCGTGGCCGACCGGGTGGAGCTGGGTTTCGTCAGCGCGTTGCAGGCCATCCGGGGCAACCCGCTGATCGGCGGCCTGATGTCCGTCGAACCGGACGTGCTCGTCCCCTCGATGATCAGCGACGGCGGCGGGATGCTCGCCACCGTGCAGCGCTTCGTCGCCGGCCAGCTCCGCCGCGAGCAGGACGCGGGCACCGTCTCCGCCACGGTGGACGTCGAGGTGGTCGCCGAGCTGATGACGCGGATCTCCTGCTCCTTCCTCGTCACCCCCAGCCGGGTGGTCGATCTCGACGACACCGACCAGTTGCGCGCCCTCGCCCGGCGGTTCCTCGTGCCCATGCTGGAACACAACGCAGGCTGAGCGGCGGGTGCCGACCCGCAGATATCGACAACTGTCACGTAACTCGTTGTGATCTGCGACACGCTGTGCTCTCATTCGATACACGGTCGCAATATGCGTTTCACCGTATCAAGGGACCTCCTACCCCCGAGGAGTGCAGCGTGGAACCACTCAGCAGGCGCAAGATGTTGATGGCCGGTGGGGCGCTCGGCGCCCTCGGCGCGCTGAGCGCGACCGCACCGGCGCAGGCCCGGTCGACGTGGAGCTGGTCCCCCGCCGGCTCCGTCGCCGGCTCCGGGCAGGGCCTCGACCCGCGATGGGTCTGGGATGAGGAGGCCGACCCGCTGGTCGCCTCCCTCCTCGACCGGGGGGACGTGCCCCTGGTCAACCGGCTGCTGCGGACCTGGACCAAGAACGGTCAGCCGCTGCCGGCCGGACTGCCGGCGGACGTCCACCAGTTCATCGAGCGTGCCCGGCAACTGCCCTCCTGGGTCGACCAGGGCAAGCTCACCACCGCGGTGCGGTTCAACGAGAAGCGGGGCCTCTACCTCGGCGTCCTCTACGGCCTGGCCAGCGGCATGATGAGCACGGTCATCCCGAAGGAGGCCCGCGCCGTCTACTACTCCCAGGGCGGCGCGGACATGAAGGACCGCATCTCCAAAACCGCGAAGCTCGGGTACGACATCGGCACCGCCAACGCCTACCAGCCCACCGGATCAATGATCGTGACCGCGGTCAAGACCCGGCTGGCCCACGCCGGCGTACGGCACCTCCTGCCGCAGTCGCAGGAGTGGAACGACGTCGCACCGGAGGACATCCCGATCAGCCAGCGGGACCTGATGGTCACCTGGCACAGCCTGCCGACCACGGTGATGCGGCAACTGAACTCCTGGGACGTGCCGATCCCGGCCGCCGAGTCGGCCGCGTTCCTGCACCTGTGGCAGGTCGCCGCACACATGCTCGGCATCAGGGACGAGTACATCCCGGCCTCCTGGAGTGAGGCCAACTCCCAGGCCGACGAGGTGCTCGACCCGATCCTGGCGCCGACCCCCGAGGGCATCGCCCTGGCGGACATCCTGCTCGGCCTCGGCCGGGATATCGACGCCGGCCTGTTGACCAAGCCCATCCTCGGCTCGTTCACCCGGTTCCTGCTCGGCAACCAGATCGCCAACTGGCTCCAGATCCCCCGCGAGCCGCTCTGGGACACGCTGCTGCGCGCCGCCTGGGGACCGTTCATCGCCGTCCGCGAAGGGCTGCTGCCGTTCCCGCTCGTGCCCCAGACCTACTGGCTCTTCGACGAGTTCCTGCGCAAGCTGGCTCTGCTCTTCCTCTCCTCGGGGCAGCGCATCAACATCGAGATCCCGCTCGGCAACCGGGAGTTCTGACCGGGAGGAGCCAGGGGTACGGCCGCGCCCCTGGCTCTCCTCGCTCCACCTGCGCAGGCAACGACACCTCCGGGATCCCCCACGACGTACTCCCCCAGGTGAGCCACCCATGGTCGACTCCACCCTCCGGTTCTCCGGATACGTACTGGCCGCCCCGATCCTCGTGACCGCCGCCGAACTGCCGGCAATTCCCCCGGCAGCAGCCGCCCCACCCTCGTCGGACGTGACGCGGCTGCTCGGGCTCGATGACGTCCGGACCGCGACGGCGCTGCCGGCATCGAGGCTGATCTCGGTGGAGGTGTGCCAGGACGGCACGGTGTCGGTCGCGTTGCACCGCGCGAGGATGAGCCGGCACGTCGCCACGGCGGCGGCCGGCCTGATCGCCCAGGAGCTGTCCGTGCCGCGCGCACGGGTGCACGTGTCGCTGGTCGACGCGCGACCGGATCCGATCTCCGATGAGTGCCCGCACACGGCCGAATCGACCTGCGTCTCGATCCGGATAGCCGCGGCCCTGGCACGTCAGCGACTCCTGGCGGCCGCGTCGGCCGCCTTCGGCTCACCCGTGACGGACCTGCGGTTGACCGCCGGCGTCATCACCGACGACGCCGACCGGCGCAGCGACATCGGCGCGCTCGCCAGGCGGGCCGCCAGCAGGAGCACCATCGCCGTGACGGTGGAACTTGTCGTCCCACGGGCGGCGGACCTCACCGTCGTCGGCCACCCGCCAACCGCGTCCCCACCCGAAACGGGGTGACCCGATGACCGCTCAGGCGGAAACCGCCGCGCCCTTCCGGACCGCGCCGTCAGGTTCGTCGCCAGACCCGGAAGGTCTGCTGCAGGCGCCACTGGCCGTCCGGCTGCCTCGCCTGGTTGCTCCAGCGGAAGGCATCGCTCTCGATGTCGGTGAAGGTCCAACCTCGACTACGCGAACGATAGCCAGGTGCTCGCCGGTCAGCGTGAGGTCCCCTCGGACAAGCCGGCATCCGCCACGACTGGCGCGAAGAGCCCGGCGGCCCGTCTTCCGCCAGAACATGTTCGTTCAGGACCTCAACGGGATGCTGGGACGCCTGCGCCGTGCCGGCTGACCCCTTCGCCGGCGCGCCGGGACGGGTCGTCCGCGGTGCGCGCCTACCGCCCGGCGATGCGCGGCCCGTCAGTCCTGATGGAGCACTTACGGGCGCGCTTCGTCGGTGGTACCGATCAGAAGGGGGGTGCGTCCTGGCCCATCAGCGCCAGGACGACGCCGCCCTTGCCGTTCTTGAGGCTCTGGACGACGACCTTGCCGGTGCTGCCGTCGGGCAGCTCCAGCGTGAAGGTCTTCCCGACCGCGTTCTTGGGGCCGTTGCCGGCGCTGTTGGCGGGACGGAAGTCACCGGCCCACGGCGCGGTTCCACCCTTGCGGGCGGGCTCGGCGAAGAGGGCGGCGGTGCCGGGGGTCCTGGTGCCGTCGGAGGATAGGAGCACTGAGGCGCTGCGATAGGTAGCCATATGCGCCAAGGCTAGCGCAGATCGCGCTCGTTTCACGCGCCCCAGTCTCCGCACCCCGGCGGGCGACGCTAACCGACGTGAGCATTCGCCACCGCCGGGGGGTCACCGCGCTGTGCAGACATCCCCGGCGCTCCCGCGCACGCTGCAGGCACGCCGTCCACCGCTTCCGGGCGGCGCGAGACGGAGGAGCCCCTGATGAGACGTCGCCGACAGTATCTGCCCGACCGCACCCACCCTGGGCCACCGCGATCCGCGCGCGGTCCGGCGGCCCGGGTGACGGCTGCGCTGACCACGCTGTTGACCGCCGCGACGATGGTGCTGGTCACCGGCGCCGGGGCGACCGCCGCCGCGGACTCCCACGTCGTCGACGAGCAGTGGCGCAGCACCCGCGAGGTCGATCTGATCGTGCACTCGGCCGCCAACAACCGTGACCTGCCGGTACGGGTGCTGGTGCCGCCCGGCTGGTCGCGGACGGCGGACCGGACCTGGCCGGTGCTGTACCTGCTGCACGGCGGCCGGGACGACTACACGTCGTGGACCCGCGAGACCGACATCGAGCAGCTGGCGGCCGAGACCGGGGTGCTGGTGGTCATGCCCGAGGCGGGACGCAGCGCGATCTACACGGACTTCCACCGGGTGACCGGCAGCACCGGTTCCGGTAAATGGGAGACCTTCCACCTTGACGAGGTCTGGTCCATCCTGCGGGCCGAGTACCGGGCCGGCGACACCCGGGCGGTAGCCGGGATCTCGTCCGGCGGATACGGCGCCATCGTCTACGCCGCCCGGCGCCCGGGAACGTTCCGTTTCGCCGCCGCCTACAGCGCCCCGTTGAACCTCTTCAATCCGGCCACCCGGGCGGTCTTCGCCAGCACGGTGGGCGAGCACGGCGACGACCTGACCGACGCGTGGGGCTCTCCGGTCACCAACCGGGCCAACTGGCGTGCCCACAACCCGATGGATCTGACCGCCAAGCTGCGGGGCACGCGGCTCTACGTCTCCAGTGGCACCACCGGCCTGCCCGGAGCTCTCGACCCCAACGGCTCCTGGAGCCCGGTGCAGTTCGGTGAAGCCATCACCGGCGCCGACACGACGACCTTCGCGACCCGGCTTCTGCTGTCGCTGACCCCGGTCACCGCCAACCTGTACGTCGCCGGCACCCACTCCTGGCCGTACTGGCAGCGCGAACTGCACCGCTCCTGGTCGGCGATCATGGCCTCTCTCGGAGTCCCGGCGACATCCCCGGCGAGGCCGGGCTGACGGGCCGCCCCGACAACCCTGATCGGGCCGGCCCGATCAGGGTTGTCGCACGTCACGGGGTCGTCATCCGGATCGGCGAACATCGGCCGGTCGGTCGAGAACGCCGAAGTTGCCCTGGATGGTGCGGTCCGGGTCCCGCTCCGACTTGAGCTGACGCAACCGCTCCAGCGAGGCCTGCGGCAAGGCGTCACCGAGGCATTCGGAGGCGTTCAGGAAGGTGACCGGTTTGCGTCCGCTGATCGGCAGGGCCCTGGCGAGGGCTGCCTGTCTGCGGACGATCGCCTCCGCTGCGGAGTCCGTGGACGGCACACCCAGCATGTAGGCGGCGTAGGGCTCGGTCAGCGCGCCGTGCGGACTGTCGCTCGGCTCGCTCAGGGCTCCGCCCAGATGTCGGATCTGCACCACCGTCAGGGGCGCGATCGGGTCACCGATGAGCGCGTTCAGGGCGCCGTCGTCGAGCGCGGTGAGAAGCTCGGCCCGGGACTGTCCCGGACTGGGGTCGGTGGGTTCACCGGTGATGGTGCCGAGATCGGCGGCGCTCATGGCCGCCCGAGTGTCCGAGAGCGGGGACGGCAGGTGCCGCGTATCGCGCATGTACCGCCGTGCGGTGGCTTCGTCGCCGAGGAAGGCCGAGTCGATGGCGACCATGGGGTCGGCGCCGGGAAAGTCCAGCAGCTCCAGCCACAGGGTCAAGGAGGTCGGGGCGGACTGCGTCATGGTGCGGTAGACGTCGGCCACCTGACGGGCGCGGGCCGCCGGCCAGAGTTGACGTCCGCCGAACACCATCGGCGCAGGGTGCAGCCGCAGCTCCATCGCGGTCACGACCGCGACATCGCCTCCGCCGCCGCGCAGCGCCCAGAACAGGTCGGGGTCCGTTTCGGCGGTGACGCGATGACTCTGCCCGCTCGCCTCAACGACCTCGAGGGCGAGAATGCTGTCGGCCAGCCAACCGAAGGCGCGGCCGAACCAGCTCAGACCCCCGCCGAGCGCCGCGCCGGTCACGCTGACCGCAGGGGAACTTCCCGGGAGCGCGGTGAGACCGTGGGCCGCGGCCGCACGTTGAAGAGCGCCGGACCGTACGCCCGCACCGATCCTCGCCTTCCTGCCGACCGGGTCGATCTCGATGGAGTCGAGCAGCGTCGTACGCAGAAGGATGGCCCCTGCGGTACGGCCGGTGGCACCGTGGCCGCTCGGTTGCACGGCGACCGAGATCCCGTGGGATCGCGCCAACCGGACACAGGCCTGGACGTCCTCGGCGTCCGCCGCTTCGACCACGGCCTCAGGTCGTTGTTCGATCGCCAGGTTCCACGGACGACAGGCCGCGTCATACCCGGCGTCCCCGTCGATCCAGACGCGTCCCCGGACACGGGCCCGTAGCTCCTGGCCGATAGTGGATGGCAGCACAGTCAAGGGAACTCCTAGACTTCGATGGTTGGTGAAGCGAGGCAGTGGCGAAAGGCCCGCCTCAGCTACAAGTCGAACCTGGCGGGCGAAACGTGACACCCGCCGAAGGGACCCTCATGCCGGCCGACCCGTCCGCGGCGGTTCTCGACGAAGTCGCCGCACAGTTCGCGCTCCATCGCGCAAGGCTCTTCGCGATCGCCCATCGGGCCCTCGGCTCACCGTGGAGCGCCGACGACGCCGTCCAGGAGACGTGGCTCCGGTTGCAGCGCAGCGGCCCGGACGGCATCGACAACCTGGAGGCCTGGCTGACCACTGTCGTCTCCCGCGTCTGCATCGACATGATCCGCCGCAATGTGGCCTGGCGTGAGGACATGGACCCCGACCCTTCCGCCCCGGCGGAGCCTGCCGATGCCGCCCAGATCGCCAACGATCCGGCGGGCGGCGCGATGCGGGTGGAGGAGCTCGCGGTGGCGATGCAGGTGGTGCTCGACACTCTCGGGCCGCGGGAACGTCTGGCGTTGCTCCTGCACGACGTCTTCGACCTGCCGTTTCACGACATCGCCCCCATCGTCGGCAGCAGCCCGGCCAACGCCCGGCAGCTGGCCTCGCGGGCACGGGCGCGGCTGCGCACGGCAGATCCGCAGACCCTCCGCAGGAGCCAGGGCGCCGCCGTCGACGCGTTCCTGGACGCGGCGAGGAACGGAGATTTCGGGAGGCTTCTCCAACTCCTCGATCCCGACATCGAACTGCGCGGCGACGACGCCGCTGTCGCGCTCGCAGAGAGCGGCGCGGAGTACGGGGCGCCGCTGCTCGCGCACCGTATCGTCGGCGCCGACGCGGTCGCGAGGGCATTCGCCGGGCGCGCCGCCCTCACTCGACTCGTCCACATCGACGGAGTTCCCGCGGCGGCCTACACCGCCGAGGGAGTGGTCCACGCGGCCTATCTGATCACTTTCTGCGACGGCAGAATTTCCCGTCTGGACATCATCGCCGACGCCGAACGACTCGCCGGCCTTCACATCGCCGTCCCGACGTAGGCCGACGGCTTGCACGGCGGACCCGGGCGCCCCCTTGGCTGGTTCAGCGGGAGGACTGCCCGCGACCTCCCCGGTGCCGCCAGGCTGACGGTCCGGTCAGCGGGAGGCGTGTTCGGTGCCCGGCAGGAGCCGGGCGCCGAGCACCGCGCCCAGCAGCACCAGTGTGGCGGCGAGCACCAGCCCGATCGGGTAGCCGCGCGCCAGGTTGCCCCCGGCGACGACGACCCCGATGCCCGCGATGCCGAGCACCCCGGACGCCTCCCGGGCCACCGCGAACATGCCGCCGGCCACACCGGCCTGGCGCGCCGGCGCCGCCGCGAGCACCACGGCGCCCAGCGGCACGGTCAGCGCCGAACCGAAACCGATCACCGCCAGCGCGCCCACCAGCAGCACCGGCCCGGTCCCGGCCAGCGCCACGGCCACCATGCCCACGGCGACCAGGGCCAGACCCGCCGCGACGACACGGGCCGGGCCGTACCGGCGGACCAACGCGGGGGTGAAGGGCGCGACCACCGCGACCGCCACCGCGACCGCCACGAACGCCAGGCCGGCCAGCGCGGGCGAGTAGCCGCCGACCTGTTGCAGGTAAATCGCTGTGTAGAAGAAGACCCCGTTCACGCCCAGGCCCCAGAGCACCTGCACGGCCACTCCCCCGCTGAAGGCCCGCACCGCGAACAGCCGCGGGTCGATCACCGGATCACGGGCGACGCGTTCCCAGAGCAGACAGGCCACGCCCGCGGCGACGGCGGTCAGCGCCGAGACGAGCACGCTGCTCTCGCGCCAGCCGTGCCCGGTGCCGTGGCTGAGCGCGTACGCGAAAGCCAGCAGCGCGACCGTGGCGGTCGCGACGCCCGGCAGGTCGAGGCGGACGTGGGCACCCTGGGCGGGAACGGGCTGTGCGGTGGTGGTGGAGCGCACCACGACCAGCGCGGCCAGCCCGACGGGCACGTTGATGAGGAAGATCCAGCTCCAGTGGGCGTGCTGACTCAGCACGCCGCCGAGCACCGGTCCGGCGGCCAGCGCCACGGCACCGGACGCCGTCCACCCGGCCGCGCCGCGCAGCCGGAACCGTTCGTCGCCGGCGGCGATCGCGGCCAGCGTCGCCGGCACCAGCAGCGCCGCGCCCAGCCCCTGCACGACCCGGGCGGCGATCAACGTGGCGGCGCTTCCGGCCGGCGCCCCGGGCAGGGCGGGCAGCCCGCAGGCCAGCGACGCGATCGTGAAGACCAGCAGCCCGGCCCGGAGCGTGCGCGGCCAGCCGTAACGGTCGGCCAGCCGGCCGCCGGCGAGCAGCAGCCCCGCGTACGCGACCATGTAGCCGGTCGCCACCCACTCCAGCGTCGGCAGGGTGACCCGCAGGTCGGCGGCGATCGACGGTGCCGCGGTGGTGACGACGGTGTTGTCCAGCATGGTCAGGAACGCGGTCACCAGCACGACCGCCAGGACCGCCCGGTCACGCTTGGCCGACGTGCCGGCCTCGAAGCGGCGCCGGGGCGCGGGCGCGCGCGATCCGAGGCCGGTGGTCGACCCGCTCACACGCCGGCCGGCACCGCGACGAGTTCCCGGCCCGCCGGCGCGGTCCGGAAGGTGCGCAACCGCTGCTCGCCGACCTCCGCGCGAGTCACCGGGTCGTCGATCCCCATCTGCTCGCGCGGCGCCAGGCAGAGCACGCTGACCTTTCCGAGGTGCTGGTTGAGCTGCACCGTTCGGGTCGCCTCCGCCACCTCGTCGAGCGGATATACCCGGGACAACGTCGGCACCAGCCGGCCCAGCCGCAGCAGGCGGTTGAGCTCCGCCGCCTCCTGATAGTTGGCGCAGTGGCTGCCGACGATGCGCTTGAGCCGCATCCAGAGATACCGGTTGTCGTACTGGTGCTCGTACCCGCTGCTGGAGCCGCAGGTGACCACGGTGCCGCCGGGGCGCGCCAGATAGACCGAGGCGCCGAAGGTCTCCGCGCCGGTGTGTTCGAAGACGATGTGCGGGTCCTCACCGGTCATCCGCCGGATCCGCTTGCCCAGTTCCCACCAGGCGCGCTGCTCGCCCAGCCCGCCCGGCAGCTCCGCGCGGTTGATCACATGCCGGCAGCCGAGGCGGCGCAGCAACTGCGCCTTCTCCTCGGAGCTGACAACCGCCACCGGGATGCCACCGCCGGCCAGCACCAGCTGCACCGCATAACCGCCGAGACCGCCGGTCGCGCCCCAGATCAGCACCACGTCGCCCTGCTTCATCAGGGCGCCGCGCTGGCTGACCAGCATCCGGTACGCCGTGGAGGCGCAGAGCGTGTTGCAGGCGGCCTCCTCCCAGGACAGGTGCGCGGGCTTGGGCAGCAGCTGGCTGGCCTTGACGACGGCGAAGTCCGCCAGCCCGCCGAAGTTGGTCTCGAAACCCCAGGCCCGCTGGTTGCCGATCATGGAGTCCTGGTGGGTCTGCGGATCCTCCGAGTCGACGTAGATGGGGTGCACCACCACCTGGGCGCCGACCGACCACTGCCGCACGCCGGCTCCGACGCGGACCACCACGCCCGCCGCGTCGGAGCCGATCACATGCCAGGGCTGGTCGTGCCGGGCGCTCCACCGGTCCTGCCGGCCGAACCGCTCCAGGAACGCGAACGTCGGCACCGGCAGGAAGGTCGCCGACCAGACGGTGTTGAAGTTGATGCTCGATGCCATCACCGCCACCAGCACCTCGTCCGGGGCGAGGTCCGGCATCGGCACTTCGCCGACCCGGATGGAGCGGCGTACGTCGCGGTCGGTCTCGCTGCCGAACAGGTCCACGTCGTCGCGGCGCAGGTGCGCCGCGCGGAAGGTGGCCGGCACCGGGCAGGCGAGCAGCTCGGCGGGATCGGCCCCGGCAATCGCCGCTTGCGCGAGTTCGGACATGACGGTCTCCTTTGCGGTGACGGGAAAGCCGGGTCAGAGCAGCCGGCGCAGGTCCGCCGCGATGGCGGCGACCGCGGGCGGGTCGAGCAGGTTGAGGTGGTGGGCGGCGACCGGGACGATGCGCAGGTCCGTGCAGTACCGGTCCCAGCCGCGCGCGGCGTCGGCGTGTTCGTACCGGCGGTCGCGTACCGCCCAGGGCGTCGGCCGGGTGCAGCGGTAGAGGACCACCGGGCCGTCGTAGGGCCCGGGCCGGTATTCGTCGAGAGCCCGGGTGTCCTGGTGGGAGGTGATCTGGTGGCGCAGGATCGCCGGCGGCAGGCGCTCGGCCAGGCCGCTGTCCTCCAAGGTCTTGAGGACCAGGTCGAACTGCTCGTTCCCGGAGATTTCGCGCAGCCGCTGCGGGTCGAGTTCCACCGGCGCCTGATAGGTGTCGCGCAGGTACCGGGCGAAGCCCAGGTACCGCTCGACGAGCAGTTCGGCGGCCTCCGCCGCCGGCATCGGCTCGGGCAGTCCCGCGTCGAGCAGCACCACCGTCTCGACCTTCTCGCCGGCCGCGGTCAGCTGCCGGGCCGCTTCGAAGGCCAGCGCACCTCCGAAGGACCAGCCCCCGATCCGGTACGGCCCGCCCGGGTGCCGCGCCCGGATCAGCTCGACGTAGTGCGCGGCCCGCTCGGGCACCGCACCGGCCTCGTCGAGCCGTTCCAGCCCGTACACCGGTTGCTCCTCGCCCAGCAGGTCGACGAGCTGCCGGTAGACGTGGGTGCTGCCGCCGGCCGGGTGGGCCAGGAAGAGCGGGAGGCGCGTGGGCTGCCCGGTGCGCAGTGTGCGCAGCGCCCCGCCGGCGGCCACGGCCGCCTCCTCCGCCGCCCGCAGCGGGCCGGCCAGTCCTTCCGGGCTCGGGTCGGCGAGCAGGGCCTCGGGGTCGACCTCGACGCCGTACTCCTGCCGGGCGGCGGCGACGATCCGCGCGATGTCATGCGGTCCGGCCAGCCGCGCCGTCAGATCCCGCTCGCCACCCAGCACCATCTCGAAGAGCCGTACCGCGGCGCGCTCCGCGGCGTCACGCGGACCGCTGACAACGGGTTCGCCGGTCTCCGGCACGGCCAGGCCGAGCTCGAAGGCGAGCGCGCGGGTCAGATCGGCGCGGGTCACGCCCCCCACCAGCACCGAGGTCGGCAGGGCACGGGCGAAGTCCGCCTCGATCAGGCTGCGTACCCGCACCGCGGCCAGCGAGTCCAGCCCTGCCTCGGTCAACGGCTGCGCGGCGGGCGGCGGCCGGTCGGCGCCGAGCACCGCGGCGATGCGCTCGCCGAGACGTTCGTCGATCAGCCGGATCGCCTCCGCCGCGGGCAGCGCCCGCAACCGGTCCGCGCCGAACCATTCGGCCGGAGCCTCCTGCGCTGCCCCGGTCACCGCCGCGAAGAACGGCAGCCGGCCCGCCTCGGGGAACGCGGCGAGCGCCGGCCCGGGGTCGAAGTGCAGCACACCGACGGTGCCGGGCCGGCGGGCGAGCAGCCCGCGCAGGGCGGTCATGCCCTCGTCCGGCTCCACCGGGTCCAGACCGGGCAGGTGGACGCCGATCGCGCCGCCGATACGCGACCAGGTGCCCCACTGGATCGACCAGGCGGGAAGCCCGTCGGCGCGCTGCCACGCCGCGAAGGCGTCCAGCCAGGCGTTGGCGGTCGCGTAGGCGGCCTGCCCGGGTGAACCGAGCAGTCCCGCCGCCGACGACATCGACAGCCACCAGTCGAGACGGGCCCCCGCGGCACGGACTGCGCTGTGCAGCCGCCAGGCGCCATCCACCTTCGGCGCCCACACCCGGGAGAGATCCTCGCCGCCGATGTGCGTCAGCAGCAGGTCGTGCCGTACGCCGGCAGCGTGCACCACACCGGCCAGCGGCAGCTCCCCGGCGGCGGCCACCAGCTCCTCGGCGACGCCGGCGGCCGCCACGTCACCCAGGACGATGCGTACGTCCGCACCCGTGGCGCGCACCGCGGCGAGTTCCGAGACGCTGTCGGCGGGCGGGCCGGAGCGGCCGGCCAGGATGAGCCGGCCGGCGCCGGCCTCGGCGAGCCAGCGTGCCACCAGCAGGCCGATCCCGTGGTAACCGCCGGTGATCACGTACGCCGCGCCGCGGCGTACTGCCGGTTCCCGGCGTCGCTGCGGCAGGGACGCGCGGACCAGCCGGGCGCTCCACCGCCGCCGGCCCCGCCAGGCCACCTCGTCCTCACCGGCTTCGGCGTGCAGTTCGGTCCAGAGGGCTGCCGCCTGCGCCGCCGGATCGTCGCCCGGGTCCAGGTCCAGCCAGCGGGTGCGGGTACGTGGCTGTTCGAAGGCGAGCGTGCGTACCAGGCCGCGCACCCAGGCCAGGTCCGGCCGTCCTGGTTCGTCCGGCCGCACCGCGGCGGCGCCGCGGGTGACCAGCCACAGGCGTCCCCCGGCGTGGGCGGCGGCACGGATCGCGGTCAGCGCCAGCTGCCGTGCCGCTTTCGGGTCCGGTGTCGTGCCGGCCGGCGGTGCGATCAGGACGACATCCCGGTCCGCAGCGGACGATCCGGGCCGTGGCGGCTGCCCGGCCCCGCGGCCCGCCTCTTCGGCGTCGGCGGCTGCGAGGCCGGCCTGCTCGGCGGCGGCGGATGCGGCGGCGAGGTCGGCGTGTTCGGCGTCGGCGGGTGCGGCGGGGTCGGCGAGGGCCGCGGCGAGGAGGTCGTCGCCGGGCACCGCGAGCAGTCGCACCCGGACGGCGGCGCCGGCCGTGCTGCCGATCGCCTGCTCCCGCCATTGCACACCGAAGAGGCCACGCAGCAGTGCCGGGCGGTCCCGCTGCGGCTGCGGGTGCGTACGCACGCCGTCGACCGCCAGCAGCACCACGCCACGGTGGTCCAGCAGCCGTAAGCGCGCGCCGCCGGACGGCTCGTCGGCGAGCCAGAGCCGGCAGCTGCCGCCGCCGGACGGATCCGCACCGGCCCAGACCAGATCCGCGCGGCCCGGTTCGACGGGACCCGCTTCGCCGCCCATCGCGTCGGCGAGCGCGCCGAAGCAGGTGCTGATCGCGTCGGGGCCGGCCGGAACGTCGATCTCGACATCGCTGGTCCGGTCCGGCGGCTGTGGCGGGGTGCTGCTGCGGGGCTGCGCCGTCGCCCGTCCCAACAGCGACCAGCCGGTGTCGCCGCCGGGAGCGTGCACGGTCACCTGCCACCCGCCGTCATCGCTGCGGGCCAGGGTTGTCGCCGGTT
>Ga0233385_1000804_pt1 | contig 14329 bp, 15 predicted proteins | sample ElkDunMinimDraft_16_FD_191543 | JGI IMG/M metagenome (GOLD analysis project Ga0233385, IMG submission 191543) | Fecal eukaryotic communites from dung pellets of Tule Elk in California, USA - Elk Dung G36 | ecosystem: Host-associated > Mammals > Digestive system > Large intestine > Fecal | place...
CAGCGGCGACCGTCGCCCTGGCAGCGGCGGCCGTGCGCGCCTGGGTCGCACCGACCGGCGGCCGCCGGCGCGACGCGTCCCTCGTCGCGTGCACGGTCGCGCTCGGCCTGACGACCGTCGCCGCGCTCGCACTCGTGGGCGACCGCGCCGGTGCGACGGTGCTGGGCTTCGGCGGGGACCTCCTGCTGCTCACGGTGCCCCACATGCTGTTCACCGGCTTCGGCGCGTGCCTGGCCGCCGGGCTGACCGCCCGCGCCGCGGGTGCCGGCAGGTCGCGGCTCGCCCGCGCCGGTGCCGGCGGCGTCACGCTCGGGGTCGCCGCGGTGCTGGTGGGCTACTTCGTGTCCGACGAGGCGGAGCTGGTCGGGACGGTGGTGCTCACGGCGGGGATCTGGTGCGCCACCGTGGCCGCGTGGCGCGCCGCGGCCGTGCGTGACGGGCCCCGCGCGGCCGCCGGCTGGGCCGGCGCAGCGGTCGTCGGCAGCGTCGTGGCGATGCTGCTGGCGCTGTGGTGGGCCCTCGGGGAGGTCACGGACGTGGCGCACCCCGACCTGTCGTGGATGGTCGCCACCCACGGCGCCGTGAACGCGCTGGTGGTCGTGCTCGGCTCGCTCGTGGCGCTGCGCCTGCGCACGCCCCTGGTGCAGGACGGACCCGCCGCCGGGGCGGGCGGGGGCGCCGCCGTACCCACCGGACCCGGAGGGGGGACACCGTGGACGACGACGAGCTGACGTACGCCCCCGTCGGCGGCACGCGGCGACGGACGGGCCACGCCTGGACCCGCGCGGACGTGCCCCCGGGCTACCGCCCCCTGCGCGCCCGGCACCTGCTCGTCGCGGGCGGCGACGAGACCGCCCGGGCGACCCTCGCGGCGGACCTGCGGACCTGGCGCGTGCACCGCGCGGCGGGGATCCGGGTGCGGACCGACGGTCCGGTGCGCCCTGGTCGCCGAGTCGTCACCCTGCTGGGGATCGGCCCGGCGGCGCTGCGCACCCCGTGCCGGGTCGTGTGGGCGGACGCCGAGGGCTTCGGCTACGGCACGCTCCCGGGTCACTTCGCCGCCGGCGAGGAGGCCTTCCGCGTGGTGCGCCGCGCCGGCGACGTCTGGCTCGAGGTCGAGGCGTACAGCCGCCCGGTCCGCCCGTGGGCACGCGCCCTGGCTCCGGTCGTCCCGCTCGGCCAGGCGCTCTACGTGCGGCTGCTCGCGCACGCCGCCCGGCGGATCCACCGGCGCCGCGGCGTCGTGCACTGACCGCCGCACCCGCGTCCGCACGGGGCGTCGCCGCCGGCGTCGGGCACCGCGGGCGTCAGGGGTGCAGCCCCGCCTCGTCGACGTGCGAGGCGGGCTCCAGCTGGAACGTGCAGTGCTCGACGTCGAAGTGGCCCGACAGGCACGTGCGCAGCTGGCTCAGCACGCGCCCGGTCCCGGCCCTGTCCAGCTCCTCGTCCGTGACGACGACGTGCGCGGAGAGCACCGGCACCCCGGACGTGATGGTCCACGCGTGCAGGTCGTGCACCCCGACGACGCCCGGGACGCCCGCGATGTGCTCACGGACCACGTCGAGGTCGACGCCCTCGGGTGTCGCCTCCAGCAGGACCGCGACGACCTCGCGCAGCAGCAGCACCGCCCGCGGCACGACGAGCGCCGCGATCGCGACCGACGCGATGCCGTCGGCACGTGTGAAGCCCGTGGTGAGCGTGACGACCGCGGCGACGACGACCGCGACGGAGCCGAGCGCGTCGCCGAGCACCTCGAGGTAGGCACCGCGCACGTTGAGCGACTCGTGCCGCCCCCGCCGCAGCAGCAGCATGCCCACCGCGTTGGCGGCCAGCCCCAGCAGGGCGACGCCGAGCATCAGCCCGGACTCCACCTCGGCGGGCTGCACGATGCGGCGGATGCCGCCGATCAGCACCAGGACCCCGACCGTCGCGACGACCAGCCCGTTCGCCAGCGCCGCCAGGATCTCGGCGCGCTGCCACCCGAACGTCCGCCGGGACGTCGCGGGCCGCGCGGCGAGCACGCTCGCCCCGAGCGCCACCGCCAGCCCGGACGCGTCGGTCAGCATGTGCCCGGCGTCCGCGATCAGCGCGAACGACCCCGACACCACACCGCCGACCGCCTCGACGACCATGACCCCGAGCGTCAGCGCCAGCACGGACGCCAGCCGCCCGCGGTGCGCGCCGGCCGCCGTCCCGTGGTCGTGCCGGTGCGCGCTCACGCGCCGGCACGCTCCGCGAGGCCGGCGCCGTGGTGCCCCGCTCCCGGCCCTCGCCGGGTCGCCTCGAGGTCCTGCCACGTCGAGGCGCCGCCCGACTGCGCCGGGCCGCCACCCTGCCGCGCCACCAGCCGCTCGGCGGCCGCCAGCACCTCGTCGATCTCCGGGTCGGCCAGCGCGTAGCGCGTGGCCCGCCCCTCGGGGGTGGCGGTCACCAGGCCCGCCAGGCGCAGGACGGCCAGGTGCGCGGACACCGTCGACTGCGCGTGGCCCAGGGCCGACGTCAGCTCGACGACGCGGTACGACCCGCCGGCGAGCAGGTGGACCAGCGACAGCCGGGTGGGCTCGGCGAGCGCGTGCAGCACCCGCGCGACGTCGCTGTGCGGGTGGTCGTGGGGTGCGTCCTGCGCGGCGGCGGACGCAGCGGCAGTTCTCATCGTCACACGGCGATGATATATCGCCGGGCGGCGCACCCCCGCCCGAGGCGGCCGCACCCCGGCACCGAGGTCAGGCCCACCCCAGGGCGTGCAGCCGGTCGTCGTCGATACCGAAGTGGTGGGCGATCTCGTGCACCACGGTGATCGCGACCTCCTCGACGACCTCGTCCCTGTCCTCGCAGATCGCGAGGGTCGGCAGCCGGTAGACGAAGATCCGGTCCGGCAGCGACCCCGCGGCCCAGAACTCACCCCGCTCGGTGAGCGGGGTGCCCTCGTAGAGCCCCAGCAGCTCCGGCTCGTCGGCCGGCGCCTCGTCCTCGACGAGCACGACGACGTTGTCCATCATCGCCGCGAGCTCCTCGGGGATCTCGTCCAGGGCGTCACGGACCGCGTCCTCGAACTCGTCACGCGTCATCTCGACCACGGGACCATCCTGCCCGGCAGCCCCGGCACCCGCGCCGCACCGGGCCACCGCACCTGCGGCACGGCCGCTCGCACCCCACCTGACCTGCACAGACGTACGGACTTTGGAGTTCCGGCCGGCACCCCGTATGCTCATCACCGGTCTTCCGACGCCTCGACGTCAGGGGCGGACAACCCGCCCCCATCGTCTAGCGGCCTAGGACCCCGCCCTTTCACGGCGGTAGCACGGGTTCGAATCCCGTTGGGGGTACGAGCAGTTCAGCAGGATGGCTTAGGGTGGCTCCGGTCACCACGAGGCCCCGTAGCGCAGTTGGTTAGCGCGCCGCCCTGTCACGGCGGAGGTCGCGGGTTCAAGTCCCGTCGGGGTCGCTGCGAGGGCCGACCGAGAGGTCGGCTTCCTCGTTGCGAGGCTCTGTAGCTCAGTTGGTAGAGCGTTCGACTGAAAATCGAAAGGTCACCGGATCGACGCCGGTCGGAGCCACACCAGACGGCCCCGCGGGACGCCCGCCGGGGCCGTCGCCATGTCCGGGACCGTGCGACGACGCACCCGCCCCCGACGGCCCGCCGCCACGACGCCCGAGCACCGACCCGCGGTCACCGCAGCGCGCTCGTCGCGCCGAGCGCACCGCGCCGCGGCACGCCGCACCGTGGCAGCCGCGGACCCGCGACGAGCCGGTCACCGGTCCAAGTCGGGCCCATCGTCCCGTCCGCCGCGCAGGCCTGCGCGCCTACCGTGGAGGCACAGCTCCCACCGACCGAGGACACGACCGTGACCACGACGACCGACCGCCCCCGCCCCCGTATCCTCGACCGCCTCACCGACCCGCTCGCCGAGCGTGCGCGGGACCGTATCGAGCGCGCAGAGGACAAGGTGCGGGCCGCGGTCCAGCACGAGCTCGACGCCGTCGGTCGCAGCGTACGGACGCGGGCGGTGCGCATCAGGCCCTCCGCCATCGCCTTCGCCGCCGCGGCCCTGCTGACCGTGATCGGCATCGCGCTCTTCGCCCTCGGCGCGGTCGCCGGCCTGGCGACGGCCCTGCCGGTGTGGCTCTCCGCGCTGCTGGTGGGTGCGACGCTGGTGCTGCTCGCCGCCGGTGCGGCCGCCTGGGGCCGTGCGAAGCTCCCGGCCGGCAACCCCACGATCCCCGTGCCGTCGAGCACGCACCCCGCCGAGGAGCTCGTGCACCCCTGGGTCGACTGAGCCCACCCCCGACCGACGACCTCCTGCGCGGCGCGTCGCGAGCCCCCGCCCTCGCGCGCACCGACTCCTACGGGCAGACTGAAGACCGTCGCAGCACCCGTCCCCGCAGGTGAGAAAGGTCGTCGAATGGCAACGCACTCCGGCTGGGCGGACGATGCCCGCCCCGATGCACCCGAGGACCCCCGGTCGCTCGGTCGCCTGGTCTCCGACCTGAGCGAGCAGGCCACGCGCCTCGTCCGCGCCGAGATCAGCCTGGCGAAGGCCGAGGTGAGCGCCAAGGCCAAGCAGGCGGGCATCGGCATCGGCCTCGTCGCCGGTGCGGCGGTACTCGCGCTCTACGCGCTCGGCACGCTCATCACGACGGCCATCCTGGGCCTGGCCAACGCGGTGTCGCCCTGGCTCGCGGCGCTGATCGTCTCGCTCGTGCTGCTCGCGATCACCGCTGTCCTGGGTCTGCTCGGCGTCAAGCGCCTGCAGAAGGGCATGCCGCCCGTGCCGGACCAGGCCATGGAGAACCTGCAGGAGGACGTCGACACCGTCAAGAAGGGGATGCACCGGTGAGCGCCGAGGAGATCACGCCGACACCCGCCACGGACATCGGCACGCTGACGGCCGAGGCCGCCCTCGCCCGCGCGCAGCTGGCCGAGACCGTCGACGCGCTCGTCGACCGCGTCGACCCGCGCCGGCAGGCCGAGCGGGCCAAGGACCGGGGCCGCCGTCTGGTCTTCGACGCGACGGACCCGGCGGCCCTGCCCGAGGACCGCGCCCGCGCGCGCAAGGTGCTCGCGGTGGCTGGCGTCGTCGTGGCACTGGTGGTCGTGGGCATCGTGCGCCGCGCCACGCGGGACTGACGCCCGGCGCTCACGCGCCGCAGGTACGACGCCGACGGCCGCGGTCGAGCCACCCGGGTGATCCGGGTGGCCCGACCGCGGCCGTCGTGCGTGCCGGAGGCCTGGTGCCGGAGGCCGGCGTCAGGACGTCTCGCACACTCCCCCGCGGTGCGCGCAACACGTCGACGCTGGTGCCCCCTGCGCCGGACCTCAGGACTGCGGGGTCGTCCTGGGCTGCGGGACGCCGTTCAGCAGGTCGCGGACCTCGGACTCGCGGTAGCGGCGGTGCCCGCCGAGCGTGCGGATCGAGGACAGCTTCCCGGACTTGGCCCAGCGGGTCACGGTCTTCGGATCGACCCGGAACAGGGTCGCGACCTCGGACGGGGTGAGGAGCGCTTCGGCCTCTGACGAGTGTGCGGTGGACACTGGATACCTCCCATGTGTGACCGCCCCGACCATCCGAGTCAGGTCACTGGTCCGCGGCGGGGCGTACGTCTTGGTACTGAATCTGACACATCGGGCACCCCGGCAGGTCGTCGGCGACGCGGATCCGGTCGTCGCCACCGTGATCCGGACGCCGAAACCGTCACCACGGCGCTGGGGTGCCGTCGACAACGAGCAGCCTAAACCCGTCGTAATCCGGACACATCTCCGATCGCCACCCGAACGGCGGCGCACGAACGTGTGAGGTTCGTCTCGTGGGACGATTACTCCGATTCGGGGTGCTCTGCACGACGCAGGGTGTGACCAGGGCAAACGTCCTAAGTCGAAGCGCATCAACGCTCTGACGTGCACGAATGGCGGGTCGTGGACACGTTCCCGCGACAGCCCCGACGCACTATGTGATCTGCGTCACACTCGTGTGCGTCGAGGGGTGCTCCCCCGTCCGCCGCGGCCGGCCACCCGTGCGCCGACCCGAGGAACACCCGAGTCAGAGCGGACATCCGCGGAGTCAGCACCTGCCGGCACCTGGCAGGACGTGTCCCAACCCACCCGACGCAGGTGGTCGGAATGGATCGCGACCCTGTACCGTTGCCACACGAAGAGACTCAACAGCACCCGGGGCCGCACGTGTCAGCACGGAGCCGCCCCGCTTCCACGTTAGAGGGGGTCGATGCCATGGGGCGCGGCCGTCAGAAGGCAAAGCAGACGAAGGTGGCGCGGGAGCTGAAGTACTTCAGCCCTGACACCAACTACCGAGCTCTCGAGCAGGAGCTCACGTCGCGCAGCCGCAACGATGTCGTCACGGACAGCCGCCGCAGCGCGGTGAGCACGGACGACGACGACCCCGCCGGTTGGGACCGCTGGCCCCGGGACGACGACTTCTGAGTCTCGGGGACTGATCGGCGCAGACGACCACGGCGCGCGTCTCCGACCCCCGGGTCGGAGCGCCGTCGTGCGTCCGCCGGCACCACGCGTGTGACGCGCGCAGGCGCGGTCCACGCGGTGACCCGCTGCTCGCGCCGGCCTTCCGGCTCGCGCCGGCCTTCCGGCTCGCGCCGGCCTTCCGGCTCGCACCGTCTCCGGCTCGCACCGTGACGGGTGCGAGCCCGCGGGCGCCCTCTCCGGCTCCCGCCCGTGCGGTCGAGGTCCTGCGGATCATCACGCCGTGCGGTAGGCCCCGTGCAGCCGGACGGCGCCACCCTGGACGCCCTTGGTGCCCGCGACGACGTCCGCCGCGGTCGCGTCGTCGGCCCGGGCGTCCCGCACCGTGCCGAGCTCCCAGGCGGGCATCCCGAGCTCGCGCGCGGCACGCTGGACGTCGTCCGCCACGTCGGGCGCGACCACCGCGACCATGCCGACACCCAGGTTGAGGGTGCTCTCCAGGTCGCCCCACGGCACGGCCCCGAGGCCCTGCACGAGCGTGAACACCGGGGGCAGCACCCAGGACGCCCGGTCGACGTCCGCGACCAGACCGGGCGGCAGCACGCGGGCCACGTTGGCCGCCAGGCCACCGCCCGTGACGTGGCTGAACACGTGCACCCGGTCCGGCCCGAACCGCTCGACCAGGGCCAGGCAGTCCGACGCGTAGACGCGGGTCGGCTCCAGCAGCTCGGCACCCAGCGTGCGCCCGAGGTCGTCGACGTGCCGGTCCAGGCCCCAGCCGGCGACCTGGACGACGCGGCGCACCAGGGAGTACCCGTTGGAGTGCAGACCCGAGGACCCGAGGGCGACGAGCACGTCGCCCGCCCTGACACGCTCGGGGCCCAGCAGCTCGTTCGCCTCGACCACACCGGTCGCGGCGCCCGCGACGTCGTACTCGTCCGGTGCCAGCAGCCCGGGGTGCTCGGCGGTCTCGCCGCCGACCAGCGCGGTGCCGGCCACCGAGCACGCGGCCGCGATGCCGCGCACGACGTCGGCGATGCGCTCGGGCACCACCCGCCCGCACGCGATGTAGTCCGTCATGAACAGGGGCCGGGCGCCGACCACCACGATGTCGTCGACGACCATGCCGACCAGGTCGAAGCCGATGGTGTCGTGCACGTCCATCGCCTGGGCGATGGCGACCTTGGTGCCCACACCGTCCGTGGACGTCGCCAGCAGGGGCCGACGGTAGGAGGTGAGCGCCGCCGCGTCGTAGAGGCCCGCGAACCCGCCGACCCCGCCGAGGACCTGGGGGCCGTGGGTCGCCCGCACGGCGTCCTTCATCAGCTCGACGGCCTTGTCCCCCGCCTCCGTGTCCACGCCCGCGGACGCGTACGTGACGGGCTGCGGGGCGCTCACGGGTGCTCCAGCGCGGACGCGCCACCGGCCGCCGGGACGATGCTGAGCAGCCCGTCCTCGGGCTGCCCCAACGGCAGCTGGTTCTGCTCCAGCAGGTGCTTGCCGAGCCGCTCCGACGGGGGCAGCTCGATGGGGTACCGGCCGCTGAAGCACGCGGTGCACAGCTGCGACGCCGGCTGCTCGGTGGCGGTGATCATGCCCTCCTCGGACAGGTAGCCCAGCGAGTCGGCACCCAGGGACCGGGCGATCTCCTCCACCCCCAGGCCGTTGGCGATGAGCTCGGCGCGCGACGCGAAGTCGATGCCGTAGAAGCAGGGCCACTTCACGGGTGGCGCCGTGATGCGGATGTGGACCTCGGCGGCCCCGGACTCGCGCAGCATCCGCACGAGCGCGCGCTGGGTGTTGCCCCGCACGATCGTGTCGTCGACGACCACGAGGCGCTTGCCGCGGATGACGTCCTTCAGCGGGTTGAGCTTGAGCCGGATGCCGAGCTGGCGCAGCGTCTGCGACGGCTGGATGAACGTCCGCCCGACGTACGCGTTCTTGGTCAGCCCCTGGCCGAACGGGATGCCGGACTTGGCCGCGTAGCCCACCGCGGCGGGCGTGCCCGACTCCGGGACGGGGATCACGAGGTCCGCCTCGACGGGGTGCTCGACCGCGAGCCGGCGCCCCATCGCGACGCGCGCGGCGTGCACGGAGCGCCCGTTGATCGTGGTGTCGGGCCGGGCCAGGTAGACGTACTCGAAGACGCAGCCGGCGCGGTCGATCGAGGCGAACCGGGTCGAGCGCAGCCCGTCGGCGTCGATCGCGATGAACTCGCCGGGCTCGACCTCGCGGACGTACGACGCACCGACGATGTCCAGCGCCGAGGTCTCGGACGCGACGACCCAGCCACGCTCGAGGCGCCCCAGGACCAGCGGACGCACGCCCTGCGGGTCGCGCGCGGCGTACAGCGTGCGCTCGTCCATGAAGACCAGGCAGAAGGCCCCGCGCAGCCGCGGGAGCACCTCGAGGGCCGTGGCCTCCAGCGTGTGGTCGGGGTCCCCCGCGAGCAGCGCCGTGATGAGCGCCGTGTCGGTGGTGTTGCCGCGCGCGAGCTCGCCGCGCCGCTGGCTGCCGTACCGCTCGGCGACGAGGTCGACGAGCTCGGCGGAGTTGGTGAGGTTGCCGTTGTGGCCCAGGGCGACGGTGCCCGCGGCGGTCGCGCCCAGCGTCGGCTGCGCGTTCTCCCACGTCGAGCCGCCGGTCGTCGAGTACCGGGTGTGACCGATCGCGATGTGCCCCTGCAGGGCGTTCAGCGCGGTCTCGTCGAAGACCTGGGAGACCAGGCCCATGTCCTTGTAGACCAGCAGCTGCTGGCCGTTCGACGTCGCGATGCCCGCGGACTCCTGGCCGCGGTGCTGCAACGCGTAGAGGCCGAAGTAGGTGAGCTTCGCCACCTCTTCGCCGGGTGCCCAGACGCCGAAGACCCCGCAGGCATCCTGCGGGCCTTTCTCGCCGGGTAGAAGGTCGTGGTTGAGACGTCCGTCTGCGCGGGGGGCCACGGCACCATGGTGGCACACCGCGGGTCCGCCCGGCTCGCCCGTCCACGCGACGGTGCGGCGGGCACGGCGCCGTCAGTCGCGCGGTGCGGGGCGACGGCCCCGCGTGCTGCGCCGGTCCGCGAGCAGGGCCAGCACCCCGCCCACCAGCGTCCCGACGATGCCCAGCGAGATCACCAGCAGCCAGCGCACCCCGTTCTCGCCGCCCAGGAACGGGAGCACCCCGCCGTCGGCGGTGCCGCTGCTGCCGTCCGACGTCAGGGCCGCGACGACGAGCCCCACGACCATGCCCACCAGCGCACCTGCCACGAGGAACGCGCCGTAGCGCGGCGCGCGACGCACGGTGGCCGGGACGGCGACCCGTACGAGCTCGGCCTCGTCGGGCACGTCGCCCGTCGTCCGGGGAGCGGCGGGCGGGGGTGCGGCCGGGGCCGTCGGCGCCGGGACGTCCCGGCGGGTGTCGTCGTGGGCGTCGTCGGGGCGGGGCGTGTCGGGCACGGGACGATCGTAGGTCAGCGGCTCCGCGCCGCCTGCAGCGGCAGCAGGTGGCGGAGGTCGGCCCGCTCACCCGACGCGTGCACGCGTCCCGCCGCCACCGCCTCGTCCCACGTGACGTCACCGGCGGCGAGCGCCAGCCACGTCGCCGGGTCGGTCTCCACCACGTTGGGCGGCGTCCCACGGGTGTGGCGCGGCCCCTCGACCGCCTGCACGGCGCCGTCGGGCGGCACGCGGACCTCGACGGCGTTGCCGGGGGCCAGGTCCGCGAGCTCCTCGAGGGTGAAGCGCACCGCGGTGCGGCGCACGGCGGTCGCGGCGCCCGCGGGGTCGGCGCGCCACGCCTGCAGCGCGGCGCGCCCGTCGGTGGGGTCGGTACGGCGACGCGGTGGCACGTCCACCATCCTCCCCCACGTGCCGGGACGTCCGCCCGCGGCGCGTGCTCAGTCCTGCCCGTCCAGCCACGCCAGCACGGCCCGGACCCGGCGGTGGTCGTCGGGCCCGACGGGCAGGTCGAGCTTGGTGAAGATGCTGCCGATGTGCTTGGCGACGGCCTTCTCGGTGACGACCAGGGCCGCGGCCACACCGGCGTTGGAGCGCCCCTGCGCCATCAGCGCCAGCACCTCGCGCTCACGCGCCGTGAGGCGTGCCAGCGGCGATGCCCGCCGCCGGGCCATGATCGCCGCGACCACCTCCGGGTCGAGCACCGTCCCACCGGCGGCCACGGTGCGCACGGCCTCGACGAAGCCGGCGGGATCGGACACCCGCTCCTTGAGCAGGTAGCCGACCGCGCCGGCGCCGTCGGCCAGCAGCTCGCGCGCGTACAGGTGCTCGACGTACTGGCTCAGCACCATCACCGGAAGCCCCGGCCGGCGGCGGCGCGCCTCGATCGCGGCGCGCAGGCCCTCGTCGCTGAACCCCGGCGGCAGCCGCACGTCGACGACGGCGACGTCGAGGGTCGGGTCCGCGAGCGCGACCTCGAGCGCCGGGGCGTCCTCGACGGCCGCGACGACCTCGCAGCCGTGCGCCGTGAGCAGCCGGATCAGACCGTCGCGGAGGAGGGCGAGGTCTTCGGCGAGGACCACGCGCACGGCACCTCCAGGTGGATCACGGTCGGACCGCCCGGCGGGCTGTCGACCCCCATCGTGCCGTCGAACGCCGCCACCCGGGCGCGGACGCCCTGCAGACCCGACCCGCGGGCGGGGTCCGCCCCGCCGACGCCGTCGTCGCCGACCTCGACGCGCAGCACCGGGCCGGCGGCGTCCAGCCGGACCCACGCCCGCGACGCGTCGGCGTGCTTGACGACGTTGGCCAGCGACTCGGCGACCGCGAAGTACGCGGCCGACTCGACGGCCGGCGGCGGTCGCCCGGGCAGCCGGTCGGTCAGCGTGACGGGCACGGCCAGGTCCAGGGCGAGCGCCTCGACCGCACCCGACAGGCCACGGTCGGCGAGCACCGGCGGGTGGATCCCCTGGACCAGCTCGCGCAGGTCCCGCAGCACGGCCGCGGTGGTGCCGCGGGCCTCGGCGAGCAGGGCGCGGGCCTGGTCCGGGTCGTCGGCCATCAGCTCGGCGACCAGGCCCAGGGTGAGGCCCAGCGACACGAGCCGGGCCTGCGCCCCGTCGTGCAGGTCCCGCTCGATGCGCCGCAGCTCGGCGGCCGCGTCGTCGACGCTCCGCGACCGCGAGGCCGCCAGGTCCCGCACCCGCTGCTCGAGCAGCGCCTGCCGGCCGGGCGACAGCAGGGCGGCGTCCGCCGCGGCACGCGCCCGCCCCAGCGCGTCGCCCCCGCGCCACCACGTCCACGCCGCCAGGACGGCGAGCGCGACGAGCGCGAGCGCCCAGGGCCAGGGCGTGCCCGCGGCGGCCGGCAGCACCAGCGCGAGCACGACGGCGGCGACCGCCACCGGCACCAGCAGGACCACCAGTGCGCTGAGCAGCAGCCCGCCCGTGGCCGCGAAGCCCACCCACCCGAGCAGGCGCCAGGCGTCCGCGTCCACGAGCCAGCGCCACCCCTGGCGGAACGGCTCGCCGGCGCTGCGGCTCAGGGCCGCCACGTCCACCTCCCGCAGCCTGCCGTCGGCACCGAGCCCCCACACGGCCGGGTCCAGCAGCGGCGACGGGTCCTGCGCCCGCAGCGCGACCAGCGGCACCGGGTGCCCCAGGGCGGACGTGGCGAGGCCACGTGCCGCGCGGGCGAGGCCGTGGACCGCCGGCAGCACGGCGCGCAGCAGCGCGAGCCCGACACCCAGCGGGGCGAGCACCAGGCCCACGACGGCGGCGACCGTCAGCAGCAGGCTCGGCACGGCGAGCAGGACGAGCGCGAGCGACCTGCCGGTCGCGGCCCAGGGGGTACGGCGTTCCATGCCGCCCATCCTGGCCGCGGGCGCACCGGTTGTCGGGGGTGCCAGGTCCACCATCCGTCCGGGTGCAGCCACTCCTGACCCGCACCACCCCGCCGGGACAGCGTGGACCCGACCGCTCGTCGAGCCCTCGGAGGCCACCATGCGCACCCTCGGACACCGTCCCGCACCCCGCGGACCCGCCCCCGACCCGACCGCGGGACCCGCGCCCCGCGCGGTGGCCCACGGCCCGGTCTCCCGCGTCGCCGTCCGCGCCGCCCGCTGGAGCGCGACCCACCCGGCGTGGGCGATCGGCGGGTGGTTCGCGCTCGTGGTCGTGTGCGCCGCGCTCACCGCCCTCGTGCCCACGCAGACGATCCAGGACGAGGACACGGGCGTCGGCGGGTCGGGCACCGCTGCGGCGTGGGTCGCGGAGTCCGGGCTCGCGGAGCCGGACACGGAGCTCGTCCTGCTCACCGCCGGGCCGGAGGGCCTCGACGCGGCGCTCGCCGGCGCCGAGGACGTCGCGCGGACGCTCACCGGGCGCCCGGAGGTGTCCGCGGTGGGGCCCCCGGTCCCCGCACCCGACGGCTCCGCCGTGCTCGTCGCGGTCGAGCTGCTCGACGGGACCGACGACGTGGCCCCGCTCGCGCAGGCCGTCACGGAGGTCGCCGACCGCCATCCCGGGCTCGACGTGGAGCAGGCCGGCGAGGTGTCGCTGCAGGCCGCGATCGACGAGCGGGTCGCCGAGGACCTGGTGGGTGCCGAGATCGTCTCGCTGCCCGTCACGCTCCTGCTCATGCTGCTGGCGTTCGGCGCGGTCGTCGCCGCCGGGATCCCCGTGCTGCTCGCCGTGTCGAGCGTCGCGGCGACGCTCGGGATCTCCGCCGTCCTGTCGCACCTCGTGCCGGCCGACCCGACGGTCGCGAGCATGGTCGTCCTCATCGGGATGGCCGTCGGCGTCGACTACACGCTCTTCTACCTCAAGCGGGAGCGCGAGGAGCGCGCCCGGGGACGCAGCACGCCGGACGCGGTGGAGATCGCCGCCGAGACGTCGGGGCACGCGATCGTCGTCTCCGGTGCCGCGGTCGCCGTGTCGTTGTCCGCGCTGTACCTGCTGCAGCTCGCGACGTTCTCGTCCCTCGCGACGGGCGCCGTCGCCGTGGTCGCCGTCTCCGTGGTCGGCTCCCTGACGGTGCTGCCCGCGCTGCTGGTCACCCTGGGGCACCGGGTCGACCGCCCGCGCGTGCCGCTGCTGTGGCGGGTGCAGCGCCGCGTCGGACCGGGCGCCGTCAGCCGTCGGGTCCTGGGCCCCGCCGTGCGGCACCCGCTCGCTGCCGTGGTGGTGGCAGGCCTGGTCACGCTCGCCGCCGCCGCGCCCGCGCTGGGCATGCGGCTGCACGGCGGCGACCTCGACACCCTGCCGCCCGACCTGGCGGAGGTGCGCACCCTCACCCGCGTCGCCGACACGTTCCCGTCGCGCGGGGAGACGGTCGACGTCGTGGTGCGCGGCGACGCCGCTCAGCAGGCCGAGGTCGTCGCGGCGCTCGGGTCCTTGCGGTCCGCCGCCCTGGCCACGGGCCGGTTCACCGACCTGGGCGACGTCCCGCCCGTCGCCTCCGACGACGGCCGCACCCACGTCCTGGAGCTGGCGGTGCCGCTGCGGAGCGCCGACCCCGCCCTGGACGACGTGGTGCGCGAGGTCCGTGACGACCTGGTCCCGGCCGCGCTCGACGGCCTGGACGTCGAGGCCGTCGTCGGTGGCTGGCCCGCGGCCGACCTGGACCGCACGCAGCGGCAGTCCGAGCGGATGCCCTGGGTGATCGGGGTCGTGCTGCTGCTGACCTGCGTGACCATGGCCGTCTCGTTCCGCAGCGTGCCGCTCGCGCTGGTCTCGACCGCGCTGAACCTGCTGTCGGTGGGCGTCGCCTTCGGGGTGCTGCGCCTGGTCTTCCAGGAGGGTTGGCTGGCGGGCGTGCTCGGGTTCGCGACCCCGGGCTTCGTCATCGACTGGGTGCCGCTGTTCGTCATGGTGGTGCTCGTCGGCCTGTCGATGGACTACCACGTCTTCGTGCTCAGCCGGGTGCGGGAGCGGGTGGCGCGGGGTGTGGCCGCCCGGGA
>Ga0233385_1000805_pt1 | contig 14321 bp, 12 predicted proteins | sample ElkDunMinimDraft_16_FD_191543 | JGI IMG/M metagenome (GOLD analysis project Ga0233385, IMG submission 191543) | Fecal eukaryotic communites from dung pellets of Tule Elk in California, USA - Elk Dung G36 | ecosystem: Host-associated > Mammals > Digestive system > Large intestine > Fecal | place...
TGCGAGCTTGTGCCGCAGCATTTCAGCCATCTGTGCAAGTGCCTCTCCATTGCGGCTCGCGCTGTCCTGTATTCCGGTTAGCCCAGCGGGATCAAGGTAAAACGAACGTTCCGTTCTGTTGCTAGACAGGATGCTGGCACAAAAAAGGAGAATGGATGCAGCGGCGAAGGTCGCTGCGACAAGATTACCGGATCTCATGGCTCCTACCCCCTGGATTGACATTGACGTTGTCGACTAATCCAAGGCGTAGAGAATCCAGATCGTGTCGCTTTCGATGAAGCGACGGACTTCCCGTCAAAGCAGGATAGGTGAATGATTGCGGGAAGTTGGAGCGGATGTCAATGTTTGACCGTCACACCCCCTGCTTCCGCCTGCGCAAATAATTCGCCGGCACAATCGACAGCAGCAACAATACCCCTGCGATCACATAGAACGGTACCGAGCCCTCATCGGCCGAGGCGATCTCCTCGCCCAGCGTGAAGGGCACATCAACCGTGTGTCCCTCCTCGCCATATGCAGTCAGCACGTATTGATGCCCCATGACACCGGTCACCGTGAAACGGCCCTCGGCGTTGGTGGTCGCCTCCAATGGCGTGATCTGCGGGTCGGTGAGATTGGCGATGCTGATGAAATCGCCTATCCCCGGCTGGCCGCCTGTGTAGATGACCTGGCCGCTGATCTGCTGGCCTTCCTGGGTGATGGCGACGTCCATGCCATGGGCCAGCACAGCGGCTGGCACCGCGGCGAAGAGGGAGAGAGTCAGGACCGCCAGTAATCGTGAGATAGTCATTGCGCGTAGAACCCCAGCAGATATTCGTAACTGAGCTCAGTATAGTCCTTGTTGTCGGTCACCTGGAACCGCTTGCCTGCCCACATGCCGTTGAGGCCCGGGCGCGGCGTGAAGGTCGCGATGCCTTCGGCGTTGGTGGTGCCTTCTGTGCCTTCCTCGCCATGGCCGAGGTTGATGCCTTCGGCGGGCTCACCGTTGATTACCACCTTCACGCGCATGGGCTGACCGGCGCGGGGCGGTTCGGCGTCGAGCGGAATCACTTCGAACGTTTGGCCCTGGGGTTTGATGCTCTCGGCGTTCCAGTCGATGATGAACTTGTGATACTTCGGCGCGTAGGTCGCGCGGGTGGAGCCGGGCAGCTCGGACATGCGGACGTTGAAGCTGCGGCCCTGCGCGTCGCGGGCGTGATAGCCGTTATCGAAGTGGACGGCGAACAGTGCTGGTTCTTCAGACACATGGATCAGCACGCCACTTTCAGTTTCCTCGCTCTCCACCGTCACCGCTTCGCCACTGCTGTCGAAGGCGTCCACGGTGATGAGTTTGTCCGCTTCGTAGGGTTCCAGCACACCGCCGTGGCCCCCGAACTGCAGGCGGTAGACGTTCTGCTGCCCTTCCTCCGGCACCAGCCATGCGGTATGCGCGAATACGCCGGAAGAAAATGCCAGCACGATGCCGGCGATAAGCGATTGACTTGTCTTGCTGAATTTCATGTGCTTACTCCTGTTGTTATGTTGACGTGGCCGGGTCTAGAACTGGATCTGTGCACCTACCATGATCTGGCGGGGAGCGCCGGGCGCAATGACCGTCTCGCCGCCGATGATGGATACCGAGGTGGCGTAGCGTTTGTCTGTCACGTTATCGACCTTCAGGTTGAAAACCCAGCCCGGTAGATCGCTGTGAACGTAGTTCATGCCCAAGTCGAGCACGCCATAGCTGTCCGCATAGGAAGTGTTGCTGGAGTTGAGTGCGTAACCGCCCACCGTGCGCCAGGAGGTCTGCAGGGACAGCGCCGGGGTGAGGGCCCAGTCCACGGACAGGTTGCTGTTGTACTCGGCGACACCGCCGACCTCGTTGCCGTCCAGCGCAGGGTTCGCGTTGTCCAGTATCTCCGAATCCGCGACACCGTAAACCCAGCTGATCTCCAGGTTCTCGGAAGCCAGCCAGTTGATGCTGGCCTCGACGCCGCTGCGCTCGGTGGCACCGAAATTGTCGAAGACACCTGGCGCTATCGTCCGAACTTCATCGGTCGAACGCAGGCGATAGGCTGCGATGTCCAGGGTCAGGTTGCTGGAGACACGATAGTTGGCGCCGATCTCGGTCTGGCGGAAGATCACCGGGTCGAGATTTTGGGCGCTCTGGGTGTACTTCACGAAACCATTAGGCAGCGCGAAGCCTTCTGACCAGCTGGCACGCAGCATCAGTTGGTCATTGATCGCGGAGCGGATACCGATCTTCGGGCTGAGGTTGTTCATGTCATTGAGTGAACCGCAGGGATCGCTGCCCGTCTCCAGGCCATTGAGCTTGCAGCCACCACTGAAGCGGTCATAGCGCAGCCCCAGCGAGGGCATGAACAGGCGATGGACGTCTGCCTGCACTTCCAGGAAGGCCGATTCGCTGTCGAGGCTCGACTCGCGGTTGGTGATGGGGGCTGCCGTGGGCTGGCGGTTGTTCTGACCATCGTAGTAGATGAAGTCCGTTGATTCGCGGAACGCTTCCACACCGGCCACCCAGTTCAGCCCGATCCCGTTGTAGACGCTCTGGCCGTTTAGGTTGATGCCGGCGCCGCGTACCTCGCGGTCGTAACTCTCTTCGCGCTGCTTCCAGATGCCGCCACCCGTAGGCCGGCTGAACCAGCGGCTGAAATCCTGCTCGGTGCCATAGACGAAACCGAGCAGGCGCAGGTTTTCCCCAACCGTATAGCTGCCGTCGACTCGCAGGGTGAGGAAAGATTTGTCGGCGCCGTCATTCTGAACCCGCGGATCGATCCCATGAGGATCGTCATGGTACTGGGCGGCAGTCAGGTAGGAAGCGCCATCGCTCTCTGCTTCGTGAGCCCGGGCCGACACTGCGAGGGAGAGTCGCGGACTCAGGTCCGCTCGCCAGCGACCGGACAGGGTAGCTCTTTCGGTTTCGCCCTGGGGCCTGAACCCGTCACTGCGGTACACCTGACCCGCCAGATTCAGCTGCTGGCCCTCGGCGATCTCGGCGCCCCAGGCGCCCTGCAGATCCGCGGTCTTGTCGGTGCCGAAGCGCATGTCCGCTTCGCCATAATTGCCGTTCTTGCGGGTTTCCAGGCTGACCAGGCCGCCACGGTTGTAGTTGCCGTACAGCGCCGACACGGGTCCCTTGAAAACCGTCATGTTACCGATTTCCAGCGGCACCACCACACCGAGGTCGACGTAGCCGTCCGCGTGGGACATAGCCTCGTTAAGCGGAATGCCGTCGATGACGACGCCCAGATCCCCTCCATGGCCACCGCCGCCGAAACCGCGGATGGAAATGGTATCGGCCACGCCGGCCAGGCCATAGTTGCGGATGTTCATGCCTGGCACAGACTGAAACAGGTCCTGGGTGTCGGTGAGCAGTTGGTCGCGAATGTCGTCGGCAGTGAAGGAGGTGCTCGACCAGGCGGCGTCGGCACCGCGCAGCGCCTGCCCCTTCACTTCGATCAGACCAATGCGGGCATCTTCCTCTCCGGACGATTGCTGTTGCGCCACCGCCATCGATCCGAGGCCGAGGGCCGCGAGCCCGAGCAGCTGTTGTGACAGAAGTGTGGCGATTTTCCTGCCACGTCGCGATGTGGGTTGGTGTTTCATGTGCGTATGCTTCCCTTGTATTGATTGTTATGGTTAACGGGCAGGATCAGTGCCTGTGCATCGGGCCGCCATCGTGGCTGTGCCAGCCATCCTGCCCTTCGGTCCCTTCCACGGCAGGCCCGTGAATCAGCCCCTGCTCGTGAATGTAGCCGTGCAGCTGGAACAGCAGCAGCAACAGGCCGGCGAAGATCAGGCCAGCGTTGACGACGCGGCTGATCACCGGCCAGAACTCTACTTTTCTCCAGGCGTTAATCGCCGCCGCCATGACCACCAGCGCGGCGATCTGACCGCCTTCCACGCCGACGTTGAACAGCAGGATCTTACTGAGCAGATTGGGGTCCTCCGCCAGCGTCAGGTCCTGCAGACGGGCCGAGAGCCCGAAGCCGTGGATCAATCCGAAGATGAACACCATCACCAGCAGGTTAGGTGCGGCCGTGCCCACCCAGCGGGGAAAGCCGCCCAGGTTCTCGAATCCCTTGTAGGCCACGGTCACGGCAATCACCGCATCAATCAGGTAGTGGTCGGCGGTGATGCCGGCGAAGGTGGCCGTGGTGAGCGTCAGCGTGTGACCGATGGTGAAGGCGGTAACGAACTTGAAGATGTCGACGAAGCGGCTGAGGAAGAACATCACCCCCAACAGGAACAGCAGGTGGTCGTAGCCGGTGAGCATGTGCTCGGCGCCGGTCCACATGTAGTCGAGATAGCCGCCCTCGGTCATGCGGCGACGGGCTTCTTCCGAGACGTCGTGGGCAAATGCGCCTGGAGCAAAAGCACACAGGGGTAACAGGAACGCGTAGAAAAGGGCTTTACTGCGGGAGGGGGTCATGAAAAGTCGGATTCCATTCTTGTTATGAGTTTGAAGAGCGCAGGTAAGCTACCAATCCACAGGCTGTTTTTATATGGCTTTCGCTCGAATAAGCGCGGGGGCGACGGTTCTGTCGGGCAATTTGCCTGCTAAATACCCGTCACAATTCGTATAACCAATTGAATAAAATATAATTTTTTAAAGAAAGGAAGCTGGTCAGGGATTCCTGCCGGGCTATGAAACCAGAGATTCTGCGCAGGTATGCCGCCGATTGCTCATCGGTGTTCAGGCCTGGATAAGCGGCGGCATGGTGGTCAGTGACGGTTGCGGGAAGGTCGGCAGGGCCTTGTCGACTGCCCGGGTCTGGAGTCTCAGGAAGTCGGGATTGCGGTCGGGTTCACGCAGGTTCTGCAGCAGCCTGGCCAGCTCGGCGAAGACCTCGGTATCGGGATGAACGCGCATGCTGTGCTCGAAGTAGTCACGGGCCTTGCCCCACAGCTGGTTGCGCAGGCTCAGCCGGCCCAGGGCCAGCAGCAGCTGGGGATCACGCTGACGCTCCTGATGCCAGGCCTCCGCGCGCTGCAGCTGTTTGACCGCCAGTGCATCATCAGCCTGCAGTGACACCAGGCTGTAACGGCGCACAAGCGCATCCTGCCAGTGCACAGACAGGGCGGTCTCGATAGTCATGATTGCTTCCGGATAGGCATCCAGACGAATCAGCGCGTCCACGTAGGCCTGCACCACGGCGGGGCTCTGTCCATGACGTTTGGACTGCTTCTTCCAGTAGCGCTGCAGGGCCTTCAGGCCAGTACTGTCTAGTGCCAGCGTGTCGATTTCCGCGATCACCCGCAGCTCTTCCTCTTCTGCAGAGAGCTCCACCCTGGTGGCAGCCTTGCGCTGACGGCGCTGCTGCGACCAGGACTGCCCACCGTGCACCAGCCGCATCGGGTTGAGCCAGGCAAGCACTGCGACCACCAGCCGCAAGATGACGAAGACAACGAACAGCGCCACCACCAGCGCAAAGAGGCTGGTCTCGAAGCTGTAGCCACCCAGTTGCACCAGCAGGTAGCCGGGCTGACGTGCCAGGAACAGTGTCAGCGCCAGGCCGGTGGTGAGAGCGATCAGCGAATAGAGGAAGAGTCGGATCATGCTCAGTTGCCGTTCTGCCCGCGCTCGCGCGCGTCATTGTAGCGGCGCAGGGTCTCCAGCGAGGAAGAGATGTCCGGGCGCTGCTCTACTACGTTGTAGCCCGCCAGCACCCCCAGCTCCTCGCTGAGTGTGCGACCTGTCCCGCTGTCGATGGCGAAGTAAGTGGAGGTCCAGTCAGCAGCCTTGCGCAGGCTGCTGCGATAGACCTCGTCCTCGCCCATCAACAGCGCCAGCTGTGCCTGTCCCAGCAGCAGGTGCAGATTCTGTTTGAGGGTGGATTCCTGCTGCGGTGGCAGCAGCGCCTCGGGCGCATCATCCCAGCGCTGCCACACAAAGATCGAGGACAGCAGCTCCAGCGTGCGGGCCACGAAACCCTTACCGCTGGCCTCCGCGTCACGCTGGCTTGCCAGCTGTGCGTTGTAGTTCTCCGCCAGCGCACTGCGCAGGGAGAGCTGGTTGACCAGATCGTCGAGACTGTCCAACCGGACATACAGTCCGGAGGTATCCACCTGCTCAATGCTGCGCACTGCCAACAGCTCATCGGCTATCGCCCGGCGCACAGACAGCAGGGCAGGATCTTCCGTTCGGCTCAGCATGTCGTTGACGGAGTTCAGCAGCAACACGGCAGAGTCGCTGTCCCCTTCCAGTTGCAGTTTCTGGTTGGCCAGCCGCAGCAGGTATTCGGCCTCATTCCACATCCAGTCTTCATTCCCTGCCGGAGTGGCAGCGCCCGGCATGGGAGCGTTCGCTACCCTCTGCTGCAGTTCCGACACCCCGTTGTACAGGGCGTTTATGCGGGACTCGATGGTCGAGCGCAGCGCGCGCAGCTCCCGGTCCAGCTGCTGCGGGTCGACGAAATCACCCACAATCTGCTGCGGCGGCGGAGGGGGCGCCTGGGGCGCGGGGGCTGTAGGGGGAGGCAGGTTGTTGACCTGTGTCTGCAACTGCTGGTTCTGCACCCGCAGTTCCGCGATCTCGGTCCGGGTCTCGAACTGCTGCAGCATCAGCCACACCAGCGCGAGCACCAGCGGCGCCAGCATCAGCACAATAACAATGAAGCGGCGCAATCCCTTGCTGCGCTGCGCACCTCTTCGCGAGTGATTGTTGCGGCTCAGTTCTTCAAGAACCTTGGGAGTGTCGGTGCGGCCGGCACTGCCATTTGTCTCGTTGGGGCCGGGGGTTCCGGCCGTGGATTCTGCCACTCTGCGATTCCTCTTGATCTGTCTGACGGGGTTCACGTCACTGCTGCCCATCTCCGGCATGCTGCCGATCCCTGATCTGCACCAGCGCACGCACGACAGTCCCGTCATCCGCCCCACCAGCATCGATAACCTGTTTGATGCCAGCCGCGAGCGCCAGTTCCCGCACCCGTTGCGAGGGGACGATCACCGGCAGTTGTCGCAGCAAGCTTAACAGAGCAGCGCTGGCTTTGTCCTCGCCCCCGTTTGCGCCAAGCGCCAGCAGCGCCTGCAGGATCTGCTGGCTGGTCGTGACGATCGCGTGGACGTCATCATCACGCAGCTGGGCCAGCACCTGGGCCGGATCATAACGGGGCTCCAGCCTGCGATAGAGTTCGATGTAGTCGACCTGGGCGCCCCGTTCGCGCAGGGTAGCGGCCAGCAGCTCGCGCCCACCCTGTCCCCTGAACAACGCCACACGCTTGCCACGCACGTCCTGCATACCCGGGAGTGCCAGCAGATCTTCACTGGTGATACCGGAGTCGGGGTAATGCACGGGCCAGGAAAACTGCCGCAGCAGGGTGCCGGTGCCGGGGCCGACGGCATAGGCCGAGAGCCCGACGGGCAGTTGCGGCCAGTAGCGATCGATCCACTCCATGCCAATAGTGGCCGCGTTGGTGCTGACGAAGATGGCTGCGGCGTAGTTATCGAGGGCGAGAATGCCTGACTTGATGCGCTCGAAGTCCGGCCCGTCCTGTATTGCCTCGATCTCGATCAGCGGCAGGTGACTGACCCGTCCCCCATGCTCCTCGATCAGGCGGGTAATTCCTGTGGCCTGACGAGCGGGTCGGGTCAGCAGGACGCTCAGTCCTGTCAATGCGTTGTTCAATTCCGTGCTCACTCGGCTGCGTGCCCAGCCGCGTCGCCCCCATTTTGATCCCTATCCGGACCCCCACCTTGACCATAGACCGCACGCAGAATCGCTTCCGCGCCTTGATCGAGCAATGCCTCGGCCACCTGGATTCCCAGCGCCTGCGCCTGCTCCCGCGGGCCGCGAATCTCGCTGCGCAGCAAACGGCTACCGTCGGGGTCGCCCACCAGACCGCGCAGGTAGAGCTGATCGCCCTCCAGTTCCGCGAAGCAGGCAATCGGCACCTGACAGCCACCATTGAGCCGGGTGTTCACCGCACGCTCGGCCACCACGCGGTCCGCGGTGTCCGGATCGTGCAACGGTTGCAGCAGCTCCATCACCGCGGTGTCCTGCAGGCGGCACTCGATACCAACCGCGCCCTGCCCACCGGCAGGCAATGAGGTCGTGGAGTCCAGGCGCTGGCGGATGCGTTCTGCCAGGCCCAGTCGCAGCAACCCCGCCGTTGCCAGGATGATGGCGTCGTAGTCGCCCCGGTCCAGCTTGCCCAGCCGGGTGCCGACGTTGCCGCGCAGATCACCGATCTGCAGGTCCGGTCGCAGGCTGCGCAGCTGGCATTGCCGGCGCAGGCTGGAAGTGCCTACCCGCGCCCCCTGGGGCAGCGCCTGCAGGCTGGCATAATTGTTGGAAACAAAGGCATCGGTGGGGTCTTCGCGCTCGCAGATCACCGCCAGGCCCAGCCCCTCGGGGAAGCTCATCGGCACGTCCTTCATCGAATGCACGGCGATGTCCGCGCTACCGTCCAGCATGGCGGCCTCCAGCTCCTTGACGAACAGCCCCTTGCCGCCCAGCTTCGACAGCGGTGAATCCAGCAGTACGTCACCCCGGGTGGTCATGCCAACCAACTCCACCTGCAACTCCGGATATCGCTGCAGCAGCTCTGCCTTGACGTATTCGGCCTGCCACAGGGCCAGGGGACTTTCGCGGGTGGCGATGCGAATTTTCTCTACTGCCATGTCGTTTCTCATGCTCTCTTGCGGAAATGTGCTGCAGGGATTCTACGTCAATCCAGTCGATAATGCTTAGCCGGGGCGCCTCACGGCCGCGGATATTGCTATAATCGCCGCCCCGTGCAGACATCACCCTGCCACCTATATCCGAGAGAGCAATGTCATGAGCGACAAGACCCAAGACGCCATCAAACCCTGGGGCGGACGATTCACCGAGGCCACCGACGCCTTTGTGGAGCGCTTCACCGCCTCCGTGGACTTCGATCAGCGCCTCTACCATCACGACATCAACGGCTCCATTGCTCACGCCACCATGTTGGGCAAAGTGGGTCTGCTGAGCGCACAGGAGGTCAGCGACATCGTTGGCGGCCTCGAGGCCATCCGCGAGGACATTGCCGCCGGTCGCTTCACCTGGTCCGTGCAGCTCGAAGACGTGCACATGAACATCGAGTCCGAGCTCACCCGCCGCATCGGCATGACCGGCAAGAAGCTGCATACCGGCCGCTCCCGCAACGACCAGGTCGCCACCGACATACGCCTGTACGTGCGCGATGAGATCGACAGCATCGCCGCCGTCCTAACCCGCCTGCAGGAGGCGTTGCTGGATATCGCCGAGCGCGAGGCCGACACCATCATGCCTGGGTTCACCCATCTGCAGACTGCCCAGCCCATCACCTTCGGCCACCATATGATGGCCTGGTTCGAGATGCTGGAGCGCGACCACGGTCGCCTGCAGGACTGCCGCGCACGTATGAACTTCTCGCCCCTGGGCGCCGCCGCCCTGGCTGGCACCAGCTATCCGATCGAGCGCGAGTACACCGCGCAGCTACTGGGTTTCGAAGGCCCCACTCGCAATTCCTTGGATTCAGTCAGCGACCGCGACTTCGCCATCGAGCTGGCCGCCTTCGCCAGCCTGCTGATGACGCACCTGTCGCGCTTCTCCGAAGAACTGGTGCTGTGGACCTCCGCGCAGTTCGATTTCGTCGATCTGCCGGACCGCTTCTGCACGGGATCCTCCATCATGCCGCAGAAGAAGAACCCAGACGTGCCGGAACTGGTGCGCGGCAAGACCGGCCGCGTCAACGGGCATCTGGTGGCCCTGCTGACGCTGATGAAGTCGCAGCCGCTGGCCTATAACAAGGACAATCAGGAGGACAAGGAGCCGCTGTTCGACCTGATCGACACCGTGCGCGACTGCCTGAAGGCCTATGCCGACATGATGCCGGCCATCAAACCGAAGAAGGACAACCTCTACAACGCAGCGCTCAAGGGCTATGCCACCGCGACCGACCTGGCCGACTACCTGGTGCGCAAGGGCATCGCCTTCCGCGACGCCCACGAGATCGTGGGCAAGTCGGTGGCCTATGGCATCGAGCAGAAGAAGGATCTCAGCGAGCTGTCACTGGCGGAGCTGCAGCAGTTCTCTGCCGAGATCAGTGAGGATGTGTTTGCCGTGCTGACACTGGAAGGGTCTGTGCAGGCGCGCGACCACATTGGGGGCACTGCGCCGGCCCAGGTACGGGCGGCGGTGGCGAAGCGTCGAGGGGAACTCGCCGCACGCTGATCTGCTGAATATGCAGACTTCATCCGGGCACGAATCCGATTGGGGTTTGGCCCGCCTCCGGCCCGCTGGCTGGCGGTGAGCAGAACGCTACGCCCTCTCCGGCCCAGCCATCGGCGACCATGATGCGATAGGTTTCGCTGCCCACGACGAACCGGTGATTGCTGTCCAACTGGTCGTGACGGTTGTTGAACAAGCGCCAGACCGGCTGGGTGCCCGCCGGGCACACCCCATCGTCCCTGGGTATCAATGCCTGAAAGGCGATGCCTTCATAGAGCCAGCCACTGTCAAATGACTGCAGGTAGTCACATTCGCTTTCGCTGGCGGTGTAGAAATGCGAGTTGACGAGGGATGAGTAGAAGCGGCAGACCGGCACAGCCTGCCGCGGCGCGGGACCGTCCGACGACCAGACGTTGAAGCCAGCATCCGTGGCATGCCAGCCGTCGGCGAGCACAGCCTGACGCTCGAATTCGCCCGCCGTGACCAGGTAATGGTTAATACCGGGGTGGAAGAAGGTATGAGCCTTGGTGGTGGGGAGGGCCTCATAAACCGTGAACCGCGACTCTCCTTCGATCCTGAAGGTCGTGTCCATATGTCCCACATGAGCGACTCTGTACTCCCCCGGCGCCAATTTCCCCAATGCGATTGTGTCGACATAGGTCGCGCTAACCGCAAATCCACCATCAGGAAAATCGGAATCTATCGTTATCTCACCAGGTTGCCGGTCTACCCGACTGTTCGACGGTCGATAGGGTGCATAGGCGGCGCCACCGCTTAGAATCGCGCTGAGTTCGGCTTCACTAGTGGCATAGAAAGGTTGAATGGTAATCTGGGGCACAGCTCTTGACGCGGGGGCACTTCTTGGCGTACAGAATACGCTGCCTTCACCTGCCCAGCCTTTCTCCACATCGCTGTCATACGTCCAGGGCAGGGTGGTAAAGCGATGGTTGATCCCCTGCGGATCGGAACTGTTGTTGAAAAGCCGCCAAACCGGATCCGTGCCTGCAGGACAGGCTCCGTTCCAGGCTGGTATAGCCTTGAACTCAATCCCTTTGAATTCCCAGCCGCTGCCGGCCGCTTGTAGTGACTGGCACTCGGCCTCGTCTGCAGTATAGAAGTACGAGTCCGCTCCTATTGAATGGAAGCGACAAACTGGCACCGCCAATTCAGGTGAAGCACCCTCCGCAGGCCATACCAAAAAGAGCACACCCCGTAGCCACTGCCAGGCTCCATCATTGTTCCGCAAGTCGGGCCCATGCCGCATCACATCCCGCTCCTCTACACTCGCCGTCAGCGAGTATTTCTCAAAGTCTCGCGTCACCATGAAAAATGCCTCCTGAGCACCTGCCACATCAGGAATAACCAGGCTCCTTTCATTGCTCAGCGAAGTGTTGCCAACGTTATCGAGTGCAACGGTTTTCAGGGTGAGATTGCCCGGCGGCAGACCCTGTATTTCCACTGCAAGTGGCAGCAGACGGCTGGCGCCGGACACCTTGGCCCGATGGGTAATAATGAGGTCATTCGCCACTGCTTCTCTGTTATCCCCGTACAGCCTATTGTTCAGCGCGTCATGGTCGATAACGTCCACGTGAATAGCATGATGGTCCACCGGGCCTGGCGGTACTTCCACGGTGAACACAACAGTGAAGGGCTCGAAGGCCTGTGGCTCTGCGGGGATGATCAGAAGCCCATCCTCGGGCATGTCACCGTCCCAGACAGTCACCCCGTTGCCGAGCACCGGCGCGGAGATCAGCGACAGCAACAGTAAGATAAAACGCATTCCACGCTGGACCGGCAGGGTCGTATCTGGCGAATGGGTCATTATTGTTGTTCTCCATGCAGGCGGTATCGCAAGACTAACATGGAAAACGACGGGTTGAATAAGGAGGTGCGCATCCTCATCTATGGGCTGTACCATATTACTCACATCCCCAGCCTTCCAGGGAGTTCCGTGTAACATGAATCTGCACCGTATCCGCGTTTTTCTTCTGGCCCTGCTGGGCCTGCAACTGGCGGCACTTTCAGCCGGCGCATGGTCCGCCCAGGACTACGCCACCTTCAAGACCAACGACGAAGAGAACAACATTGAGGTCTTCAAGCACGCCAGTCCGGCGGTGGTCTACATCACCAATTCGCGGCTGGTGCGGCGCTCCTTCTATTCCCTCAACCCACAGGAGATTCCCCAGGGCAGCGGCACCGGTTTTGTGTGGAGCGACGAAGGGTATGTGGTCACTAACTTCCATGTGATCCAGGAAGCCTCGCGGCTGACTGTCACCCTGCAGGATGGCACCGCCTATGAGGCGGAAGTGGTTGGGGTGGAGCCGGACAAGGACCTGGCCGTGCTGCGAATCGATGCACCCAGGGAAAAACTCCAGGCGATCGACGTAGGTGATTCCTCACTCCTGGAGGTGGGCCGGAAGGTGGTCGCCATCGGCAATCCCTTCGGCCTCGATACGACGCTGACCGTGGGCGTAGTAAGCGCTCTCGGACGCGAGATTGACTCTGTCACCCGCCGCAAGATCCGCGACGTGATCCAGACCGATGCAGCCATCAACCCCGGTAACTCCGGCGGCCCCCTGCTCAACTCCCTCGGTCAGCTGGTGGGCGTCAACACCGCCATCTATAGCCCCAGCGGCGCGAGCTCGGGCATCGGCTTTGCCATCCCGGTCAATACGGTGAAGAAGATCGTCCCGCAGCTGATCACCTATGGCCGGGTGCAGACGCCAGCGCTTGGCATTGCGCTGCTGCCTCCACAGTACTCCGATTACTATCGCCAGGCCGGCATCGAGGGCGTCATCGTCCTGGATGTGATCGAAGGCGGGAGTCCAGAGCGTGAAGGCATGCGAGGGCTACGGGAAACCAATCGGGGAATCCTGCTGGGCGATGTAATCAAGTCAATCGATGGTGAAACCGTCATCAATGAGGATGACCTGCTGAACATCCTGGAAAATCATCAACCCGGAGATGTGGTCACCGTGATCACCCAGAGGGACAGTGACTCGGTGAGCTACGCGATAGAACTGCAGGCGTCCAGACGCTAGGGAGCCAGCGCCGCCACCGACCGGGCGGCTAGAACACTTCCACCAAGGGCTTGCGGGAAGCCAGGAAGCCCCGAATCAGCACCAACAGCATCAGCACATGGAAGGCCAGGTCGGCCGCCCGTTCGGCTGCATTATCCCCCATCGCCATGAGGGTCAGCCCCGTCAACGCGACCAGCACCGCGCCGCCGTGGATAAAGACCGAAATGTCCCGCGTGGCGCGCGGCCAGTTCAGGCTGCCCCCCAGGCCACCCATCAGGATGACGGCGAGCAGCAACTCGATGATAAAGGCCTGGGAATAGCGCAGAACCGGACTGAATATGCCGACATGAACCAGGGCTGCGAGAACGAAGATCGATGCCTCGAAAACCAGGAGTAGCCGGAGACGTTGCATCTTGACGCGGGAAAACACTGCAGCCCCCAAATAAAAGAGATAGGCCCCCCTCCGGAAACAACTGCCGGCGCGAGGCAAAAGTGGCCAATATTACGGAAATATGTCGGCGACGCAGAAGCAGACATCCAAAGTATGCGCCAGTTCGCGCTACACGGAGAGTTCAGGCATTCACTGGCCGGCAGCAAGCCCCTCCAGCACCTCCCGGACGGTGGGTTCCATCCCGGTGAGCCCCCACTGACGGCCCTCTGCGAGGGCTTCCTCCAGGCTACTGCCATTCTTGTCCAGCGCGGTGATGGCACGCAGGCCGCCCACGCGGTTACTGCTGGCGCAATGCACCAGCACCGGCCCCTGCAGACTGGCCAGCAGACTGTCCAGCGCTTCGGCATTCTCGATCGTCAGGTCCGCCATGCCCGCCACAGGAATCGCGTGATACACGATGCCCGCTGCTTCGGCGGCGCTCTTCTCATCCCAATCCTGTTCGGACTCCGGACGCAGATTGATGATATGCCTGACCCCGGCATCTGCCAGTTGCTGCAACTGCTCCGGCGTGGGCTGGGCACTGGCGTAGACATCGTTGTCGTGAATGCTGAGATTTGCCACCCCCGCCTCCTCAATGGCCTGACGGCCCACAGCGCTGCCGCTCTGGGTGAAGCCGGGACTCGCGAACAGCAGGGCCAGCAGGGAAGCAAGGACGATCAGCAGCGACTTGTGG
>Ga0233385_1000806_pt1 | contig 14316 bp, 13 predicted proteins | sample ElkDunMinimDraft_16_FD_191543 | JGI IMG/M metagenome (GOLD analysis project Ga0233385, IMG submission 191543) | Fecal eukaryotic communites from dung pellets of Tule Elk in California, USA - Elk Dung G36 | ecosystem: Host-associated > Mammals > Digestive system > Large intestine > Fecal | place...
GCGGGTAGGCCGCTCGAGCCTGCCGGCAACGGCAGGCCTAGATGGATGACCGCCGCCGGCGTTGTGCCCCCAGACGGCACGGCGTCGGAGACAGAATCCGGCGTACAGGCCGACTCGTCCGTCGCCCTGCAGCTCAGAGCCGTGGTCAAGGCTCTGAGCTGGCCGTTTATCTCGTGCTGTTGGTTGACCTTGGTCATCGTTGGGTGGCGTTTGACGGCCTAGGCACGGCCTGAGACGGCCTGGAGATGGCCTGAGCGAGGGCCAGCGGAACCCGAATACGGCCGCGTGCCCCGCCTCGTCCTGAGGGCGTTCCGGTGGCGGGTGGCTCTGCCGCTGTTCCGCCGGCTGTCGCGGATGCGGGGCACGTCCTGGCGGTGGAACTGCTGGGTGACCCTGCGACACGGTGGCAAGCCAGTCCCGGGGTTGGGGCTGGCGCGGCAGTCGGAAGCCCCGACCACCCGACCAGAGCGACCCACAGGCGTCCGTCACGGCCTCGCTGGAGCTGCTTCCTCTCCCTGTGGGGGCGGTATCCCGGCGGCTGTCGGTGGCTCGCCGCCGGCCGGGCTTGCCGCCCTGCACCGCGCGGAGCGCGGTGCCTTGATTCTTAGTAGAACGATTCGGCAGATGCAAGCCAAGACGCCTAAGGGTGCAGGGTTTTATTCCCGCTGGGGTGTACGACGGTGGCATCAGTGGCCATGGCTCGCTACAGTCATGACGGTCGCTAGCTCGCTGCCTTGGTGGATATGACCAGTGAAATCGCTAGCGACACCCGTAAAATTGCGATACCGACCTGGGGTGGCGTCGATTGCGAAATCGCTTTCTTAGTGGCTCGTGGCTGACGCTCGTCGGCCTCCTCGGATTGTTATTAATGGCGATCTTCTTGCCCGTCAAATCGTGGATAGTTCGCCACAACCCAGAAGAATTCAATGGCCAAGTGGGTTGGGCGAATATTTTGGCGTTCTCTGTCGGTGTGATTGGGGTAGTCCTCGTCATTGCCGATAGGCGTAAAGTAGATTCCAAGCCAACTGCGGAGCGACTGCAAGAGGTGGCGGAATTTCTTTCGATGGAGATTCTCCGGCGAGAAGGTCGCCAATTGGCGCATCTCCTGAGCACTGATGGTCTTGAGTCGCGCTCGGCCGTCCTCCGATTTTCCGTCAGCCGTAGACCCGACAATGGTAAGAGGAAGAGGGTCCGGCTACCTAGGAGTGGGAACACTGATGAGATAGTGCCGTACTTCCTCGAGCATACGCGTGGGCGGCTTTTGATTCGAGGGAGCGGGGGTAGCGGAAAGACGGTGCTCGCCTTAGCGCTACTCGTTGGGCTAATACAGGAGCGGCAATCCAAGTCGGGCAATTCCGATTCACTGCGAGCGCTCGGGGTGCCTGTCTATTTCAACCTTACCTCGTGGGATGTTGAAATCGAGCTAACTGATTGGATGATCGGCCAGCTTTCTGAGCGATACCGCCTTGCCTGGGGTATCTGTGCCCGGCTAGTTCATCACGGCATGGTGATTCCAGTACTCGACGGCTTGGATGAATTGCATGTGGCTGGCTCAGAACGTGCTTATTTGGCCGCTCGTGGTATCAATGATTTCATAGCGCAGACTCCAGGGGTAAAGATTGTAGTCGCTTGTCGATCGGGGGAGGATGTCTACGATCAGGTGGTGCGGTCCATCCGAGACGCAGACGAAATTACACTTTTGCCGTTAACGGCTTCAGAGGTAGTTAAGTACATTACAACCCAGTGTTCAGCTGAACCGAGCATGGAGGAGTGGTCGCCGGTTTTCGAGCGGCTGCGGCGGGGAGCCGGATCAACCGCTCTGCTTGCCGCACTCAGTACTCCCTGGCGGCTGACTGTGGCTGTGGCTTTTTATCGTAGTGGTGGTTCTACACGTGAGCTTCTACCCGCTGCTGACGTTGATGAGGATGGGCAGCTCAGGGTTGAACCACGCACGGCCTATGGGCGCCGCCTTGAAAACCTCTTGATTGGCAGCTTCGTCACGGCTAAAACTTCCATCTTCAAAGTCGGATGGATGAATCCTGTTTCGGCTGAAGTTTACCTACGTCGCCTCGCGCTTATGCTTGGCGTCGCAGAGCGACCAAGGTCTGAGATCATGTTGCACGAACTGCATGTTCTAGTTGATCAAAAGAGCTACCTGCGGGCACATAGATGGGTTTTCTGGATGATAGCTCACATCCCTTTCACTCTCTATGGGTTGATAACCTTCCTTGGTTACGAGGAGCGAAAGTCCGAGGAGTTCGTCGGGTGGTGGTGGGTGGGGACGTTCTTTCTGAATTTCATTTTGCTCGTCATGCTGATCTTGCGCCGCAGCTCCATTATGGGGCGGACTCCCCATCGACTAAGCGTCGGACGCTTCAGGTCTCGGCGCGCTCTATCTAGGATTTCTGCAGGATTGCTAATCGGTGCCGTTCTTAGCTTCTATGGCTGGAAAGTAATGGGATGGTACGGGTTGGGTATGGGTGCAGCCGTGGCGATTGTTTTCTTTGTGTCGGCAATGGGAGAAAGGTTGGAGGATGCCGATGTCCTTGAGCCTCGTGATGTCGTTAGGTATGACGCCGTTTATACGGTAATTGGAGGGGTGGGGGTCGGATTTTTCTCCGCCTTATACATCGGTGAATTGCTCGGTTTTTCCGCTGGCTTCATGCTGGGTGGGCTGGCTTTCATTGGCTGGCTCTACTCCTCCTCGGCTTCTCGCTATTTGGTCGCGGCATATGTCGCGGTAAATCATCATCTCTTGCCATTTCGGCTGGGGAGGTTTTTGGAATGGGGGCGTGCGGCGGGTTTGATCCGGGTTGCTGGCCTTGGTTACGAGTTTCGTCACGTCGAACTACAGCGCTTCCTTGCGAATGACGCAGTCTCGGTAAAGGGTGTCGACGATGACGAGTTGTTGACGGACGCAAACGTTATGCCCGTCAAGCCATCGGGTTAGGGTCGCTTCATAGCTCTGTTGTTGCGCTCATGCCTGGAGCAGCGGCATGGTGAACGTCAGCCTACTGATACGTATTACTTTCTACGGGAACGGCTAGACCGTATTTCAGTTCGCTGATTCGCACCCCTTCCTTCTGGGCGAAGACAGTTCGTCGGGCGGTGGCGTCGCTTTTGCGGTCGAGTTGGTAGCCGTCGAGCCATACCCAGTGGTCGTAAGTGACGTCCAAGTACGTCGACTGCGTCGAGCCTCAGCGCCCTTTGGCTCCTCACGCGCACTTCGCCATCCTGGGGACCATCCCCCGGGACATCCTGCGCACCGTGGCGGCGGCGACGTATCACCAGGTGTGGTGGCCCTCGGTCGACGTTCAGCGGTACACCGCTGACCGACCCCCGGTGTGGGAGGAGGACGCCTCTGCGTGGGTCGACCCCACCTTCGACGGCAAGAGCTGGCGTCCAGCGGTGGAAGCGGCCGGCATCGTCCCCACCCGGGCGACCGGGATGCACGCGCTGCGCCACTTCTACGCCTCCGCGCTTCTCGACGCAGGGGAGAGCATCAAGGCCCTCGCGTCGTACCTCGGGCATTCCGACCCCGGCTTCACGCTCCGGGTCTACACCCACCTCATGCCGTCTAGCGAGGAGTGGACACGCCATGCCATAGATGACCTGCTAGGCCGCTAGTGCTGCCAGCAGGCAGTAGCTGGATGGTTTAGCACGCTGATTCGAACGAAAGTCGCGCCGATGGTCGGCCTGGAGTGTCATAGGTGGGCGTTACTGTGCGTGCCGCGGTTGGTTTTCGTGAGGAAAGGATGAAGCTGGTGGGCGGTAGCCGTCGCGGCATGCCAACTCTCTACGGCATCGTGCAGTACTGGAGGGGCAGGTACGGTGAGGTCTTCCCAAACCTGCAAGCCTCCTACATCGGCTGGGGCGAGCCGTTCTGTTTCAGATGTGGCTGGTTGGCGCCGGTGGACGATACCCAGACAACCCTTGCTGCCGTTTGGAACTCCGCCCGAGGCTGGCTTGACCGCGCACACTTGCAGGACCTGGCCCTCGGTGGCTCCAACGGGCCGGAAAATCTCGTTCCGCTGTGTCGACAGTGCCACGACATCATGGACCCCTGCGAAAGCAGGGCAGAAGCGATCGCATACGTCAATGACGGGATTCTGGCCGATAGCTGGTGGCAGATACACACCGATGCCGTCTTCGGCTCTGAGGCGAATCTCGGCGTTCCCCGCAAGACGAAGATCATGCGGGACACGTACACCCGGTGGGTCGAGCAGATGCGCGTGATGGAAGCTGCCAAGCGTGGCGATCCGCAGGCGGTGAAGCGGCTAGAGAACATCCTGGAGTCGGCTAGACGCAGGGCGGAACACGAGGGCCGGAGCTTTGCGGTCACCATCGATGACCTGAGGGCAGCCAACCTCGTTGGAGATCGGACCTCGACCGGGTGACGGCCTGGAAACGGCCTGCACGGCACGTCGGCAGGCTCCACCCCTGTTCAGTGAGTGTGCGTTGATCTTAATCCGGCGTACAGGCCGACTCGTCCGTCGCCCTGTAGCTCAGAGCCGTGGTCAAGGGCTGGTCGCCCATCTGGTGCCGTTGGTCGACCTTGCGGAGTGCTCAGGGCCGTCGGGCGTCGAGCAGCGCGATCCTGCGTGCCCCGGCCGTATGTCGGTAGCTGGCGTCGAGTAGCTCCTCGACCTCGTCCCAGCCGTTGTCATCACTGAGGTCCACCCCGACCCATCCAGATGGGCCCAGGTAGGCCGGCGCGAAACAGCGGTCTTCCGCCAGCAGTGCCGCGCGCTCCTCGTGGTCAACCAGCACGATCACCGACTGGTCGTGCTGGTGATGGGCGCCGTCGACTTTCACCGATGCCCCGTAGTAGGCGAAGACTTTGGTGGTGTAGAAGGCGGGGCGCCCATGGGAGATCTTCTCGGCCGCGTCGGGGAAGGCCAGGGCGAGCGCCCGCACCCGTCCCAGAAGTGGGTCTGCCTCGTCAAACATGATGGGATGCGGCATATCAGAAGGTAAGCACATTCTGGGTCGCCACGGTGCCCTGCGCCCGCCTACGACGCCGTCGAGGGGGGCGGTGGCGATCACCGCCGGGCTCGCCGGCGCGGAAATCAGCGATCGATGCAACCTCGGCGATTTTACTAGCGCCAATCGGTTTGTCGTGCAAACCTATCTGCATGACTTCCGATGCGGTTCCTGCCGGCGGCGATCCCCGCCGGCTACTGGCTGATGTGCGCGGCCTCGCGCGCCGGGTCCGTCTTGCCCAGCGGGTGACCTGGCTGCCGTTGCTCGTGCTGGCCCTGGTGACGTTCGGGGCGATCCTGGTGTACCGGTCTAGCCAGCCGGTCCTCAGTGACTGCCGTGCGGTGGGCGAGGGTCAGGTGTGCAGGGCCTGGTACCAGACCGCACAGCTCTACTGGTGGTCGGCGCTGGTGCTCGCGTACGTGGTGATCAGCGCCGGGTACCTGCGGGTCGCCCGGGCCCGGGGGCTGGGTGCCCGGGTGCTGCCGTACGTGCTCACCGGTGTGGCGCTCGTCGTGCTGTCCGCCGCCGTCTCGGTGGTGTGGATGGCCCTCGGTGATCCGCATTACCCGGACGAACCGTCCACCTCAGCTCAGTTGCTGCTCCGTTTGCTCGATCCGACCGGCGTGATCGGATTGGCTCTGCTGATGCTGGCCTGGCTGGAGCGTCGCCGCGCGCTGCTGCTGTTCGCCCTCGGGTACCTGGCGGTGGTGCTGGTGCCGATCAACTTCGGGTGGGGGGCCGGCTGGGGGGACAAGTGGGGATTCGCGCCACAGTTGGTCATCAACGGCGGTCTGCTGCTGGGCAGCGCAGGCTTCGCGCTGGCGTCGCGGCTGAGGCGGCCCCGGTGAGCGGCGCCTTGGACAGCCCGGAGCCGGACGAGACTGATTCCCCGCATCCGGTCACCGGACTCGACGAACGGGTGCACCAGCGGGTTCGGCTCGGCATCCTCACCATCGCGCACGAGGCGCGCCGGGTCGAGTTCGGCTACCTGCGCACCCAGCTGGAACTCACCGCCGGCAACCTTTCCCAGCACCTCGCCGTGCTGGAGACGGCCGGCCTGGTCGAGATCGAGAAAGGCTACGCCGGCCGGCGCGGGCGTACCTGGATCACCCTCACCGCAGCGGGGAGCGCCGCCCTCGCCGAGGAAATCGCACGACTGAAGCTGCTGATCGCCCGGGTCGAGACGGCCGGTGGCCAGTAGTAGGGACGTTGCGGCTCACCTGCCGCCGGTGAAGGACTTCGCCGGTACGAAGAGCCGGTGGCCGGTCGGATAGTCCAGCCAGACGCCGTCACTGGTCCACAGGACGGTCAGCTGCGTCGGATCGGCTCCGCCCGCCTCGATGCGGATCGGGTGGCCGTACCCCGCGCCCGGGTCCCGGCCGATGACGATCTCGTAATGGTCGAGGGCCGAGGTGCCGTCCCCACCCAACCCGAGGGCGGCGATCGGCGCGCGTACGCGTTGCAACACGACGTAGTGCGTGCCGCCGTCGGCGTAGGTGACTTCCGCCGCCTGGGGGAACGACGCGACAGTGCTCCGTTGCGGCGTCCAGAGGAAGAGTCCCAGGACGACGAGGAGCACTGTCGCGCCACAGATGGCGATGACGGCGAGGCGCGAGGTGCGGGTGCGCGGCGCGGTCGCAGGTGTGTGCCGGCCGGCCGGGGTTGGCACGTGATTCATAGCCGGCAGCATCCACCCAGGAGTCAAACTCGGTCAGGGCGCGGTCCACCCCTCGCGGACGTGGCCGACGCGTACGCGCTGCGGGTGGTCGCCGACGGCGATGCTGGCGACCCGCTCGCCGGTGGCGAAGCTGATGGCGCTGACCCGGTCGGCGGCGGACTCGGAGATCACGCAGTCCCGGCCGTCGCCGCTGACGGTGGCCCAGTAGGGCTTGGCGGCGGCGACCAGCGGACCCTCCTGCAACGACGCGCGGTCCACGATGGTGGCGTAGTTGTCGACGGTGCCCGCCACGCAGAGCTTGCTGCCGTCGGGGCTCATCGACATGCCGTGGTGACGGGAGTCGTTGACCCAGGTGGTGCGGTCCGGGTTGGTGTCGGGGTTCATCGGCAGCGTCTTGACCCGGGTGATCCGGTCGGTGGCGATGTCGTACTCGAGGAAGCCGTTGAAGAACGACACCTGGAAGTAGAGCTTCGACTCGTCGGGGGTGAAGACCGCCGGCCGTACGGCGTCGGAGAGGTCGTTGCGCCCGTACGCGTCGAGCCGGTCCCGCATGTCGATCACGCGCGTCTGCCAGGTGGTGGTGTCGGCGACGGTGATGCGCCGGTCGCCCTTGGTGAAGTCCCAGAACGGGTCGTCCAGGTCGGTGGTGACCTCGCCGATCGACATGTTCCACAGGTAGCGGCCGTCGGCGCTGAAGATGTTCTCGTGCGGCTTGTCGCCGGTGGCGAAGTTGCCGAGTTCCCGGCCGGTGAAGATGTCGAGCACGTGCACCTTGTTGGAGGTGGAGGCCGAGATCGCGACCCGGGTCCCGTCGGGGGAGACGGCCATGTGGTCGGCGCGGAAGCCGGAGACCGGGAAGCGCCACTTCACCTTGCCGGTGGCCAGGTCGATGGAGACGACGTCGGCGAAGCTGGGCCGGGAGGCGACCAGGGCGCTGCCGTCCGGGGTGCTGTAGAGGTCGTCGACGAACTGGTCGTGCCCTTCGCCCGGGCCGAGCCGGATGCCGAGGAAGAAGGCCAGCCGGATCGGGTTCAGGTAGATCTCGGCGAGCCGCTTGTTCTTGTCCGGGATCACGTTGATCCGGCCGATCCTGGCGTAGTCGCCGCTGGATTCGATGACGTCGGCGGTGCCGTCCCAGTTGTTGCCGACGAACATCACCTGGTGCAGGCCGGCGGGCGCGGCGGCCAGGCCGGCCGGCGCGGCGGCGACCGCCGGAACGGCGGCGACCGCTGCGGGAACCGCGGCGGCAGCGACCGGGACGGCGGCGACGGTCAGTGCGGTGAGGACGGCGAGCAGGCGGCCCCGGGCACGGGCGCGAGCGGGAACGGCGGTGACCGGTGGTGGGGAAGCGGGGACCATGGTGCGCTCCTGACTGCCGTGATGATTGGCGTTTCTCGATGCCGTCGGTGGTGTTACTTTGCGGTAACGGCAGCAAATCAACGCCGCGAGCACCCCTGATAGAGCACGAGAGCCAAAAACCCCACAGGTTTGTTGTGCCCCGGCCACAACCTCCACGGCCACGACTCGGAAGGGGTGGCGGATGGCGGTCACCGATCAGCGGGCCACCTTCGAGGCGCTGCTCTGCGAGCTGCTGACCGACCCGCAGGTGGTCGAGGAGATCGTGGCGGCGGCCCGGTCACACGCGCCCGAGATCGCCCGGCTCTCCCAGGCCGAGAGTCGCCGGCACGTGATGGCGGTGCTCGCCGCCGGTCGCGGATCGGTCGGGGCGCGCCCGGGTACGCGGGAGCCGGACTTCGCCGCCGCCCGGCGCCTCGGTGCCGACCGGGCCGACCAGGGCATCTCGCTGGCGGGTCTGCTTCGCGGCGTGCAGGCCGGCCGGCGGCGGGCGGTGGAGACGGCCGTCGCCCGCGGCCGGGGCGCCGGGATACCGGACGCCCTGCTGCTGGAGGCGCTGCTCGACCTCGACCGGTACGCCGACGCGCTGCAACGGGCGCTGGTCGAGGGCTACCGCCGTGCCGAGCAGGAGCTGCTGCACTCCCGGGAGGCCGCCGGTGGCCGGCGGCTGCTGCACCGCCTGCTGCTCGGTGAGGCGGCCGCACTCCGTCCGGAGGAGCTGGCCCGGTACGGGCTGCGCACCGACGGCCTCTACCACTGCCTCGTCGCCGACGCCGTCGACGCGGTGGCGGCCCGCCTGCTGGAGCGCCGCCTGACCGGGCGCGGGGCACTGGCCGGGGTCGTCGAGGGCCGGCTGGTGGCGCTGGTGGCGAGGCTGCCCGCCGACGGGCTGGCGGACGCGCCGATGCTCGTGGTCGCCGCGCCGGCGCGGCCGCTGGACCAGGCGCCGCTGCTGCACCAGCTCTGCGTGGCGGCCCTGCGCGCGGGGCCGTCCGAGCCGGCCGGGCTGCACCGGCTCGTCGACCTGGCAGCCGAGACCGCGCTCGCCGCGCAGCCGGTCCTGGCCGAGCTGCTCGGCGACACCCTGCTCGGCGCCCTCGACCCCGCCGACGAGTTCCACCGCGAACTCGCCGCGACCGCACTGGCCTATCTGGACCACGGTCAGCGCCTCGACCACACCGCGGTCGCGCTGCACGTGCACCCCAACACCGTCCGGTACCGGCTGCACCGGATCCAGCAGATCACCGGCATGCCGCCCACGCCCGCCGAGCCGGGCGCGCGGTGGAGCGTGCCACAGACCGTACGGTGGTGGTGGGCGCTGCGGACCTGGGTGCGGCGAACCTGACGCCGGCGCCGGGGCAGGCGGTTCGCCGCGGGCCTGTTCTGCCCCGCGCCTTCCCGCGTTACGCGGACAGGTCGATCCAGTAGCGGCGGATCAGGCCGATCTCGGTCTCCCGGACGTCCTCCAGGACGCCGCCGTGGTGTGCGATGACCCGCGCCGAGGCGGTGTTGTCGTCGGCGCAGGTGACCAGCGCCCGGTCGATGCCCCGCTTGCGGGCGTGGGGGAGCACCGCGCCGAGCGCCCAGGTCGCCACCCCGCGCTTGCGCGCCGAGGGCCGTACGCCGTATCCGATGTGGCCGCCGGCGCGGAAGAGGAGATCGTTGAGGTGGTGCCGCAGCGCGATCGCCCCCAGCACCTCGTCGCCCTCGGTGATCCACCAGTACGTGGCGTGCACCCGGCCGTCGGGGGCCGGGAAGGACTCGTCGCCCTCGCGGCGCAGCCGCTGCACCCAGGCCTCGAACCCGGCCGCCGAGTCGACGTCGTCGGTGGCGAGCAGTCCACTGCCGTCCTGGTGGGCGTCGCGGCCCCAGTCGTCGCGGGCGGCGAGCCAGGCGTGACGCAGCCGTACGGTCGGGGTGATCAATTCGGGCATGGGGTGACGGTAGCCATGGGCCGGCGGTCGTGGCCAGCGGTTTTAGCGGTGCGCGGGCGCTGCGGCGTATCGTGTCCGGCACCCCTCGCCCGAAAGTTACCAGTGAGTAATATGGTGCCGGTCACCCCGCGACCGCGAAGGTCACGCCACCGCACGAAGGAGCAGCAGTGCCCACTCTTGAGCGCCAGGACGACGTCTTCATCCTCGACATCGGTGACGGGGAGAACCGCTTCCACCCGGACTGGGTGACCGCCGTCCACCAGGCGCTCGACGAGGTGGAGCAGGCCGACGGCCCCCGGGCGCTGGTGACCGCCGCGACCGGCAAGTTCTTCTCCAACGGTCTCGACCTCGACTGGCTGATCGCCAACACCGACCGGACCAAGGAGTACGTCGGCTCCGTGCAGTCGATCTTCGCCCGGGTGCTGACCCTCCCGGTCACCACCGTCGCGGCGCTGCAGGGGCACACCTTCGCGGCCGGGGCGATGCTCTCGCTGGCGCACGACTTCCGGGTGATGCGCGCCGACCGCGGTTTCTGGTGCCTGCCCGAGGTGGACATCCAGATCCCGTTCACCATCGGCATGTCCGCCCTGATCCAGGCCCGGCTGGCCCCGCAGAGCGCCCACGAGGCGATGACCACCGGCCGCCGCTACGGCGGGCAGGAGGCGCTCGCCGCCGGCATCGTCGAACACGCCGTCGACGAGCAGAGCGTGCGGCGCACCGCCGTCGAGATCGCGCAGGCCCACGCCACCAAGGCCGGCCCGACCCTCGCCACCATCAAGACCCGCATGTACGCCCCCGTGCTCGAGGCGCTGGCCCGCAACGACGCCTCGCTGACCTGAGCCCGTCCACCTTCGGGTGCGCCGCCCCGGCGGCGGCGCACACCTGAACCGTCCTACCCGGCGTCGGGGGCGGTGGTGGCCGGAATGCGGTGGCGCATGCGCTGGATCTCGGCGTTGAGCACGCCGCCGGCGAGGATGACGATGCTGCTCAGCCAGAGCCAGAGCACCCCGGCCAGCACCGCACCGACGGCCTGCGCTGCGGCCCGTACCGCCTCGTCGGCCTGGCCTACGTCGATGCCGGCCGGGCCGGCCACGTCCAGATAGAACCGGAAACCGACGGCGATGCCGATCAGTCCCGCCATGCCCGTCACCGCCCCGGGCAGACAGTGCCGCCAGGTGGTGTCGATGTTCGGCCCGTACCGGTAGAGCACGGCGAGGAACGCGACGCAGACCGCGACCACCGCCGGCCAGCGCAGCACCCCCCAGAGCAGTTCGAAGCTCTCCTGCTGACCGACCTGGCGGGCCAGGGACTGCGCGCCGCCCAGCAGCGGCCCGACCACCACCATCGCGAGCAGCACCACCAGCGTCACCACCGCGGCGAGCGCCAACGCCAGGCCCAGCCCCCACTGGGCGAACAACCCCCGGCGCTCCGGAACACCGTACGCGTCGTCGAGGGCGCGGATCGCGGCGCGGAACATCCGGCTCGCCAGCCAGAGGGCCACGGCCACACCGCCGAGCGCCACGCCCGCCCGTTCCTGGCTCAGCAGGCCGCGGACCAGCGGCGCGAACACGTCCTCGGTGAGCTGCGTGTCGAAGACCGCGGCGAGCGAATCGATCAGCCCGTCCTCGATGTCACGCACCTTCGCCGGGCCGATGAGGCGTTCCAGGAAGCCGAGGGTGGCGGCGAGCGCGGTCAGCAGCGGCACCAGGGAGATGAGGGCGTAGTACGTCATCTCGGCGGCCAGCCCGGTGATCCGCACGTCGACGATCCGGCGGACACTGCGTACCGCCAGCAGCGGCAGGCCGTACCGGCGGATCCGTGGGCCCAGGCCGGCCGATACGGACTCCAGCCGGTCGAACCACATCTCACCGGGGGCGTCCTCGAGTTTGACGGCCCGGATAATCCTGCGAACGGTGTTCACGCCCACGTGCCGGTCGCCGACCGTGCTGCCTGCTGCATGTGCGGGACGGTAGTCGCCGCGTGCACCGCGCCCGGCACCGGCCGGACGCCGGCACACCCAGCGACGGGTCGAGCAGTGCCACAGAGAGGCGGGTGCCCGCGGTGCCGGGGCGCCCGGCAAGCGGGGGCGGTTGGCGTCGGGGCGGCGCCATCGGGCAAGCTTTCACCCGACGCGACTGGCGGCACCGAGGATGGCATTGACCATCGGGGAGCTTCCGTGGGGGTCGACCGCCTGGGCACCCACGCGGAGGAGACGTATGTCCGTCGCGCCCGAACACACCGCCACCCTGCTGCCCGGCAAGCCGGTCGCCGAGGCGATCCTCGCCGACGTCGCCGAGCGGGTCGCCCGGTTGAAGGCCGCCGGCGTGCAGCCCTCGCTCGCCACCGTCCTGGTCGGCGACGACGACGCCAGCGCCGGCTACATCCGCATCAAGCAGCGACAGGCCGAGGAGCTGGGCTTCGTCTCCCCGCACCGGCACCTGCCCGCCGACGCGACCCAGGCCGACCTGCACCGGGTCATCGAGGACTTCAACGCCGACGCGGGCGTGCACGGGCTGCTCGTGCAGTACCCCGTCCCGGGACACCTCGACTACGACCTCGCGCTGGCCGCCGTCGACCCGGACAAGGACGTCGACGGCATGCACCCGCTGAACATGGGGCGCCTCGCCCTCGGTCTGCCGGGGCCGCTGCCCTGCACCCCGGCCGGCATCGAGGCACTGCTGGCGCACTACGACATCCCGGTCGCCGGACGGGAAGTGGTGATCCTCGGCCGGGGCGCGACCCTGGGTCGGCCGCTGTCGATCCTGCTGGCCCAGAAGCGCCCCACCGCCAACGCGGCGGTCACCGTCGTGCACACCGGCGTACCCGACTGGGACCGCTACACCCGCCGCGCGGAGATCCTGATCGCCGCCGCCGGCGTACCCGGGATCATTCAGCCGGAGCACGTCAGGCCCGGCGCGGTGGTGATCGGCGGGGGAGTCCGCTACGAGGGCCGGCGGCTGCTGCCCGATGTGGACGAGTCGTGTGCGACGGTCGCCGGGGCCATCACGCCGCGCGTCGGCGGGGTCGGCCCGACCACGGTCGCGATGCTCTTCCGCAACGCCGTCGCCGCCGCCGAACGGCAGACCGGGCGGCGCTCCGGTTAGCCACCGCCTGAGGTGAATCCGCGCCGTGCGGTTTTGCCGATCCCGCACCCGGGCGCTGGTCCGGTTCCCAGAATGAGGGGAATCGTCCAGCGCACCGGGGGTTAGCGATGAACGCGGAAGGTCACGTCAGCGAGGACGGGAAACTGCGCCGCGGCGCCACCGTCGCCGACCACGTCGTCGCCCGGCTGGCAGCCTGGGGTGTGCACGACTACTTCGGTTACCCGGGCGACGGCATCAACGGCATGACCTCGGCGCTGCAACGGGCACCGGGCCGCGCCCGGTTCATCCAGGTCCGCCACGAGGAGACCGCCGGCTTCGCCGCCTGCGCCCACGTCAAGTACGGCGGCGGCCCGATCGGCTGCGCCCTGGTAACCAGCGGCCCCGGCGGCGTCCACCTGCTCAACGGCCTCTACGACGCCAAGCTTGACCGCCAGCCGGTGGTGGCGCTGGTGGGGCACACAGCGCTCACCGCGGAAGGGGGCAGCTACTACCAGGAGGTCGACCTGCTCGCCCTCTACCGCGACGTCGCCGGGGCGTACCTGGCGAAGCTCGACGACCCGTCGCAGGTGGGCCACCTGGTGGACCGGGCCTGCCGCACGGCGCTCGCCCGGCGCACGGTGACCGCGCTGATCCTGCCGCTGGACGTACAGGACAAGCCGGCGTTGCCGCAGCCGCCGTTGGCACACGGCTACTTCCACACCAGCGCGGCGCCGAGCAGCCCGGTGACCGTGCCGCCGGCCGCGGAGATCAGCCGCGCCGCCGACCTGCTGCGCGGCGGCGAGCGGGTGGCGATGCTCGTCGGCCAGGGCGCCCTCGGCGCCACCGACGAGGTACGCCGGATCGCCGACCGTCTCGGGGCCGGGGTGGCGACCGCGCTGCTCGGCTTCACCGCCGTCGACCACCGCGAACCCTGGGTGACCGGGGCGATCGGGCTGCTCGGCACCCGGCCGAGCTGGGAGCTGATGCGCGACTGCGACCGGCTGCTGATCGTCGGCAGCAACATGCCCTACTCGGAGTTCTACCCGAAGCCCGGCGTGCCGGCGGTGCAGATCGACATCGACCCGGCGCAGCTGGGTCTGCGGTATCCGACGCAGGTGAACCTCACCGGCGACGCCGCGCCGACCCTGCGGGCGCTGCTGGAACACCTGGGCCCCGGTGATCCCCCCACCGCCTGGCGGCGGACCGTCGCCGCCAACACCACCGCCTGGCACGACGCGCAGGAGCGGATCGCGGGGCAGTCCGCGAACCCGGTCAACCCGCA
>Ga0233385_1000812_pt1 | contig 14264 bp, 16 predicted proteins | sample ElkDunMinimDraft_16_FD_191543 | JGI IMG/M metagenome (GOLD analysis project Ga0233385, IMG submission 191543) | Fecal eukaryotic communites from dung pellets of Tule Elk in California, USA - Elk Dung G36 | ecosystem: Host-associated > Mammals > Digestive system > Large intestine > Fecal | place...
CGTACACCATGTGGTGTAGGCCAGAGCCGTCGTCCGTGTCGCCGATATACATGCCTGGACGCTTGCGGACGGCGTCCAACCCCTTCAAAACCTTGATGGAATCAGCGCCGTATTCGGCACCGCCGCCGGGAATGTTCTCGGACTGGTCGCTCATGAATTGCTTTCGTCTGAGTGCTGCAAAGAAAGCGGCGATTTCGCGCCCCGAATCGCACGCTTGGACATGGCTGAGATATAGGCGTTAAAGGTGGTTTTTCCAAGGTTTGCAGGCATTTCGGCCCGGGAAAACCCCGCCTTGGTACGGGACGGGAGATCCGACGCCCGATGCGCACCCCGACGGCGCCCCGGACAGTCCCGTTTTGTCGCCCCGACGGCTTGAAATCCAGCCGCCGCGATGATGACATTCCCCGGGGTCAGGGTGCCCGGCATGGGAGCGGATGGGCATGGCTTCCCGAGCGCAGGCGATGCGCCGCCGCGCCGCAAGGCAGCAGCGGCGACCGCGGCCGCAATGTATCGCGCGAGGCGCGGCGGCGAGGGCGCAAGTGCCGCATGCGCGAAAACTTCCGCCCGGCCTCGGCGTTTGGCGACTGGCCCGACCGCGTACTACATGAAAGGCAAAAGCGGACCATCATGGACACAAAGCCCGCCCCCTTCGTCCCGCCCGCGCCGTCGCCGCGCAGCGCGCCGCCGTCGCTGCTGGAGATGATACGCATCGTCTACCGCAACCCGCTCGAGCTCTGGGGCGAGCCCTCCTACAACGAACCCTGGATTTCGGTGAACGGCGCCGGCGGCCCGCTGGTCATCGCCAACGATCCCGCCCTCATCCGCCACGTGCTGGTCGACAACGCCAGGAACTACAAGATGGCGACGGTGCGCCAGAAGGTGCTGCGGCCGATCCTGCGCGACGGCCTGCTGACCGCGGAAGGCGACGTCTGGAAGCGTTCGCGCAAGGCGATGGCGCCTGTCTTCACGCCGCGCCACATCTTCGGCTTCGCACGACCCATGCTCGAGCGCACGCAAGCCTTCGCCGAGCGCTATGGCGACGGCGGCGTCCACGACATCGCCGTCGACATGACCAACCTCACCTACGACATCCTCGCCGAGACGCTGTTCTCGGGCGAGATATCGGGCGAGCCGGGCGCCTTCGCCAGCCAGATCGACCGCCTGTTCGAGACGATGGGCCGCGTCGATCCGCTCGACCTGCTGCGCGCGCCGGACTGGCTGCCGCGCCTGACACGCCTGCGCGGCCGCCGCACCATGTCCTATTTCCGCGCCATCGTCGCCGACACCATCGCCATGCGCATCGACCGGCTGAAGCGCTCGCCCGATACTGCGCCCGAGGATTTCCTGACGCTCCTCTTGCGGGCGGAAGGCCCTGACGGCCTCACCCGCGCCGAGGTCGAGGACAACATCATCACCTTCATCGGCGCCGGCCACGAGACCACCGCGCGGGCGCTGGGCTGGACCATCTACTGCCTCGCGGAAGCGCCGTGGGAGCGCGAGCCGATCGAGCATGAGATCGAGGCTGTGCTCGCCCGCGAGCCCGACCCGACGAAATGGCTCGACGCGATGCCGCTCACCCGCGCCGCCTTCGAGGAGGCGCTACGCCTTTACCCGCCGGCGCCCTCGATCAACCGCGAGCCCATCGAGCCCGAACAATGGCGCGACCTCTACATCCCGCCCAAGGCCGCCGTGCTCGTCATGCCCTGGACCGTCCACCGCCACCGCAAGCATTGGGACAGGCCCGACGCCTTCATGCCGTCGCGCTTCCATCCGGAAAACCGCGAAAAGATCGACCGCTACCAGTACCTGCCCTTCGGCGCCGGGCCCCGCATCTGCATCGGCGCCAGCTTCGCCATGCAGGAAGCGATCATCGCGCTCGCCGTGCTCCTGTCGCGCTACCGCTTCGACACGACGCCGGACACGAAACCCTGGCCGGTGCAGAAGCTCACCACCCAGCCGCAGGGCGGCCTGCCGATGAAAGTAAGCGCACGGCGGTAGGTACGATGTAAGTCGGCGCCCCCCTCCACCACTACGTGGTCAAGGTCTCGGACGGCCGCAGCGCTGGTTCCTCCCCTGCGAAGCGGGGGAGGGGGACCATGCGAAGCATGGTGGAGGGGGCGGCATAGTGGTGGAGGGGGCGGCGTCGCGCCGCCCCGCAAATCAGGCCGACGGCTCTTCCGGCACGAAGGGCTTCACTTCGCCCTTCAGCTTGACCGTCATCGGGTTGCCGAAGCGATCCTTCGAGTTGCCGGCCGGCACGCGGATCCAGCCCTCGCTCACGCAATATTCGCTGACGTCGGTGCGTTCCTTGCCGTTGAACAGGATGCCGACGCCGCTCTGCAGGAGTTCCGCGTTGTAGAACGGACTGCGCTCGTCGATGCTCAGGCGGTCGGGAAAGGTGGTCATCGTCGTCTCCTTGGCCGCAAAAGCTGCGCGGCCGGTGCCCGATAGCCGGGGCAGCCGCGGGATTCAAGCCCGCCCGACGTCGCCTTGCGCACCCGGGTCCTAATTGCGGCCGTAAAAGATGTTCTCGACATGCACCGGCCAGCGCCAGGGCAGCACCGCCATCATGTCGAACCGCATCGACAGCTTCGCATGGTCGCGCTGGCGCGTAAGCCAGAGGTCGGCGGCGCCCTCGATGCGCCATTCGGATTCGCGTCCGATCGCCTCCATCGCCTCCATCAGCGTCTTCCTCGCCTTGACCTCGACGATCAGCACGAGATTGCCGCGCCGCGCGATCAGGTCGATCTCGCCGAGCTTCGTCCGGTAGCGCCGGGCGACGATGCGAAAACCCTTCAGCATCAGCGCCGCCGCAGCAAGCCATTCGCTCGAATGGCCGCGCCTGTAGGCCTTGCGGCGCAGCTTCAGCGCCGCATCGGCATCCGGTCCCCGCCCAGTCCCCGCCTCAGCCATCCCTGAGCTCCAGCAGCCGCCGGTAGAGCGCCTGCTTCGGCTGGCCGGTCATCCTGGCTACCTCCGCCGCCGCCTTCGACGCCGGCATCTCCGCCGCCAGCGACGTCAGCAGCCGGTCGACGTCCTCCGGCGCGTCGGCCTTTTCCTCCGGCGGGCCGACGCAGACGACGATCTCGCCCTTCGGCGTCGGCGCCTCGGCATAATGCGCCGCGAGTTCCGCCAGCGTTCCCGTCCTCATCTCCTCGAAGGTCTTCGTCAGTTCGCGCCCGATCGCCGCGCGGCGCGCGCCGTAAACCTCTGCCATCGCGGCCAGCGTTTCCGCCACCCGCCTGGGCGACTCGAAGAAGACCAGCGTCGCCGGCACCGTCGCCAATTCCGTAAGCCTAGTCTTACGCTGCCCGTCCTTCACGGGCAGAAAGCCGGCGAACAGGAACGCGTCCGACGGCAGGCCGGAGGCCGTCAGCGCTGCCAGCACCGCCGATGGTCCCGGTATCGGCACCACCCGGATTCCCGCCGCCTGCGCCTGCTCGACGAGGCGAAAACCCGGATCGGAGACCAGCGGCGTGCCGGCGTCCGAGACCAGCGCGACGCTCTTCCCCTCCTGCAGCGCCGCGATCAGCTTCGGCCCCGCCTCGGCGGCGTTGTGCTCGTGATAGGCATATGGCCGCTGCCTGATCCCGTAGCGGTTGAGCAGCACGCGCGTCACCCGCGTGTCCTCGCAGGCGAGCACGTCGCTGGCCGCTAGGGTCTCCAGCGCCCGAAGCGTGATGTCGCCGAGGTTGCCGATCGGCGTCGCCACCAGATAGAGCGCGGGCTCGAGCGGCCGCGCCGCGATCTCGGCCTGTCCCACGACATAGGTCTTTGGCTGATTGTCCATGCCCGCATTAATCAGTCGGGGCACCTCTCCCGCAAGCCCCGAGCGCCCTTGCCGTGCGCTTCACGACCGCGTCGCGCGGCTCGTCCCGGCCTCTGCGTCTCGAATCGCCATCGCTTCGCCACAGTCCGGAACGAAACCGAGCTTGGCGGGTTAAGCGGGCAAGAAAGACTTGGGTTCTTCGGGAGGACCAGGATGGCCAATCTGATCATGCCGGATACGTTCGAGCCTTACTACGCCGGACGCGACGACAAAGCCGAGCGAACTGCCGAGCCGGGCCGGGACACTAAACAGCCGGTACGCCAGGCCGACGGCGAGATCGTGCTTCCGGAAGAGGCGCCGGCGCCTGAGGGTATCACCCGCCGCAGCCGCCGCCCCGTCGCCCACTGACGAACGGCTGACGAGCGGTCGCGCCTTGCCTAACCGTTTCGACATATGTCTGGCGCGGCTTCACACCAGCCCGCGCCAAAAAGCGAACCGCTCAAATCTTGTAGGCGACCAGCACGGCGCCGATGGCGATCAGCACGATGCCCAGCCAGTTCGCCGGTCCAAGCCGCTCGCCAAGGAAGATCACCCCGAACACCGCGACAAGCACGACGCTTAGCTTGTCGATCGGCGCCACCTGAGCCGCATTGCCAAGCTTCAGCGCGCGGAAATAGCAAAGCCACGATGCGCCGGTGGCAAGTCCCGACAGCACCAGGAACGCATAGGTCCTGCCGGAGATGGAGCCCAGCGCCTGCGCCTGTCCCGTCACCGCGACAATTCCAGCCAGCACGAGCAGGATGACCACTGTGCGGATCAGAGTCGCGAAGTCGGAGTTCACGTTCTCCACGCCGACCTTGGCGAAGATCGCCGTCAACGCGGCGAACACCGCCGACAGCACCGCCCAGAACTGCCAGGATTCAAGCGCCGAACTCATCTTGGGCTCCTTTGGATCGTGGCTCGCTACCGCGCCAGGTCGGCCACCACCGCGTCCAGCACGATCATGCCCGACGGTGTGGCGCGGAGCCGGGAATTGCCGACCGGCGCGACCAGCCCCTCTTCCTGCAGCACCGACAGCCGCGCCGGCGAGAGCCCGTTGCCCGAGAGTGCCTCGTAGCGCGCAAGGTCTATCCCTTCGGCCAGCCTCAGCCCCATCAGCAGGAACTCGTCGGCTTCCTCGCTGCGCGTCAGGATTTCGCCGCCGGTGATGCCGTGGCCCTTGGCCTCGACGAGGTTCACCCAGGCCTCCGGCATCTTCTCCGCCACCGTCACCACGCGGCGGCCGTCCTCGATGAAGCGGCCATGCGCGCCCGGCCCGACGCCGACATATTCGCCGTAGCGCCAGTAGGTCAAATTGTGGCGGCTCTCGGCCCCCGGCCGTGCGTGGTTGGAAATCTCGTAGGCCGGCAGGCCGCGCGCCGCCGTCACGGCCTGCGTCACTGCGTAGAGGTCGGCAGCCTGGTCACCGTCGGGAATCTCGAACTTGCCGGCGGCATGCAGCGAATGGAAGCGCGTGCCTTCCTCGATGGTGAGCTGATAGAGCGACAGATGGTCGGCGGCATGGCCGATCGCCTCCTCCAGCTCCGCTTCCCACGCTTCCGGCGTCTGGCCCGGCCGCGCATAGATCAGGTCGAAGGAGAGCCGCGGAAAGGTCTTTCGCGCCAGCTCGATCGCGACCAGCGCCTCCTCGACATTGTGCAGCCGACCGAGGAAGCGCAAATCCTTGTCGTTCAACGCCTGCACGCCGAGCGATACGCGGTTGACGCCCGCAGCGCGATAACCCTTGAAGCGCTCCGCCTCCACCGAGGAGGGATTCGCCTCCAGCGTCACCTCGATGCCCTCCGGCACCGTCCAGTTCCGCGCCACCGCGTCGAGCACGGCGCCGACCGTCTCCGGCTTCATCAGCGACGGCGTGCCGCCGCCGAGAAAGATGCTGGTCACCTCGCGCGGCCCGGTCTTCTCGCGCATGGTCGCGAGCTCAGCGGCGAAGGCGCGCGCAAACCGCTCCTGGTCTACGGGCTGGTGCCGGACATGGCTGTTGAAGTCACAATACGGACACTTCGCCGCGCAGAACGGCCAATGCACATAGACGCCGAAGCCCGGCTCGCGGTCGTGGGTCATGTCGACCCCACTCGACCGAAGTCACATTCGACCCCCACGCCGTCCCGCTTCACGGGCCACCTCTCCCCCGATCGACGGGGGAGAGGAAGCGCCGTCCGCGGCGCAGCGCCTTTCCTCTCCCCCGGGCAGGGGGAGAGGTGGATCGGTACGAAGGACCGAGACGGAGTGGGGGTGCTTTTCCTTGATGAACCTTGAACGGCGACGCACACTTCCCCTCCCCCTTGTGGGGAGGGGTCAGGGGTGGGGGTATGCCTGGGCCAGGAAGCCACCATCAGCAACTCACGCCGACCCCAATTTCGCCCGCGCAAACTTCTGGAACGCCTTCGCCCGGTGCGACAGCGCTTCCGCCTGCCCCGGCTTCCAGCCATGTTTCTCCTCGGCCGACATCTCGCCGAAGGTGCGCTCGTGGCCGTCCGGCATGAACACCGGATCGTAGCCGAAACCCTTGTCGCCGCGCGGCGGCCAGACCAGCGTGCCGTGCGCCTCGCCGCGGAAATATTCCGCCTCGCCGTCCGGCCAGGCCAGGCAGATCACCGCCACGAAGCGGCCCTTGCGCTGCGCGGGCTCCACTGCGCCGACCTCCTGCATCGCCACCTCGGCGCGCTGCATGGCGACGGCGAAGTCGCGCGTGCCGTCGGGCGTCTCCGCCCAGTTGGCGGTGTAGACGCCGGGCGCGCCCTGCAGCGCGTCGATCATCAGCCCGGAATCATCTGACAGCGCCGGCAGGCCGGTCGCCTTCGCCGCGGCATATGCCTTGATGTAGGCGTTCTCCTCGAAGGTCGTTCCCGTCTCTTCGGGCTCGGGCAGGCCGTATTCCCTGGCCGACTTCGCCTCCAGCCCGAACGGCTCCATCAGGTCGGCAAATTCCTTCAGCTTGCCGCCGTTGTGGCTGGCGACGACGATCTTCGTTCCCTTGGGCAGATGCATCAGAAACCCCAGATTCTCGGTTCGGCGAACTCGATCGAATTGCCCGACGGGTCGCGGAAATAGATGGAACGGCCGCCGGAAGGCCACTGAAAGTCCGCCTCGACCTTAATGCCGCGTCCGGTCAGCGCGGTCTTCCACGCCTCGATCTCATCGGCCGTCGCGGCAAAGCACAGATGCCCCTCGCCGACCGTCCCGTGCGGCGGCACCGGCAGTCTGGCGTCCGGCGGCGGCGCATGTTTGGTCGCCTCCGCATCGAACAGCAGGAGCACGCCCTGTCCGCAGCGGAAGAACACATGCCGCCCCCCCACCCCGGCGATCCGCTCCAGCCCGAGCACGTCGCGATAAAACGATTCCGCCGCGTCGAGATCGGTCACGTAGAGCGCGGATTCGAGGATGGCTGAGGGTTTCAATCCGCCCCCTCCACCATGCGGAGCCTGTCCTCGGGCTTGCCGAAGGCAAGACCCGGGGGCATGGTCCCCCTCCCCCGCTTCGCAGGGGAGGAATCGGCGTCGCGGCCGGCCTCGACCTGGATCCTCCCCCGTTCACGGGGGAGGGGGACCACGTAGTGGTGGAGGGGGCGGCGCGTGCGCAAGCCTAAGCCACCGCCATCTGCTGCAGGTCGACCAGCCGCGTTATGCCCTTCTTGGCCAGCCCCATCAGCGTCGCGAACTCCTCTTCGGAGAACGGAATGCCCTCGGCCGTGCCCTGTATCTCGACGATGCCGCCCTTGCCCGTCATGACGAAATTCGCGTCCGTGCCGGCCGCCGAATCCTCGACGTAGTCGAGGTCGAGCACCGCCTGCCCGTCATGGATGCCGCAGGAGATCGCCGCTACATGGTCGCGCAGCACCTTCTGCACGCTGACCATCTGGCGCGCCTCCATCCAGCGCAGGCAGTCGTGGAGCGCCACCCAGGCGCCGGTGATGGAGGCCGTGCGCGTGCCGCCGTCCGCCTGGAGCACGTCGCAGTCGACGGTGATCTGCTGCTCGCCCAGCGCGCCGAGGTCGACCACGGCCCGCAGGGAGCGCCCGATCAGCCGCTGGATTTCCAGCGTGCGGCCGCCCTGCTTGCCGGCCGAGGCCTCGCGGCGCATGCGCTCGCCGGTCGAGCGCGGCAGCATGCCGTATTCGGCCGTCACCCAGCCCTTGCCGGAATTGCGCATCCAGCCCGGCACCTTCTCCTCCAGGCTCGCCGTGCACAAAACATGCGTGTCGCCGAACTTGACGAGGCAGGAGCCCTCCGCATGTTTGGACACGTTGCGTTCGAAGGAAACGGCGCGCATTTCGTCGAACTGGCGCTTGGATGGACGCATCTAGACTCTTTCTGTCGCTGGAATTCTGTCTTCCGCGGCTTTTAGCCTCCGCTTGCCGGCAGCGCAAACGAAACCCTGCCTTTCCGCCCTGCCCCGCGTCGTGCTGCCAAGCCTTTGCGTTCTTTCTCCGGCTGTCTATATCTTGCAGCCGGAGAAGAACGATGACGAAGGCAGTGCTCGATTCCACCCTGCAATCGCTCGACATGCGCTCGCGAGACATCTTCCGGCGCATCGTCGAAACCTATCTGCGCGACGGCGAGCCGGTCGGCTCGCGCAACCTGTCGCGCATGCTGCCCTCCTCGCTGTCGGCGGCCACCGTGCGCAACGTGATGAGCGACCTCGAACAGCTCGGCCTCATCTACGCGCCGCACATCTCGGCCGGCCGCCTGCCGACGCAGCAGGGCCTGCGCTTCTTCGTCGACGCCTTCATGGAACTCGGCGACCTTTCGGAAGAAGAGCGCCGCGTCATCGACGCGCAGGTCCGCGCATCCGGCAACGGCGCGACGCTGGAGCAGATGCTGACCGAGGCCAGCCAGATGCTGTCGGGCATGTCGCGCGGCGCCGGCCTCGTCGTCACCGGCAACAGCGAGGTGGCGCTGAAGCATATCGAGTTCATCCAGCTCGAGCCGACGCGCGCGCTGGTCGTGCTCGTCTCGCAAAACGGCGACGTCGAGAACCGCGTCATCGAGCTGCCGGTCGGCATCACCGCCTCGCAGCTGCACGAAGCGTCGAACTTCCTCAGCGCCCATATTCGCGGCCGCACGCTGGCCGAAGCCAAGACCGAGATCGCGCGCGTCAACGCGGAGACCCGTGCGGCGCTCGACACGCTGTCGCAGGAGCTCGTGGAGAAGGGCCTCGCGGTCTGGGCAGGCACCGAAGGCGGCCTGCCGGCGCGCCTCATCGTGCGCGGCCGCGCCAACCTGCTCGAAAACATCACCGCCGCGGCGGACATCGAGCTCTTGCGCCGCCTGTTCGAGGACCTCGAGACCCAGGACGGCCTCATCCAGCTTCTCGGCCTCGCCGAGGAAGGCTCGGGCGTGCGCATCTTCATCGGCTCGGAGAACAAGCTGTTTTCGCTGTCGGGCTCGTCGCTGGTCGTGGCGCCCTATCGCGACAAGGATTCGCGCGTCATCGGCGCGCTCGGCGTCATCGGCCCGACGCGCCTCAATTACGCGCGCATCGTGCCGATGGTCGACTACACCGCGCAGATCGTCTCTCGCATGCTGAGATGAGGGCGGTGGCGCGACGTCGCCGCCTTGTATAGACTGACCGTCGGGGCGGAGGACATCATGGCGCTCGAACAGCTCAAGGCACAGATCGGCCTTCTCTTCCAGCAGATGGTCAACCAGCCCGAGGACGAGCACGAGGTGCGCGAGCAGCTGCGCGAGAAATTCAACGAGCTGCGCGCGCTCGGCCTGCCCCTGCCGGATGATCTTGTAGCGCTTGAAAAGCAGCTCGACGAACGTTTTCCCGAAAGCCGCGAATGAGACGGCGGCCGGCGCGGAAAGCCCCTCCTGCCCGCCCGGCACCGGGTGGTGGCTAGGCCGCGCCATGGACGCGAAAAGCGACGCCGATCGAGCTCCCGCCAAGCGCCGGCTCTGGCGCTATCTACTCTTCTCCTCCTACGCCATCGTGCTTTTCGCCAGTGGCGCGCTCGCGACGCTGGCCGTCGCCGCGGCCATCTACTTCGATTCCAAGCCCGACCTCTCGACCTGGCACAAGGTCGAGCTCGACGGCGAGTTCACCGCCCGCTCGCACCTGACGGACTTTCCCGAATATCTGGAGCTCGAGGATGCGCTCTTCGCCGAGCTGAAGAGCGAGGTCTACGACAAGATCAAGGAGAGCGAGCGCTCCGCCTTCAACCGCTATACAGCGGGCAGCAAGTCCGATCCCGACATCTGGACGCCGAACTGGAACCGCACCTTCGAGTTCGGCAACACCGACGCGCCCTACGGCGTGCTGCTGCTGCACGGCTATTCCGACAGCCCCTACAGCCTGCGCGGCTTCGGCCAGATGATGCGCGACGGCGGCGCCCATGTGCTCGGCCTGCGCATCCCTGGCCACGGCACCGCGCCGAGCGCGCTGAAATACACCACCGCCGACGACATGACCGCCGCCGTCCGGCTTGCCATGCAGCACATGAAGGCCGTCATGGGCGACCGGCCGATCTTCATCGTCGGCTATTCCAACGGTGCGGCGCTCACCCTCAACTACGCGCTGGAAGCCGTCGCGGACACGGCGCTGCCTGTGCCGGCAGGCCTCGTGCTTCTCTCGCCGCAGGTCGCCATCACCCGCGCCGCGGCCTACGCCAGCTGGCAGGCGAGCGTCGGCGACTTCCTCGGCCTCGACAAGCTCGCCTGGAGTTCGATCCTGCCGGAGTTCGACCCGTTCAAATACAATTCCTTCGCCGTGAACGCCGGGGAGCAGGCCTGGCGCATGACGGAGAAGGTCCGCACCGGGCTCGACCGGCTGGCGCGCGACGGACGCCTCGGCGAGGTCCCGCCGATCCTCGCCTTCCAGTCCGCCGTCGACGCCACGGTGATCGCCAATGCCGTCGTCACCGGCCTCTTCGCCCGGCTGCCTCCGGGCGACCACGAACTCGTCGTCTACGACGTCAACCGCTTCTACGAGGCGCAGGGGCTGATCCGCAGGCAGATCGACCTGCAGAAGCTGCTCGCCGGTCCGCCAACGGCCTATGCGGTCGACATCGTCACCAACCGCGACGCCGCCAGCTTCGACGCCGTGCTGCGCAGCCGCGCCGCCGGCGCAGACACCGTCACCACCACCGGGCTCAGCCTCGCCTGGCCCCAGGACGTCTATTCGCTCTCCCATGTCGCGCTGCCCTTCGCGCCTGGCGATCCGCTCTACGGCGACGATCCCCGCTCCGAGAATCCGGGCATCCGTCTCGGGCGCCTGGCGCTGCATGGCGAGAACGGCACGTTGTCCATCCCGCCGACCATGATGACGCGCCAGCGCTGGAACCCCTTCCACCCCTACATGACGTCGAAGGTTGCGGAATTCATCCGCACGCACACCCCCTCGCCGGGGCAGTAGTGCTCAGCCGAACTTCCGGCGGGCGTCCAGCGCGAGCCCCAGGCCCACGCTGCCGAACACGTCGCCCTCGACCACCGCCGCCTCAGGCACCAGCGACAGGATGGTCCTGCGCGCCAGCGGGATGGCGGTCGAGCCTCCGGTGAGGAAGGCTGCGGTGATGTCTTCAGGCTTCAGCCCGGCGTCGGCGATCGTCTGCGCCACCGTCGCGGCGACGCGATCCACCTCGCCGCGGATCGTCTCCTCCAACCCGTCGCGGGTGATCCCGGCGCGGAAGCGCGCATCGGTCAGGTCGATAGCGACCGAGGCCTGCTCCTGGTCTGTCAGCGCGATCTTCGCCCGCTCCACCAGGCCGGCCAGCGCATGGCCGTAGCGATGCTCGACGACGTCCATCAGCCGGTCGACCAGATCCGGCCGCGCCGCCTCGTAGCGCATCTGCCTGAGATCGGTCTTCGCCTTCGGCGTATAGAGCAGGTTGATGCGCTGCCAGGTCGCGAGGTCGACGAAATAGCCGGCCGGCAGGTTGCGCTTGCCGTCCTTGGTCGGCGTCAAATAGCCGAGCTCCGGCATCACATGCGCGAGGCTCGCCAGACGGTCGAAATCGGTGCCGCCGATATGGATGCCGTTGTTGGCGAGGATATCCTCCTTGCGATCGCTTGACGCGGCGCGCTCCGGCGACACGCGCACGATCGAGAAGTCCGACGTGCCGCCGCCCATGTCGACGATCAGCGCCAGCTCCTCGCGCGTCACGCTCTGCTCGTAATCGAGCGCGGCCGCGATCGGCTCGAACTGGAAGTCGATGTGCTGGAAACCCTGGCGGCGCGCCGCCTTTTCGAGCTCGGCCTGCGCGTCCGCGTCGGCCGCGGCGTCGTCGTCGACGAACTGCACGGGACGCCCCAGCACCACCGTGTCCACGGCCTCGCCGGCATGGGTCTCCAGCTTCTCCTTCAGATGGCCGAGGAAGATGCCGATGATGTCGGTGAAGGCGATCGAGCGCGCCTTGAGGCGCGTCTTCTCGTGCACCAGCGAGCTGCCGAGCACGCTCTTCAGCGCCCGCATCAGCCGACCCTCGACCGCGTCGGTGTACTGGCCGATGGCCTGGCGGCCGAGATAGGTGCCGTTATCCTCGTAGTTGAAGAAGACGGCGCTCGGCAGCGTGACCTGTTCCCCCTCCAGCGGAACAAGCCGCGGCCGGCCGTTCTCGATGACGCCTACGGTGGAATTGGAAGTGCCAAAGTCGATGCCGCCGTAAACCGGTCGCATGGGATTGTCCTCGGGATGTGGCGGAAATTGCGGGGACGTGCCCGATACACAAGGCCGGATTGTTTGTCGATGGCCGAATTGCCGCTGCCAGGCGCGGGCACGGCCGCCGCTGGTTCCTCCCCCGCGAAGCGGGGGAGGAGGACCACGCGAAGCGTGGTGGAGGGGGCGGCGCTACTACAGCCTACGCGATGACCCTGCCTGCGCCCTCAGTTCCGCGTGCCGTTCAGCGTCATGTCGAACTGCACGAGGTTGGAGTAGACAGGCGTGCCGACGCCCATGCCGTAGGGCGAGCGGTAGATCGCCCCGGTGACGTGGAAGGTGATCGCACCGCCCTTGCGCCGGCCGACCGCCGCCTGGAACGACGCCGGCCGCGATTTTCCCCGCGCAGTCAGCACGCCGTCGATCTTCGCCGTCGACGCTCCCGTCCTCGTCACCGATGTCGAGCGGAAGGTGATCTCCGGATATTGCGCGGCGTCGAACACCGCATCCGAGCGCAGGAATTGTTCCACCCTGGCCTCGCTGGCCTGCACGCTCTGCGGATAGAGCGTGATCGTCACGCTGGACCTGCCGACATTGCCGCCGTCGATGCGGAAGCTGCCCTTGTAGGAAGGGAAGCTGCCCTTGATACCGCCGCCGCCGCCCACCTGGTCGACGGCGAAGCGGATCGACGACGACCCGTCGATCCTGTAGCTGCCCGCAGCCTCCGCCAGCGCATCGGCCGCGGCCGGCGCCGGCGGAGGCCACCCCGCCAGCCCGGCGGTCAGGAGAAAACCTGCCAGCCCGGCGCGCAAGGCGTCGGCGAGATGATGTTCACGCATCGTCTTTCATCCTTCCGTCGATCGGCCCGGCGAGACCCGGCAGCATCCGGGCGAGAACGCCGTCGCGAAGAAAAAAATGATGCCGCAGCGCCGCGCCCGCATGGCCGAGCGCCAGCACCAGCGTCGCATAGGCGAGCGCGCCATGCGCATTCCGCCAGAACGCCTCTGCTTCGGCGGAAGGACGCAGCGGCAGATGCGGCACCACCACCAGGTCGAAGGCGAAGCTCGGTATCTGCAGCGTCGAGGTCGAGGCCAGCGCCCAGCCCGCCAGCGGCACCACGATGGTCAGCGCGAGCAGCGCAGATTGAACTGCCCGCGCCGCCCATCGCTCGACCGCCGACAGACCGGGCGCCGATGGCGCGACCCCAGCCACCGCGCGCCATATGAGTCTGAGCACTGCCAGCGCCAGGATCAAAAAACCGAACGATTTGTGCCACTGGATGAGCTCGAACTGCAGCGCCATGCTCCTCACGCGCTCCATCGAGAAGCCGAGCGCGATCTGGCCGAGCAACAGCGCCGCGATCGCCCAGTGCAGGCCGATCGCCACCGGGCCGTACGGGCTTGCCGTCTCGCGCGACATCCTTGCCGCCTCGTTTTGCATGCCCCCCGCGAGACTAACGACCGCCCCCTTCAGGATATTCCGGCGCCGGACGAAGAGTGTTCCATCAACCGTGCTGATCGACCGATGAAATCAATTCGCGTGAGGCCCTCGCCCCGATCTGCTAATGACGCCTGCGTCATCGGAGAGAGCATCCGAGCCATGACCCTCGCCGGCTTTATCGCCTACAGCGGCGCGCTCGCGCTGGCCGCAGCCATCCCCGGCCCGGGCGTCACGGCGCTGGTCGCCCGCGCGCTCGGCTCCGGCTTCCGATCCGCCCTCTTCATGTCGCTCGGCCTCGTCTGCGGCGACCTCATCTACCTTACCGCCGTCATGCTGGGGCTCGCCATCGTCGCGCAGACCTTCGGCATGGTCTTCCTGGTCATAAAGTGGGCGGGCGTCGCCT
>Ga0233385_1000815_pt1 | contig 14241 bp, 25 predicted proteins | sample ElkDunMinimDraft_16_FD_191543 | JGI IMG/M metagenome (GOLD analysis project Ga0233385, IMG submission 191543) | Fecal eukaryotic communites from dung pellets of Tule Elk in California, USA - Elk Dung G36 | ecosystem: Host-associated > Mammals > Digestive system > Large intestine > Fecal | place...
CCGCACCTTGAGCCCCGGGACGGCGACCGGCTCGCCCGCATCGGTCCAGGCCGTGACCGGTCCCAGGACCCCGAAGCGCATGGAGCGGACGGTAGCGCGGGCGCCCCGACCGACCTGACGGCGTTCCCCGGTGTCGCTCGTCAGCAGACCGTCAACAGACCGTCAACGGGCCTTGCGATGTTGGTCCTCGTCACACGACACCGCACGAACCCGGAGGACCATCCGATGCGCACCACCAAGCTCCAGTTCCAGATCAGCGTCGACGGCTACATCGCCGGCCCCAACGGCGAGATGGACTGGATGACGATGCCCTGGAGCGACGACATGCTGACCTATGTCGACGGCATCTGGAAGCCCGTCGACACGATCGTGCTGGGCCGCCGGCTCGCCGAGGGGTTCATCCCCGCCTGGGAGTCCGGCCCCGAGGGCGAGGACCAGGCGTCCATCGACAAGATGAACAACACGCCCAAGGTGGTCATCTCCAACACGCTCACGACGTCGCCCTGGAAGAACGCCACCATCGCCGGCGGCGACCCCGCCGGCACGGTCGAGGGGCTCAAGGCCCAGGCGGGCGGCGACATCATGGTGGCCGGCGGCGGCACCGTGGCCCGCGAGCTGATCGGCCACGACGCCATCGACGAGCTGCACCTGTTCGTCAATCCCGTGGCCCTCGGCGCCGGCACGCCCGTCTTCCCGCACTCCGACGCCGCCCGGAAGCTGCGCACCGTCCACGCCCAGCGCTTCGACTGCGGGGTCACCGCGTTGCACCTGGAGCCCGTCCGTTCCTGACCACCCGCCCTGCCGACGGGCCGGCGTCCGCGACCCTGGCGCCGGCCCTCAGGGCAGGGTCAGGATCTCGGGACCGTCGTCGGTGACGGCGATCGTGTGCTCCCAGTGAGCGGCCCGCGACCCGTCGACGGTCACCACCGTCCAGCCGTCGTCGAGCACCGCCGTGCGGCTGCTCCGGGCGCACACCATCGGCTCGACCGCCAGCACGTCGCCCGCCGACACCCGCTTTCCCTTGCCCCGCTTGCCGAAGTTGGGCACGTCGGGCGCCTCGTGCATGGCGGTGCCGATGCCGTGGCCCACGTACTCGCGCACCACGCTGAAGCCTGCCCGTTCGACCGTGCCCTGCACGGCGGCGCCGAGGTCGCCCAGGCGGTTGCCCGGCACCAGCTCGGCGATGCCGGCCTCCAGCGCCACGCGGGTGACGTCGATGAGCCGCTGCGACTCGGGGTCGATGGGGCCTACCCCGGCGGTGAAGGCGGCGTCGCCGTGATAGCCGTCGATGATCGCCCCGCAGTCGATCGAGATGATGTCGCCCTCGGCCAGCGCCGTGCCATCGGGGATGCCGTGCACGACGACGTCGTTCACGCTGGCACAGATCACCGCCGGGTACCCGTGGTACCCGAGGAAGTTCGAGCGGGCGCCCCGCGCCGCCAGGACCTGGCGACCGATGCCGTCCAGGTCGAGCAGCGTCACGCCCGGATGGAGGGCGTCCCGGATGCGGGCGTGCATCTCGGCGACGACCCGGCCGGCTCGCCGCATGGTGCGGATCTCCTCGGGAGAGCGCCGACCCACGGCCCTAGCTCGACCGGCGGAGGTCGATCACTGCGTAGAGGCGCTCGGTGACCTCGCCGGTGGAACCCAGCCCGTCGACGACTTCGAGCAACCCGCGATCCTTGTACCAGGCGATGAGCGGCGCTGTGTTGCGCTCGTACTCGTCGAGGCGCTTGGCGATGGCGGCCGGCGTGTCGTCCTCGCGCTGCACGACGTCGCCACCGCAGTTGTCGCACACCCAGCCGTACTTCGGCGGCTTGTCGACCGAGTAGTTGGCTGCGCAGTCGCCGCACACCCGGCGGCTGGCGAGCCGTTCGAGCACCACGTCGGTGGGCACGTCGAGGTCGACGACCACGTCGAGCGGCCGCGCCGAGGTGATCTCGTGCAGGGCCTCGGCCTGGCCGACCGTGCGGGGGAACCCGTCGAGGATGTAGCCCCGGCCGGTCGTGTCGTCGGCGCTGAGCCGCTCGTCGACGATGCCGATCATGAGGTCGTCGGGCACGAGGTTGCCCGCCGCCATCAGCTCGCCGGCCTTGCGACCGAGATCGGTGCCCTCGCGGACCGCGGCCCGGAGCATGTCGCCGGTGGAGATGTGGGGCACCACGTAGTGCCGCGACAGCCGAACGCACTGGGTGCCCTTGCCTGCCCCCTGGCGCCCCAGCATGACCATGCGCACCCCACGGGTCACTGCAAGAACCCTTCGTAGTTGCGCATCATGAGCTGACTGTCGATCTGCTTCATGGTCTCGAGGGCCACGCCCACGGCGATGAGGATCGACACGCCGCCGAACGCGAACGCCTGCACGTCGGCGAAGGCGAGCAACAGCGACGGGAGCAGGGCGATGGCCGCGATGAACACAGCGCCCGGCAGGGTGATGCGGGCCAGGATCTTGGCCAGGTACCGCTCGGTCTGCGGACCGGGCCGGATGCCGGGGATGAACCCGCCCTGCTTGCGGATCGTGTCGGCCTGCTGGTGCGGGTCGAAGGCGATCGCCGTGTAGAAGTACGTGAACCCGATGATCAGGAAGCCGTACACGACGATGTAGAAGATCGAGTCGGGCTGCACCAGGTTGTTGTTGACCCACTCCTGCACGCCAACGCCCCAGCTACCCGGCTCGGACGGCAGCACCTGGGTGATCAGCAGCGGCAGGTACAGCATCGAGCTGGCGAAGATGATGGGCACCACGCCCGACTGGTTGACCTTCAGCGGGATGTAGGTGCTCTGTCCGCCATACATGCGGCGGCCCACCACCCGCTTGGCGAACTGCACGGGGATGCGGCGTTGGCCGTTCTCGATGATCACGATGGCGACCAGCACGCCGAGGAACAGGATGATCAGCGGGATCAGCAGACCCAGGCCCTTGGTGGCGTTGATCTGCGCGAACTGCGACGGGATCGGCGACACGACGCTGGCGAAGATCAGCAGCGACATGCCGTTGCCGATGCCCCGCTGCGTGACGGTCTCGCCCATCCACATCAGCAGCGCGGTGCCCGCGGTGAGCACCAGCACCACGAGCAGCACCCTCGGCGGGGTGAAGTTGGGCAGCACGTCGACGTTGGTCGGGTTGCTGGCGCCGCCCAGCAGGCCGCCACCGCCGTTGTGGAACAGGAAGGCCAGCGCCGTCGACTGCAGCACCGCGATGGCGATCGTCAGGTACCGGGTCCACTGCGTGATCTTGCGCTGACCGATCGCGCCCTGCTGCTGCCACTCCTCCAGCTTCGGGATGACCACCGTCAGGATCTGCATGATGATCGAGCTGGTGATGTACGGCATGACGCCCAGCGCGAACACCGCGAAGTTCGTCAGGCCCGCACCCGAGAAGAGCTGCATGTAGGCGAGCACGCCACCCGACTCGTCAGCCTGGCTCTTCAGCGACTGGATGGCGTCGAGATCGATGCCCGGCGCCGGCACGTAGGAGCCGAGCCGGTAGAGGGCGATCATGCCCAGCGTGAACAGGATCTTGTTCCGCAGGTCGGCGACCCTGAACATGTTCCGCAAGCTGGACAGCACGATTGTTCCCCTTCAGCGGCGTCGACCGAACGCCGGCGCACCGCGTGGCGACCGAGTGCGCCAGTCTTGCCGGAATCAGTCGCCGAGGCGCAATCGCGCGCCCGGCACACGGACGATGACCTGGTAGTACCCGCTCAGCGGTTGGCGAACTGGTTGCCCTTGACAGGCGGGCGGCGATCGCCCCACGGCAGGGGGATGACCTCGACGCTGCCACCGGCAGCGGTGATGGCGGCCTCGGCCGACTTGGAGAACGCGTGGGCCTTCACCGTGACGGCGCGCGACAGCTCGCCGCGCCCCAGCACCTTGACGAACGCGCCCTTGCCGACGAGCCCCTTGGCGTGGAGCGCATCGGGGGTGATCTCGTCGAGCCCGGACGCCTCGATCGTGTCGAGGTTGAGCGCCTGGTACTCGACCCGGAACGGGTTGTTGAAACCTCGGAGCTTGGGCACACGGATGTGCAGCGGCATCTGGCCGCCCTCGAAGCCGGCGGGAACCTTGCTGCGTGCCTTCTGACCCTTGGTACCGCGGCCGGCGGTCTTGCCGCCCTTGCCGCCGATGCCGCGGCCGACGCGCTTGCCCCGCTTGTTCGAGCCCGGGGCCGGCTTCAGATCGTGGACCTTGATGGTCATGTTCGTTCCTTTGCCGAGGCCGAAGCTTCGCCGGCCTCGGCTCCTTCAAGGCCTCGCACCGTGGATGTGACCGGTGCGATGGCGCTTCGTTGTCAGGTACTGGCGTTCTCGTCCGCGTCTTCGACGCGGATGAGGTGAGGGACCTTGGCGAGCATCCCGCGGATCTCGGGACGATCGGGCAGCGTGTTCGTCTGACCGATGCCCCGGAGCCCGAGCGCCCGCAGCGTGCCGCGGTGCTTGGGCTTGGTGCCGATCGACGACTTGACCTGGGTGACCTTGATGTCGGCCATCGCTAGACCCCTTCAGGCTCGAGGCGGGCGCGCTCGCTCTCGCGGTAGGCCCGCACGAGCGCACCGGGGAAGAGCTCCTCGGGCGACTTGCCGCGCAGCTTGGCGACCTCGTCGGGGCGCTTCTGGGCCTTGAGCCCGGCGATCGTCGCCCGCGCCACGTTGATGTGGTTGGACGAGCCGAGCGACTTGCAGAGCACGTCGCGGATGCCGGCCTCTTCGAGGATCGCCCGCGCCGCGCCGCCGGCGATGACGCCGGTACCGGGAGCGGCGGGCTTCATGAACACCCGCCCCGCACCGGTCTCACCGATGACGGGGTGGACGATGGTCGAGCCGGCGAGCGGAACCTTGAACAGGTTCTTGCGGGCCTCCTCGGTGCCCTTCTGAATCGCGAGGGGCACCTCCTTGGCCTTGCCGTAGCCGAGGCCGACCCGGCCGTTGCCGTCGCCGATCACCACGAGCGCCGTGAACGAGAACCGACGACCGCCCTTGACCACCTTGGCGACGCGGTTGATGTTGATCACGCGTGACTCGTGCAGCGTGGCATCGCCCGATGCGCGAGGGTTCTCGCGCGGCTCGCGGGGCTGCCGATCGCGGGGGCCGCGGCCACCGCCGCCTCCGCCGCCACTGCCACCAGGTCCGTTGGCCATCAGAACTCCAATCCTGCTTCGCGTGCTGCCTCGGCCACGGCGGCGACCCGCCCGTGGTAGAGGAAGCCGCCCCGGTCGAACACGACGCGCTCGACACCGGCGTCCTTGGCGCGCTCGGCGAGACGAGCACCGACCTTGGCGGCCGCGTCCTTGTTGGACGCGCCATCGCGCAGATCGGCCTCGTGCGTCGACGCCGCGGCCAGGGTGACACCGGCGCGGTCGTCGATGACCTGGGCCGAGATGTGCTTGTTCGAGCGGAACACCGCGAGGCGCGGCCGCTCGGCCGAGCCCCGGACGTGCTTGCGCACCCGGTGGTGACGCCGGAGGCGGGCGTCGCGCTTCTGCTTGGCGCTGCTGCTCATCACTTACCTGCCTTGCCAGCTTTGCGCTGGACGTGCTCGCCGGCGTAGCGGACGCCCTTGCCCTTGTAGGGCTCGGGCTTGCGCCACGCACGGATGTCCGCGGCCACCTGGCCGACGGCTTCCTTGTCGATGCCCGACACGACGATGCGGTTCGGCGCCGGCACCTCGAAGGTGACGCCGTCGGGGGCGCTGATGTTGACGGGATGGCTGAAGCCGAGCGCGAGCTCCATGGCGCCGGGGCCCTTGGCCGTGGCGCGGTAGCCGACGCCGACGATCTCGAGCTCCTTGGTGAACCCGTTGGTCACGCCGAGCACCATGTTGTTGACGAGCGACCGCACGAGGCCGTGCATCGCGCGGTTCTGGCGCTCGTCGTTGGGGCGCTCGACCAGCAGCTGCTCGCCGTCCTGGCGGACGGTGATGGCGCCGGGGATGTCGCGCTCGAGGGTGCCCTTGGGGCCGCGCACGGTGATGTGCTGGCCGACCAGCGACACGTCGACGCCGCCGGGGACGGGGATGGGGGACTTACCGATACGGGACATCAGCGTTCACCACACGAAGCACAGGACTTCGCCGCCGACCTTGCGCTTGCGCGCCTCACGGTCGGACAGCAGGCCCTGGCTGGTCGAGAGCACGGCCACACCCAGGCCACCGAGGACCCGGGGGACCTTGGTGGAGGGCGAGTAGACGCGCAGTCCGGGCTTGGACACCCGCTTGATCCCCGAGATCGTGCGAGCACGCTCCGGGCTGTACTTCATCCGCACGTGCAGCGTGCGGCCGGGCTTGTCGACGTTGTCCTGCACGTCGAAGGCTTCGATGTAGCCCTCGGCTGCCAGGACGCCCGCGAGGGCTTCCTTCAGCTTCGATGAGGGCATGCGCACGTCGTCGTGCATCGCGATGTTCGCGTTGCGGATGCGGGTGAGCATGTCGGCGATGGGGTCGGTCATGGTCATGATGCGGCCTCCTTCACCAGCTCGCCTTGGTGACGCCCGGCAGTTCGCCGGCGTGCGCCAGCTCCCGCAGGCACACACGGCACAGTCCGAACTTCTTGAACACCGCACGGGGACGGCCGCAGCGACGGCACCGGGTGTAACCCCGCACCTTGAACTTGGGCTTGCGCTGCTGCTTGTTGATGAGCGCTTTCTTCGCCATGGCTACTGACCCTCGCGCTTGAACGGGAAACCCATCGCCAGCAGCAGCGCTCGCCCTTGGGCGTCGGTGCTGGCGGTCGTGACGATGGTGATGTCCATGCCACGGGGCTGGTCGATGTTGTCGTAGTCGATCTCCGGGAACACCAGCTGCTCGGTGAGGCCGAAGGTGTAGTTGCCGTTGCCGTCGAACGACCGGGGGTTGAGGCCCCGGAAGTCACGGATGCGGGGGATGGCGATCGAGATCAGCCGATCCATGAACTCCCACATCCGGTCGCCCCGCAGGGTGACCTTGGCGCCGATCGCGTTGCCCTCGCGGAGCTTGAAGCCGGCGATCGACTTCTTCGCCCGGGTCACGATCGGCTTCTGGCCGGTGATCGTGGTGAGGTCGCGCACCGCGCCATCGAGCAGCGATGCCTGGCCGGTGGCGGCACCGACACCCATGTTGACGACGATCTTGTCGAGCCGGGGCACCTGCATGACGTTGCCGAGCTCGAGCTCGCCCTTGAGCTGGTCGCGCAGGGTGGCGTCGTACCTGGTCTTGAGCCGGGGCACGACTCGTTCCTGCGTTGCTGTCTCACTCATGCGATCTCACCTCCGCACTTCTTGCAGACACGGGCCTTGGTGCCCGATGCGTCGATCTTGTAACCCACCCGGGTCGGCTTCCCGCAGGAGGGGCACACCAGAGCGACGTTGGACACCTGCATCGGCATGTCCTTGTCGATGATGCCGCCCTGCTGGGTGGTCCGGGTCGGGCGCTGGCTCTTGCGGGCGATGTTGACGCCCTCGACGATGACCTTGCCCTCGCGGGGCATGGCGCGCATGACCTCGCCCTCCTTGCCCTTGTCCTTACCGGACAGGACTCGGACGCGGTCGCCCTTGCGGATCTTCAGTCCGGCCATCAGATGACCTCCGGAGCCAGCGAGACGATCTTCATGAACCGCTTGTCGCGCAGCTCACGGCCCACCGGGCCGAAGATGCGGGTGCCACGGGGGTTGCGATCGGGGTTGATCAGCACCGCGGCGTTCTCGTCGAAGCGGATGTAGCTGCCGTCGGGGCGACGGCGCTCCTTCTTGGTGCGGACGACGACGCACTTGACGACGTCGCCCTTCTTGACCGCGGCGCCGGGGATGGCGTCCTTCACGGTCGCCACGAAGACGTCGCCGATCGTGGCGTACCGGCGGCGTGAACCACCGAGCACCTTGATGACGAGCACCTCCTTGGCGCCGCTGTTGTCTGCCACCTTGAGGCGGCTCTCCTGCTGGATCATCGGACTACTTCGCCCTCTCCAGGATCTCGACCAGCCGCCAGCGCTTCTGCTTGGACAGGGGGCGGGTCTCGACGATGCGGACGCGATCGCCGGCGCGCAGCTCGTTGTTCTCGTCGTGCGCGTAGAGCCGGCTGGTGCGGACCATCGTCTTCTTGTAGAGCGGATGCGGCTTGCGGGTGGTCACGACGACGACGGCGGTCTTGTCCATCGTGGTCGAGGCGACGACGCCTTCGCGGACCTTGCGTGCCGCCCGCTCGGTGGTGGTGGTGGTGGACTCTGCCATCACACGTTCTCCTCGGTGAGCGCCTCGGCGGCCGCGATCTCGCGGGCTCGCAGCTCTGTTTCGAGCCGGGCGACGTCCTTGCGCACCTGACCGATGCGCGAGTAATTGCTGAGCTGGCCGGTGGCGAGCTGGAAGCGCAGCTTGAACAGCTGGTCCTTCGCGTCGGCGACCTGGTCGATGAGGGCGCCGTCGTCGAGATCGTGGAAGTTGGTCTTCGCCATGGCTAGAACGCTTCTTCCTTGGTCACGAAGCGGGCCTTGATCGGCAGCTTCTGGATGGCGCGGTCGATGGCCTCTCGGGCGATCACCGGGTCGGGGTACGACAGCTCGAACATCACCCGTCCCGGCTTGACCACGGCGACCCACTTCTCGGGGTTGCCCTTGCCGGAACCCATGCGGGTCTCGGCCGGCTTCTGCGTGACCGGCTTGTCCGGGAAGACGTTGATCCAGACCTTGCCGCCACGCTTGATGTGGCGGGTCATGGCGATACGAGCGGCCTCGATCTGGCGAGCGGTCACCCACCCGGGCTCGAGGGCCTGGATACCGAACTCGCCGAAGCTGACCTCGGTCCCGCCCTTGGCGTTGCCCCTCATGCGACCGCGGTGGTGCTTGCGGTGCGCGACCTTGCGCGGCATCAACATGTCACTCGTCTCCCGGTCGGAAGTGCGGCGTCTCGGAGTGGTCGTGCACCCGGCGCTCGATCTCTTCCTCTTCGGCCAGCAGGCGCTCGAGCTCGGGATCGGCCTCCTTGATGAGGGGCTCGTTCTCGGCCACGGGCACCTCCTCCACGGCGCCTTCTGCCGGACGCCGGCGACCGGCGGACGACGAGGACACGACGCGCTTGCCCTGGGGGGCGGCGCCAGAGGTCTCGCCCACGGCCATGGCGGCCTCGCGGGAGATCTTCTCTTCGCTCTGCGACTTGTACGGCAGGACGTCGCCCTTGTAGAGCCACACCTTCACGCCGATGCGACCGGCGGTGGTGCGGGCCTCGCGGAAGCCGTAGTCGATGTCGGCCCGGAGCGTGTGGCGGGGCACGCGACCCTCGCGGTAGCTCTCCGTACGTGCCATCTCCGAGCCGCCGAGGCGGCCGGAGCACATGACCTGGATGCCCTGGGCACCGGCCTTCTGGGCGTTCTGGACGGCACGCTTCATGGCCCGGCGGAAGGCGACGCGGGCGGCGAGCTGGTCGGCGACGCCCTGGGCGATCAGCGCAGCGTCGAGCTCCGGCTGCTTGATCTCCTGGATGTTGAGCTGCACCTTGGGGTTGCCGGTGATCTTGGCCAGCCCGCCACGCAGGCGGTCGGCCTCGCTGCCCCGGCGCCCGATGACGATGCCCGGGCGGGCGGTGTGCACGTCGACCCGCAGCTTGTCGCGGGTGCGCTCGATCTCGACCCGGCTGATGGCTGCGTGCGGCAGCTGGGTCATCAGGTAGTCGCGGATCTTCCAGTCCTGGATGACGTTGTCGCTGTATTCCTCGCGGTCAGCGAACCAGCGCGACTTCCACTCCGTCGTGACGCCGAGCCGGAACCCGTAGGGGTTGACCTTCTGTCCCATTACTTCGTCTCCTCGTCGCCGGCGTCGGTGTCGTCCGCGTCGTCGGCGACGGCTTGCTCTGTGGTGACGACCGTCTCTCCGGTCGCCTCATCTGCACTCTTCTCGGCCGCCTCTTCGGCGTCGATCTCCTCGACGGCCGACTCGGTGGCCTCGTCGACCATGGCGTCGGTGGGCTCGCCCGTCGTGGGCTCGTCCTCGACGACCTCGTCGACCGGGGTCTCCTCGACCTCTGCCGGTGCGGCCTGCTCGCCGCGGCTGCGGGCGACGCGGGCCCGGCGGGACTCCTGGCCGCGCCCACGGCGGGACGACCCGCCACCGGCGCCGGCCCCGGCGGTGGACCGCTTGGCCTCGACCCGGGCCGCCATCTCCGGCGACATCGGGCTCACGATGATCGTGATGTGGCTCATGCGCTTGCGGATGCGGGTGGCGCGGCCCCGGGCACGGGGGCGCCAGCGCTTGAGGGTGGGGCCCTCGTCCGCGTAGCAGGCCGACACGTAGAGGGTGTCGGGGTCGAGCTCGTCGTTGTGCTGCGCGTTGGCGACGGCCGACGCCAGGCACCGGGCGATGATCTCGCTGGCGCCGCGCTCGGTGAAGGTGAGCACGTCGGCGGCCTCGCCCACGGGGAGGCCGCGGACGATGTCGAGGACCTCGCGGACCTTGTAGGCCGACATGCGCACGTGGCGCACCTGGGCGCGGGTGCCCGGGCGCTCGTTGGTCTTGGCGGCGGTCATGTCAACGCCTCCCTCGCACGGCCTTCTCCATGCCGGCGTGGTACCGGAACGTGCGGGTCGGCGCGAACTCGCCGAGCTTGTGGCCGACCATCGCCTCGGTGACGTAGACGGGCACGTGCTTGCGCCCGTCGTGGACGGCGACGGTGTGGCCGACCATGTCGGGGATGATCGTCGAGCGGCGGGACCAGGTCTTGATGACCTTCTTCTCGCCCTTGGAGTTGAGGGCGTCGACCTTGCGGAGCAGATGCTCGTCGACGAAGGGGCCCTTCTTGAGTGAACGGGGCACGGCTGCCTTACCTCCGCGAGCCGCGGGTACGGCGGCGACGCACGATGAGCTTGTCGGACGACTGGTTCTTCTTGCGGGTGCGGCCTTCCTTCTGACCCCAGGGCGACACCGGGTGACGACCACCCGACGACTTGCCCTCGCCGCCACCCAGGGGGTGGTCGACCGGGTTCATGGCGACACCGCGGGTCTGGGGGCGGACGCCCTTCCAGCGGTTGCGGCCGGCCTTGCCGATCTTGATGAGCTCGTGCTCGGAGTTGCCGACCTCGCCGATCGTGGCCCGGCAGTCGATCGACACGCGGCGCATCTCGGTCGAGGGCAGCCGGAGGGTGGCGTAGGCCCCCTCCTTGGCGAGGAGGACGACGGACGAGCCGGCCGACCGGGCCAGCTTGCCGCCGCCGCCGGGCTGCAGCTCGATGTTGTGCACCGTGGTGCCGACGGGGATGTAGCGCAGCGGCAGCGCGTTGCCCGCACGGATCTCGGAGCCCTGGCCGTTCTGGAGCCGGTCGCCGACCTTCACGTCGCGGGGCGCCAGGATGTAGCGCTTCTCGCCGTCGAGGTAGTGGAGGAGCGCGATGCGGCACGAGCGGTTGGGGTCGTACTCGATCGACGCGACGACGGCGGGGACGCCGTCCTTGTTGCGCCGGAAGTCGATGACCCGGTACCGCTGCTTGTGGCCGCCGCCGCGGTGGCGGGCGGTCTTGCGACCGTGGACGTTGCGCCCGCCGGTCGAGCTCTTGGGGCCGGTCAGCGACCTCTCCGGACGGTCACGGGTGACCTCGGAGAAGTCGGCGACGGTCTGGAACCGGCGGCCGGCGCTGGTGGGCTTGCGCTTGCGGAGTGCCATGTCGAGCCGGGCCTCTAATCCTGGAACAGGTCGATCGTCTCACCCTGCACGAGGGTGACGATCGCCCGCTTGGTGTCGGGACGCTTGCCGTAGGTGAACGTCTTGCGGTTGCGCTTGCGCTTGCCGAGACGGGTGAGCGTGTTCACCTTCGAGACCTTGACGCCGAAGATGCTCTGCACGGCGTCGCGGATCTCGGGCTTGGAGGCCGAGGGGTGCACGGTGAACGTGTAGACCCCTTCCTCCATCAGTGCGTAGGACTTCTCGCTCACGACCGGAGCGACGATGACGTCACGAGGGTCCTTCACGGGGTCTCACTCCCCTCGGAGTCGGTGGCCGCATCGGCGGCGACGCGGGTGGCAGGAAGCGACGCCTGCGTGAACACGACCCAGTCGGCGACCAGGACGTCGTAGGCGTTGAGCTCCCCGGCGGAGAGCACGTGGACGTCCTGCAGGTTGCGCAGGCTCTTCCACACGGCCACGTCGGCCTCCTCGCGGCCGAGGACGACGAGCACGCGGCCCTCGACGCCGAGCTTGCCGAGCACGTCGACGGCGGCCTTGGTGCTGGGCGAGTCGATGCCCCAGCTGTCGAGCACGATGACCTTGTCGTCGGCACGGCGGTCGGAGAGGGCCGAGGCCAGCGCCAGGCGGATCATCTTCTTGGGCGTGCGCTGCTTGTAGCTGCGCGGCTTCGGCGCATGGGTGACGCCACCGCCCCGCCAGTGCGGTGCCCGGATGGAACCCTGGCGGGCCCGGCCGGTGCCCTTCTGGCGCCACGGCTTGGCGCCGCCGCCCCGCACCTCGGCGCGTGTCTTGGTCGACTGCGTGCCGGCGCGCTTGGCGGCGAGCTGCGCGGTGACGACCTGGTGCATGACCGGGACGTTGGGCTGGACGTCGAAGTACCTGTCGTCGACGTCGACGTCGCCGGACGCCTTGCCGGCTGCGGTGATGACCTTGAGGGTCGCCATCGTCAATTCCCCTTCACGGCGTCGCGCACGAGGACGATGCCGCCGTTCGGCCCGGGCACGGAGCCCTTGACCAGCAGCAGGTCGCGCTCGGCGTCGGCCTGAACGACGGTGAGGTTGAGGGTGGTGGTCTTCTGGCCACCGGTGCGGCCGGCCATGCGAGTGCCGCGGAAGACGCGGGACGGCGTGGCGCAGGCGCCGATGGCGCCGGGCGACCGGTGGACCCGGTGGGCGCCGTGACTGGCGGGGAGGCCGGAGAAGCCGTGACGCTTCATGACACCGGCGAAGCCCTTGCCCTTGCTCACGGAGGTGACGTCGACCAGCTCGCCCTGCGAGAGGACGTCGGCACCGATCTCCTGACCGACCTCGTACCCGCTCACGTCTTCGAGCCGGAGCTCGACGAGGCGGTTGCCCGGATCGACCCCGGCCGCCTCGTACTGCCCGGCGACGGGCTTGGTGAGCTTGGAGGCCTTCTTCTGACCGAAGGTGACCTGCAGCGCGGTGTACCCGTCGCGCTCGTTGGTCTTGACCTGGACGACTCGGCACGGTCGCACGCGCAGGACGGTCACGGGGACGACGCGGTTGTCGTCGTCCCACACCTGCGTCATGCCGACCTTCTCGCCGACGATCGCTCTTGTGGCCATGGCGGCTACGTCTTTCTCTGCCTGGTGCCCTGCTCGCCCGCGGCTGCCACAACGGAGGTGACTCGGCGAGGGGACACGGAATGGCTACGGTTCACACGAACGCTCCGCACGGGACCAGCCCGGCGGAGCGCCTGTTTCGGTTGTGCCACGCGGTTCCCAATGGACGGGCCTACGCGGACGTCGGTTGGACAAGAACTCAGAACTCGATCGCCTGCGCTCGACCCGGGGGAACGGCTCCGCGCAAGGCCTGGCGATGATAGCCACGGTGCCCACCACAGTCCAACGTGGCGGCCCGGCGACCTGCGGGAAGTGTAGCGGGCGACGCCTCGTGGTCGCGCCCCCACAAGTCTGTGGCTGGGTCGCGGCAGGTCCACTAGGGTCTTCGGCCATGCCGTTCGGCCGCCGCAAACCTGCGCACAAGAGCCACGCGCCCAACACCCGCGATCCGTTCGAGCACCTGGCCGACGAGCGCAGGGCCGCCGAATCCGACGCTTGGTTCCTGGCCCCGGACGAAGGTCCCGAGCTCGACGTGCAGGCCGGCGTGTCGTCCAACCTCCGCGACGACGACCTCGACGACGAGCCCGAGAAGGTCTGACCGCCGCCCGGGTGGGTGGCACCGCTCGTTCGAAGCTGTCGGTCCGCCTCGTGGAACACGTCCCCTCGATCAACGCGTCCGGGGCGAGGCACCTCGGCTGAACAACGTGCCTGACAACCCCTAGAACTGGGGCGCGACCTGTCGTATCGTCACGCTCGCGCCTGGACGCCTGGGGAGCTGTGAGGCCGGAGGGGAGGCACCAGGGGCGCCGGTCGCCGCGCACGCCCGTGCTGCGGGGGCCACCGCAGGGCGGACGCCGTCCCACAGCAGGAGGAACGATGCGCAAGGCCATGGCAGGTCTGGTGGCGTGCGGCTTGGGGGTCTCCCTCGCCGTCGTCACCGTCGCACCGGCGGGGGCCGCCCCGTCCGAGGCGGCGCCACCCCCGGGAGCTCCCACGTTCGAGCCCGCAGCCGCGCCGAGCGACGAGTTC
>Ga0233385_1000816_pt1 | contig 14222 bp, 12 predicted proteins | sample ElkDunMinimDraft_16_FD_191543 | JGI IMG/M metagenome (GOLD analysis project Ga0233385, IMG submission 191543) | Fecal eukaryotic communites from dung pellets of Tule Elk in California, USA - Elk Dung G36 | ecosystem: Host-associated > Mammals > Digestive system > Large intestine > Fecal | place...
AGCAGCGGCATGCCCGCCTCGAGCGGCGTCCGGTCGGCCTTGCGGTGGTTGCACGGTTCGCACGCGGCGACGAGATTGAGCCAGCTCGAGTCGCCGCCGCGCGAGCGGGGGACCACGTGGTCCACGGTCTGCGCGGGCCCGCCGCAGTACACGCACGCGCCGTCGCGCCGTTTGATGCCGTCCTTGGTGACCGGCGGATGGCCCGTGGCGCGGTAGTGCCGGCGCACGGTCTCGTGATGCAGGAGCCGCAGGACGCGGGGGAGCGGGTACGGGCCGAAGGTGCGGTCGTCGACGGCTTCCTCGACGACGGCGACCTGGCGCACGAGCATGGTGATCGCGTGCTTGACGGATACGCGGTGCAACGGCTCGTAGCCGGCGTTGAGGACCAGCACGTCGGCCACGGTCCTGCTCCTTCCTGGCATGCGGTGCGCGCAAGGTCGGGCAGTGCGCGCGGGGCGGCTCCTCGTCGATGGTCGCGGTCGGTACGCAGGTGGCCGGCGTTCCCGCCTGCCGAGGCGAAAATATGCCCGCGACGTGCGGAAGTCCAGCACTTTGGCCGTTCTTGGCCGGTCGTGGGCTGATCGGCTCGCCGTGCGCTCGTCTCGGTTCGGCAGTTCGTGTTCTGTTCGGCAGTCCGGACTGCCGAACAGAACACGAGCTGCCGAAGGGATCAGCCCGGCGGTTCGGACCCGTGTCGCGCCCGACCGCAGGCGCCCTCTCGGACGTCGCCCTACGCTTCGGCTCATGGTCGACAACGACGTCGTGGAGTGGCTTCTCGATGCGGACCCGGCCCTGCGCTGGCAGGTGGAGCGGGACCTCGCGCACGCGCCCTCAGCGGTGTGGGAGGCCACTCGCGAGCGGATCGCGACCGAGGGCTTCGGCGCGCGCCTGCTCGCGCTGCAGGACCCGGACGGTCAGTGGGCGGGGGGCGCCTACTTTCCGGGCGGCTTCGACTTCGACGGCCCCGAGGCCCAGGGCGAAGGGCAGCCGTGGACCGCGACCACCTGGACGCTCAACTCCCTGCGCGAATGGGGGCTCGACGCGGCGGTCCTGCGCCGACGCCGGACGGCCGAGCTGTTGGCCGCCAACAGCAGGTGGGAGTACGACGACTCGCCGTACTGGGGCGGCGAGGTCGACTGCTGCATCAACGCCTACACGCTCGCGAACGGGGCGTGGCTCGGCGCGGACGTGTCCGGGCTGCTCGCGGAGATCCTTCGCCTTCGCATGCCCGACGGCGGCTGGAACTGCGAGTGGGTCTCAGGGGCCACCGTCTCGTCGTTCCATTCGACCCTCAACACCGTCAAGGGCTTGCTCTACCACGACACCGTCACCGGCGGTACGGACGAGACCCGCGAGGCCCGGCGCGCGGGCGAGGAGTACCTCCTGCAGCGCCACCTCTATCGCCGGAGAAGCACCGGCGAGCCGGTCGCGCCGTGGGCGCTCGACCTTGCCTACCCGTTCCGGTGGCGCTACAGCGTGCTCAATGCCGCCGAGCACTTCCGTCAGGCGTCGCTGCTCGACGGGACGCCGCCGGACCCGAGGATGCGCGACGCGATGGAGCTGATCCGCGACGCGCGACAGCCCGACGGGACGTGGCTGCAGGGCGGGCGCATCCCCGGGCGTGTGTGGTTCGAGGTCGACGTTCCCGCCGGCGAGCCGTCGAAGTGGCTCACGCTGTACGCGACCCGGGTGCTCGAGTGGTGGGACGCATCCGGGCCGGCCACGGGCTAGGGAGGCGCCGACACGCCGCCGAGGCTGGTCACCGAGCCGCGGTGTCGGAGTCCTGGCCTCGCCGGGACAGGAGCGACGCCGTGTCCGCGTGCCCGAAGTGCTCCGCCCAGACGGCGGGTGTCGCGCCGAAGTTCGCCTCGACCGCGTCCGGGTCGGCACCGTGCTCCATCAGGAACCGGACGTCGTCGACGGACCCTGCCGCGGCCGCGTAGTGCAGCGCGGTGGGGCCCGCTGTCCGGTCGGCCGACGTCGCAGGGAAGCCGCGGCGAACCAGGGTGCGGACGACCGACCAACGACCGAGCCCTGCGGCCTCCGCGAGCAGCCCGGGCCGCCGCGCCGGGAGGTCGCCGACGCCGCCGCTGTGATCCAGCAGCTGCTCGAGCTCCCCGCCCTGCCCTGCGAGCGCGGCCGCGGCGACGGGATCCTCGGCGATCCGCTGGGCCCGGTACAGGTCCCGCAGCAAGCACATCTCCGCGCCGTGCGCCATGGTCTCGCGGTTGAGGTGCATGACGAGCGCGGCCATCGAGTCCTCCGCGAAGGGGCCGCCGCGCGGGCCGAGCGGGCGCTGCAGCGCGTCGTCGTCGAGCCGTTCCAGGTTGGTCTTCCAGAGCGTGTAGCCCTGCTCCAGGAGGGCTAGGCCACCGTCGGCCGTGAGCGGCAACGGCTCGGGCCAGTGCCGGTCGTCGTACATGTCGGCATCGGCGGGTGCCGACGTCGGGCCGAAGAACGCGTGTGCCCGCTTGGCGAGGACGTCGCGGCCGACGTGCGCCATGCGCCACGCGATGGTCGTCACCGGAGGCGTGGGCGGCTCGGGCTGCAGCCCTTCGATGCGGACCACTCCGCCGGCGTCCGCCCGCAGGCTCCAGGCGCCGTCGGCCGGCTCCCACAGGTACTCCTCGTCCGTGAGGCCCTGCAGCCGTGGCCAGAGGTGTGCCTCCCAGTAGAAGGAGATCTGGTCGAGCAGGAGCGCGCGCAACGTCGTCGTCGTCATGCCCCGATCCTGGCCCTGGCCACCGACAGCGACGCGCTCAACCCCCGAGCGCGTCGTCGAGCGTCACGGGCCGCACCGAACCGCCCGCGGCCACGAACACCCCGCGCACGCGCACGCCGTGCTCGCGCGCCTGGTCGCGGATCGCGGCGTTCCACGCCCGGTCCGTCGCGCCGATGGCGTCGTCGCCGGGCCGTTGCAGCACCGCGACGACACTGCCGCCCGGTGCCGACTGCCGGATCGCGCTCGCCAGGAGCGTGCCGAGGCCGGCGACCGGCGGCCCGGGAAGTGCCGGCAGGTCGTCGACCGGCACGAGCCGCGCGAGCAGCCGTTCGTCGGCGTCGAGCCACGTGAGGCGCAGCGAGCGACCTCGGGGTGCGGCGTCGGCCAGGAACGTGGCCAGGGCCAGGAGCTGGACGTCGTCGGCGACGCGGTCGCCGGGCCGGGGGATCGCGGTGAAGGGGCGCATGGCCGCAGAGCCTGCCCGACGACGGCGCGCACCCATGGTGGTCATCCACAGCCCTCGCACCTGCCTCACAACGCCTTCCAGGTCGTGATCCGTGCCGGGAACCGCGAAGGTTCCGGCACGGATCACGACCTGGAAGGGAACTGCAGGCGTCAGGCCCCGAGGAAGCGGGCGTAGGCGCTCGTCGTCAGGAACGGCGGGAACTCGTCGCCCAGCGCGACCTCACGGAACACTGCCGCGGCCTCGTCGTACCGGTCGCCGGGGAAGCGAGGCAGATCGGCCAGGACCTCGTTGACCAGCGACTCGCACAGCCGGCGCGTGATCAGCACGCCGTCGTCGGTCCGGGTGCCGGCAGCGATCCACTGCCACACCTGCGACCGGGAGATCTCGGCGGTCGCCGCGTCCTCCATGAGGTTGTCGATCGCCGCGGCACCGGTCCCGCGCAGCCACGACTCGATGTAGCGCACGCCCACCGAGACGTTGGTGCGCAGCCCGGCCGCCGTGACCGTGCCGCCCTGGCGGCGGGCGGACGCGACGTCGAGCAGGTCGTGCTGGCTCACGTCGACGTCCTCGCGCAGCTTGTCCACCTGGTGCGGCCGGTCGCCCAGGACCTCGTCGAACGCACCGCGCGCGACGTCGATCAGGTCCGGGTGGGCCACCCAGGTGCCGTCGAACCCGTCGCCGGCCTCGCGCGTCTTGTCGGCCCACACCTGGGCCACGGCGCGCTCGGTGACGTCGGGCTGCCGGCGGTCGGGGATGAACGCGCTCATCCCGCCGATGGCGTGCGCGCCGCGCTTGTGGCACGTCGACACGAGCAGCTCGGTGTAGGCGCGCATGAAGGGTGCCGTCATGGTCACCTGGCCGCGGTCTGGCAGGACGTAGCTGTCACCGCGCGTGCGGAAGCACTTGATGACCGAGAACAGGTAGTCCCAGCGTCCGGCGTTGAGGCCCGCGCAGTGCTCGCGCAGCTCGTAGAGGATCTCGTCCATCGCGAACGCGGCCGGGAGCGTCTCGATGAGCACGGTGGCCCGGATGGTCCCGCGCGGGATGCCGAGCGCGTCCTGCGCGACCTCGAACACCTGGTTCCACAGCCGCGCCTCCCGGTAGCCCTCGAGCTTGGGCAGGTAGAAGTACGGTCCGCGCCCGCGCTCGATGAGCTCGCGCGCGTTGTGGAAGAAGTACAGCCCGAAGTCGACGAGCGAGCCCGACGCCGGCTGGGTCGAGCCGTCGACGGCGGTGTAGGCCAGGTGCGACTCGAACAGGTGCCAGCCGCGCGGCCGGAAGATGATCGTCGGCAGGTCGGCGATGTTCGACGAGCGCAGGGTGTAGTGCTTGCCCGCGTCGCTGGTGTGCTCGAGCGTGCCGCGGATCGCGTCGTGCAGGGCGAGCTGGCCCTCGACGACGTTGCTCCACGTGGGGCTCGAGGCGTCCTCGGCGTCGGCGAGCCAGCACCGGGCACCCGAGTTGAGCGCGTTGATCGTCATCTTCGGGTCGGTCGGGCCCGTGATCTCGACCCGGCGGTCATCGAGCCCGGGTGCCCCGGCCGATCCGGCGACGCGCCATTCCGGGTCGTCGCGGACGGGACGCGTGGTCGGGCTGAAGTCCGGGTCGGCGCCGTCGGCGATCTCCTGGCGGCGCCGCTGACGCTCGAACAGCAGGTCGCAGCGCGCGTCCGCGAACCGCTCGTGCAGCAGCGCGAGGAAGTCGAGCGCGGCCGGCGTCAGGATCTCGTCGTAGCGCGGGCCGAGAGAGCCGGTGACGTCGACGGTCCCGCCGGCCTGCCGCGGGCGGCCGGGGTGCCAGGTCGTGGTCGGGGTGGGGGTCGAGGTCGGGCGTTGCGCGGTGGTGGTCATGGCTGCCTCCAGCTTTTCTGCCGCGAAGTGGGTCAGAACTGCGCGGTCTCGGTGGAGCCGGCGAGGGCGAGGGTCGCGGCGTCGGGGTTGAGCGCCGTGGACACGCGGTCGAAGTAGCCGGTGCCGACCTCTCGCTGGTGCTTGGTCGCGGTGTAGCCGCGGGTCTCCGAGGCGAACTCCGCCTCCTGGAGCCTCACGTATGCCGACATCTGCTCGCGGGCGTACCCGTGGGCCAGGTCGAACATCGAGTAGTTGAGCGCGTGGAAGCCCGCGAGGGTGATGAACTGGAACTTGTAGCCCATGGCGCCGAGCTCACGCTGGAAGCGCGCGATGGTGTCGTCGTCGAGGTGCTTCTTCCAGTTGAACGACGGCGAGCAGTTGTACGAGAGCATCTGGTCCGGGAACTCCGCCTTGACGGCCTCGGCGAACGTGCGCGCCAGCTCGAGGTCCGGCGTGCCGGTCTCCATCCAGATGAGGTCGGAGTACGGGGCGTACGCCTTGGCGCGGGCGATGCACGGCTCGATGCCGTTGCGGACCTTGTAGAAGCCCTCGGCGGTGCGCTCGCCGGTGATGAACGGGAGGTCCCGCTCGTCGACGTCGGAGGTGATGAGCGTCGCCGCCTCGGCGTCGGTACGGGCGATCACGATCGACGGGACGTCCGAGACGTCGGCCGCGAGCCGGGCCGCGTTGAGCGTGCGCACGTGCTGCTGCGTGGGCACGAGCACCTTGCCGCCCAGGTGGCCGCACTTCTTCTCCGAGGCGAGCTGGTCCTCCCAGTGCACGCCGGCAGCACCGGCCGCGATCATGCCCTTCATGAGCTCGAAGGCGTTGAGCGGGCCGCCGAAGCCGGCCTCCGCGTCGGCCACGATCGGGGCGAGCCAGTTCCGCGACGCGGTCCCGTTCTCCTGGACGTCGATCTGGTCCGTGCGGAGCAGGGCGTTGTTGATGCGCCGGACGACGGCGGGCACCGAGTTGGCCGGGTACAGGGACTGGTCGGGGTACGTCTGGCCCGAGAGGTTGGCGTCGCCCGCGACCTGCCATCCCGACAGGTAGATCGCCTTGAGGCCGGCCTTGACCTGCTGCACCGCCTGGTTGCCGGTGAGCGCGCCGAGCGCGTTGACGAAGTCCTCCGAGTGCAGCAGGTCCCAGAGCACCTCCGACCCCCGCTTGGCGAGCGTGTGCTCCTCGCGGACGGACCCGCGCAGCGCCACGACGTCCTCGGCCGAGTAGTCGCGGCTGATGCCCGCCCAGCGCGGGTCGGTCGACCACTGCTCGGCCAGGTCGGCGGCCGTCTGCGTCTGGTCGCCCGGACGTGCGGTGGTGGGCGTGGGCTGCGTCGTGGGCTCGAGGGTCGTGGTCATCGGGAACCTCCGGTGTGTCGTCCGAGGACGAATCGCTTGTCGTGAGTACGACCCTGGCCGGTCCGGAGGCCGAATGCCCACCTCAACCGGGGAGAACTTTCGCTGTTTTTCTCCTGGACGGAAGTGGTGAGGTGTGTCACCCTCAGTCATGGTCATCTCGACGCCGCGCCCCTCGGATACCCGGGACGCGCCCCGCCTCCCGGCCTCGAAGGCCGCGTCCGGGCGTGCCGCCATCCCGCTCGACGAAGAGGCGGACGCCCTCACGATCGGCCGCAGGATCCGGCATCTGCGCACGCAGCGGGGCATGACGCTGGAAGAGCTGGGCGCCGCGATCGGGCGTGCGCCATCCCAGGTGTCGATGCTCGAGAACGGCAAGCGGGAGCCGACCATCGCCCGCCTGCAGGCGGTCGCCCGCGCCCTGGGCGCGAGCGTCGAGGACCTGCTCTCACCCCATGCGCCGTCGCACCGCGACGCGCTTGAGATCGAGCTGGAGCGGGTGCAAAGAGGCCCGCTCTTCTCCGTGCTCGGGGTGGCTCCCGTGCGGGTCGGCAAGTCGCTGCCCACCGACGCGCTCGAGGCGATCGTCGCCCTGCAGCACGAGCTCGAACGCCTGCACAGCGAGCGCGCCGCCACGCCCGAGGAGGCGCGGCGCGCCAACACCGAGCTGCGGGCGGACATGCGCGCCCAGGACAACTACTTCGCCGAGCTCGAGATCGTCGCCCGCCGGCTGCTCGACGGCGTCGGCCATCAGCGCGGCCCGCTGCCTCAGCGCGCCGCCGGCGAGCTCGCCGCCCACCTCGGCTTCTCGATCCACTACGTGCCCGACGTGCCGCACTCCACGCGTGCCGTCATCGACCAGCGGCACCGGCGCGTCTACCTGCCGAGCAACGGCATCCGCGGGCGGTCCGACGCGCGCTCGGCCCTGCTGCAGGCCCTCGCCTCGCACGTGCTCGAGCACGCGGAACCGCGCGACTACCGCGAGTTCCTGCGCCAGCGCGTCGAGGCCAACTACCTGTGCGCGGCCCTGCTCGTCCCGGAGCGCGACGCCGTCAAGCACCTGCGCGAGGCCAAGGAGTCCCGCTCGATCTCGCTCGAGGACCTGCGCGACGCGTTCGCCGTCTCGTACGAGACCGCCGCGCACCGCTTCACCAACCTGGCCACGCGCCACCTCGGCATCGGGGTGCACTTCATGAAGGTCCACGAGTCGGGCACGATCCACAAGGCGTACGAGAACGACGGCGTCCGGTTCCCGGCGGACGCCCTCGGCACGGTCGAGGGGCAGCACGTGTGCCGGCACTGGACCGCCCGGGTCGTGTTCGACATCGAGGACCGGCTGAGCCCGTACTACCAGTACACCGACACGCCGACGGGGACGTACTGGTGCACGTCACGCGTGACGGACACCGCCGACGGGCTCTTCTCGGTGAGCGTGGGGGTGCCGTTCGCCCAGGTGAAGTGGTTCATGGGCCGGGAGACGACGGCGCGCGCGTCCTCGCGCTGCCCGGACGGGTCGTGCTGCCGGCAGCCCGCCGAGCCGCTCGCGCGCCGGTGGGCCGGCCACGCGTTCCCGAGCGCGCGCCCGCACGCGTCGATGCTCGCGGCCATGCCGTCGGGCGCCTTCCCGGGCGTCGACACGACCGAGGTCTACGAGTTCCTCGAGCGCCACGCCCCGGCCGAATGAGCCGTCAGCCGCACGACCGCCCTGCGACGGCCGTGCGGCTGACGGGAGCTCAGGCCTCCAGGAGCAGCGCCTCGCCCTGGCCGCCACCGCCGCACAGCCCGACGGCGACCCGACCGCCCCCGCGCCGTGCGAGCTCGTGCGCCGCGTGCACCGCGATACGGGCCCCCGACGCGCCGATGGGGTGGCCCAGCGAGATGCCGCCGCCGTGCACGTTGACGATCTCGGGGTCGAGACCCAGGGCACGCGTCGACACGGCGACCACGGCCGCGAACGCCTCGTTGATCTCGACCAGGTCGAGGTCCGACGTCGCCCAGCCCTGGCGCGCCAGCGCCGACTCGATCGCGCGGGCCGGCTGCGAGTGCAGCGACGTGTCGGGTCCGGCCACCTGGCCGTGCGCGCGCACGGTGGCCAGCACCGGTGCGCCGGCCGCCTCGGCCCGGGCCCGCGTGGTCAGCACGAGCGCGGCCGCGCCGTCCGAGATCTGCGAGGCGTTGCCGGCCGTGATCGTCCCGTCGCCCGCGAACGCGGGCCGGAGCCGCGCGAGGCTCTCGGCGGACGTGTCGGGCCGTACGCCCTCGTCCTTGGTCACGACGACGGGCTCGCCGCGCCGCTGGGGCACGGTCACGGGAGCCAGCTCGGCCTCGAACACACCGTCCTTGGCGGCCGTGGCAGCGCGCTGGTGCGACGCCGCCGCCACCGCGTCCTGGTCCTCGCGCGAGACGAACACCTCGCCCGTGTTGGCCTCCTCGGTGGTCACGCCCATCGCGCGGCCGTCGAACGCGTCGGTCAGCCCGTCTCGCGCGACGGCGTCGAGCAGGGTGGCCTCGCCGTAGCCGAAGCCCGCACGTGCGCCGGGCAGGAGGTGCGGTGCGTTGGTCATGGACTCCTGGCCGCCGACGAGCACGACCGACGCCTCGCCCGTGCGCAGCAGCCGTGCGCCGTCGATCACGGCGGTGAGCCCGGACAGGCAGACCTTGTTCACGGTCACCGCGGGGACGTCCAGGCCGATGCCGGCCGCGACGGCGGTCTGCCGTGCCGGGTTCTGGCCGGCGCCCGCCAGGAGCACCTGGCCGAAGATCACGGCGTCGACGTCCTGCGCGGTGATCCCGCCGGCCCGCTCGAGCGCTGCGCGCGCAGCGACCGCTCCGAGCTTGACGGCGGTCAGCGCGGCGAGCGAGCCGCGCAGCCGCCCTTGTGGGGTGCGCGCGGCGGAGACGACGACGACGTCGTCGGGGGTGGTGGTCATGCGAGTGCCTCCTTGGGTTGCACCTCGGGTTCGGGCACCGTGTGGACCTGTGGGTCCACGTCGAGCGGTGCTCCTGTCGCGGCCACGACGTCGTCCGCGGAGACGCCCGGCGCGAGCTCGCGCAGGACGAGCCCGCCGGGCGTGACGTCGATGACCGCGAGGTCGGTGATGATCCGGTCCACGACGCCGCGGCCCGTGAGCGGCAGCGTGCACTCGGTCAGGATCTTGGGCGACCCGTCGCGGGCCATGTGCTCCATGAGCACGATCACGAGCCCGGCACCGTGCACGAGGTCCATCGCACCACCCGGGCCCTTGACCATCTTGCCCGGGATCATCCAGTTCGCGAGGTCGCCCGCGACCGAGACCTGCATGCCCCCGAGGATCGCCGCGTCGATCTTGCCGCCACGGATCATCCCGAAGCTCAGCGCCGAGTCGAACACGGCCGACCCGGGCAGCAGGGTCACCGTCTCCTTGCCGGCGTTGATCAGGTCGGGGTCGACCTCGTCCTCGGTCGGGTACGGGCCGACGCCCAGCAGCCCGTTCTCGGACTGCAGCACCAGGTGCCTGTCGGACGGGACGAAGTTCGGTACGAGCGTGGGCAGGCCGATGCCGAGGTTGACGTACCAGCCGTCCTGCAGCTCGCGCGCTGCGCGCGCCGCCATCTCGTCGCGGGTCAGGGCCACGGCTCAGGCCTCCGTTCCGGGGGTCGGGCGCACGGTGCGCCGTTCGATGCGCTTCTCGACGTCCGGGCCGACGTGCACCATCCGGTGCACGTAGACGCCGGGCAGGTGGACGTGGTCGGGGTCGATCTCGCCCGGTTCGACGAGCTCCTCGACCTGCGCGATGCACACCCGCCCGGCCATCGCGGCGAGCGGCGAGAAGTTGCGGGCCGAGCGGTGGAACACGAGGTTGCCGTGCCGGTCGCCGATCTCGGCGTGGACGAGCGCGAAGTCGGTCGTGATCGCATCCTCGAGCACGTACTCGGCGCTCGCGCCGTCCGGCGTCGCGAACGAGCGCACGTCCTTGCGCGGCGAGGCGAGCGCGACGCCGCCCGCGCCGTCGTACCGCTGCGGCAGGCCGCCCTCGGCGACCTGCGTTCCGACCCCCGTGCGGGTGTAGAAGGCCGCGATGCCCGAGCCGCCGGCCCGCAGCTTCTCGGCCAGCGTGCCCTGCGGGGTGAGCTCGAGCTCCAGCTCGCCCGCGAGGAACTGCCGCTCGAACTCCTTGTTCTCGCCGACGTAGGAGCTGGTCATCTTGCGGATCCGCCGGGCCGCGAGCAGGACGCCCAGGCCCCAGTCGTCCACGCCGCAGTTGTTGCTCACGACCGACAGGTCGCTCGTGCCCTGCGCCAGGAGCGCCTCGATCAGGGCGATCGGGTTGCCGCACAGGCCGAACCCACCGACGGCGAGCGACGCGCCGTCGGGGATGTCGGCGACGGCGTCGGCGGCCGAGTCGACGACCTTGTCGAGCCCCGGCGGGGCTGGGTGGGTGGTCATGCGGATGGTCATCTCGTACCTTCCTTACACTCTAGGGCGCGGACGGGCACCGACGCGTCGGGAGCAGTGGTTGCGCTTCGTCGCGCGGGTACGTTGGTGCTGATCATGCCCGAGCCGGTCACCTCGCGCTCCACCCGCCGTCCATCGTCCATGACGCACCGGTGACCATGGCGGCGTCGGGGCCGGTGAGCCAGCCGACGAGCGACGCGACCTCGGCGGGCTCGACCAGGCGTTTGACGGCCGACTCGGCGAGCAGCACCGTCTCGACGACCTCGGACTCCGGGATGCCGTGCACGCGGGCCTGGTCGGCGATCTGCTTCTCGACCAGCGGCGTGCGCACGTAGCCCGGGTTGATGCACACGCTCGTGACGCCGCGCGGGCCGCCCTCGAGCGCGACCGTCTTGGAGAGGCCTTCGAGCCCGTGCTTGGCCGAGACGTAGGCCGACTTGAACGGCGAGGCCACGAGGCCGTGCACCGAGGACACGTTGACGATGCGACCCCAGCCCTGCGCGTACATGTGGGGCAGCGCCGCGCGGATCAGCAGGAACGGCGCCTCGAGCATCAGGCGGTGGATGAGCCGGAACGCGGCGGGGTCGAAGTCCTCGACCGGGGCGACCCGCTGGATGCCGGCGTTGTTCACCAGCACGTCCACCTCGAGGGCGAGGCCCTCGAGCGCGCGCGTGTCGGCGAGGTCCGCGACCCACGCCTCGCCGCCCAGCTCGTCCGCGAGCCGCTTCGCGCCGTCGGGGTCGACGTCGGCGACCACGACGTGCGCGCCGCGGGCCGCGAGCTCGCGCGCGCAGGCCGCACCGATGCCCGACGCGCCGCCGGTCACGAGTGCGCGCCGTCCGGCGAGCGAGAGGGCGGGCGCGGGACCGGTGGGTACAGGGCCGGTGAGCGCAGGATCGTTGAGCGCAGGATCGGTCATGAGAGTCTCCATGTCTCCGTCGACACGGTGGCTCGTGCCACCTGACCGCACGATCCTGCCCGGACCCGGATGTGCATGCAACGGCCAGCGAGGCACAGGGCGTGTGCAGATGTGCAGATCGCTACCGTACGCTGGCGCGATGCCGAGCCAGCCGTCGCCCGACCAGCTGCTCGTGCTGCTCGAGGTGGCGCGCTCCGGCCGCTACACGACGGCCGCCGAGACGCTCGGGGTGAACCACACGACCGTGGCCCGCAACATCGCCGCGCTCGAACGCTCGCTCGGCGGACGGGTGCTCGTGCGCGGTGCCGAGGGGTGGGAGCTCACGGCGCTGGGCGAGCGCGCCGCCCGGGCGGGCGAGCTCGTGGCCGACGCCGTCGGGCGGCTCACGGCGGGCGACGCCGCACCCGACCCGGTCGCCGGCGTCGTCCGCATGACCGCGACCGACGGCTTCAGCGCCTACGTCGCCTCGCCCGCGGTCGCGGCGCTGCGCGAGCAGCACCCGAACCTGTCGGTCGAGGTCGTCACGGTGACCCGGCGCGCGACGTCGCACCGGTCGGGCGTCGACGTCGAGGTCGTGGTCGGTGAGCCGCAGGTCAGCCGGGCGCGCGCGCTCGAGCTCGGCGAGTACGAGCTCGGCATGTACGCGTCGCGCGACTACCTCGCCCGGCACGGGATGCCGACGTCGGTCGCCGACCTCGCGGGGCACGGGCTGGTCTACTTCGTCGACTCGATGCTGCAGGTGGACTCGCTCGACGCGCCGCGACGACTGGTCCCGGGCATGCACGACGCGCTGACGTCGACCAACGTGTTCGTGCACGTCGAGGCCACGCGGGCCGGAGCAGGGCTGGGCTTCCTGCCGTGCTTCACCGCCGACCGGCACGCCGACCTCGTCCGGCTGCTGCCCGACCAGGTGCGCGACCGCCTGCCCTACTGGGCCGTGGTGCACCCCGAGTCGTGGCGCCGTCCGGCCGTGACCGCCGTGGTCGAGGCGTTGCGCGAGCGGACCGCGGCCATGCGCACCGAGCTGCTGGGCGAGCATGGGCCGGCAGCCGCCCGCTGACCGGGCGGGCGCCGGGCGCGGCCGGATCGTGTCGGTCCCGGGCACCAGACTGGGCGCATGCGCCACATCGGGGACGACGAACGACGCGCCCGGCTGGCCCGGCGCCACGCCCTCGCGCCCGGCGACCGCACCGACGGCCCGGAGGCGGCCACCCGTGCGATGACCGTCCTGCACGCGACCGAGGCCGCGACCGTGCACCTCGCGGTGTGGGCCCGCACCCGTGACGTGAGCATCGCCGACGTGGACGCCGCGCTGTACGCGCGCCGGACGCTGGTCAAGCAGCTGGCGATGCGGCGCACGCTGTTCGTCTTCCCGCGCGACCTGCTCCCGGCGGCGTGGGGGAGCGCGTCGGCGCGCGTCGCGGCGCAGGAACGTGCCCGGCTCGTCAAGGACCTCGTGGCGCACGGCGTCACGACCACACCGGAGAGCTGGCTCGACGTGGCGCGCGCCGCGCTCCTGGACCGCCTGCGGTCCGGCGACGAGCTGTCCGCGGTGCAGCTGCGAGAGGAGCTTCCGGAGCTCGCCGGCCGGATGCTCGTGTCGACCGGCAAGAAGTACGAGGCCGTCGTGCACGTCGCTCCGCGGGTGCTGGGGCTGCTCGCCGCCGAGGGCGCGATCGTGCGGGCGACCAACGCGGGCCGGTGGCGGGTCAACCGGCCGGTCTGGACCTCGATGACCGCATGGCTCGGGGAAGCGCCCGAGCAGCCCTGGAAGCCGGAGGAGGGCTACGCCGAGCTGGTGCGCCGCTGGCTGTGGGCCTTCGGCCCGGGCACCGAGCCGGACCTCGTCTGGTGGCTGGGCGCCACGAAGGGTGCCGTGCGCCGAGCGCTCGCGGACGTGGGCGCCGTCCAGGTCTCGCTCGACGGCGGTGCGACCGGCTGGGTGCTGGGCGACGACGTCGAGCCGGTGCCCCCGGTCGAGCCGTGGAGCGCGCTCCTGCCGGTGCTCGACCCGACGACCATGGGGTGGAAGGAACGGGACTTCTACCTTCCCTCCGAGCACCGCGACCGCCTGTTCGACACGAACGGCAACGCGGGCACCACGGCGTGGTGGGACGGCCGGGTGGTCGGCTGCTGGGTGCAGGACGACGGCGGTGTCGTGAGCCCCGTGCTGTGCGAGGACGTCGGCGCCGACGGCCGGGCCGCCCTCGACGCCGACGCCGAGCGGCTGACCCGGTGGCTGCAGGGCGAGCGGGTCGCGACGGTCTACGGCTCCCCGATGATGCGCGGCGGAGTCGCGGGCTGAGGGGTCACGACGCCGCGGTCAGGGCCTCCCGGACCGTGCTCGCCACGGCCGCCACGCCAGGCGGGCTCATGATGATCGTGTAGTGGTTCACGTCGTCGACGTCGCGCGTGGTGACGTGCGGCAGGCGCGGCGCCCAGGCGTCGAGCCACGCGGGGTCGTAGAGCGGG
>Ga0233385_1000823_pt1 | contig 14128 bp, 13 predicted proteins | sample ElkDunMinimDraft_16_FD_191543 | JGI IMG/M metagenome (GOLD analysis project Ga0233385, IMG submission 191543) | Fecal eukaryotic communites from dung pellets of Tule Elk in California, USA - Elk Dung G36 | ecosystem: Host-associated > Mammals > Digestive system > Large intestine > Fecal | place...
GTACTCCCCTGTGCCGCCATTTGAAATCGCGTCACGGTAGAAAAGCAAGCGTTATCGCTAGGATAGGGCGAACGTCTGCGAGCCCGCGCTGCAATTGCCGAAAATGCGTGCAGGCGACGGCGGCAGCAATTCACGTCCTGCACAGAAGCGTGGCACCGCAGTGACGATCTCTTTCGCCGGACGAAGGTGTGAATTGGGTGCCGGGGATCCTGCGGGAATCAGGGCGCGCGGCGAAGTTGCAGCCGGATGGCGTCTACTGCATCGCCGGGCGTCGGCCTGAGAGCGTCGAACGTGTTGCAGACCTGGCGTCAGAGAACCGGCAGGTCGCCTCGCGCCCAGCCCTCGGTGATGGCGGCGGCGCGGTTGGCGAAGTCTTGCGCCTCGATCGCGTCGCGGATGTCCTGCATGAGGCGCTGGTAGTAGGCGAGGTTGTTCCAGGTGAGCAGCATGGCGCCGAGCGCCTCGCCGGACTTCACCAAGTGGTGCAGGTAAGCGCGGGAATAGTCGCGCGCGGCGGGGCAGTTGCTTTCCTCGTCGAGCGGGCGCGGATCGTCGGCGTGGCGGGCGTTGCGCAAGTTGATCTTGCCGCGCCTGGTATAGGCGAGACCATGCCGCCCTGCCCTCGTCGGCATCACGCAGTCGAACATGTCGATGCCACGCGCCACCGACTTCAGTATGTCGTCGGGCGTGCCGACGCCCATCAGGTAGCGCGGCTTTTCCCCGGGCAGTTCGGGACAGGTTATGTCGAGCATTTCCAGCATCACCGCCTGCGGCTCGCCGACAGCGAGGCCGCCGATCGAATAGCCTTTCAGGTCCATCGCCTTCAGCGCCTGCGCGGAGCGGACGCGCAGTTCCGCCACGTCGCCGCCCTGCACGATGCCGAACATCGCCTTGCCCGGCTGGTCGCCGAAGGCAGCCTTGCAGCGCTCGGCCCAGCGTAGCGACAGCTCCATCGCGCGCTCGATCTCCTTGGGCTTCGCCGGCAATGCCACGCATTCATCGAGCTGCATCTGGATGTCGGAGTCGAGCAGGCCCTGGATCTCGATCGAGCGCTCCGGGCTCATCTCGTAGGCCGCACCGTCGATATGCGAGCGGAAGGTGACGCCCTTCTCGGTGAGTTTTCTCAGCTGCGACAGCGACATGACCTGGAAGCCGCCGCTGTCGGTCAGGATCGGATAGGGCCAGCGCGCGAATTCATGCAGGCCGCCGAGCCGCGCGACGCGCTCCGCACCGGGCCTGAGCATCAGGTGGTAGGTGTTGCCGAGGATGATGTCGGAGCCGAGGTCGCGGACCTGGTCGAGATACATCGCCTTGACGGTGCCGGCCGTCCCGACCGGCATGAAAGCCGGCGTGCGCACGATGCCACGCGGCATCGAGATTTCGCCGCGGCGCGCCTTGCCGTCGGTGGCGAGGAGGGAGAAGGTGAAGTTGTCAGTCATGGTCGGCCCTGAACAGCAAACTGCCATCCCCATAGGAATAGAAGCGGTAGCCGCTTTCGATGGCGTGCGCATAGGCCGCGCGCATGCGCTCCAGCCCCGCGAAGGCGGAGACCAGCATGAAGAGCGTCGAGCGCGGCAGGTGGAAGTTGGTCATCAGCGCGTCGGCGATGCGGAAGCGGTAGCCCGGCGTGATGAAGATGTCGGTTGCGCCGGACCATGACGCGAGGCTGCCGTCCTCGCCTGCTGCGCTTTCGAGCAGCCTGAGCGACGTCGTGCCGACGCAGACGACGCGGTTGCCGCGCGCTTTCGCGACGTTGATGGCGTTGGCCGTCACGGCCGATACGTGGCCGGTTTCCGAATGCATCTTGTGGTTCGCCGTGTCGTCGGCCTTGACGGGTAGAAAGGTCCCTGCCCCGACATGCAGCGTCACGAAATGCCGCTCGACGCCGCGCGCATCGAGCGCCGCGAAGAGGTCGGGCGTGAAATGCAGCCCGGCGGTCGGTGCTGCGACGGCGCCCTCCTCGCGGGCATAGATGGTCTGGTAATCGGCGACGTCGCGCTCGTCCTCGGGGCGCTTCGACGCGATGTAGGGCGGCAGCGGCACGTGGCCGACGGCATGCAGCGCCTCGTCGAGGAAGGGGCCGGAGAGGTCGAAGCCGAGCAGCACCTCGCCGCCCTCGTGCTTCTCGATCACGGTCGCGTCGAGCTGGCCGAGGAAGCAGGAATTCTGGTCGTGGCCGAAATGGATGCGGTCGCCTGCCGCCACGCGCTTGCCGGGCCGCACGAAGGCGAGCCAGCGGTCGGGCGCGACGCGCATGTGCAGCGTCGCGTCGACCTGCGCAGAGGCGTCGCCCCGCCGGCGGATCCCGGAAAGCTGCGCGGGAATGACCTTGGTGTCGTTGAAGACGAGCACGTCGCCGGGATCGAGCAGCGACGGCAGGTCGCGCACGATGCGGTCCTCGAAGGCGCCCCGCGGCCGCACGACAAGCAGCTTCGCAGCGTCGCGCGGGATTGCCGGGCGAAGCGCGATGCGCTCGTCGGGCAGGTCGAAATCGAAGAGGTCGACGCGCATCAGGTGAGCCGGATGAGCACCGCGCCCGCCATCAGCAGGAGGGCGCCGGCGACGCGGCCGAGCGAGATTTCCCTGACAGCCATGCCGAGGAAGCCGAAACGGTCGAGCAACATGCCGGCGAGCAACTGTCCGGCGACGATCAGCGCCATCAGTGCGGCGGCGCCGATGCGCGGGATGAGGATGGTGGAGATGGTGACATAGGAGGCGCCGAGCACTCCGCCGGCGACGAAGAGCCAGGGCGCCGGTGCCTTCCAGTCGAGCGAGATGCCTTGGCCGCGCGTCACCAGCAGCGTGACGATGCCGAGCACGACGGCGCCCGACAGGAAGGAGAAGGCGGCGGCCGCGACGGGAAGGCCGAGGCCGCGCGCGAGCTGCGCGTTGATCGGCGCCTGGATGGCGATGAAGGCGCCGGAGAGGACGCCGAGCACCGACCAGAACAATCCCATCATCGCCTTGCCGCCCGCCGCCCCTAGAGCTACTTAACGTCAGCCGCGACCTTCAGCGAGACGATCTTGTCGGGATCCTGCACCGGCTCGCCGCGCTTGATGTTGTCGACGTTCTCCATGCCCTCGATCACCTGGCCCCAGACCGTGTACTGACGGTTGAGGAAGCCGGCATCGTCGAAGCAGATGAAGAACTGCGAATTCGCGGAATTCGGGTTCTGGGAACGGGCCATCGAGCAGGTGCCGCGACCGTGGTTCATGTTGGAGAATTCGGCCTTGAGGTCCGGCTTGTCGGAGCCGCCCATGCCGGCCCGGCTGGGGTTGAAGTCCTTGCCGCCGCTCTTGCCGAACTTCACGTCGCCCGTCTGCGCCATGAAGCCGTCGATGACCCGGTGAAACACCACGCCGTCGTAAGCGCCTTCGCGGGCGAGTTCCTTGATGCGGGCGACATGGCCGGGCGCCAGGTCGGGGAACAACTCGATGACGACCTTGCCCTTGGTCGTTTCCATGATCAGCGCGTTCTCGCGGTCCTTGATCTCGGCCATATTGAAAAAATTCCTTTCGTTACTTGTTGTCGGCGGCGACGCGCACCTTGATCATGCGGTCGGGATCGGTGACCGAGCCGTTGTTGGCCTGGTCGCCCTTCTTGATGTTGTCGACGAGTTCCATGCCGCTTTCGACCTCGCCGACCACCGTGTACTGGCCGTTGAGGAAGCTTGCGTCCCCGAAGGTGATGAAGAACTGCGAGTTGGCGGAGTTCGGATCCTGGGCGCGCGCCATGCCGAGCGTGCCGCGCTTGAACGGCTCGTTGGAGAACTCGGCCGGCAGGTCCGGCTTGTCGGAGCTGCCCATGCCGGCGGCCATTGCATCATAGCCGGCGGTCAGGTCGCCGTACTGCACGTCGCCGGTCTGCGCCATGAAGCCGTCGATGACGCGATGGAAGGCGACGTTGTCGTAGGCGCCTTCGCGCGCCAGTTCCTTGATGCGCGCGACATGCTGCGGCGCGAGGTCCGGGCGCAGCGCGACGGTCACGTCGCCGTCCTTCAGCGTGATGACCAGCGTGTTCTCCGGATCGGCTGCGGATGCAACCTGGGACACAAGCAATGTCGCGGCGACGACGCACGCCGAAGCGAGCCTTTTCAGCATCGGTGTTCTCCTATCTGGACGTGTATTTTGCCTTGAGCGGAGCGACGACCGCCTTCGGCACGAAGGGGCGGATGTCGCCCCCCATGGAGGCAATCTGGCGCACGAGTGTGGCGGTAATGGTGCGGACCGAAGGGCTCGCCGGCAGGAAGACCGTCTGCAGGTCGGGCGCCATGGTCTCGTTCATGCCGGCCATCTGCATCTCGTAGTCGAGATCGGTGCCGTCGCGCAGGCCGCGGATCATGATTGAGGCGCCAACCTTCTTCGCCGCGTCGATCACCAGCCCGTCGAAGGAAACGACCTTGATGCGCCTGGCATCCTCGCCGAATTCCTGCTTCGCCACGGTCTCGATCAGTGTCACCCGCTCCTCGAACTCGAAAAGCGGCTTCTTGCCTGGATGGATGCCGATTGCGGCGTAGACGACGTCGGCGACCGCCAGCGACGCCTTGAGCACGTCGAGATGCCCGTTGGTCAGCGGATCGAAGGAGCCGGCATAGATGGCATGGCGCTCGGTCATGGCGTGCTTCTAGAGCAATTCAACAAAAAGTGGCAATCGGTTTTCCGTGTGTACCGGACGGCAAAGGCGGAATGCATGAACCGCAGATGAAGGGCTTGCTCACCGATGATTAAAGATGGCCTGATTATACGTGAGCACAGTTACGGAAACCAAATCGCCAGCAATACGTTGTGGCGCAGGAGTTTCGCCATGATGATCTACATGCTCGCCACCGCGATGACCGTCGCCATGCTGATCGCCACCGCATTCGGCCTCCATCAGGAAACCGAGCGGCTGCGCCTCAAGCAGAAGCGAAGCACGCTGCGCGGCTTCGGACCCCGCTAGGGCGGCGCTGCCGCCGCCCTAGGCTGCATCAGCTCTCCGCCGGGGAGCTCGCGCCCGCTTCCGGGGCTCCGTCTTCCGCGGTTCCCTCTTCCGCCTCCTCGCCGTTCGGCTCGGAGATGCGCTCGACGGAGACGACCCTCTCGCCTTCCGCCGTGTTGAAGATGGTCACGCCCTTGGTGGCGCGGCTGGCGATGCGGATGCCGCCGACCGGCACGCGGATCACCGTGCCGCCGTCCGACACCAGCATGATCTGGTCCTCGTCGCCGACCGGGAAAGTCGCGATCAGGCGGCCGATTTCCTCGACCTTCGACACGTCGGTGGCGCGGATGCCCTTGCCGCCGCGGCCGATAACGCGGAAATCGTAGGACGAGGAGCGCTTGCCGTAGCCATATTCGGTGACGGTGAGCACGAACTGCTCATGCTGCTTGAGGAATTCGTAGCGGTCCTCCGAAAGGTCTGCCTCCTCGCCAACGTCCTCGTTGGTCAGCGCGATGTCCTCCTCGCCCTCGGCGCTCTCGGCGGAGGCGGCGCGGCGCTCGGCCGTCGCCCGCTTCAGGTAGGCGGCGCGTTCGGCCGGTGACGCCTCGACATGCTCGATGATGGTCATCGAGATGGCGCGGTCGTCCTTGCCGAGCCGGATGCCGCGCACGCCTTGCGAGCCACGGCTCTGGAACACGCGGACGTCCGCCACGGGGAAGCGGATGCAGAGGCCCGAGTCCGCCGTCAGCAGCACGTCGTCGTTCTCGGTGCAGGTCTCGACCGCGAGGATGGCGTCGCCTTCCTCCTCGAACTTCATCGCTATCTTGCCGTTCCGCTTCACGTCGGCGAAGTCGGACAGCTTGTTGCGTCTCACCGTGCCGCGCGTCGTGGCGAACATCACGTCAAGCTTGTCCCACTCGGTTTCGTCCGGCAGCGGCAGGATCGCGGTGATCCGGTCGCCCTCCTCGAGCGGCAGCATGTTGCGCAGGAACTTTCCGCGCGACTGCGGGCTGCCGACCGGCAGGCGCCAGACCTTCTCCTTGTAGGCGATGCCGCGCGAGGAGAAGAACAGGATCGGCGTGTGCGTATTCGCGACGAACAGCCGGGTCAGGTAGTCCTCGTTCTTGGTCGCCATGCCGGAGCGGCCCTTGCCGCCGCGCGCCTGGGCCCGGTAGAGCGACAGCGGCACGCGCTTGATGTAGCCCTCATGCGTGACGGTGACGACCATGTCCTCGCGCTGGATGAGGTCCTCGTCCTCCATGTCGGCGCCGCCGTCGGTAATCTCGGAGCGGCGCGGGTTGCCGAACTCGTCGCGCACGGCGGCGAGCTCGTCCTTGACGATCTGCTGGATGCGCGCGCGCGACGACAGGATATCGAGGTAGTCCTTGATCTCCTCGCCGATCTTGCCGAGCTCGTCGCCGATCTCGTCGCGCCCGAGCGCCGTCAGCCTGGAGAGCTGCAGCGCCAGGATGGCGCGCGCCTGCTCCTCGGAGAGGTTGTAGGTGCCGTCGTCGTTGATCCGGTGGCGCGGGTCGTCGATCAGGAGGATCAGCGCCTCGACGTCGCCCGCCGGCCAGCGCCGCTCCATCAACTGCTCGCGCGCGGTCTGCGGATCGGGCGCCTGGCGGATAAGCTTGATCACCTCGTCGATATTGGCGACGGCGATGGCGAGACCGACCAGCACATGTGCCCGCTCGCGCGCCTTGCGCAGCAGGAATTTCGTGCGGCGGCTGATCACCTCCTCGCGGAAGGACACGAAGGCCCTCAGCATGTCGAGAAGCGTCATCACCTCCGGCTTGCCGCCGTTCAGCGCCACCACATTGGCGCCGAAGGAGGTCTGCAGCGGCGTGTAGCGGTAGAGCTGGTTCAGGATGACGTCGGCATTGGCGTCGCGCTTCAGCTCGACGACGACGCGGTAGCCCTGGCGGTCGCTCTCGTCGCGGATGTCGGAGATGCCTTCGATGCGCTTTTCGCGCACCAGCTCGGCCATCTTCTCGATCATCGTCGCCTTGTTCACCTGGTATGGCACTTCGGTAACGATGATCGCCTCGCGATCGCCGCGGATTTCTTCCGTGTGGACCTTGCCGCGCATGACGACCGAGCCGCGACCGGTCGAATAGGCGTTGTAGATGCCGGTCCGGCCAAGGATGAGGCCGCCGGTCGGGAAATCCGGCCCGGGGATGATTTCCATCAGGTCGGTGAGGCTGATGGCCGGATTGTCGATGAGGGCGATGGCGCCGTTGCACACTTCCTGGAGATTGTGCGGCGGGATGTTGGTTGCCATGCCAACGGCGATGCCGCCCGAGCCGTTGACGAGCAGGTTCGGGAAGCGCGCCGGCAACACCTTGGGCTCCCGCTCGGAGCCGTCATAGTTGTCGCCGAAATCGACCGTATCCTTGTCGATGTCCTCGAGCAGCTCGTGTGCGAGCTTGGTCAGCCGCGACTCGGTGTAGCGCATGGCCGCCGGCGGATCGTTGTCGATCGAGCCGAAATTGCCCTGGCCGTCGATGAGCGGCGCGCGCATCGACCAGTCCTGCGCCATGCGCACCATGGCGTCGTAGATTGCCGCGTCGCCGTGCGGATGGTATTTACCCATCACGTCGCCGACGATGCGCGACGACTTAACGTGCTTGCGGTTCCAGTGGTAGCCGCCCTCCTGCATCGCATAGAGAATGCGGCGGTGGACAGGCTTCAACCCGTCGCGCACGTCGGGGAGCGCGCGCGACACGATCACGCTCATCGCGTAATCGAGATAGGAGCGCTGCATCTCCTCGATGATGGAGATCGGTTCGATGTCGGAAGGGCCCTCTGGCCCGCCCGGTTTCTTGGGGTCGTTCAAAACGGTTCACACGTAAAAGGAATCACTGATCCTTTATATAGGAGTGCGGCCGATTTCTCCAATCTCTACAAAGTTTTAAGCGGCAATACAGTCGGTTTTCCAACGCTTATTCCGCAAGTCATTTCAAGGGGATAAGCGGCGGTGTCAAAAAGCCGCGGAAAGTCTGCCGGGAAGGCTGCTGATTGGGGCCCCGAAACGCTTATTAGGCTATGTCCGCGACCGTCGCTCCTGCCGCTGCCAGAAGCCTGCCCGGCTCGGCCCTGAAGACGGCGTCATGCGCGCCGGCCGCCGCCCAGACCGCGTCGTGTTTCAGCAGCGCTTCCTCGGCAAAGGCTGCGATCGGCGCGGCGTGGCCGATCGGCGAGACGCCCCCGATGGCGAACCCGGTGCGGTCGCGGATCAGGCGGGGATCGGCGCGCTTCAGCTTCTCGCCGGTCAGGCCCGCGGCCTTGGCGAGATCGAGCCTGCTCGTGCCCTGCAGCAGGAAAAGGTAGAGCTCGCCGGTCGTTTCGCCCTCGAAAATCAACGACTTCATGATCTGGGCCACGCTGCACCCGCATTGCGCCGCGGCTTCGTCCGAGGTGCGCGTCGAGGCCCCCATGCGCCTCACGTCAATCTCCATGCCGGCGGCTCTCGCCGCTTCCGTCACACGCTCGACGCTACCAGCCATGAAACCCGCCTATGAGAGGACAATGGGATGTGTCTGATCAGAGACTCCGGCTATCTATACTGACGGCAGTCCTTCGAGGAAAGTTGAAGGGAGACATCGGCCGCGCTAGTTGGGCGACGGGGTGAAATGCCGGGGTGCCTTGGGTGATAGTTCTCGACGAATCTCTACTGCTCCGGAAGGGGTCCCTGCGCGCGGCCTATGCGCATCCGGAACGCACGGATCGCTGCATCAAGATCGAATGGGCGCCGGCGAAAACCTACCGGCGCCTCCTCCCGTTCTGGAAGCGTAGCGCTCATTTGGGAGCGAACGACAGAGAACTCGTGGGATACCGGGAGGTGGTGGCGGCAACGCCGAAGTCGCTTCCGTACATGTCATGGGTCGGGGGCATTGTTGAAACGAACCTCGGTCCAGGGCTGCTTGTCGAGAACATCAACCCGCAAAACCGTCCCATGTTCTCCCTCAACCACGTGCGAAAAGCCGCGAAACTTCCGGTAGACGCAGAGCCCTCGGACATTGCCGGACAGGTCAAAAGGCTTATCAGCGACACCAAGACATTTGGCATAATAAACCACTGTATCGCTCCGGAAAGCATCTGGTTCGTCCAAGGTGACAGCGGTTACACAATGCGAATAGTCGACTACAAGACGATCGCATCATCCCGTTGGCCTCCGATAGCACCGTATCATCGCTGGAGATGGCGGCGGCGTTTCGAAGGAAGGCTTCTGCACGCGCTCACGAAAATGACGAAAAGTGAGCACGAGCAGGACGTCCTGCTCGTATAGTCAACAATCCGGATTGCAAGGTCAGGTCAGCTGTCGAGTACACTGCTGATCAGCGTTTCCCATGTCATATCGGATCAAGGCTTCCTTCATCCGTATGATGAGGGCAGCGTCTGATTTGGATCAGAGGGGAATTTCGACGACCATCCCGTCATACGCCGGCTCGACGCTTTCGGGCGTTTCGGCGGCGACGGTCGCGTAGTCGAGCGGCGTGTGCATATGGGTGAGCACCGCGCTTGCCGGCTGCAGCCGCTCGACCCATTCCAGCGCCTGGCCGAGCGAGAAATGGCTTGGATGCGTCTTGTATTGCAGGGCGTCGATGATGAGCACGTCGAGCTGCCCAAGGCGTTCGGCCGTCGCCGCGGGAAAACCGCTGACGTCGGGGCAATAGGCGAGGCGTCCAACGCGAAAGCCAAGCGACTCGATGTCGCCATGCACCTGGCGCAGTGGCTCGAGCGTGAGATCCCCGCCCGGCCCTTCGATGGTGATCGGCGCCGGCGGGTCGATCAGATGCGCCCGCACGATCGGAGGATAGGAACCGCCGGGCGGCGTTTCGAAGCAATAGCCGAAGGCATGCTTCAGCCGCGTCAGCGTGGTGGCGTCGGCGTGGACGTCGATCAGCTTGCGCTGCTCTAGCCAGTACCCTCTGAGATCGTCTATGCCGTGTATGTGGTCGGCGTGCGCATGCGTGTAGACGACCGCATCGATGCGATCGACCTTGGCCGCGAGCATCTGCGCCCTGAAATCGGGGCCTGTATCGATGACCACGCGGGTGACGCCGCCGTCCCCCGCCACGCGCTCGATCATCGCGGCGGTCCTGGTGCGCCGATTCCTAGGGTTGCCCGGATCGCAGGCGCCCCAGTCGCCGATGATGCGCGGCACGCCGGGCGACGAGCCGCAGCCGAGCACCGTGAAGCGCAGCGTATCGCCCACGGTCAGGCACCCTGCCCAACAGGCCGACGCGCCTTGGAGAACAGGCGGAAGAAATTGCCGGTCGTGATTTCCGCTATTTTTCCGGTGCTTACGCCGATCGTCTCCGCCAGCACCTTCGCCGTGTTGACGACGTAGGACGGCTCGTTGCGCTTGCCGCGCAGCGGCACCGGAGCGAGGTATGGTGCGTCGGTCTCGACCAGCAGCCGGTCGTGCGGCGTCTCCGCCGCGATCGAGCGCAACTCCTCGGAATTCTTGAAGGTTAGGATGCCCGAGAAGGAGACGTAGCCGCCGAGCTTCACGCCGGTGCGCGCGAGGTCGCGGCCGGAGGAGAAGCAGTGCAGCACGAAGGGGAAGGCGCCCTTCCCCGTCTCCTCTTCCAGCGTCGCGGCGATATCGTCGTCGGCGCTGCGCGCATGGATGACCAGCGGCAGCCCGGTTCGCCGCGCCGCCTCGATATGGGTGCGGAAGCCAACCATCTGCGCGTCGCGCGGCGACTTGTCATAGTGGTAGTCGAGCCCCGCCTCGCCGATCGCCACCACCTTCGCATGCGCCGAGAGCCGCACCAGCTCGTCGGCCGTGACGTCCAGCTCCTCGGCCGCATTGTGCGGATGCGTGCCGACCGAGCAGAAGACATTGTCGAACTCCTCGGCGATGGCGAGCACCTGATCGAAACGGCGCACGCGCGTCGAGATCGTCACCATATGGCCGACGCCGGCGGCGCTCGCGCGCGCGACCACCGCGGCCCGTTCCTCGGCGAAATCCGGGAAATCGAGGTGGCAGTGACTGTCGACGAGCGTGGGTTCCTGCATCAGGCTTCCTCGGCCTGCTCGACGTAGCGAGGGAAGACGGGAGCCGGCGCCGGCAGCGCCGTGCCCGACACCAGCCCGTGCTTCTCATCGAGATGCGGGAAGGTCCGCTCGGCTTCCGGCACGGCCAGAAGGTCGAGCAGATTCGCCGCCGATCCCGGCATGAAGGGCTGGCAGAGGATGCCGACGCGCCGCAGGATCTCCGCCGTCGTCCAGAGCACGGTCTCCATGCGCGCCGGGTCGGTATTCTTCAGCGCCCAGGGCTCCTGTCCCGCGAAGTAGCGGTTCGCCTCGGCAACCACGCCGAAAATCGCCGCCAGCGCCTGATGGATCGCCTGCTCGGCCATCGCCTTGCGCGCGGTGCCCAGCGCGTCCGCAGCCTGCTGCAGGATCGCCGCGTCTGCCGCGGCGGGCTTGCCCTTGGCCGGCACCAGGCCGCCGCAGTTCTTGCCGATCATCGACAGCGAGCGTTGCGCCAGATTGCCCAGATCGTTGGCGAGGTCGGCATTGGTGCGGTTGACGATCGCCTCGTGGCTGTAGCTCCCGTCCTGGCCGAACGACACTTCGCGCAGGAAGAAGTAGCGGACCTGATCGAGCCCGTAATGCTCTATCATTGCGAAGGGATCGACCACGTTGCCGACCGACTTCGACATCTTCTCGCCCCGGTTGAAAAGAAAGCCGTGGGCATAGACGCGCTTCGGCAGCTCGATGCCCGCCGACATCAGGAACGCCGGCCAATAGACCGCGTGGAAGCGCACGATGTCCTTGCCGATGATGTGGGTCGCCGGCCAATAGCTCCATTTCGGAGCCGCCGTATCGGGATAGCCAGCCGCCGTCAGGTAGTTGGTGAGCGCGTCCACCCAGACGTACATGACATGCTTCTCGTCGCCCGGAACGGGTACGCCCCAGTTGAAGGTCGAACGCGAGATCGACAGGTCCTTCAGCCCCGACTTGACGAAGCTGGTCACCTCATTGCGCCGCTCGGCCGGCCCGACGAAGCCGGGCGTCCCTTCATAGAGCGCGAGCAGCTTGTCCTGATAGGCCGAGAGGCGGAAGAAGTAGCTCTCCTCCTCGTTCCATTCCACCGGCGACCCAAGCGGCTCGCGCCGGATGCCATCGTCGCCGACCGTGGTCTCGCTCTCGTCGAAATAGGCTTCCTGGCGGACCGAATACCAGCCGCTGTAGCGGTCGACGTAGATGTCGCCGTTCGCCGCCATGCGTTCCCAGATGGCCTGGCAGGCCGCGTAGTGGCGCGGCTCGGTGGTGCGGATGAAATCGTCGTTGGAGGCGCCGAGTGCCGCTTCCATGTCGCGGAAGATCGCGGAATTGCGGTCAGCGAGTTCCTTCGGGGTGACGCCTTCCTTCTCGGCCGTCTGCTGCATCTTCAGGCCATGCTCGTCCGTGCCGGAAAGGAAGAAGACGTCCTTGCCGTCGAGCCGCTGGAAGCGCGCCAGCGCATCGGTGGCGATGACCGTGTAGGCATGGCCGATGTGCGGCTTGCCGTTGGGATAGAAGATGGGCGTGGTGATATAGAATTTGTCGCGTGACATGGGGACGCCGTTCAAAAAGCAGAGACAATTTTCGGGGGAGATAGCGCATCGGGACGGCCGAGGCCATCCCCGGGCCGGAACGGCCCAGCTTCACATTCGGAACGTGTCTTGCAGACGTACGATCATGTTCAGCGCGTGTTGTTTGCGGTCGAGATTATAAGTCTCGGTCTCCTCCACCGCAACTCTGATCTCCTGCCAGTCCCGAGAGTAGCGGTCCGCCAGCGCCACGTCGCCCCTCAGCGCCGCCGCACTTGCCGCTTCGTAGAGGAGGTCGAGCAGATGGCGGTTGAAGATGTCGAACTGGACGGCGCTAGCGCGGCCGGCGACCGCGTCGGCCAGCCGGTGCGCGCCGGCGACATCGAGGCTGGGCGCGCGCACGATGGTCTCGGTCGCCTCGGCAATCTCCAGCCCGCCATACTGGGTGAGCAGGATCGCCATGCGGACGCTGCCGCCAGAACGCTCGGCGAGCGCTTGTCGAGACGGCTCGTCGGCCGGCGGCTGGATGTCGAACGTGGAGAGCGCAGCGATGAGTTCGCCCTGCCCGAGCGGCGCCAGCCGCACCATCTGGCAGCGCGACCGGATGGTCGGCAGCAACGCGCCCGGCGAATGGGTGATCAGGATGAACACCGTGCGCGAAGGCGGTTCTTCCAGGTTCTTCAGCAGCGCGTTGGCGGCGCTGACGTTCATGTCGTCGGCCGGGTCGACGATCACCACGCGGTAGCCGCCGTCATGCGAGGTCATTGACAGGAAGCGGTTGACACGCCGTATCTCGTCGACGGTAACGACCGTCTTGAAGCCCTTGGTCTTCTCATTGGCCGGCCGGGTGAGGTGCAGCACCGACGGGTGGGCGCCGATGGCGATCTGGCGAAACAGGGCTGAGGCAGGATCGGGCGCGGCCAGTTCGGCCGGGGCTTGCGGAGCCCCGGGGAATTTCAAGAGATGATAGGCGAGATGGAAGGCCAGCGTCGCCTTGCCGACGCCGAGCGGCCCGGCGAAGAGCAGCGCATGCGGCAGCTTGCCGGCGCGGTAGGCCGCCGCCAGCATCGACGCCGCCTCGGCATGGCCGAAGAGATGCGCGTTCTCCGCCGGCTCGGGAACGCCGTCCAGCGTGTCGTGCTGCTCGGGCGCGATACGTTCGAACATCAGGCTCCCTGGATCGCTTCCTGGTCGACGGGCGACCGTGCCTCGATGGCGTTGAAGACAACCGCCGTAACCGCATTCTCGACGGCTTGCGGATCGGCCGACGCGTCGATGACGATGCAGCGTCGCGGCTCTTTCCGGGCGATGTCGAGGAAGGCCTGCCGGCGGCGCTTGTGGATGGCGAGCGTCTCCTTCTCGAAGCGGTCGGCCTCGTCGCCGCCGCGGCGCGCCGTGGCGCGCTTCAGCCCCTCCTCGGGATCGATGTCGAAAATCAGCGTCAGGTCGGGCAGGACGCCGTTCAGCGAGACCCGCTCGATCTCCTCCAGCAGGGCCGGATCGACGCTGCCGGCAGCGCCCTGGTAGACCCGCCACGAATCGACGAAGCGGTCGCAGAGCACGATCTTGCCGCGCCTCAGCGCCGGGCGGATCAACTGCTCGATGTGGTCGGAGCGCGCAGCGGCGAAAAGCAGCGCCTCCATCTCCGGGCCGAACGG
>Ga0233385_1000824_pt1 | contig 14127 bp, 15 predicted proteins | sample ElkDunMinimDraft_16_FD_191543 | JGI IMG/M metagenome (GOLD analysis project Ga0233385, IMG submission 191543) | Fecal eukaryotic communites from dung pellets of Tule Elk in California, USA - Elk Dung G36 | ecosystem: Host-associated > Mammals > Digestive system > Large intestine > Fecal | place...
CGTCACCATCAACGAATTGCTGAACACGGAGAAATTCGGCGGGCGGAAATGGCCGGGCGAGGTGCTGCGGCTGGCGATGCTGATGACGCATTACCGCGAGCCGATCGATTTTTCGGTGCGAAAGCTGGAGGAGGCGACGACGATCATAAGGCGTTGGCACGATGCCCTCTTGCCTCACGCCATTGCTGTTAATCCGCATGATGCGCCGCGCGAGTTGCCAGAGTTCGTCCTAGAGGCAATGAGCGATGATTTGTCGTTCTCGCGCGCAATTGCCGGACTGCATGATCTCGCCAATGGTGCGCGCGCCGGCGATCACAAGTCGGCTACCCTCCTTGCCGCGAGCGCGGACTTCCTCGGACTCAAACGGGAGGCCTGGGACGTTGGATTGCAGGGCATGCTCTTCAAGCTTTCAACTGACGACGATTTCAGTCGACAGTTCGAGGGAAAGATTGAGGAGCGCCTAGCCTTCATTCGCGAAAAAAACTGGGCCGAAGCCGACAAGATCCGCGACGAGCTTCTGGCGCAGGGCGTCCAGCTCAAGGACGGCAAGGACCCCGCGACAGGCGAACGCGTGACGACCTGGGAGGTGAAGCGATGATCGACTGGGCGGAAAGGTCGGCGGGACAGCGCCCCCCTCTGTCCTGCCGGACATCTCCCCCACAAGGGGGGAGATTGGCTGTCATCGGCGTTTCCGCAAATCTCGAACGCCGGCCATTGGCGAAGGCAAAGCGGCCGTCCAATCTCCCCCCTTGTGGGGGAGATGTCCGGCAGGACAGAGGGGGGCGACGTAGAGCGCCGGCCCTCCGGGGGAACGGCTGACCATGCCGCACACGCCGGTCAACGAGAAGAATCGCAGGAACGCCAAAGCCATGCGGCGCGTCATGACGGACGACGAGCTGAAGCTGTGGAATGAGATTCGCGCCCATCGGCTGATGGGCCTCGGCTTCCGGCGGCAGGTTCCCATCGCGGGCTACATCATCGACTTTGCGTGTCCGGCCAAGCGGCTGATCGTCGAGGTCGACGGTTCGCAACACGGTGAGGACGAAAATGCTGGGAAGGATGCTGTCCGTACGGCGCGTCTTGAACAGGATGGCTGGACCGTGCTGCGCTTCTGGAACGACGATGTGATCCGCGACATCGAGGCGATCTGCGATCATATCGTCGTCGCGGCTGGCCTGATGGCCGAAGATGCTGCGCGGCAGGCCGAGGCGATTGCGCAAAGGGAGGCGCTACCATGATCGACCATGCAGGCATCAACGTAAGCGACTGGGAGAAGTCGAAAGCCTTCTACGACAGCGCTATGGGCGCGCTCGGCGCGAGGCTGCTGATGACGGTGCCGGAAGAGCATACGGGCGGCGTGAAGGTCGGCGGCTACGGGCGCGAGAAGCCGGACTTCTGGCTGCACGAAAGCAAGGATACGGGGCCGGGCAGGCACTACGCCTTCGTAGCCCGGAACCGGGCTGAGGTCGACGCCTTCTACGAGGCGGCGATGGCCTCGGGCGGCAAGGACAATGGCGCGCCGGGCATCAGGGCGCATTATCATCCCGACTATTACGGCGCCTTCGTCATCGACCCGGACGGCAACAATGTCGAAGCGGTCTGCCACAAGCCGGAGCGGTCGTGATGAGCCTCGACAACAGGCCCCAGTACAGCGGCGGATGCCAGTGCGGCGCGGTGCGTTTCCGCGTCGAGGGCGCGCTCGGCGAGGCCTCGGTCTGCCATTGCCGCATGTGCCAGAAGGCGTCGGGCAATTTCTACCTGCCGCTGGTCTCGGCGCGGCAGGCGAAGCTCACCTGGACGCGCGGCGAGCCGAAGCGATTCCGCTCCTCCAACCATGCAAGCCGCGGCTTCTGCGCGGAGTGCGGCACGCCGCTGACCTACGAGGCGCCTGACGGCGTGGCGCTGGCGATCGGCGCATTCGACGATCCCTCCGGCATCGCGCCTGTTATCCAGTGGGGCATCGAGGCCAAGCTTCCCTATGTCGACGAGATCCCCAGCCTGCCGGGCGAGGACACGATGGCCGACGTCGACGCCGCGGCGTTCCTGGCCGACCTCGTCTCCTACCAGCACCCCGACCACGACACCGAAGAATGGCCGCCGGAGGCCAAGCGATGAGCAAGGCCGTCACGGGAGGATGCCAGTGCGGGGCTGTGCGCTACAGCGTGGCCGAGTTGCACGACAATGCCCATCTCTGCCACTGCCGCATGTGCCAGAAGGCAGTCGGGAATCTCTTCGCCGCGCTGATCGGCGCATCTAAGTCCAAGGTGAGCTGGACGCGCGGAGAGCCATCTGTCTTCAGGAGCTCCGAACATGTCGAGCGCGGCTTCTGCGAGAAATGCGGCACGCCGCTCTTCTACAATTACCTGAGCAGCGAGCGTATCAACTTGACCATCGGCTCACTCGACCATCCCGAGCGGGTCAAGCCTAAGGGGCACGACGGCATCGAGGGGCGCATGCCGTGGTTTTCCGAGCTGGCCACGCTGCAGGACTACGGCGAGACCGAAGCGGGAGATTCTGCCGAGTGGGCCGCCGCCATCAAACGGACCAGCCGCCAGCACCCCGACCACGACACCGAAGAATGGCCGCCTGCGGCCCACCAGACCGAAAGCAAGCCATGAGCGCGTTGAGAAGCTTCTATCCCGAGATCGAGCCGTTCGAGACCGGCATGCTGGATGTCGGCGACGGCCACACGATCTATTGGGAGCGCGTCGGCACCAAGGGCGCGAAGCCGGCGGTTTTCCTGCACGGCGGGCCGGGCGGCGCGATCTCGCCGAAACATCGGCAGCTGTTCGACCCGAAACTCTACGACGTCATCCTGTTCGACCAGCGCGGCTGCGGCAAGTCGCTGCCCAACGCCAGCCTGGAGGCGAACACGACCTGGCATCTGGTGGCGGACATCGAGCGTCTCAGGGAGATGTGCGGCTTCGACAAATGGCAGGTGTTCGGCGGCTCGTGGGGCTCGACGCTGGCGCTCGCCTATGCCGAGACGCATCCGCAGCGCGTGAGCGAGCTGGTCGTGCGCGGCATCTATACGCTGACGAAGGGCGAGCTCGACTGGTACTATCAGTTCGGCGTGTCGCAGATGTTCCCCGACAAGTGGGAGCGCTTCCTGGCGCCGATCCCCGAGGATGAGCGCGGCGACCTGATGGCGGCCTACCGCAAGCGGCTGGTGGGCGCCGACCGCAAGGCGCAGGTGGAGGCGGCTCGCGCGTGGAGCCTGTGGGAAGGCGAGACGATCACGCTGCTGCCGGAGCCCGAGACATCGGGCAAGTTCGGCGAGGACGACTTCGCGATCGCCTTCGCGCGCATCGAGAACCACTTCTTCGTCCATGCCGGTTGGCTGGAGGAGGGGCAGCTCATCCGCGACGCCTACAAGCTGAAGGGCATTCCCGGCGTCATCGTGCACGGCCGCTACGACATGCCGTGTCCGGCGCACTACGCCTGGGCGCTGCACAAGGCCTGGCCCGACGCGGAGTTCCATCTGATCGAAGGGGCAGGGCACGCCTTCTCCGAGCCGGGGATACTGGACCAGCTGATCAGGGCGACCGATCGGTTTGCGGGGAAACCATGAAACGCGAACGCCTCCATCTCTTCGACACCACGCTGCGCGACGGACAGCAGACGCCGGGCGTCGATTTTTCGGTCGAGGACAAGATCGCCATCGCCAACATGCTCGACGAGTTCGGGCTCGACTATGTCGAGGGCGGCTATCCGGGCGCCAATCCGACCGACACGGCCTTCTTCGCCGAGAAGCGCACGTCGCAGGCGAAGTTCGTGGCCTTCGGCATGACCAAGCGCGTCGGCGTCTCGGCCTCCAACGATCCCGGGCTGGCCGTGCTGCTGCAGTCGAAGTCCGACGCGATCTGCTTTGTCGCCAAGAGCTGGGACTACCATGTGCGCGTGGCGCTCGGCTGCACCAACGAGGAGAACCTCGACGCCATCCGCGCTTCCGTCGAGGCGGCGGTAGCCGGCGGCAAGGAGGCGATGGTCGACTGCGAGCATTTCTTCGACGGCTACAAGGCGAATCCCGACTACGCACTGGCCTGCGCGAAGACGGCTTACGAGGCCGGCGCGCGCTGGGTCGTGCTCTGCGACACCAATGGCGGCACGCAGCCGTCGGAACTGCGCGGCATCGTCGAGGCGGTGATCGCGTCGGGCATACCGGGCGAGAGGCTCGGCATCCACGCGCATGACGACACCGGCCAGGCGGTGGCGAATTCGCTGGCGGCGGTCGAGGCCGGCGTGCGCCAGATCCAGGGCACGCTGAACGGCATCGGCGAGCGTTGCGGCAACGCCAACCTGATCACCATCATCCCGACGCTGCTCTTGAAGCCGACATTTGCGGAAAAGTTCGAGACGGGCATCACGGGGGAAGCGCTTGCGGGCATTTCGCGGCTGTCGCGCGCGTTCGACGAGCTCCTGAACCGCGCGCCGGAAGTGCAGGCGCCTTACGTCGGCCAGTCGGCCTTCGCCACCAAGGCGGGCATCCACGCCTCGGCGATCGTCAAGGAGCCGCAGACCTACGAGCACGTGCCGCCGGAGACGGTCGGCAATCGCCGCCGCGTCATGGTGTCGGACCAGGGCGGCAAGGCGAACTTCATCTCCGAGCTGAAGCGGCGCGGCATCGAGGTGCCGGCGGAGGGCCGGCGGCTGGACACGCTGGTCTCGATCGTCAAGGAGCGCGAGGCTCAGGGCTATGCCTATGAGGGCGCCGACGCGAGCTTCGAGCTGCTGGCGCGCCGCACGCTGCACACCGTGCCGGAATTCTTCCGCGTCGAGTCCTTCCGCTGCATGGTCGAGCGCCGCTTCGACGCGCTGGGCAACCTGAAGACGGTGTCCGAGGCGATCGTCAGGGTCGAGATCGACGGCGAGCAGAAGATGTCGGTGGCCGAGGGGCAGGGGCCGGTCAACGCGCTCGACATCGCGCTGCGCAAGGACCTCGGCAAGTTCCAGCATGAGATCGCCGATCTCGAGCTGGCCGACTTCAAGGTGCGTATCCTCAACGGCGGCACCGAGGCGATCACGCGCGTGCTGATCGAGTCGCGCGACGCCACCGGCGCGCGCTGGTGGACGGTCGGCGTGTCGGACAACATCATCGACGCCTCGTTCCAGGCGCTGATGGACTCGATTGTCTACAAGCTGATGAAGAACCGCGAGATGGCCGGGCTGGTGGCGGCGGAGTAGGCCGCCGCCGCTCGCTCCGTGGCTGATCCATCAGCCGGAAGCGCTTGGTCCATCGGAAATTTGCAATGGTCTTCCGGCGCCGCGGGCACCATATCGGCGCGATGAGCGCCGAGTCAGCCTCCCCCGCCGCGACAGGCACGCCGGACAACGCCACGCGCGGCTTCCTGTTCGCGCTGTCGGCCTATCTGCTATGGGGCGTGCTGCCGCTCTTCCTGAAGATGGTCGATCACATTCCGGCCATGGAGGTGATACCGCACCGCATCCTCTGGTCGGTGCCGATCGCCGGCGCCGTGCTCCTGGCGCTCGGGCGCACGGGCGACATCAAGGCGGCGATCCGTTCGCCGCGCACGCTGGCGATGGCCGCGCTGACGGCCTCGCTCATCACCGTGAACTGGGGCGTCTACGTCTGGGCGATCGCCGCCGACCGCACCGTCGAGACGGCGCTCGGCTATTACATCAATCCGCTGATGTCGATCGCAATGGCTGCCCTCTTCCTGGGCGAGAAACTGAGCCGCCTGCAGGTGGCGGCGATCGGCCTCGCAGTGCTGGCGGTGGCCGTGCTTACGGTCGAGGCCGGCGGCCTGCCGTGGGTCTCGCTGGCGCTGGCGACCTCTTTTGCCATCTACGGCTTCCTGCGTAAGACGCTGCCGATCGGCCCGAGCCAGGGCTTCTTCCTCGAAGTGCTGATCCTCAGCGTCCCCTCGCTCGCCTATGTGATCTGGCTTGCGGCGCATGGCGAGAGCCATTTTCTGGCATCGCAGCCGGACGACATGCTGCTTTTGGTGCTGTGCGGACCGGCGACCGCGGTGCCGCTCATGCTTTTCGGCTTCGGCGCCAAGCTGCTGAAATTCTCCACCATCGGCATCATGCAGTACATGGCGCCGACCATGGTGTTCCTCATTGCGGTCTTCATCTTCGAGGAGCCGCTCGGCGCTTCGCGGCTGGTCGCCTTCGCGCTGATCTGGACGGCGCTGGCGCTCTATTCCTGGTCGATGTTCTCGGGGCGGGCGGCCAAGGCCGGCTAGCGAGCACGACCGGTTACCCGCCCGTTGCACCGACGTTTGCCGGCGGCAACTGGATGAAATCGCCCGACAGATACGTTAACGTGAGGATGAGCGTTCCAGGAGGTGATGCCATGCATACCCGTGTGATGAAACTGGCGGCGTCTGCGCTTCTCGTCTTGCCGCTTCTTGCAGCCCCGGCATTTGCGGCAGGCAGTGGTGGTGGTGGTGGCGCAACCACCTGCCCGAAGGGCAAGGTTCTCGACAAGAAGACCAACACCTGCAAGGACGCCGCTCGGGGCGCAGTCGATGACGACAGCATCTACGCCTACGGCCGCGCGCTTGCCGAAGAGGGGCGCTACGGCGAGGCGATCACCATCCTCAGCCTCGCAGCCGACAAGACCGATCCGCGCATCCTGAACTATCTCGGCTATTCGCACCGCAAGGCCGGCCGCGTCACCGTCGGCCTCGGCTACTATCAGGAGGCGCTGCGGCAAAATCCCGACTACACGCTGGTGCGCGAATATATGGGCGAGGCCTATCTCCAGCAGGGCAACGTCGAGGCCGCGAAGGAACAGCTGAGCGAGATCGAGAAGCGCTGCGGCAAGGGCTGCGAGGAATACGCGCTGCTGGCCAGGCAGATCGAAGACTACCTGAAGGGCTGAGGCTCGGCCGGCAAACCACCCGCCGCTCCCGTGGCAGCCGGTGTCTTTGCCGGGAAACAGGTCAGTCCGCGCGGCTCAGCCGGACGATCTGCCCATTGCTGTCGTCGGTGAGCAGCCAGATCGATCCGTCAGGCGCGACGTTGACGTCCCGGATGCGGCCGAACTCGTTCTCGAACATCCGCTCCTCGCCGATGATCTTGCCGCTCCCGTCCCGGTCGAGGCGCGAGACGAGGGCGAATTTCAGCGATCCGACGAAGAGGTCGCCCTTCCATTCGGGGAACATGTCGCCGTGGTAGCTGGCGATGCCCGACGGCGCGATCGACGGATCCCAGTGGAAAAGCGGCTGCTCGTAGCCTTGCGCCTCCGTGCCGACGCCGATCTTGTCGCCGCCATAGGTGACGCCGAAGCTGATCACCGGCCAGCCGTAGTTCCTGCCTGAGAGCGGATGGTTGACCTCGTCGCCGCCGGCATCCCCGTGCTCGACGGTGAGGAGGCCGCCAAGCACGGGATCCCAGGTCGCGCCCTGCGCGTTGCGGTGTCCCTTGGACCAGATTTCCGGCAGGTGCCTGGCGCCGTCCGGGGAGGGGTTGTCGGCGGGGATGGAGCCGTCCGCATTGATGCGGATGACCGAGCCTGCATGGTCCTGCATGTCCTGCGCGCGGTCGGGCTGGCCGCGGTCGCCCGTTGTGACGAACAGCGTGCCGTCGGGCGCGAAGACCAGACGCGAGCCGAAGTGGCGGTTGACGCGGCTCTTCTTCTTCATCGAGAAAATGACCTCGACATCGTCGAGCTTCGCCTGGTCGCCATCGCGAACCAGCCTGGCGCGGGCAACCGCGGTGCCGGCGCCGCTCCCGCCAGGCTGCGAGAAGCTGAAGAAGAGCAGGTTGGAGATGGCGAAATCGGGCGCGACGGCGATGTCGAGGAGCCCGCCCTGGCCACGCGCGAAAACATCCGGTACGCCGTCGATCGGCTCGGTCAGCTTGCCGTCGCGCGACAGGATGCGCATGCGTCCCGGCCGTTCGGTGACGATCGCGGCGCCGTCAGGCAGGAAATCGAGCCCCCAGGGGTGCTCCAGTTCATCTGCCACGGTTTCGGCATGAACCGCGACAGCGTCGGTCTGGAAGTCGGAGGATTGGGCGAAAGCGGAGTTCCAGGCCAGCGCGGCTGCGGCGAGCGTGGAGAAGGGCAGCAGGATCCGGGTCATGGGTACGCATGTAAGGCGTTTGCCGCTTGCGGCAAACCGGGCTCGCTGCCACATCGGTTCACGAGCTTTCACAATGGGTTGAGCGTCGATCCAGGTGAGGCTTTCAGCCGCATGCGGGCGGACGCAATGCCGAAGTCCCGACGAAATTGCGGTGGAATCCTCCGCCCATTAGCTTTTTTACGTGAAAATCCCCGCAGGATGATTATAGTTTGATCGAGTTGAAGTGGTTCCGTTAGCAGATGCTGCCGGACCTCTTTTATTTTGCGCCCCGCTTGCCCGAAGAGGCACACCGCAGGCGGCAGAAAGGTCGAATTGAGATGAACAAGGTTCCGATGACTGCCCCGGGCTTCGACGCGCTCAAGGAAGAGCTGCGGTGGCGCCAGCAGGAAGAGCGCCCGCGCATCATCGATGCGATCTCGGAGGCGCGCTCGCACGGCGATTTGTCGGAAAACGCCGAGTATCATGCGGCCAAGGAGTCGCAGAGCCTGAACGAGGGCCGCGTCAACGAGCTGGAGGACCTGATCGCGCGCGCAGAGGTGATCGACGTCTCGAAGCTGTCGGGCGACAAGGTGAAGTTCGGCGCCACGGTCGTGCTCATCGATGAGGACACCGAGGAGAAGAAGACCTACCAGATTGTCGGCGATCAGGAGGCCGACGTGAAGTCCGGGCGCATCTCCATCTCCTCGCCGATCGCCCGCGCGCTGATCGGCAAGGAGGTCGGCGACGCCATCGAGGTGAACGCGCCGGGGGGCGCGCGTGGCTACGAAGTCCTCAAGGTTCAATACATCTAGACCGTCCAGGGCGGGACTCTCCGATCGTCATCCGCCCTGTCTATTGGTCCGAGCATTATCTTGCCCGGACCGCCTCGCATCTTTCGGCGACGCGGTCCCAGGGGCGAGATGATGTCTCGGGTCGACCAGGAGTGGAGCCGTTGGCCTCAGTTTCGGGACATTCAAACCGGAAGGCCTCGCATCCCGAAGTGCTGGACATGTCCGTGATCGAGGTCGTAGCGCCCAATCTGAAATTCAGGCTTTCGGGCGTCACCAGCACGATCATCCAGCTGGTGCCGGTACAGGCGCGCACGATCGGCATCGCGACGATCGGCCCGGGCCTGCCCGACAGCCTGCCGAAGATGCGCTGGTGGCAACTACCGGCCCTGCTCAAGCGGCCCGCCTCCGGACGCCGGCGCATCTGGCACGCGCGGCGCAACACCGAAATGGTGGCCGGGCTTGTGCTGAAGTGGCTGTTGCGCGCGCCGGTCCATCTGCTCTTCACCTCGGCTGCCCAGCGCAGCCACCAGCCCTTCACCAAATGGCTGATCGGCAGGATGGACGCGGTGATCGCCACCAGCGCGCGCTCCGGCTCCTATCTCGAGGTCCCGCACGAGGTGGTGATGCACGGCGTGGACCTGGACCTCTTTCATCCGCCGCGAGCGAGCGAGGATGCGTTCGCGGCGGCCGGCCTGCCCGGCCGTTTCGCCGTCGGCTGTTTCGGTCGGGTCCGCGAACAGAAGGGAACGGACCTCTTCGTCGACGCGATGATTGAATTGCTGCCGCAGCATCCGGATTGGACTGCCGTCATAGCCGGGCGGGTGACGGCCGAGAATCGCGGCTTTGCGCAGATGTTGCAGGACAGGATCGACAAGGCCGGCCTGTCGGAACGGATCGTGTTTCTGGGCGAGGTGCCCGACGTCAGGCTCTGGTTCCGCCGCCTGTCGCTCTACGTGGCGCCGTCGCGCAACGAGGGTTTCGGGCTGACGCCGCTGGAGGCGATGGCGTCCGAGACGCCCGTGGTGGCGAGCGACGCCGGCGCCTATGCCGAGATGGTGGTGGCGGGCGAGACGGGCGCGGTGGTGCCGGCCGGCGACGGCGAGGCGCTGGCGGCCGCGATCAGGCCCTATCTCGCCGACCCGTCGCTGACAGAGAGGCAAGGCAAGCAGGCGCTGTCGCATGTGCGCCGGCAATTCCCGCTGTCGCGCGAGGCGGAGGGCGTGGCCAGGGTCTACGACAGGCTGTGGTCCGGTCGATGATCGACACGCTGATCGTCGGCAAGAGCAACCAGTACGGCCTGACGCGCGACGCGGCGCTTCTTGGCGACGCGCTGGCCGGAGCGGGCGTGGAGACGAAGATCGTCGCAATCCATGACCGATCGCTGGTCGACTGGGTGCTCCGACGGCGCCGGGCGCGGCGGATCATCCACCTCGAGCGCGTGTTCCCGCAATGGACGGGCGCAGCCGAGGTCAACGTGCTCGTGCCCAACCAGGAGCGCTTTCCGCGGCGGCAGCTTTATCGGCTGCGCAGGACGGACCTCATCCTCGCCAAGACCCATGAAGGTGCCGCCGCCTTCGCGGGCAGGGGCGTGCCGGTCGAATATCTGGGCTTCACCTCGGAGGACCGCTTCAACCCGCAGGTGGCGAAGGACTGGGGCCGCGTGCTCCACCTTGCCGGCGGCAGCACGCTGAAGGGCACGGAGGACGTGCTGGCGCTGTGGGAGCGGCATCCGGAATGGCCGGAACTCGTGCTGGTGCAGAAAGAGCAGAATGCGCCGTCGAAGGTTCCGGCCAACGTCCGGCTGATCACCGGCTACACCGGCGACGAGGAACTCAAGCGGCTGCAGAACGAGTGCGGCATCCACCTTTGCCCTTCACGTTCCGAGGGGTGGGGCCACAATCTGGTCGAGGGCATGTCCTGCGGCGCCGTCGTGATAGCCACCGACGCGCCGCCCATGAACGAGCATATCCGCGCCGAGCACGGCCTGCTGGTGGAGACGCGGCACTCGAAGCCTCGTCACATGGGCATCTGCCATTTCGTCGATGGGCAAGCGCTAGAAGCCGTGGTCGGCGCGGCGATCGCAATGCCTGCTCCGCTAAAGGCGCAGATGGGTGAAATGGCCCGGCGCCGCTTCCTGGAGATAGACCGGGAGTTCCGCCAGAGGGTGCGCTGCCTGCTCGCAGGCAATCAAGAAGATAGAGCCGCGCAAGCGATGCCGTTCGAGCGTTCGCTGCCCTAGGAAGGCTTCTGGCTCCCGACCAGCGATGCGCGGTAGGACTTGGCCTCGGTCAGGAAGGAATAGAACATCATCATCATGGCGTAGATGAAGCCCGGCTGGCCACACAGGAAATAGCGTTTCAGCAAGTAGAATTTGAAGAAGGTAAAGGGCGGCGAGAGGAACAGCCGGAACGCCGACGCCTTGCGGCCCTGGGCCCTCTGCACCGCCGATTTGTCGGTCGAATATCTGTTGGCCCGGGCGACGTCGTCCTCGATCGTCAGGTCGCGCATGTGGAGCAGGAGCCCGCGCTTGATCATGCCCCGCGCGCCGTCGACGAAATAGGCCTCATGCATGGTGCTGTCGGGGTCGATGCGCGTCTTGCCGGCGCGCAACAGTCGCAGGATGCGGTTGTGCAGCACCCAGCGGTGCGCGTGGCCGTAGCCGGTAAGCCAGTCGCAGCGGCGTATGTACCAGGCGCTGAATTTCGGGTCGTCGGCTTCGATGGTCGCCACGATCGCCGCTTTGAGCTCGCCGTCGACCTGCTCGTCCGCGTCGATGACGAGCCGCCACGGCTGGGTGGCGTGGTCTAGGGCGAACTGCTTCTGCCGCGCATAGCCCAGCCAGTCCTGCCGGATCAGCTTGATCGGGAAACCTTCGGCGCGATAGCGCTCGACGATCTCGATGGTGCCGTCGGTCGAGCCGGAATCGACGACGACGATCTCGGCGCAGAAATCGACGCTGTCGAGGCACTCGCCGATCAGCTCCGCCTCGTTCTTGCAGACGATGGCGGCGGTGACGGGACTGGCGAACCGTGCCATCGCTGCTCCTTCAAGTTGCCGTCGCGACAGGCGTCAGTCGCCTATGGCACGGAATCGTGAAAGAGTCTCTTCCTCAGCGCTGCCTTCTTGGTGGCGTTCACCGTCGTCCAGCGGTTGGGATCGGTCCGGAAAGTAGGGGTCAGGAAATCGCAAAGCAGCTCCGGGGGATCGCGGTCGATCCTGAAGTGCAGGAACCGTCGGTGCCCGGCGAAATGAGCGAGTACGTCCCTGACGTGGCTGGCGTGATCGTCGCGCCAGATGTTCTTCACCCCTTCCTCGTCGCTCTTGTAAAAGTCCTTGAAGCGCTGGAGAAGTTCCCCCTTGCGATGACCCGCTCGGGACTTGATCCAATCTTCGACGTCCCTGTCGTTGAGGACGAAATATGAATCCGGAAATGCCTCGTGGAACTCCGCGAAATAGCGGTTCGCCTCGACGATCCTGTCACTCGCGAAATAGAACGGGTCGCTGAGGGCGGTGAAGCTCCGCGCGTATTCCTTGAGGCGGCCTTCCTGCAGCGCCGCCTCGATCTCCAATGCGATGTTCTGCCCCTCGCGGCGCTCCCAGTGGATCGAGCGTATGCCCGACCCGGCCATCAGCCGGTGGATAGCCGTCGTCGCGCATTTGTTGAAGCCGATGAAGAAGATCTTCACGTCGGGGCAGCGGCGCTGCGCGATTTGGTTGGACAGCCATATTGAACATGCCCGCAGGTACGTCATCGAATCTCTCCGGGTGGGCGGCGCGCGAAAACGTTGCCAACTTCGGTTCGATTATTAGCATCGGCTAAACTTGGCAAGGCAGGTGCCAGATGTTAAGGGCCGGCGCATTATGTTCGACAATCCGAACGATTGATTTCCGGAAAAGCTGTACGACGATGTCCACTTTTGCCTACCCCATGCGGGGCGATCGGCTGCCTCCGTGGTCGCCGTCATGGGCGATCAGGGCAAAGAATTTCACCAAGCGCCACCTCTCGTTCCTCGACCGCCGGGCCTCGGGCGAAGTCCAGATCGAACGGAAGAGTGCCGGCGCGTTGCGCCCGTTGTCCGGGAACGACTTTCCGCTTGTGTTCACGACCCGCAACGACATGCGGCTGATAGCCTCCTTCTTCCGGCATTATCGGACGATGGGAGTCACCCGCTTCATCTGCGTGGACGACGCCTCGACGGACGGCACGGCGGACTTCCTCCTCGCGCAGCCGGATGCAGAGCTTTTCACCAGCAACGTCCGGTACAAGGACGCAGATCGGGGCAAGATCTGGCGCGAGATGCTATTCGCCATCTTCGGATGCGACCGATGGTATCTGAGCGTCGATTCCGACGAGTTCTTTCTCTACGAAACGGCGGGCAGAGAGCAGATAGGCGATTTCGCCAGGCGGTTGGACGCGTCGGGCCTCCGGCGTCTGCCGGCGCCGATGCTCGATCTCTATCCGGTCGGCGATCTTTCTCGGGCCGTCTTTTCCGGTGCGGACGGCGTCATGCCCTGGGATGTCGCGACACATTTCGACGGCGGCGGCTATACGGCGAAGGCATTCGAGACCGGCGTCAGCGTCTATGGCGGCGTCAGGTCGCGCGTCTTCGAGGCACACGGGGAATTGATGAAATACCCCTTGCTTCGGTGGGACCGGTACTGCTCACTCGGGCGGACGATTCATCGGCCCAGACCCTCCCAATACAATTTTGCACCGGCCTTGGGGGTGTTGCTCCATTTCAAGATATTCTCCGATCTCGGACAGACGACCGCGAGGGCGGTCCAAGAGGGTCAGCACTACAAGGATGCGAAAGTCTACAGGGCAATTCTGCGCCGGTTGGAGACCGTGGGCCGGCTCGACCTTTCCTGTGAGCATTCAATCCCGTTTGCGGGCGTGGACGATCTGATGCAGCGTGGATTCATGTTGCCGCTCACAACCGGCCGCCGCGGCTGACGCACCATGGAAACCGGAAACCCGCAAACGGTCGAAGGAACGCAGGCAGAAGTGACCCTTCCGCTTTCGGCCTTCATCATCTGCGTGAACGAAGAGCGCTACCTTGCAAACTGCATCGAAAGCCTGGAGCTGTGCCGGGAGATCGTCATCGTCGATTCCGGGTCGACCGACGGCACGCTGCCGCTGATCCAGTCCTACATCGACAAGGGATGGCCGATCCGGCTTTTTCGCGAGCCCTGGCGCGGCTATGCCGGGCAGAAACAGTTCGCGCTCGACCAGTGCCGCGAGGAGTGGTGCTTCAACATCGATGCCGACGAGCGCATGGACTGCGCTTTGAAGAAGGTCCTGC
>Ga0233385_1000826_pt1 | contig 14124 bp, 8 predicted proteins | sample ElkDunMinimDraft_16_FD_191543 | JGI IMG/M metagenome (GOLD analysis project Ga0233385, IMG submission 191543) | Fecal eukaryotic communites from dung pellets of Tule Elk in California, USA - Elk Dung G36 | ecosystem: Host-associated > Mammals > Digestive system > Large intestine > Fecal | place...
CCACCGCGAGGACGCCGGCCATCGCGGCGCACGCGAGCAGGACGGGGGCGGGGACGCCGGGTCCCACCTGGTAGCCGGCCGCCGTCAGGTCGCCCGACCGCACGAGTGCGCCCAGGGCCGCCTGGGCGGCCCACGGCGCGACGAGCCAGGTGAGCGCGGCCAGACCCAGTGCCTCCAGCACGACGGCCGACCGCAGCTGGCGCGGCGAGGCGCCGCGCGCCGCGAGCAGCTCGTTCTCGGCGGTCCGGCGCTCGGCCAGCAGCCGCGCCGCCAGGAGCATGACGGTCGTCGCGAGCGTCGCCAGCAGGAGGCCCGTCGTCACCACGCCGGCGCGCGCGACGGCGACCTGCCACCCGATGGCGTCGACCGTGTCGTCCAGCGCGGTGGTCAGCCGGCCGCGTGCCTCCGGCCGGATCGCCTCGGCCAGGAGGACGGGGCCGTCGACGACCCGCTCGCGCAGCCCGGCGACCGCGTCGCGCGAGGCCTCGCCCAGCCGCGGCTCGGCGAGCAGGTAGGCCGTGTCGACGGTCCCCGCACCGTCGAGTGCCGACGGGTCGACCAGGAACGGCCCCCAGGCCACGGTCGTCCGGAACCCCGCACTGCCCGGCACGTTCCGGGCGGGGTCCATGCCGGCGCCGCGCAGCGGGTCGCGCGCCCACCCCGCGCTCGGTCCGATCGCCTCGTACGTGCCGACGACCGTCCAGGCGGCCTCCTGCCGGGTGTCCCAGACCTTGGCGTCGATCCGCGCACCGACCCCCCACCCGTTCGACGTCGCCGCGATCACCGGGACGGCGACCTCGACGGTGCCGTCCGGGGCGGTCGTCGCGTGCGGCCACCGGCCGTCGACCAGCCGCGCGGTGCCCTCCGCGCGCGGCAGCGTGGCGAGGTAGGCCATGTGCGCCTGGACGCCGTCCGGTCGCGGCACGGCGTGCCACGGGCCGACGAGCGCCGTCGTGACGTCCGTCGGGACGTCCCCCGTGATCTCCGCCATGCCGGCGCGGGCCTTGGTGAGGACCGTCTGCGTGTCCTTGCCGTCGACCCAGAGCGTGGCCTCGATCCGCACGTCGTCGGGGTCCAGGCCGCCCAGCGCGGTCCGGACGGCGTCGGTCTGGGCGAGGTGCAGCAGGCCCGCGAGCAGGCCGACGACGGTCGTCGCGGCGACGGCCACGGCCGTCACCATCAGGACGACCAGGGCCTGGTCCCGCAGCCGCCCGCCCACGACGCGCGTGCGCCAGCCCGCCCCGCCCCGCCCCGCTGCCCGCACCACCTGGCGCACCCGCCGCGCCCCGGTCAGCCGTCGACGAGCCGGCCGTCGGCCAGGTGCACGACCCGGTCCGCCAGCGCGACCATCACCGGGTCGTGGGTCGAGACGATCGCGGTCATGCCCTCGGCCTCCACGACGGCGCGGATCAGCGCCATCACCGCCCGGCCCGTCTCGGAGTCGAGCTGCCCGGTCGGCTCGTCGGCGATGAGCAGGCGCGGGGAGTTGGCCAGGGCGCGCGCGATGGCGACGCGCTGCTGCTGGCCGCCGGACAGCTGCCCGGGGCGCTGCTTGGCGTGCGGCCCGAGCCCGACCAGGTCCAGCAGCAGCTGGACCCGCGCCTCGCGCTCGTCGACCGGGGTGCGGCGCATCCGCAGGGGCACGCCGACGTTCTCGGCCGCCGTCAGCACCGGCACCAGGCCGAAGGTCTGGAACACGAAGGCGACCACGTCACGCCGCAGGGCGACCAGGCCGCGCTCGTCGAGGGTCGACACCTCCCGGCCCGCGACCTCGATGCGCCCGGCGTCGGGGCGGTCCAGGCCCCCGATGGTGTTGAGCAGGGTCGTCTTGCCGGACCCCGAGCGCCCGACGAGCGCGACGAGCTCACCCGGGGCGACCTCGAGCGACACGTCGCGCAGCGCGTGCACGGCGGCGTGGCCGGTGCCGAAGGTGCGGTCGACGTGCTCGACGCGCACGAGCGGCGCCTGCGCGCCCGGGGTGGTCCCCGCCGCGGCGGTGGTGGTGGCGGTCATCGGGCTCTCCGTCCGTGTCCGGGGTGGTCCTCGCCCTGCGTCGCGGTCGTCGGTGCGGCCGTCGGTGCGGCCGTCGGTGCGGCCGCGGGCGCGTCGTGCCCGGGGCGGACCGCGACGTGGGACTGCTCGAGCGTGAGCCGCACCCGGCCGACCAGCTCGAGCGTCTCGCGGTACTCCTGCGGCAGCTGCACGCGACCGGCGCGGTCCAGGACCGCGAACTCCTCGGCCACCTCGTGCTCGGTGCCGTCGTCCCGGGTCGCCGTGCGGCGCAGCACCTCCGAGCTCGTGCGGCCGTCGCGGATCGCGACCGTGCGCTGCACGTGGTCGCTGACCCCCGGGTCGTGCGTCACGACCACGACCGTGGTGCCCAGGTCGCGGTTGACGGCCCGCATCGCCTCCAGCACGTCCGCGGAGGTCGCGGTGTCGAGCTCACCGGTGGGCTCGTCGGCGAACAGGACGCGCGGGGCGTTGGCCAGGCCCACGGCGATCGCGACGCGCTGCTGCTCACCCCCGGACATCTGCCCCGGGCGGCGGTCCGCGCAGTACCCCACGCCGAGCACGTCCAGCAGGGCGTCGGCCTCGGTGCGCCGCTGCTTGCGCGGCCTGCCCGCCAGCGCCATGGGCAGGGCCACGTTCTCCGCCGCCGTCAGGTACGGCACGAGGTTGCGGGCCGTCTGCTGCCACACGAACCCGACCGTGGAGCGGCGGTACTCGACGCGCTCGCGGGCGGTCATCGTCATGAGGTCCCACTCGCCGACGCGCACGTTGCCGGCGGTCGGCACGTCGAGCCCGGACAGCACCGACAGCAGCGTCGACTTGCCGGAGCCGGACGCGCCGACGACGGCGATCATCTCGCCCTCGTCGACGAGCAGGTCCAGCCCCTGCAGGGCCTGCACCTCGATGCCCTCGGCCTGGTAGATGCGCACGAGCGACTCGCACACGATGAGCGACGTGCGCCCGAACGCCTCCGGGCGTGCCCGCGCACGTTCCTCCAGCGTCGCCAGGCTCGTCCGGGGTGCGTCCTGCTGCACCGTCGTCCCGTGGTCCATGGCCTGCTCCATCCTGGTCATCGTTCACCCACCCGCAGCACTTCCCCGAGCCGGTCCCGGCGGCGTACGGCCCGCTCGACGGCGACGGCCGCCACGAGCGCGACCAGCAGCGCGGCGACCGCCACGCCGATCGGCCACCACGTGACGTCGATCGTGGTCCCTCGCGGCTCGCCCGTCAGCCGACGCAGGCCGAGGGACCCGCCGATCAGGGCCGGCAGCCCCAGCCCGATCACGCAGCCGCCCAGCAGCCCGCCGAGCACCAGCGGCGCCAGCTCCCCGAGCGTCGCCCACCGGGCCGTCCGCCCGTCCAGCCCGAGGGTGCGCAGGGCGGACAGGGTCCGCCCCCGCTCCCGCGCGGTCGCCACGACCACGAGCACCAGGGCGAGCACGGACAGCCCGGCCAGCACGCCCGTCGCCGCGAGGAACGTGGCCGTCAGCGCCGAGGGCAGCGTCGACCGCGACCAGGCCTGGTACCAGCCGTCGCGGGTCGTCACGACCAGCCCCGACGAGGCGGGCGGGGCGATCTTCTCGGCCGCCACCGCGGCCACGGCGCCCGGGCCGGCGAGCCACACGCGGTCGACGCTCGCCTCCTGCGCCGCCACGTCGGCGAGCACCTGGCGGTCGACGACGACGATCCCGTCGTCCGGCCGGCCGAAGCGGACGGCCGCGCGCGTGTCCAGCGGCGGTGCGCCGGCGTCGGCCCTCAGCTCGGTGGCACCCCGCACGTCCAGCCGGATCGTGGCGTTGAGCGCCGTCATGACCTCCTCGGTGCCCTCCGTGCCGGCCTTCGCCAGCAGGTCCCCGCCCACGAGCGCGGGGACGGTGCCGGCGGGTCCCGGCTCCGCCAGCGCCGCCAGGCCGGCCACCTCGGGCAGACCCTGGGCGCGGCGCACCGCGTCGAGCTCGGCGGCGTCGACGACCACGAGCGTCGCCCGCAGGCCGGTCCGCTCGCCGAACGCGCGCTTGCCCACCTGCGATCCCGTCGCGACGGTCGTGACGCCGGGTGCCTCCCGCAGCCGGTCGAGCAGCTCCGCGCCGCCGGCCGCGTCGAGCGCACCGTCGATCCGGACGGGTGCGCCGACGAGCTCGTCCGCCGCCAGCCGCTGCCCGGTCCGCACCGTCTGCACGACGGTGCCCGACAGGACGACGAGGGCCACGGCGACCGTGACGGTGAGCAGGGGGACGACCGCGCTGGTGGCGCCGTGCGCGCGGGCGACCGCGAGCGGCGCCGCGAGACCACGGGACCGCCCTGCCCAGCGGGCCGCCGCGCGGACCACGGCGGGGGACACCCGGACGACCACCAGGGCCGCGGCGGACGCCAGGAGCACGGGCGCGGCGGCGAGCAGCGGGTCGATCTCGCCGGACTCGAGCGGGACGACGCCGCGGCCGGTCACGGCGATCAGGGCCGCCACCGCGAGGGTCACGACCACGCCCTCGACGACGAGCCGCCGCGCCCCGCGGCGCGCCTGCTGCGCGGCGCGGTCCCGACGGTCGGCCGGGACGCGGCGACCGTTCGCGGCCTGCGCCGCGGTGCGTGCCGCGAGCACGGCCGGTGCGCCGGCGGCCACGAGGGCGACGGCCACCGCGAGCAGGGCCGAGCCCCGCTGGTCGGGCAGCCAGACCAGGACCGCGGCGGTCGCGAGCACGCCGGCGAGCAGGACGACGGGGACCGACTCGACGAGTGCGCGGACCGCGACGGACGCGATCGACGCGCCACGGGCGCGCTCGGCCGCGAAGTACGTGCGGCGGCGCTCCGTGAGGAGCGACGCGGTGAGCACGAGGCACAGGGCAGCGGTGGTGGCCACGCCGGCGAGCACCAGGGAGACCTGCGCCCGCGCTGCGGCCATGCCGGCGTCGAACGCCTCGACGACCCCCGGCAGGCCGGTCTGGAGGCGTCCGGTGGTGGCCGAGGTCCGCAGGACGTCGGTGACCAGCGCGTGCGCGTCGTCGACCGTCATCCCGTCGGTGCGCACGGCGGCACGCGCCGCGCTGCGGACCGCGCGCTCGCCCACCACCCCGACCATGTCGGGGACGGCCTCGAACGGCACGTACACCGAGACCCGCATCTCGACCGGCGCGCCGGGTGCCGAGGTCAGGGCCCCGAGGAGCCCGGGGTGGTCCGCCCAGACCGGGGACGTCGGGTCGACGGGCTCGTAGAGGCCCGTCACCACGACGTGGTCGTAGCCGCCGGGCTCGTCACGGCGCATCGTCATCGGACCGTCGGCCAGCGTGATGCCCAGCGCGGCCGCGGCCGCCGTGCTGAGGCCGACCTGCACGGTGAGCGGGTCCGCCGCCTCCGCGCCGCTCGGGTCGTCCGCGTCGTCCGCCTCGTCCGCCTCGTCCGGCTGGTCGGGGACGGCGGCGGGGGCGGTGCCGACCACCCAGCGCACCGGGTCCGTCCCGGCCCCCGGGGTGGCGACGTGCACGAGGTCCGCGGCGAACGACCCCGTGGGCGTCCGCATGACGGTGTACGCGGAGGAGATCGTCACCACCGGGGGGTGCGTGACGTCCCCGAACTGGTAGCGCAGCCACCCCGCCGACTCGTAGCTGAGGGTCACCGGGTCCTTCGGTCCCTCCCCGTACGGGTCGGGCATGGCACGCGCCAGCAGGTCGGCGTCGTCGCCGGCCGCGACGATGCTCTCCTGCACCGCCCGGTCCGCCGTGCGCTCCAGCAGGCGGGGGACCGCCAACGTCATGATGAGGGAGGCGAGCAGCAGGACCGCGCTGCCGATCAGCAACCCCTTGTCCTGCGCGGCCCGCCGCCGCGTGACCAGCAGGGCGTCGCCGGTCGTGGCCCGGGCGCGTGCGGCGGTGGTGGTCGTGCTCATCGGTCGTCCCCCAGCCGCAGGAGCGCCCCCGAGGCGCGTCGGACCAGCGCCGCGGCGAGCACGGCGACGACCGCGCAGGCGGCGGCAGCCAGCCCGGTCGTCAGGGCGAGCGACGCCCCCGGGTCCCACGCGAGCACCGGGGCCGGCACCGGTCGGCGGCCGTCCGTGGACACCGTGAGGATGGGGGCGACGACGCGGGCCAGGCCGTACCCGATGGCCGCGCCGGCGACGGCACCGAGCGCGACCAGCAGCGCGTGCTCGCCGACGAGCCCGGCCACGAGCGAGCGCCGCCCTGCGCCGAGAGCCTGCAGCCTCGCCAGCTCCAGGCGCCGCGACCGCACGGCCGCGGCGGTGCTGGCGCCGAGGCCCACGAGCACGAGCACGAGGGTGGCGCCGGTGACCAGCGACAACGCGGCGGGCACGGCGACACGCAGGGGCCCGGCGACCGCCGCCTCCCGCTCGGTGACGCGCACCGTGGCGGTCGCCCCGGTCGAGCGGGCGATCTCCGCGGCGAGCGCGGGCGCGGCCTCGTCCGACGCCGTGAGCCACCAGGCGTCCACGAGCGGGTCCGTCCCGCCGGCCTCGGTGACCGCACGGGCGAGCGCTGTGCGGTCGGCCAGCAGGGCGGGTCCCCGGGGTGTCCCCGGCAGGTGCGGCGTGACCTCCTGCACCTCGGCGCTGATCTGCGCACCGCCGGCGCGCAGGACGAGGACGGCGCCCTTGCCCGAGGCGGCGCGCTCGGCCAACGACGAGGTGACGACGACGGGCAGCGTCGGGGAGGAGGGCCACGCGTGGGCCACGAGCACGCCGTTGCCGTTGGTCAGGCTCACCACGTCGAACGCGCCGTCGACCACGAGCGCGTTCGCCGGGTGGGACGAGGGGGCGGGCACGGCGGCGGCCTCCCCGGTCCCGACGTCCCGGCGGGTCCCGTCGGTGGTCGCCGACCCCTGCCACCCCGACGCGGTCATCTCCACGGCGGTGCCGTCGGTCCCGGAGGCCGTGAGCGCCTCGCTGTCCGACCCCGCACCGACCGTGCGGTCGACCACCCGCACGTCGTGCAGCGCCACGCCGATCCGGCCCAGCCGGCCCTGTCCCTGCGCCCCCTGCGGCACCTCGGCCGGTACCGCCTGCAGACCGACCACGCCCCGCAGCGCGACCAGCCGCAGCGGTCCGCGCGACCGCGGGACCTCGAGCACCAGCAGCGACGGCGAGCCGAGCGACAGCTCCGGTGCGCTCAGCCACGCGCGGACCCCGGCCTCGTCCTCGACGGCGAGCTGCAGGTCGAGGCGGCCCTCGGCGTACGGCGACGTGCCGGGCGTCACGGTCGCGACGATCCACTGGGGGTCGCCCGGCAGCGGCAGGCCGGCCGCGTCCGGCCCCGTGGTCCCGCCCAGCCCGTCGACGAGCGTCGCCCACGACGGGTCCGACCGGCCGCGCAGCGCACCGGGATCGGTGGTGTCGGCCGCGACCAGGCGGGCCTCGATCGAGGCGGTGCCCCGGTCGGGCCCGAGGTTGCGCCCGAGGTTCGCGGTCCGGTCGACCACGGGCTGCAGCCGGGTGCCCGGGGGTGCGTCCGCCAGCACGGCGCGCACGTCCGCCGACCCCGTCAGCCGCTCGGGCGGCTGCCCGTCGATGCGGGCGTCGGTGCCGAGCGCCAGGTCGACCTGCTCCAGCTGGGACTCGCGCCAGGTCGCCTGGAAGGCCTGGGAGAAGGTCGCGGCGCCGACGGCGAGGACGACGACGAGCGTGGTCCCCGTGGCGGCGGCCGTCCGGCGCGACACCTGCCACGCCGCGAGCGGTGCGACCAGCGACCGGCTGCGGCGGGCGAGCACGTCCGCCCCGCGGGCCACGGGCCCCACCAGCCGCAGCGCGAGCACGGCCGCGGCGAGCGCGACCAGCGCGGGTCCGGCCACGAGCACCGGGTCCAGCCGGACGCCGGACGTCCCCTGGGTCAGCGGGGCGCCGTAGTCGACGAGCTGCCACAGGACGACCCCGGCGACCGCGACGAGCCCGAGGTCGGCACCCGTGCGCACCAGCGCGGCGTGCGGCGCGGCGCTCGACGAGCCGCTGACGTGCCACGCGGGCACGACGAGCGCGACGGCCAGCACGACCGCGACGGCGCCGCACGCGATCCAGACGGAGGTGGGGACACCGGGCGGCGTCCGCAGGCCGGCCGCCCCGAGCCCGCTGCGGTCGGCGAGGACGTCGAACACGGCGCGTGCCGCCACCGGGGACACGGCCGCGGTGAGGGCCGCGACCAGGGCGGCCTCGGCCACCGCGAGCGAGCGCAGCTGGCGCGGCGCCCCGCCCCGTGCCGCCAGCAGCGCGCCCTCACCGGCGCGGCGCTCGCTGAGCAGCCGCGCGGTGAGCAGCATCACCGTGGTCGCGAGCACGACCAGCAGGAGCCCGACGACGATGACGCCGATGCGGGTCACGGCCAGCTCCCGCGCGGCGGCGTCGATGGTGGTGCCGAGGTCCGTGCGCACGATGCCGCTCACCCCGGCCTCCTTCAGCGCGGCCGACAGGCGCGCCTGGGTGGTCTCCAGCGCGGTCCGCACGTCGGTCAGGGCGCCAGGGGTGAGGTCGGTGACGGTCGGGGTGAACAGGACGTTCGCGGTCTCCGTGGTGCCCGCGCCGAGCAGGGTCTCGGGCGCCACGACCACCGGGCCCCAGGCGTCGGCCGTCAGCCGCCCCCCGCTCCCGGGGACGGGGAACGCGGCGTCGTGCCCTGTGCCGCCCAGCAGGTCGCGCGACCACTGCAGGCTGCCGCCCGTGAGCACGTGGGTCCCCACGACGACCCAGGTGTCGGTGGTCTGGCCCCCCAGCGTGCGCACCGGGATCTCGGTGCCCGTCGACCAGCCGTAGCGCTTCGCGGCGACGTCGGGCACGTTGACCGGGGTGCGGCCCGCGTCGTCCCGGGCGCGCTCCGGCCAGGACCCGGACAGCAGCTCCGCGTGCTCGGGCACGGCCGGTGTGCTCGCGGGGTACGCCATCGGCGCGGTGCCGCCGCCGGGGTCGCGGGGCAGCATCCACAGGCGGCCCGTGAGCCAGGTCGTCTGCTCGGTCGGGACGCCGCCCAGGGTGTCGCCGATCACGGTCGAGGCGGCGTCGACGGCGGCCCGGACGTCGCGGTTCGACAGGCGGATCTTCGTCTCGAGCGTCAGCTCGGAGTCCGGCACGCGGGCGAGGGCGGCGTCCACCGCGCCGTCGCCCGTCGCGTGCAGCAGGTACGCGAACGTCCCGAGCAGCGTGGTGGCCACGAACGTGACCAGCGTGACCGTCGCCAGGACGGTGGCCTGGTCGCGCAGGCGTCCCAGGAGGACCTGCGACCGCCAGCCCATTGCGCCCACCTCTCGTCCGCGCCGTCGTCGTCGCGCGACCGCAGGGCGATGCTAGGCGAGATGAAAGCGCAGGTGGGGGGTGCTCCGACACTCTTTCGGGTGACAGGAAAGGTTGGGTCGGCAGGCGGGTCAATTCCGTGGCGTGCGGGGCGTCCCGGGCCCTCCCGGGCTGCCGGACGCCCCGCACGCCCGGCGGGTCAGGCCCGCGGCGGCCGGGTCATCGCGAGCACGTCCAGCGCCGCGTCGAGCTGCTCGAGCGTGAGGTCGCCGCGCTCGACGAAGCCCAGGTCGAGGGTCGCCTGGCGGATCGTCACGCCCGCCTTCACGGCGTGCTTGGCGATCTTCGCGGCGTTCTCGTAGCCGATGGCGCGGTTCAGCGGGGTCACGATCGACGGGGACGACTCCGCCAGCTCGCGCGCGCGGTCGACGTTGGGCGTCGTGCCGGCCACGGTGCGGTCGGCCAGCACGCGCGACGCGTTGGCGAGGAGCCGGACCGACTCCAGGACGGCCGAGGCGATGACCGGGATCTGCACGTTGAGCTCGAAGGTGCCGCTGGCACCGGCCCACGCGACCGTCGCGTCGTTGCCCACGACCCGCGAGCAGACCATGAGGACGGCCTCGGGGACGACCGGGTTGACCTTGCCGGGCATGATCGACGACCCGGGCTGCAGGTCGGGCAGCGCGATCTCCGCCAGGCCCGTGTTCGGGCCCGAGCCCATCCAGCGCAGGTCGTTGCAGATCTTGGTCAGGCTGACCGCGATGGTCCGCAGCGCACCGGACAGCTCGACGAGCCCGTCGCGCGAGGACTGTGCCTCGAAGTGGTCGCGCGCCTCGGTCAGGGGCAGGCCCGTGTCCTCGACGAGCAGCGCGATCACCCGCTGCGGGAAGCCGGCGGGCGTGTTGATGCCGGTGCCGACGGCCGTGCCGCCCAGCGGGACCTCCGCGGCGCGCGGCAGCGCCGCCTGCAGGCGCTCGACGCCGTAGCGCACCGCTGCGGCGTACCCGCCGAACTCCTGGCCCAGCGTCACCGGGGTCGCGTCCATGAGGTGGGTGCGGCCCGACTTCACGACCTGCGCCCAGGCGGTCGCCTTCTCCTCCAGCGCGCCGGCGAGGTGCTCGAGCGCGGGCACGAGGTCGCGCACGACGCCCGCGGTGGCGGCGACGTGCACGGAGGTGGGGAAGACGTCGTTCGACGACTGCGACGCGTTGACGTGGTCGTTCGGGTGCACGTCGCGGCCCAGCAGGCGCGTCGCGAGCGTGGCCAGGACCTCGTTGGTGTTCATGTTCGAGCTGGTGCCCGAGCCGGTCTGGTAGACGTCGACCGGGAAGTGGGCGTCGTGGACCCCCGACGCGACCTCGTCCGCGGCGGTGGCGATCGCCTTGGCGACGTCCTGGGGGAGCACACCCAGCTCGGCGTTGGCGCGGGCGGCCGCCTTCTTCACGCGGGCCAGCGCCTCGATGTGGCCCCGCTCCAGGGTGCTCCCGGAGATCGGGAAGTTCTCCACCGCGCGCTGGGTCTGCGCGCGGTACAGCGCGTGGGCGGGCACGCGGACCTCGCCCATCGTGTCGTGCTCGATGCGGTACGCGGGCTGGGCGTCGGCGGCCGCGACGTCGGGACCGTTCGTGTCAGTCATGGCGCTCATCCTTCCACCGTCGCGGGGTGCTCCGCGGGGGTGGCACGCGGGAGTCCGGTGCGCCGCGGCCGCGCTCCGGTGGCGGAACCCTGCAGGTCGTAGTCGGATGTCCTCGTCCGGCCATCCCGATGGAGCGAGAGGTCAGGTTCCCTGTGCGACGTCCCACCGCCCTCCTCGCGCTGGCGCTCGTGGCGCCCCTGGCCGCGTGCGCGTCGGCCGAGTCGGGCCCGCCCACCATCGCGTGGTACGTCAACCCCGACTCCGGGGGGAGTGCCCGCATCGCCGAGCAGTGCACCGAGGAGTCGGACGGCGCGTACGTCCTGACGACCACCCTGCAGCCCCGCGACGCCCCGGGTCAGCGCGAGCAGCTCGTGCGCCGGCTGGCGGCCGGTGACACGTCGATCGACCTCATGAGCATCGACCCCCCGTTCATCCCCGAGTTCGCCAACGCCGGGTTCCTCGCGCCGGTGCCGGACGAGGTCGCCGAGGTCGTGACGCAGGACGTCGCCGAGGGTGCCGTCGAGGGCGCCTCGTTCGGCGGCGAGCTCGTGACCGTGCCGTTCTGGGCGAACACGCAGCTGCTCTGGTACCGCAAGTCGGTCGCGGAGGCGGCCGGCCTCGACATGTCGCAGCCCGTCACCTGGGAGCAGATCATCCAGGCGGCGGCGGACCAGGGCGTGACCGTGGCGGTGCAGGGCACGCGCGCCGAGTCGCTGACCGTGTGGGTCAACGCCCTCGTCACCTCCGCGGGCGGCGAGATCCTGCAGAACCCCGACGAGGAGGACCCGCAGGCGGTGGTCCCGGACCTCGACACCGACGCCGGCCGCACGGCCGCGCAGATCATCGCGGACCTCAGCGCCGCGGGCGTCGGCGGGCCGCAGCTCTCCAACGCGGACGAGGACATCAACGCCTCGATGTTCGAGGGGGACTCCGCCGGCTTCATGGTCAACTGGCCGTTCGTCTGGCAGCGCGCCAAGTCGGCCGTCGAGGCGGGCACGCTCGACCAGGCGGTGCTGGACGACTACGGGTGGGCGATGTACCCGCAGTCGGTCGCCGGTGAGCCGGCCCGGCCGCCGTACGGCGGGGTGAACCTGGGCGTCAGCGCGTTCAGCGAGCACCCGGACCTGGCGTTCCAGGCGGCGCAGTGCATCGTCGACCCGCAGAAGCAGGCCGAGTTCTACCTGTCCGACGGCAACCCGCCCGGCTCGCTCGTCGCGTTCGACGACCCGGAGGTGCAGGAGGCCTTCCCCATGGCCGACCTCATCAAGGAGTCGTTGCAGAACGCGGCCCCGCGCCCGCAGACGCCGTTCTACAACGAGGTCTCCACGAGCCTGCAGCGCACCTGGCACCCGCCGCGGTCGGTCTCGCCCGACAGCAGCCCGAGCCGCGCCGAGGACCTCATCGTCGACGTCCTGCAGGGGAGGGCACTGCTGTGAGCGCCGCGACCACCGGCATCCCCGCGGCCACCACCGCGGGCGCCGCCGCCCCCACCGACCGTCCCCGCCGCCCGCGCCGCTCGGACCGTGGCCGCCAGGAGGCCCGCCTCGGGCTCCTGCTGTGCGCGCCGGCCGTGCTGGTGCTCGTCGCCGTGGTGGGGTACCCGATCCTGCAGGCCGTCTGGGACTCCCTGTACAGCTACAAGCTCACCAACCCCGACGCACGCCGGTTCGTGGGCCTGGAGAACTACGCGCTCATCCTGTCCGACCCCATCTGGTGGCAGGCGCTGTGGGTGACGGTGCTCATCACGGTCGTCACCGTGGTCGTCGAGCTCGTCCTCGGGTTCGCGCTGGCGCTGGTGATGAACAACGCGCTGGGCTCGCTGCGGCCCGCCCTGCGCACCGCGATCCTCATCCCGTACGCGATCATCACGGTCGTCTCGGCGTTCGCGTTCCGGTTCATGTTCGACATCACCAGCGGCTTCGTGAACACCTGGCTGCCGTTCGTCCCCGACGACCTCGACTGGTTCGCGTCGTTCGGCACGGCGGTGACGGTCATCTCCATCTCGGAGATCTGGAAGACGACGCCGTTCATCTCGCTGCTGCTGCTCTCGGGCCTCGCGCAGGTCCCGGGCGAGCTGCAGGAGGCCGCGAAGGTCGACGGCGCCACCTGGTGGCAGCGCATGCGGCGCGTGACGATCCCCAACATGAAGGCCGCGATCATGGTCGCGCTGCTCTTCCGCACGCTCGACGCGTTCCGCATCTTCGACAACATCTTCATCATGACGAACGGCGCGGCCGGCACCGAGTCGGTGTCGTTCCTCGCCTACCGGCAGACCATCCAGCGCCTCGAGATCGGCATCGGCTCGGCCGTGTCCGTGCTGCTCACCGTCTGCGTCGCGCTGATCGCGCTGCTGTTCGTCAAGGGGTTCAAGGTCAACCTGGCGGCGTCGACGAGGGCGGGACGATGAGAACGCGGACGAAGGTGTGGTGGTGGGTCGGCGGGCTGCTGATCTTCGCGTACTGCCTGTTCCCGGTCGCCTGGATCGTGTCCCTGTCGCTCAAGGCGCCCTCGGACCTCGACAACGGGTCGTTCCTGCCGTCGGCGGTGTCGTGGCAGAACTACCAGCTCGTGCTCACCGGTGACGCGTCGGGCCTGTTCCTGCCGGCGCTGCGCAACTCGGTCGGCATCTGCCTGATCGCCACGGCGATCTCGGTCGTGCTCGCCGCGCTGTGCGCGTACGCGGTGGCGCGGCTCGACTTCCCCGGCAAGGCGCTGGTCCTGGGGCTGGCCCTCGGGGTGTCGATGTTCCCCGTGATCTCCATCGTCACGCCGCTGTTCAACATCTGGCGCACGATCGGGCTGTTCGACACCTGGCCCGGCCTGATCATCCCGTACCTGTCGATCACGCTGCCGCTGTCGATCTGGACCCTGTCCGCGTTCTTCCGGGAGATCCCCTGGGAGATGGAGCAGGCCGCACAGGTCGACGGCGCCACCACCGCGCAGGCGTTCCGCAAGGTCATCGTGCCCCTCGCCGGACCGGGCGTCGCGACCACCGCGATCATCGCCTTCTTCCTCGCGTGGAACGACTTCGTCTACGGCATCTCCCTGACGTCCACCGAGCGCGCCCGGCCCGTGCCGGCGGCACTCGCGTTCTTCACCGGCGCCTCGCAGTTCGAGGAGCCGACGGGGGCCATCTCGGCCGCCGCCGTCATCGTCACCGTCCCCGTCGTCGTGCTGGTCCTGCTGTTCCAGCGCCAGATCGTCGCCGGGCTCACCCAGGGCGCCGTCAAGGGCTGACGGGCCGTCGCAGGAGGAGGAG
>Ga0233385_1000831_pt1 | contig 14038 bp, 6 predicted proteins | sample ElkDunMinimDraft_16_FD_191543 | JGI IMG/M metagenome (GOLD analysis project Ga0233385, IMG submission 191543) | Fecal eukaryotic communites from dung pellets of Tule Elk in California, USA - Elk Dung G36 | ecosystem: Host-associated > Mammals > Digestive system > Large intestine > Fecal | place...
TAGCGGTTGCTCGGCAGGTCCGGGAAGAGGTGGTGCTCGATCTGGAACGACAGGTTGCCGGTCATGATGTGCATCAGCTTGCTGCCGCTGATGTTGGCCGAGCCGAGCATCTGCCGCAGGTACCACTCGCCGCGGGTCTCGCCCACGATCGACCGCCGCTCGAAGGTCTCGACACCCTCCGGGAAGTGCCCGCACATGATCACCGAGTGGGACCAGAGGTTGCGCACGATGTTCGCGGTGAAGGTCGCGGCGAGGGTGTGCAGGAAGGACGGTCCGGAGAGCAGCGGGTGGATGATGTAGTCCTTGAGCACCTGCTTGCGGATCTTGCGGCCGACGGCCTTGGCCCGGGCCCGGAAGACCGGGTCCTTGTGCCGCCCCTTGCGCAGGTTCTTGCCCAGCTCCAGGTCGTACGCGGCGATGCCGTACTCGAAGAAGCAGGCGTTGACGAAGTTGTAGAGCGGCTGGCCGAGGTAGAACGGGTGCCACCTCTGGTCCTCGTCGACGCGCATGATGCCGTAGCCGAGGTCGTTGTCCTTGCCGATGACGTTGGTGTAGGTGTGGTGCAGCTCGTTGTGCGAGTGCTTCCACTGATCGGCCGGGGTGACGTGGTCCCACTCCCAGGTCGTCGAGTGGATCTTCGGGTCGCGCATCCAGTCCCACTGTCCGTGCAGGACGTTGTGGCCGATCTCCATGTTCTCGAGGATCTTCGCCACCGACAGACCCGCGGTCCCGACGATCCAGGCCGGCGGGAAGATCGAGAAGAGCAGGATCACCCGGCTGCTCATCTCCAGCTTGCGCTGCCGGGAGATCATCTTGCGGATGTAGGCGGCATCGCTCTCGCCCCGGCTGGCGATGACCTGGTCACGAATCGCGTCGAGCTCCTTGCCGAGGGTCTCGATGTCCTCGGCGGTCAGGTGCGCGATCGCGTTGTCGGGCTTCTTCTGAATAACGGTCATGTCGGGGTCTCCCGTCAGAGTTCGATGTCGCAGGCGCCGGCAGCGGCGGAGATGCAGGTCTGGATGAGCACGCCGTCACCGGGCACGGCCACGGTGATGTCGCCGGTGCGCAGGTCGCGGACGGCGCCTTCACGCAGCGGGAGCACGCAGCCGTAGCAGATGCCCATCCGGCAACCGGAGGGCATCAGCACCCCGGCCGACTCCCCGGCGTCGAGGATCGCGGTGGATCCGTCGGCGTCGAGGGTCACGCCGGCCTTGCTGAAGGTGACCGTGCCGCCCTCGCCGGGCGAGATGACGGTCGGGCGGAACCGCTCGGTGTGCAGCCGCTCGGCGACGCCCCGGCCGGCCCAGTGCTCCTCGACGGCGTCGAGCAGGCCGATCGGGCCGCAGGCCCAGGTCTGACGCTCGCAGTGGTCGGGGACGAGGTCGTCGAGCTCGTCGACGGTGAGCATGCCGTCGACGTCGGTGTGGCGCTCCACCAGCCGGATCGTGCCCTCGGCGGCGAGGCGGCGCAGTTCGGCGCCGAAGATGACGTCGGCCTCGGTGGGCGCGGAGTGCAGCAGCACCACGTCGGCGGCGGTGTGCGCGCCATTGCGCAGCATCCCCATCACCGGGGTGATGCCGCTGCCCGCGGTCAGGAAGAGGATCTTGGCGGGGGCCGGGTCCGGCAGGACGAAGTCACCCTGCGCCTGGTCGAGCTGGATGACCGTGCCGGGCTGCGCGCGACGGACCAGGTGGTTGCTCACCACACCGTCGGGGATGGCCTTCACGGTGATCGAGATGCACTCGTCGGCCCGACCGGCGACGGAGGTCACCGAGTACGCCCGCCACTGGCGGACTCCGTCCACGTCGACGCCGACGCGGATGTACTGGCCGGGCACGTGGCCGCGCCAGCCGCGGCCGGGGCGGATGGTGACCGTGGCGGCGTCCGGCCCCTCCGGGTCGATGGCGACGATGCGGCCGCGCAGGTCCGCGCCGGAGCGCAGCGGCGCCACGATGTCGAGGTAGTCCTCCGGCAGCAGCGGGGTGGTGATCGTCTCGGCGAGCCGCAGAACGCGGTCCCGGAGGGCGATCTTCCCGGACGGCCGCGGGGTGGTGGTGCTCATGATCTCATCATGATCGCCCTGGTGGCATAAGGTCTTGACCAACGGAAGTGAATCAGGCACAGCTTTTTGTTCGGAGCGAACAATCATGTCGGAGCAGAACGGGCCCACCCCGCCGGTCGCGCCCCTCGAACTCGGCGAGCAGGTCGTCGCGGCCCTGCGGTCCCGGCTGGCGCTGGTCGCCGAACGGACAGCCAACGCCGTCACCACCGTGCCGAGCTACTCCGGCGCCATCACCGAGCAGATGCGCGGCAAGATCGAGTACGCCGTCGAGATCGCCCTCGGCGCCTTCCTGAACCTCATCGAGCAGTCACGGGGCGCCGATCCCGGCACGCCGCTGGCTCCGGCGGTCGAGGCCGCGTACCAGCTCGGCGGCGGCGAGGCGCGCGAAGGGCGCAGCATGGACGCCCTGCTGGCCGCCTACCGTGTCGGCGCCCGCGCCGCCTGGCGGGAAATGTCCGCCAGCGCGGTGCGCAACGGCCTCTCCGCCGAGGCCGTCGCCGATTTCGCGCAGCTGATGTTCGCCTACATCGACGAGCTCTCGGCCGCGAGCGTCGCCGGACACGCCGACCAGCTCGCCACCGCCGGGCGGATGCGCCGCCGTTACCTGGAGCGGCTCACCCGGCAGCTGCTGGCCGCGGAACCGGAGGAGGTCCTGCGCCACAGCGCCGCCCGGGCCGACTGGCCGGTGCCCGAGACCCTCACCGCCGTGCTGGTGCCGCGGGCGAACCTGCACTCCACCCTTGCCCTGCTCAGCCCGCACACCCTGGAAGGCGCCGAGGACCTGCCGGTCGGCACGGCGGCGGAGGATCACGCCGTACTGCTCGTGCCGGACATGCACGGCGGCCGGCGCGCGCAGCTGACCCGGCTCCTGCACGGCCGCCGCGCGATCCTCGGCCCGGCCCGGGCCTGGTCGCGCGCCGCCGCCTCGTTCCAGCGCGCCGTACGCGCCACGGCGCTGACCGGCCACGGCGCCGGCGACGCGCCGCTGGACACCGAGGAACACCTGGCGGAGCTGCTGCTGCGCATGGACCCCGAAGGGCTGGCCGACCTGCGCTCCCGGGCGCTCGCGCCGCTGGCGGCGCTGCCGCCGGCGACCGCCGCCCGGCTGGCCGAGACGCTGCGCGCCTGGCTGCTGCACCAGGGCCGCCGGGACGACGTCGCCGCGGCGCTCTTCGTGCACCCGCAGACCGTGCGTTACCGGCTGGGCAAGATCCGTGAGCTCTACGGCGCGCGCCTCGACGACCCCGCCACCGTGCTCGACCTGACGCTGGCGCTCGCCATTCCGGCCGACCCGACCGACACCGCCGGCCCCTGAACCGGGCCACCACCGGCCGGCAGCGCCCTGAACCGGGCCACCGCCGGCCGGCAGCGCCCGCGCCGCTGCCGGCCGCCGAGGCACGGCCGGGTCCGCAACGTCCACGGCTGATCCGGTCGCGTGGTCAGCGGTGGTGCGGCAGCAACTCGATGAAGAGCGCCTCGGCCTCGGCGCAGAGCGTCTCACCGTTCCGCAGCTCACCCCGGACGAAGCGCTTGCGTCCCTCCTCCTTCACGAATGCCCCGGTCAGGGTCAACTCGGTGTCGAGCGGGGTGACGGCGCGGTAATCCACGTTGAGGTAGGCCGTACGCGCCGGGCGGCGCCCACCGGTGTTCGCCACCCGGCCGAGCACGTCGTCGAAGAGCAGGGTGATCGCTCCTCCGTGGGCGGCCCCGTTGCCGCCGAGGAAGTAGCGGCCGAACGTGACGCTGCCGCGTATGCCGTTGTCACCGGACTCGGCGACGACGAAGGCGGGGAGCATGGTCTGGCCGCGGCCGGGCAGGTCGGGGCGCCGGCCGAAGAGCTGCTCCCGCTCGGATACCTGCGCCTGCGCCAGTTCCGCCTCCCAGCGCCGCAGGTCGCCGGTCAGCCGGTTGATCGTGCCCGTGTCCGGCTTCGCCCCGGCAACGGTGTCGAGGAAACTCCGCATCGCCTCGATCATCCGGGCGTACTCCGGACCGCCCTTGCCGCTGTCTGCCGACATCTTCTTCCACATCCCGTCGCATCGCGTCGATCGCGCTGGTCGTGCACGACGTCGCTGCGGAGTCTGACATTCGCTGCCCGCCGGCCGGCGCCCCGCCCCTCTCGGCGACAGAGATGTGGGACCAAGATCCTTAGTTGATCTCCGGTGTCTTCAGTGGCCCGGGACACCGGAAATCAACTAATGATCACGTGTGGCCACGGTCGTGCGCACCGCGAAGCCGGCCAGCTCGTCGGCGCGCAGCCCGGGCCAGCCGTGCACCATTTCGCGCCACTGGGCCGGAATCGCGTCGGCGCCGTAGCGGGCGCCGAGCAGCGCACCGGCGATCGCGGCGACGGTGTCGGTGTCACCGCCGCCATTGACGGCCGCCACCACACCGTCCGAGTAGGACGCCGACCGGTGGATCGCCGACCAGGCGGCTTGCAGGGCCGCGACCACCCAGCCGTTGTTGTGGGCGTACCGGGCCGGCTCGGCCTGCTCGGCCTCGTCGAGCAGGGGCGACCAGTAGCCGGCGTCGACCAGCGGCAGCCCGACCCGTACGTCGAGGTCGCCGGTGCGGACGGCGTGGTCGATGGCGAGGCACCAGAGCACGCAGGCATCCCCGGCGACCGGGTCGTGGTGGGTCAGCGCGCTGACCGCGCGGGCGGCGTCGGCGATCGCCTCGGGGTCGCCGAGGTGCGCCAGGGCGACCGGGGCGGTGCGCATCAGCGAGCCGTTGCCGCCGGAGCGGCCGGTCTCGTGGTGCAGCGCGGTGGCGACCCGCCGCATGGTCGCCGCCGACCCGTCCTGGCGGGCGGTCTCGCCGAGCACCCGGCGGGTCTGGACCCCGATGTCGGGCGGCCCGTCTTCGTACCACTGAAGGAAGCCGGCGGCGACGGCGTCGAGCGCCTCGGCGGTACGGAGGTCTGCGCCGTCGGCGGCGACGCGGGCGATGCAGACGGCCATCTCGGTGTCGTCGCTGTACTGCCCGGGGTCGATGCCACCTAGCCCACCGCCGTGCATCCGCGGCTGCGCCTCCAGCGGCCGGGAGCCGTACTCGTACGGCACACCGAGCGCGTCGCCGACCGCGCCACCGACGAGCGCGCCGATCGCCCGGTCGAGCTGTGCCGGGGTGACCTCCATGACAAGACCTCCAATTGGCGCGAGCTTGCGCCAATGGTAAGCGCAGATCTGCGCTAACGTGCCCGCATGTGGCTCGACAGCAGAGGCCTGCAGCTCAGCGACTATCCACGCCCCTCGGTGACGGTGGACGTCGCGCTGCTGACCGTCATCGAGACGGGCACCGGGACGCTGCCGGCGGTGCTGGTGGCCCGTCGACCCGGTGGGGACTGGGCGCTGCCGGGCACCTTCCTGCGCATCGACGAACGACTCCACTCCGCCGCGCTGCGGGCGCTGCGCGACAAGGTCGGTGTCACCGGGGAACATCCCCGGCAGCTGCGGGTCTTCGACGACCCGGGTCGCGACCCGCGCGGGCGGGTGGTCACCGTCGCCCACGTCGACCTGGTCCACCCGGCCCGGCTCGCCGGCCGGCTGACCGATTCGGTACGGCTCGCGCCGCTGGTCGCGGAGCGGTTCGTACTGCCCGACGGGCAGGAGCGGTTGGCCTTCGACCACGACCTGATCACCGCCGAGGCGATGCGCTGGGCCCGCGGGACGTACACCGGGCGGCCCGACCCGGCGCGGCTGCTCGGCGGGACCTTCACCTTGAACGACCTGCGCCGCCTGCACGCGGCGATCCACGGCGGGCCGCTGCAGAAGGACACCTTCCGCCGCCGCATGGAGCCGTTGCTCGTGCCGACGGGCGAGCGGAGCAGCGGCAGCGTGGGCCGGCCGGCGCAGTTCTACCGGCGGCGTAACGACCTCGACAACTGATTGCCCCGGGCCCGCGCGAGTCCTGGCCGGCCTGCTGTTTCTCGCTTGCGCGCACCCTGCCGGACCTAGCATTGACCTGGTCCGCGCGGCCACCGGTCGCACTTCCCGAGCAGGCGCAAGGAGCCGAGATGACCGCACCCGAGGAAGACCGGGAGAAGTCCGCCAAGACCGACCAGGTCCTCTTCTCCCCCGACGGCGACCCGCACCACACCTGGGAAGAGGCCCCGCAGCCGGACACCCACCTGACGCCGGAGTACCTCCACGACGACGAGGTGGAACTCCTCGACGGCGAGCAGTGAATTCGCCCTGACAGTTCGCGCCCTTTGCGGACCGCAGGGACGCGTCATCGCGATCGTCCGCCGTAGGGCCGCACGTGGAGGTGGCGGACTACTTTTGCCTCGTCTTGGAACGTTGACCGTGTAATCCGTCGGTTCTGAAGATGCGCCTGGCAGGCCGCCTCCTACCGCTTGGCGGGAGGTGGTACACCGGCGGGCAGGCGCCCAGAAGTGTTCGTTCGGCAGGTGAGGATGGCCGAAAGGCAGCGGTTGCAGCGGATCAACCGCACGGCAAAGGACCCGGTGAAGCTGCGCAGGGGGATCGTGATGCTGATGTGGGCGCAAAGGCAGCCGCTCCGGACATCGCCCACCTGTTGCGGGTGACCGACGACTACGTGCGGAACGTGATCCACGCGTTCAACGAACGGGGTCCGATGGGATGGACCCGAAATGGCGCGAGGTCGCATCAAGACAGATCGATAAGCAGACGCGCGACTGGATCTGTGTCATCGCCCAGGCCCCCGCTCTCTCGGCCGGGCGTACTCCTGCGGGCCTTTGGCCAAAGCAGCGCAACAATCTGATCGACGCCGGCTCCCGTCCCGGCGAGCAGCGTCGAGACCATCCGGGGGATCTTGCACGAGCGCGGGCGTCCTGGCAGACCACCACGACCTGGAAAGCCAGAAATCGACCCGGACTCCACCACAAGGAGGCACCGCATCCTGGGCCCTTAAGACCACCCACCCGCGGACCGCCGGTTAATCCATGTCGACGACTTCGGCCCACTGAACCTGCAACCCCAACCCGCCCGAGCCCGGCGAACCCAGCGGCAGCCTGTCCGGCTGCGGGCCACCTACACTTGGCGACCAGCGCATCCAGCAGATGATCGCCGCCCCGAACCCAACCTGGCCACTGTCTGCACTACCGCATCCGCGACCACAAACGCTGACGCGAGTTCATGGCCTTCCTCAAGACGCTGCGCCGCCGCTTACCCGACCAGCGTCTCCACCTGATCCTGGACAACTTCTCCCCGCACAAGCACCGTTCAGGGATGCGTGACGGGGCACGAGAAGAACCAATTGGAAAGTTGCGCGCTTAGCAGGCAACCCGTAGTCGATCAGACCTCGCTCGGTAGAGACGCGAGCGAGCCGCCGAAGCCATCCACTTGGCGAATTCGTGCCGGGCATCGAAAATAGATCGCCAGGCCTGCTATCGGCGGCCAACATGGGCATAACCATTTACCCCCTCCCTAGATGATGCCAAAAGTGACTGCACGTCCCCCGACACTCCACCTTCCTCCTCCTAGAGTCAGCAACAACAAACGCCGAGAGCAAAACTCGGAACGAATTGGCATGCTCACTCGGGGGCAATCTGACAATTTTGCCCATCTGCTCCAGGGTCGGCTCTCGAGCAATCAGAACCGCTGGCGTCACCGTCGGCTTCACACCCGAGCGCAACAAGCCTTCACGCCCATCCTGCGCGGTAACGTGCGCCTGCATCAAGTAACGAACCACTTCCCGCAATACCGCCACTCGGGAAACACTGCCGAGAGAGCAAAACCAATCCACAGCCTCCTCAAAGTCACGCAAACCTTGAGCAACCTCGTTGATTATCCGTTCTGATTCTTGCAGGGCCCCTCACCTCCTCCGTGGCACAAATATCACATACGGCCGAGTCTTGTCCAACTCTGCATAGTCGGGGCGACTCGGATTATAGTCTTGCCAAAAGTCCCGACCTCGTCCAGCCCCTTCTCCGTCGCCAACTCCTCGTGGCAACGAATTCTTAATTCTGCCTCGAACCCTCGAAGGGCCCGACAGAATATAATCCCAGTCCGACATCGGGTGAGCCGATCCATTCGCACGACTTCCGACAACAACAATCGGATACCCAGCCCTGTCGGCTGCATTCTGAATCCGCGTCGCATCATTCGGCTTGATGCCGACTTCCGCTGGCGTCCTAGCACCCGGCCCACATTCTCCGTTTACGTTATGCACGAGCACGGCACGCCCGCCCGCGAAAACATAATATGTGTGGATGTCGTCAACCGTGAGGTTGTAGACGGTCGCCAGCTGCTGATACGCGACGATGTCGATGACGCGTACGCGGGAGCCGTCGGGTGCCAAGAGCTGGTCGCCGGGCCGCAGGTCCTCGGCGTTGCGCCAGGTGACCTGGCTCGCAACCCAGAAGGGATGATGATCGGTGGCCACCAAGGCCGACCTGGAGCCGCCACGACCATCATCGACGACGACCTTCACCAGGTTCTTGGTGCCGGCGCCCTCGATCGTGGCGGTGACTTCCCGCGCCCCGGTGACTCCGGATTCGGGGTCCGTGGCGACTACCCGGTCGCCGATTTCCACCGCCTCGATTGGCTTTCGACTGCCATCCGCAAGAAGAACCAGGGTGCCAGGCTCAAAACTGTTTCCCTGGCAATTTTCGTCAATGACCTCGACAATGTCATCGACGCCAGGGTCGTCATCCCGCTTCTTGGACTTCTGCGCGGGCTGCTTCTTGGGAGACGACTTTGGCTTTGCGGATGATTTTGGCTTCGCAGTCGCCTTTGGCTTCGCAGTTGCCTTCGGTTTTGCAGCCAGCCGCGATCCTGACTGAGGCTTGGATGCAGCCTTCGGCTTTGGTTTCGCAACCGACTTCTTTGCAGTCGCCTTTCGCATTTGTTTCAATTCGGACCACTGCAGATTGCCCGGATCCGGCTTGGCCTTTGCAGACGCACGGGGCGCAGCTTTGGGCTTCGCCTTGCCAAAGATTCGGTTGTAGATGCCGTTAAAAAGCTTGCCAAGGCCAGGCGGCGCCATTCCTCCGTGAAGTGACCCTCCTCCCCTCGGCCCGCCACCGCCACCGCCCGCACCGGCGTGCTCAATCCGCTTCAGACCGTCCGGGTCGGCAAAGGTGACGGGACTGTTACCAGCATAGGAATAGCCATGAAGCGACTGGGGATCGGAGAGATCCAGAATAGGGTCAACAGAAATGAATCTGCCGATGCTGGGGTCATACTCCCGCGCGCCAAGGTGAATCAAGCCGGTGTCGTCTTTGATTCCTCCCACGAAATGCTTGGTACCGAGCCAACCTGCCGGGGCAGCGTTGCGCTCCTCGCCGTACGGCATGGTCCGCCTGCGCTGCGTATCAAGCGTCGCAGCGTCGATCTGCACCTGGCCCGTGCCTTGGTGATCCCCGACCATCCACTTGAGCCCGAGAGCATCACGCACCGCGAAGTCGCCGTAGTAGCGGGTGCCGAGCGGCTCACCACTGTCCGGCGTCACCACCAGTTCGGCGTGACCGAGGTAAAGGGTCGTCTTCCCGGGAGCGCGGGAGATCAGTCGGCTGCCATCTGCAGAGTAGACGTAACCGGTACTTCCCGACTGATCCGCAATGACGTCCAGTTGGCCTTCAGGCGTCCAGCTGAGGGCTTGCCGCATCCCACCCTCAGTGACGCGACTGGTCATCTGGCCCGCGTCGTCGTACTCGAAGCTCCTGGTCGTCGTTGCGGCCAGGGGACCCGTAGCCGTTACCTCGGCAAGCTGGTGAGGGGTAACGCCGGCAGCCATCCCCACCTGGTAGGTCCAGGTGGTGTTCCCCGCAACCGGGTTGTGGTCCGTCTGGGTGAGCCGGTTGCCGATGGCGTCGAACGTCCACGACCGGTGGTAGGCGTCAGGTCCGCTTCGCTGCGGCGTCAGACAGTCGGTCGTCGTCTCGGTCCACGCCTCGGTCAACCTGCGCAGGTAGTCGTACCGGAAGCATTCCGTTTGTTCTGCGACTCCGTCTACCGAGCTCACGATCGACGTGATGTTTCCGATCGGGTCATAGCCGTAGCCGTTCCCAAACTTCGGCGTGAAATGATCCGGGATGGCCTCGCTCTCAACACTCGCACTTGAGCTCAGCAGCCTGCGGGTATCCGGAGCGTAGGTGTACGAGCGATGAATCTGCTTACCCGGCGAACCGAGCCGCTGACCCGCGACGAGACCATCGTGGAGGTAGCTGGTGTCCGCGATGTACGTGGTCTGCTCGGACGACATCCCCACCGGGAAACCGATGTCGTTGTAGGCATAGGTCAACGTTTCGGCCGGCAGACCTCCTACCGCAGGAAGCTGCTCTGTACTCAGCGAACCGTCGGCCCTGTAGGTCATCGACGTGGCATACGTGCCCGCCAACTGTCCGTTCTCATCGGACGCCGGGATCGTGAGAGTGGCGCCGAGCGGGCGGTATCCCGCGTCGTATCCGGTAACAGCGTTGCGGTACGCCAAACCCTGGTGGTAACGCGTTGCCGACGTGGGCAAACCCTTCTGAAGGCTGTCGTACAGCCACTCGATCCGCTTCGTCCCGGACAAGTTGTTGTCGTGGAGCGCCGTGACGCGACCCAGCTCGTCGTAACGATAGGCGAGAGTGTGGCCATTGCCATCGGTCGCTGACGTGACCTGGCCCAAATCGTCGTATGTGACGGCGCTCGTCCCGGAATCCGGGTCAACGGCCTGCACCACACGTCCGAGTTGATCGTAGGTGTAGGTCCATTGGGCACCTGCCGGGTCGGTGATCCGAATAAGCTCGCCGCTCACGTTGTAGTCGTAGGACGTTGTGTCGTAGTCGCCCTGAAGGTCCGTCGAGCGGTACTGCCGAACCTGCACCACTTGGTCGGAGTCGTCGAAGACCGTCTGAACGGGCGTGCCACCTTGCGGAGGAATGACAGTGGTGCGATCCCAGCCATAGACGACGTTGTAGGCGAGCTTCATTGCGCCGTGGGACCAGAGTTGGCTGGACGTCAGCCGGTCGCGCCCGTCATAAACGTACCTCTGCTGCGCGGCGATCGATGCATCGTCCGCGGCTACCAGTGAGGCCGTGGGCCGGGATGCCGCGTTGTAGAACACGGACTCCTTGGCCACTAGGCCACGCTCGTCATAGCGCGTATCAACGATCGTCCGCGCTCCATCGGCCGTGGGTATCTGCATCTGCCGCAGCCGCAACAGTCCGTCGTAGATCTCGAACGACTCGATTTGGTTCCCGTTGGGCCCCAGCACCCTTGTGCGGACCGACGACGGCGAGGTCTGCGACAAGGTGTACCCGAACTCCGCGTCCGGCTTCCCACTGGAATTGCCTGGCGTGGTCACGGAAACCAGGCGGCCCAGCGTGTCGTACTCACTCGTGGTTGTCAGGCCATTGGGGTCAGTGGCCGTCAACGGCACACCCCGCGCTACGTCAAGCGTCACCGTGCTCTCGTGCCCAGCAGCGTTGATCACCTGAATTGACGAAAGCAACCCGTCCGAATTGTGGGTATAGACAGCCCTCTCCGTGCGGCCCAACGCATCCGTGGTGGCGGTAACCCGACCGTACAGGTCGTACTTCACGTCCTTTTCATCCACGATCCAGCCGTTGTCGCCGTACACCTCGCTGCGGGTGATGTTTCCACGCGAAGGCGCCGCGCCGTGACTTGCCTGGTCGTCATAGAAATACCGCTGGTCGCTGAGAAGATCAGCAGGCAACGTCGGGGTTTCCGTGCACAGCTTGCGCGTAGTTTGGATCCGCGAGACGAACGCAAACTTGTGGGTCGCTGCATGATCCGCGTAGCTGTAACGCGTACAGGTCTCGTCGCCACTGACCGGCACACTGCCGCTGTCGGCAGAGGAAAGCAGACGCCCCGTGGTCGCATCCCACGTGTCGGCGGTCGAAGTGCGGGCGGACCACGCACCATCCACCCATTCCCACCGGCTCGTGCCCGCAGTCCGCGTCACGTAGGAACGGTGGACATTCGGCACAGCCCAATCGGTGGTCAGGGTGCGCGTGCCGGTCAGGGCCGACCAGGGATTGGTCTTGATGAGCTGCACGGGAGCTCCGCCGGCCCTGTCGTAGATCTTCGTGTTGATCAGGTGGCCCGCATACTGCGGAGCGTCGTTCCAGACGCTTCCGTTGAACTCGGTAATCGTGGCGGAGCGCGTGCCGCCGTCCATGTCCGCCCGATCACCGTTGAGACCCCGGAAGTACAAATGTTCTGTCTGCGACCGCACGCCACCGACAGGTCCCGACCTGACAATCACGGTGCTGTAGCCGCGCCAGTCCGACCATGTACGCGTTGGCAGGGACGATCGCCACACGGCGGTACCGTTGCCGTGACCCCACAGCACATTAGTGCTGGATCCGGCCGTCGAATAGCTGTACTCGTGTGCCTGGTCCGGGCTTCCGCCGACGAGATCCCGCTCGACAACCTTGGTAACGACCCGCTTGTGCCACCAGGACCATCCGGACGCGCCGGAGGGGTTGGTGTACCACTGCGGGAAACAGCGGCGTGGGTTCGCGGTGTGCGTCGGAAAATTCGAGCCAAAGACACAGTTTGTGTCGTCCCCGGAATACGTCGCCTCGACCTCACCACCGGATTCGGTGCGAATCCTGGTGATCCGGTATTTCATGTGCGAAGCCATGGAAGCTTGCGGATCGTAATCCGCCCGGTTTTGCATCCGGGTTCCGTACAGCAGCAAAGACGGCTCCGTCTGGCTGCCGCCGACCTTTCCGGTGCGGGTGATCGACGACAGCCACAGTACAGGGGAAAGCCCGGTGCCCGTGGACGGGAAATGTCCTTCGATCGCCCATTCGTCCACCGTCGAATACGCCCCGTTGACGAGGATCTCAGTCGATACTTGGGATACCCTGCGAGACGTCCAGAACGTAGGGCTCATGTTGTTTGTGCATGGTGCCGCGTCACACTGAAGATCCCAGGGAGTATCCGGCCAGTTCGCAGCGTCCCGGGTGCTACACGACGTGGTGAAACAACGATCAGTGTTGGCGAAAACCACCCTCGCCGGCGCGGCAACAGACGCCGGCTGGTCGACGCGGGTTCCGTACTCGATGCGCTGCAGGAAGATCGACCGATGGTAACTGTCACTCGAAGACGCGGAGCCCATACGCGCACTGCGGCTGACCTCGCGTCCGTACCAGTAGGAAATCTCATTACCTTGCGGATCGACTACATAATCGAGCATCCAACGCCAAGCCTGCTTGCACCTGGACGCCGATGCCGAGGTCGACGAATAGCACGGTTCACCCGCATGGTTGGCGAAAACCGTCACAATGGCAGTGGAGTTGGTGCCTGCGCGTCCATTCGGCAGCGCATGGCGACCGAACCAGTACTGAGTCCCGTCGCTGGTGGTGATCTTCCAGTGCTCGCCGTCGTTCTGATCCCCGTTATCAGCGCCGGTGAGAAGTTCGACCTTTTCTCCGTTGTCGTCGGCCAGCCGCCACTTGTTGTCGGCGCCGAGGATTAGCTCGGCCGTCTTTCCGTTGAGCGATATTTGAGCGTTTGGCAGTCGCCAGCAGAGATCCGCCGCGGAATTGAGCGCGGTCCACTTCGGCGAATTGGCCGAGTCGTCATAGCACGGCCTATAGGTTCGCTCGATGAATCCCGGCGCATAGGACCAGCCTTCGCCGAATACGCCCGGCTGGGTATTTCCTCCGGCCGTCTGCCCATCCACTGCGCCGGACGAGTAACCCAATTCCACGGAAGGCTCGAGGCCACCCGGCACCTCGGGTACCTCAAACGGATATGACCACTTGAAGTCACCGGAGTTGCCTGCCATCTCCCAAGTCGACGACGCCTTCAGATCAGTGGCGGCGAATGACCCCGTCTCGGATCCCCCACTGGTAGCTACAAGCGCAATCAGAACGTCGTTCGCTGCGGACTTGGACTCTGCCTTCTCCCAGGACGACGCGTCGGCACCTGCCACAACCTGCGACGGCAACTCAACTTCGGCGGAGATGACGCTTGTCTCGCCATCGTTCGTATACGTCAGGGTCGTCGGGTCAGCGCAAGAAGGCTCTTTTGG
>Ga0233385_1000832_pt1 | contig 14001 bp, 12 predicted proteins | sample ElkDunMinimDraft_16_FD_191543 | JGI IMG/M metagenome (GOLD analysis project Ga0233385, IMG submission 191543) | Fecal eukaryotic communites from dung pellets of Tule Elk in California, USA - Elk Dung G36 | ecosystem: Host-associated > Mammals > Digestive system > Large intestine > Fecal | place...
GGGAGCGTTCGAGGGCTGCTCGCCCGAGCTCCCGGGTAGACCGCTCGAGGCCTGCGGCAACGCAGGTCCTAGATGGATGACCGTCATCCGCACCGGGGCAACCCGGTGCGGGCACAGAACCCGGCGTACAGACTGACTCGGCCCGCAAACCCTCTCCCACCTGCAGAAACGCAGGTGGGAGAGGTCAATTCGTCACAGAATCGTCAAGCCATGTTTCAGGCGGCTTCGGCCCGTGACGTTTCGGCGGCTTTCGCCCGCGCCTCGTCGTACGCCGCGAGCAAACCCGCGGGGACGCCATCCCGCCAGCCTATGGTGCCCGCGTGGTGTCCCCTTCCGACGACCCCACCACGCATCACCCCAGGTCACACGCCTGCCGACCGCTCACACCCCGGAGCGTGTCGTAAGTCGGGCCCACAGTCCTGACGTGACCGGGCCCTTATCTCAAGTCCGGGATCGCGCGTCTGGGTGATGATGCTCCGCGGTCGGGTCGTCCGCGCCGCATCGATCATCCGGCGGATCGTAACCGCGACGCCGACCCCGCCGCCCAAGCGGCTGGGTGTCACGCACTGGTCCACGCGGTTGCTGGCCACCAAGCTCGGGATCAGCACAACCGCCGTTGCTCGGGCATAACGGGCCGGCGGGGTTCAACGCTGACGCGAGCAGGGCAATCACGTGCGCGCGAATATAGGATTAGTAGCGTACAAGTAGGGCTCTCGGGGCTGCTATCCCGAGAACCCTTTCGTGTCAACGAGTCGTCGTACAGAGCTTTTCGCTCCGCGCCCACTGGTTCGTATGACGGCGATCCTCCATGCGGACAGGCAAAGGCTCACGGCAGGCATTCCTGCTGACCGCAGTATGGCTCCTCGGGAGACGCGCTGTTAGGCTGGCTTCACGCGTGGCCGCGTATACCAAGGAAAGGAACCTGCCTTGCCCGGGAGACGCGCCCTAAAGGTAATCTTGTTGCCAGCACTGGCGGCCAGTCTAGGAGGCTGCTTTCTAGAGAATTCTAGTGCTGCTAGTGGCGTGTGCGTGCCAGAAAACCCTAGCGTAGCCTCTGAACAGGTTGGTGCCGGCGAGTCGGTGTCTGTAGAGGTTCCCGGGCTGAGAGCCCCCGGAGACTGCACGAGCGAGCTACCTTCCGGCGCCGGATACAAGGTGCAACTTGTAACGGAAGACGGACAATACCGAGTTGACCTCGGTTCGCTGATCCCCGATCATTCCGGCCGTGCCCGAGGGGAATTCGTTGTTCCGAAAGACTTCCCCAGGGGGAAATCCACGGTCCGCATCAAGGTTGAAGGAGCCATACTTCAATGCGAGACGGACGGAAGCGCAATCTGCGCCAACTCATGGGAACTGCTGAGGATCACGGAGCCGTCTCCCAGAGTTCCGTGATCCTCAGCGGTTATGACGCGCAACCCACGCGTCACTGGGTCGCCGAGATGACCAATCCGCCTTCGTCGAACTGGACTGAGACCTCTGCGGGCAGTTCAGATACATCGGCCGTCAATCGGCCGACCTCATCGCTCGTCGCTGAACGACCCATCAGGTCGTCACCAAGCAACCATGCGGCCTGCTCGCCGACAATAAGGTGCTGACCGGTTGGCACTCCCGGCTCAGTCACCCAAGGCCTGACGTACAAAAGGTATCGCGAGCCCTCGCTCAGAAGGTCAGCGCCGTTGACGTTGTATTGCCCCTGATCGCCAACCTGGCGAATGTTCAAGATGTCACCCGCGGCGAAAACGTCAGACCCGGAAGCGGTCACGGCCACTTCGGTCACAGTGAAGGGCGTTGGCTCAATGTGTAGGGCGCGGGTCGCTCTGGTAGTGCGGCGGTGGAAGGAAGTCGTCACAGAATCGTCAACACGTGCACAACCTGTGCGCTGACTACAGGACTCGGGGCGCGAAAACCGCGGAATTACGCCAAAGTTGACGGGTCATCGCTGGTCATGCTAGCCGCCCGATTGCGCGCGGGAACAGCCCCGGCGTACAGACCGGCTCGTCCGCACAACAGCCTGACCTGCGAAAACAGGCCAGACTGTTGGCGTATACGGGGCAAGAAGTGACAGTGAGGTGACAGGAGCTCAGGCGGTCTCTGACTGCGCCTCGTCACGTGACGCGGAGGCCTGGTCGGGAGCGGCCTTCGCGTCCGTCTCGACGGGCGTCCCGCACGGTGCAAGAGACCTACACCATGGCGGGGATCCGGTAGCGGTCGATGAGGGTGACGAACGCGTCCAGATAGCTGCGAAGGAACTCGGCGGTCCTCTCATCCGTCACCTCGCCGTCGTCGGTGAACAGGCCCGGCGTGGACTGGATGAAGCCCTCAGGCTGCCCCAGCGTGGGCGCGTTGAAATGACTGAGGATCGACTTGAGGTGCTGCTGGGCGAGCGCAGTGCTGATGGGACCGTTGGAGGTGCCGGTCACCGCGGTCGGCTTGCCGTCGAAGGCGTTCTCGCCGTAGGGGCGTGCCGCCCAGTCGAGGGCGTTCTTGAGCACGCCGGGGATGGAGCGGCTGTACTCGGGGGTGAGGAGGATGACCCCGTCGACCTCGGCGATGGCCCGCTTGAACTCGCGAGCCACGGCAGGCATGTCGGAGTCGTGGTCGACGGAGTAGTGCGGCAGTTCCCTGATCGGGATCTCCGTCAGGGTGACCTGGTCCGGAGCCAGTCGCTCGAACGCCTTCGCGAGGCGGCGGTTGATGGAGGTCGACGAGATGCTGCCGACGATGTAGCCGATGGTGGTTGTCACTCGTTCTCCGATGGTGTGTGGGTGAAGCCGCTGTTCGTGCTGCCCGTCAGGCCGCAGCGCGGATCGGCTGAGGGGTGCGTCCGAGGCGCTCGTCGATGGTGGTGGTGCCGAGCTCGGCCTGGACTGCGGGGCGCACGACCGTGCCGTAGAGCTCGATCGCCTTGAGGACCTCCTTCTGGGGGACGGCGCCCATGTCTGCGTGGATGAAGGAGCGGTCCTGGCCCCAGTGCTCGTGCATGAGCAGGATGCGTTCGACGATCTCCTCGGGTGAGCCGACGAGCATGCCGCCCTGCGGTCCGGTGTCCCGGTCGTACGACTCGCGGGTTGGCGGCAGGAAGCCCCGCTGCTGGCCCACGACCGACATGAACTGGTGCCAGTGCGGCCACCAGAAGTCGCGGGCCTTCTTGCCGTCCTTCATGAGGAACCCGGGGGAGCCGACCGTGAGCAGCGTCTGCTGCGGGGTGTTCCCGAGCTCCTCTGCGGCGCGGCGGTACAGGGTCGCTATGCCCGCGGAGCGGATCGCGCTACCGCCCAGCACGCCGGTCGCCATCGGCAGGCCGAGCTTGGCCGCGCGCAGGACGGAGCCGGGGTTCCCACCGACGCCGAGCCAGATCGGGATCGGGCCGTGCTCGGCGCGCGGCGGGACGTACTCGCCGTTCAGGTCCGGGCGGGTCTTGCCCTTCCACACGACCCGCTCGTTCTGGTTGATCTCCAGCAGCAGCTCGAGCTTCTCGGCGAACAACGTGTCGTAGTCGCGCAGGTCGTAACCGAACAAGGGGAAGGACTCGATCGAAGAGCCGCGCCCCGGGATCAGCTCCACGCGTCCGTTCGAGATCGCGTCTACGGTCGAGTACTGCTCGTACACGCGGACCGGGTCGTCGGTGCTGAGGACGTTGACGGCCGTCGACAGTTTGATGCGGGTGGTCTGGGCGGCGATCGCGGCCAGGATCGGCGCGCCGGCTGACGCCGGGAACTCCGGCGTGTGGTGCTCGCCGATACCGAACCAGTCCAGGCCGACCTGGTCGGCCAGCACGGCCGACTCGACGACGTTGCGGATCGCCTGCGCCTCGGAGATGCGTCGCCCGGTCTCCGGGTCCCAGTTCGCGTCGCCGAATGCGGCAAAGCCGAGTTCCATTCGTGCCTTCTTCCGTTGCTCAGGATGCTTGCGAAGCGGTCTTGGCGGGCTGACGTGCATGCTCGACGTTCTCGCGCACCGCCGGGGCGATCTCGGCGCCGAACCGGGCGATCGTCGTGGGGTCGTCGCCGCCGACGAGGAAGGCACTGACGCCATGGTCGAGCGCGAGCATGGTGAGGCGGTCGACCCAGGCCTGGGGCGGTCCGTCGAGGAAGCCCTGGCCGGCCGGGGCGATGCTGGCGCGCATGAAGTTCATGAGCCTGCGCACGGCCGCCGGGTCTCGCCCCGCCTCGCGTGCAGCGTCGTCGATCCGGGTGTTGGCGTCGGCCAGACCACGCAGGCCACCCTCGATGTACTCGATGCTGGGCAACCACCCGTCGCCGACCGCACCGGTGAGCGCGAGCATGCGTGGCTTGTACGACCCGACCCAGATCGGGATCGGGCCGTGCGCGACGGGAGCCCGGTCACCGTCCGTCACGCGGTAGAAGCGCCCCTCGTAGTTGATCGGCCCGGTCTGCTCGGGGTCCCAGGCGTCACGGATGAGGCCGATGGCCTCCTTCAGCGCCGCGGCCCCCTGGCCGGGGGACAGTCGGCGCCCGCCCATGCCCGCGATCCCGTCCCAGAACGCGCCGGCCCCGATACCGAGCCGGAACCGGCCGCCGGAGAGCCGGTCGACCGTCGCCGCCGTACGAGCGAGCCCGAGCGGCGGTCGCAGCGGCAGGCTCGTCACGTTCCCGCTGAGCGCGATCCGCTCGGTCTGGGACGCCACATACGTCAGCAGCGTGGACGTGTCGTGGAACGAGGGCTGGTACGGGTGGTCCTGGAAGGTGACCAGATCCAGACCCGCGCGCTCGGAGGCGATCGCGAGATCGACGGCGTGCTGCGCCGGTCGCGCGACAGGGGTGACGAAACTGCCGAACAGCAGGTCGTGGCCATAGTCGGTCATGCTGCGTCCTCCGTGAGGGGTGCGTCGTCCGCGCCGCCGTCGGCCGTGGCCGGCAGGATGTTGAAGTTGTCGCGGAACATGTTGGTGGGGTCGTACTGCGCCTTCAGCCGGCGGAGGCGCTCCAGCACCGGCGCGGGGAACGCGTCGAGCAGCCGTTCGGGCCGGCGGTCGGTCTCGAAGCTGAGGTACAGGCCGTCGAAGTGCGGGCGCAGCAGCTCCCACTGCTGCGAGAGCAGGTCGTCGCTGGAGCTCATCGCGGTGACCTGGAACTGCGGGGACCGGTGGTTGAACGCCATGGCGTCCGGCGAGACGCCGCTGATCGCACCGCCCATCGCGCGCATCTCGAAGAAATAGACGAGGTCGGTGCTGAGCAGTGCCGCGGTGTCCCGTGCGTACTCGCGCGTGATGGTGGGTACGAAGGCGGACCGGGAGACCGGCTCACCGAAGCCGTGCTGGCCCTCGGGACCGACGTCGGCAGCGCCGTCCATGACCCCGGGGTAGGGAGTCATCACCACGCTCTGGCGCGCGAGGTCTCCCAGGTCGAGGAACGGGGTGAGCCGCTCGATGACGACATCGGGGTCGGGGTTGTCCACCACGCCGAACAGCGAGATCGCCCACTGCCCGCCGCGCTCCCGACCGGTGACGAAGAACACCGTCGTGTCCCGCGGCGCCTCGCTGGCCAGCTCCCCGAACCGGTAGATCGACTCCTCGATGTCGTCAGACACCAGCGTCAGCTGCGCCCAGCCGACCTGCCCGACGACGGAGGCCTCGAACTCGAACGCGGTGGCGATCCCGAAGTTCGCCCCGGCGCCCCGCATCGCCCAGAACAGGTCCGGGTTCTCGGCGTCGGAGGCGCGGATGGGCGTGCCGTCGGCCAGGACGAGCTCGACTGCCCGCAGGCGGTCGACCGTCAGGCCGTGATTGCGCGACAGCAGACCGATCCCGCCGGCAGTCGCGAGGCCGCCGACGCCGACGCCGCCGTAGTCACCCGAACCCAGCGCCCACCCGTGGGAGACCAGGGACCGGGCCACGCGCTTCCAGGTCCGGCCCGGCCCGATCCGCACCAGCCGGCGCGACTCGTCGAGCACCTCGAGCTCATCCATCGCCCCGACGCTGATCACCAGCCCGTTGCGGTTGGTCGAGCGGCCGCTGATCCCGTGGCCCGCGCTGCGGATCCCCAGCGGCACGTCCCGGTGGTCGCGTGCGAACGCGATCGCGTCCGCGACCTCCGCCACGGTCCGCGGACGCAGCACCAGGCCGGGGGCGCCGCCACGCAGATACGTCGACGAGACGCTGGCGTGCTCGGGGTCGCCGGGTTCGACCGCCCGCCCGGCCAGGCTCGCCGGCACGGCGTCGTAGTCGATCCCAGCCACGCGCTGGGACAGCGCGAGCGCGGACCGGTCCTTCGTCCCCGGGGCCGCCTCGGGTTCGGGAGCTGAAGCAAGCGCCGCGAGCCGAGCGACGCCGTCCGCGTCCCGCAGGCGGACGACGGGGACGGTCGAGCCAGCGGCCTCGCGGATCGTGTCGACGTCGGCGTCCACGTCGACAACCGTCCAGCGTGCGCCGGGTGGGAGCGTGCGGTCCAGGGCGAGCGCCTCCAGCGTCGCGGCGGCCTTCTGGACGACCGCGGGCATTGCGGTGTCGGCGTCGAGGGGGTCGTACGGCTCCTCCTGGGGCGGCACGCCGACCCGGAGGGTGTCAGTCACTCCGGTGATCCAGGTCGCCACCGCCCACGCGTCCGCGTGCCGGCGGCCCGTGACCAGGGCGACGCCGGCTCCGTTCTGCTCCGCCTGGCGCGCGAGGGCGACCAGTTCCTCCGCGCCGGTGGTGTCCGCATCCAGCAGTACGCCGATGTCCACGGTGCATCCTTTCGGTATGTCTTCCAACTAGTATGTCGCTCCAACCATAAAGCTACGAGGAGTCTTCCCAGATGGACACTGAGGCACACGTCACGAACGAGGGCACGGTCGGCGTCGTCGGGTTCGGCAAGGTGGGGACGGTGCTCGCGCGTCTTGCGCACGACGCCGGCTACCGAGTGCTCGCCGCAGGATCGCAGGACCCTGCAGCCATCGCTCTCACCGCGGAGGTGCTCGCACCGGGAGTCCGGACGGGGTGGACGTCAGACGTGGTCACCGCTGCCGACGTCGTGATCCTCGCGATCCCGTTGAGCGCCTACCGGACGCTCCCGGTAGCTCGCTTTGCCGGGAAGGTCGTCGTCGATGCCATGAACCACTGGCACGAGGTCGACGGGCCGCGCGAGGACTGGCTGGATCCGCACGTCTCCACCAGCGAGCTCTTGCAGGAAGCCCTCTCAGGCGCACGGCTCGTCAAGGGCTTCAACCACCTCGGCTACCACGACCTTGACGAGCGCGCGCGGCCTGCCGACGCGCCCGACCGGGTCGCGGTGGCGCTGGCGTCCGACGACGCTGAGGCCGCCGCCGAGGTCGCTGGTCTGGTCGACGCGATGGGATTCGACGCGGTCCACCTGGGACCGCTGGCGCTGGGCCGTTCGCTGGAGCCAGGAAACCCCGCCTTCGGCGCAGTCCTCCCCGCGCAGGAGCTCAGGGACCTGCTGGTCGAGCCCGCGAGCCGCGCGTGAGGTGACGGACCGCTGCGCACGGCGGGCCGGCGCAACTAGTCGCGCTGGCGGGCCGCGAGAGCGGGGTCGCTCAGCGCATCCAGGACCGCGATGCAGGGGTCCAGGTTGGGCTTGGCACCGTGGATCGTGACCGCGAGGTGGGCTGCGTGGTCGACGAACGTCTGCCGCGTCAGCGGGGGCACGCCAGCGAACACCGCGTCCTCTGCCGCGCGGACCTTCGCTTCCAGCGCGGACAGGACCTTCCTGCCGTGCTCGGTGATGACGATCCGGCGCACCCGTCGATCCTTCGGGTCCGTCCTGCGCTCCACGAGATCCGCCTTCTCAAGGGCGTCGACGACGTACGGCATCACGGTCTTGTCGATCTGCAGGTGCTTGGCCAGCCCGCTCTGCGTGGGTGGGTTGTTGTGCCCGACGACCGAGAGGATCTGGTAGCCGCGGATTCCGTGCGGCACGTCGGCGACGGCCTGTTCGACCTGCTCGTGCCAGGTGCGCAGGATCACCCCGAGAGTCCAGCCCAGATCGGACCCTGGGACGCCCACGGTCGGGGCGGATGTCCCGTCATGCGCAGCTCGAGCGTCCATGTACCCATCGTACGCTTGATTGCACGCCATATGGTTGGTTTCGCCACCGATAGGCGGGGCGTACCCGTCCATCGCCTCGATCCGCGCCGAGCGGCGTCGGGGTCGACGCGGGGAGCGCGCGAGACACCGATGTTCACCCCGCGCGGGTGACGACGGGTCGCGAGCCTCGCCGGAGGATGCCGGTAACCGGGGAGGAGTCCTCTGAGCAGATCAGGGGGCCTCGAAAGGAGCTCACGGTGTCCACGGAGTCCACGAACGCGTCACGCCCTGGCATCAGCGTCGGCACGACGAGCGAGTTCACCTTGTTCTTCCGGGTGCGGGCCGGCGAGGAACGCGCGATCCGCGACGCGATCCAGACGCTGCAGAGCTCGCCGGGATATCGGCCGGGCGACTACGAGGTGCCGATCGCGACGATCCACGAGGCCCGCTTCGTCCTGTTCGACGACGACACCCGGCTGCTGTTCGCGACGAGCTTCGACGGTCCCTGGGATGCGTACATGGAGGACTTCGCCTCCAACCCGCTCCAGCTCTTCGACTCGATCTTCCAGCACGTCGAGGGCTACGACGGTTTGCCGGACCTGGCGGCCGTCAAGGCGTTCATCCTCGGCGCGCAGGTGAGCGCGCCGGGGTACGCGCGGAACTACCCCGGGACGGTCAAGGAGATCCGCAAGTCGCTGCGCGTCAACGACGCGTTCCAGCGCGTTCTCGACGACCCGGCTGCCGAGGAGGCGCTCGGGCATCCGGCTCTCAAGCCCTTGCTCGACGAGGCAGCGGACGTGTAAGAGCGGTGTCGCACCACATCTCGGGCCCACGTGCGGTCGCGGAGCCCATCGCGGACATCACGGACCTGTTCGCGTTCCCGAGCCCCGAGAGGCCGGGGCGCCTGGTGCTCGTGCTCGACACGCTGCCGTTCGCGGAGCCCGACGCGCGGTTCTCGGACTCCCTCGTCTACCGCTTCCGCCTGCGACCACTGCGCCGCGCCGCACCCGACGACCCGGCTCCGTTCCGGTCCGCGAGCGAGGACGAGTACCGCGTCGACTGCGTGTTCTCCACGCCCGACGGCGGCGAGACGGGAGCGCAGCAGGTCACCTGCGCCCTGCCCGGCGGCGAGGTCGTGACGGCCCAGGTCGGCGACGAGCAGGGTGGTGAAAGCCCGAGCGCTCGTGTGTTCGCCGGCGCGCGGTGGGACCCGTTCATCCTCGACGCACCGGCAGGGCTGCGGACGATCGCGACGGGCAAGCTCGCGTTCACCGAGCCCGGCTCGATCTACCTCGACGGCAAGAACGTGCTCGGCCTGGTCGTGGAGCTCGACTGCGCGCTGCTGGACGGCGCCACGCTGCTCGGCGTCGTCGGGGAGACCCTGACGGCGGGAAAGCTCAACGTCCGGCTCGAGCGCGCCGGCCGGCCGGAGGTCCCGAACTTCATGCTGGCGCCGAAGGAGCACGACCAGGTCAACCGCGACCTCGAGCTGCGCGACCTGTGGAACATGGACGACGCGTTCCATCCCTCGCACGACTACGAGGGCGCCTACCGCGCTCGCCTGAACGCGAACCTGGCGTTCTGGGACGGGCTGGACGGCAGGACCGACTGGCCGCCGGACGAGCGCGGCGCGCATCCGCTGACCGAGCTCATGCTCGCCGACTTCCTCGTCGTCGACGTCACCAAGCCGTACGCCGAGCAGGGGACGTTCCTCGAGATCGAGCGAGCGGCCCGGCGCGGCGACGAGCACGAGACCTGCGGCGGCCGGGCGCTCAACGACGACGTGATGGACACGCTGCTGACGCTGCTGGTCAACGGCTTCGACGGTCCCGTCGTGCGCGACGGCGTCGACCGCTCGTCGCGCCCGGCGTCGGCCACGTTCCCGTACCTGGCGGCGCCGAACCCCGACCCGCCACGACCCCCTGCGCACCCATGAGCACGCCGCGGGTCGAGCTCGACGACATCCAGCGCGGCGTGCTGCACCCGCGCCCGTCGCCCTATGCGGGCGCATATCTGCTGCTGCGCGTGGCGAGCCCCGATGCCGGCCGCCGGCTCGTCGACCGGCTGCTGCCGCTCGTCGCCTCGGCGGCGAAGCCGCTGGACCGGACCGACGGCATGTCGCTGACGGTCACCTTCACCCACAGCGGGCTGCGGGCGCTCGGCGTCCCGCAGGACTCGCTCGACAGCTTCGCGCCCGAGTTCCGCGACGGCATGGCCGCCCGCGCCGAGCACCTCGGTGATCGCGGCGACAGCAGCCCCGCACACTGGGAGCCGCCCTTGGGCAGCCCGGACGTCCACGTGGGGCTCGCCGTCCTGGCGCCCGACGGCGAGCGCATGGCGGAGCTGCGGGACCGGGCCCGGCGGGCGCAGGACGACCTCCCGGGCGTGGAGGTCATCTGGCGCCAGGACTGCTACCAGCTGCCCAGCGGCCGCACCTCGTTCGGCTTCAAGGACGGCATCGGCCAGCCCGCGATCGACGGCGCGGACTGGACCGGGGGCAATCCCGCGGAGCGGCCGCTCAAGATCGGGGAGTTCGTGCTCGGCTACCCGGACGAGACGGGGTCGCCGCCGCCGCAGCCGTCGCCCGACGTCCTGGGCCGCAACGGCAGCTACCTCGTGTTCCGCAAGCTCCACACGCGGGTCGCCGCCTACCGTCAGTACCTGCGGGACAGGGCCGCGAGCCGCGAGGAGGAAGCCCTGATCGGCGCCAAGATGGTCGGGCGCTGGCAGAGCGGCGCGCCGCTCGCAATGTCACCGGAGCACGACGACCCGGAGCTGGGCGCGGACCCTGCGCGCAACGACTCCTTCGCCTACGGCGACGACCTTCGCGGCTTCAAGTGCCCGGCCGGGGCGCACGCGCGGCGCGCGAACCCGCGCGACTCGCTCGAGCACGAGCTCAGCACCGACGTGCGGCTGCACCGGATGATCCGGCGCAGCACGAGCTACGGGCCGATGCTGCCGCCCGGCGTCCTGACCGACGACGGCGTCGACCGCGGGATCGTCTTCGTGTTCGTCGGTGCGCGGCTCGACCGGCAGTTCGAGTTCGTCAAGACCCAGTGGCTCAACGACGGCATCTTCATCGGTACCCCGGCCGAGAGCGACCCGCTCGTCGGGCCCCATGACGGCACGGGCACCTTCACCTATCCGCGGCGTCCCATCCGACGCCGCCTGGCCGACGTTCCACCGTTCGTCGTCACTCGTGGCGGCGAGTACTGCTTCGCGCCGGGTCTGCGAGCGCTTCGCTGGCTCGCCGACCGAGATGCCTGACGACAACCGAGAGCGAGCACCGTCGAATGAGCCCTTCAGAGACGACCCGGTGGAGCGACCTGGACTTCGGGCCGCCGCCCGCCGACGGCCAGGAGCCCGAGACGCCGGTGACCATGGACCTCGAGGCGGAAGGCCGGGTCGCGATCGTCACGCTCAACCGCCCGCACGCCGACAACGCGATCACCACCGCGATGGGCACCCGGCTGACCGAGGTCCTCGAGGAGATCGCGGTCGACCCGCGCATCCGCGTCGCCGTCATCACGGGCGCCGGCGACCGCGCCTTCTCGGTCGGCAGCGACCTGCGTCAACGCAGCAACATGACCAAGACCGACTGGCTGCGCCAGCGCCAGGACTTCGACCGCACGCTGTACACGCTGCGGCAGCTACGCACCCCGGTCTTCGCCGCGGTCAACGGCACCGCCTACGGCGGCGGCTGCGAGATCGCGCAGAGCACGGACTTCATCATCGCCTCCGAGCGCGCGACGTTCGGCCAGCCGGAGGCGATGATCGGCCTGTCCGCGGGCGGCGGTTCGCCCGTCTTCCTGCCGAGGCTCCTGCCGCCGGGCAAGGCGCTGCAGATGCTGATGACCGGTGAGCCGATCACGGCGGCAGAGGCGTACCGCCTGGGCATGGTCAACGAGGTCCACGCCCCGGCCGACCTCATGCCCGCCGCGCTGCGGATCGCGGAGCGGATCGCGGGCAACTCACCGACGGCCGTGCAGGCCGTCAAGCGAGCGGTCCGCATGGCCGAGGGCCAGCCCGTCGAGCAGGCCGTCGCGATCATGATGGAGGCCCACTGGCGCTCGGCCATCCACCCGGACCGCATCGAGGGCATCGGCGCGTTCAACGACGACCGCGACCCGCAGTTCGCGGACCCCGACTTCTGACCGGAGGAGACCGACCCATGGTTGACACGTCGAACCTCGCGCGCTCGCGCGAGAAGCTCGTGATGATCCAGCCCGAGCCGTTCAACGCGGAGGCGGGACCCGGGGCGCTCGCGGGCGACGTCACACCCACCGACCTGCACTACGTCCGCAGCAACTTCGCCCTGCCCGAGCATGACGGCGTCCTGGAGGTGGGCGGCGCGGTCGGCAACGAGCTCACCCTGACGCTCGAGGACCTGCGCGCCATGGAGGCCGTCACGCGGGACGTCACGCTGGAGTGCGCCGGCAACGGCCGGCTCGGTCAGACGCCGCTCCCGGTGGGTGAGCCGTGGGGGCAGTACGCGGTGTCGACGGCGCGGTGGACCGGCGCTCGGCTGCACGAGGTGCTCAGCCGCGCCGAGCCGAGCGCCGACGGCGTCGACGCTCGCTTCACGGGCGCGGACCACGGGCCGTACTACCAGCACGAGGACCTTCCCTACGTGCGGTCGCTCGACCTCGTGCACGCGATCGACCCGGCCTCCGAGATCCTGATCGCCTACGAGATGAACGGCGAGCCGCTCGACCCCGACCACGGGGCGCCCTTCCGCCTGATCGTTCCCCACTGGTACGGGGTCGCGTCGGTCAAGTGGCTCAAGCGCATCGACGTGCTCACGCACGACTTCGAGGGGGAGTTCCAGGTCGGGCACTACATGTACGAGTGGCCCGACCGCCCGCACGAGCCCGTCACCGCCATGCGCGTCCGGGCGCGCATCACCGACCCCGCGCCGGCCGCCACGATCCCGGCGGGCGAGTACGTCGTGCGGGGCAAGGCGTGGTCCGGCACCGGCCCGGTGACCAAGGTCGAGATCAGCGAGACGGGCGAGGGCGACTGGCTCCCCGCGCACGTCGACGTCCGGCGCGAGCCCTACGCGTGGCAGAGCTGGTCGTTCGCCTGGCGCGTCACGAAGCCGGGCCGGCACACTCTGCGCGCTCGCGCCACGGACGCCGCCGGCAACGTGCAGCCCGACGTGCCGCCGTGGAACCGTCTGGGCTACGGCAACAACGCCGTCGAGGTCATTTACGTGGACGTAGCGGGCTGACCCCGGGGCCGGTGGGACCTGCCGACGACGTCCTACCGGTTGACGAAGGTTCCGCCGCACAGCCTCTGCGAATCGGCGGTCAGCACCCCGTCGGCGCCGTACGCGACGTAGATCTGGCCGACCTCACCGGGCCGCCCGAGGTGCACGTTCACGTGCAGGGGATGCTGGCGGTTCTCGGGGTACCCGTCGGCGTGCGGCAGGTGCACGTCCTTCTCGCCGCCGTCCGGCGCCAGGAGCACGCACTCGCCGTTCCCCAGGACCCTGAAGTGCGTGTGGTCCGCGGCAGCGGGCAGCGCCGGCAGCAATGCCGCAGCAGCGGCAAGGGGAGCGATCAGCAGCACTCGGCGAAGCTTCATGGTCTCCTCCTCACGATGGCCTTCGGATCAGTGTGAACCGGGGGCTCGCGCGGGACAAGATCCCGTGACGGTCACCGTGTGGTCACCGTGGGGCGCTGCGTGCTGGGAGCTCGGGGCTCTGTGCGGGCGCGTGTGCTCGGTCCACGACGTGCCGTCGTGCCAGCGGTATTGCCGCTGGTCGGCGGTCGGGTACCACCCGGCACCGGACGGCTTTTCGCCGGGCCGCGCGCTCGCCGCCGTCGCGCTCTGTGACCGACGCCGCAGCCACCGGGACGGAACTCACCCATCACCCCGTGCGTTGAGAGCGCCGGGAGCCCTCGTGGCGTCCCGAAACACGGCACGGTGACGGACCCGGCCGATCGATCCCCGGAAGGACCATGGACGGCAGCAGTAGTACCAACACCCAGGACTCGGCGTCGCATCGTAGGAGG
>Ga0233385_1000834_pt1 | contig 13958 bp, 11 predicted proteins | sample ElkDunMinimDraft_16_FD_191543 | JGI IMG/M metagenome (GOLD analysis project Ga0233385, IMG submission 191543) | Fecal eukaryotic communites from dung pellets of Tule Elk in California, USA - Elk Dung G36 | ecosystem: Host-associated > Mammals > Digestive system > Large intestine > Fecal | place...
TCGCTGGAGCTGAGGGCAGGGCGCAGCCTGGACGACGCGCTGAAGTCGCTGGCCGATCGGCTGAGCCTCGACGAGGTGCGTTCCTTCGCGACGCTGCTGCAGCAGTCGAAGGAGCTGGGCACCAGCCTGTCGGGGGCACTGCGCGTGTTCTCCGACGAGATGCGCCACAAGCGCATGTCGCTGGCCGAGGAGAAGGCGCATGCGCTGCCGGCCAAGATGTCGGTGCCGGTGACGGTGTGCATCCTGCCGGTGGTGCTGATGGTCGCGGTCATACCGATCATCGTGAAGATGACGGCCGAGTGACCGGTCTGTTGATATTCAGGTGAGGCCGGCCTGCAAATGACGGCTTTCTGCGCTTCCGGTGCTCACGTACCCAAAAGTACGCTCCGCTCCGGTTCTCGAAACCCACCATTTTCGACTCGGCCTGACCTGAATCTCAACAGACCGGGAGCCGACGGTTAACGAGACCTTGTTCGATAAGTTAATCTTAAGCGCGCTTGCGCACCGAAGTTTAAAGCCCTGTCAGCTAAAGTCCTGCTGTTAGGTGAGCATCGGCAAACCCGAAGACGGCAACAACTTCGGTTCCGATGCCGGGACAACGACCCGGGAAACGGGCGTGGCGGGACAGGGACATGGGCAAGTTTTCTAGCACGGGGATGGCCGCCATCCTGGCGGCCTTGATGGCCGGCGGCTGCACCACGCAGAGCGTCGACAAGACGGCGACGACGTCTATCCAGCAAGTGCCGGCAGACGTCAGCGCGGCCGACCTCAGGGCCGGCAAGGCGCAGTTCCGCGAGGCCAATTACGGGCTCGCCGAACAGCATTTCCGCAAGGCGGTGGAGCTGCGCGGCGATAATTCCGAGGCGTGGATGGGGCTCGCCGCCTCCTACGACCAGCTCGGCCGCTTCGATTTCGCCGACCGCGCCTACGACCAGTTGCTGAAGGTCGCCGGGCGTCGGCCGGAAATCCTCAACAACATGGGCTATTCGCAGCTCCTGCGCGGCAACAAGAAGAAGGCGCGCCAGTTGCTGAACGAGGCCCGCACCGGCATGGTTGACCCTGCGGTGGCCGAGGCCAATTTGGCGCTGCTCAACAAGGTCTGAGCAAGGCGGACGGAGAAGCGGGCGGGGCGCTACTTCTCATCGGGCGCGGTGGCGGGGGCGGTGTAGCGCTTGCGCACCGCGTCGAGCACGACCTTGCGGCTCTCCTTCGGCGACAGGCCTTCGTCCTTCTCCGCCTCCCTGGTTTCGGCGGCGAGCTTCTTGTCTCTGATCTGGTTGCGGAACCAGTCCGAATAGTCGCCCTTGCGCAGGTGATGCTCCCACGTCTTGTCGTCGATGCCCTCGGCGATCTGCTGGAAGATCATCAGGTTTTGCGCGCGCAGCTTCATCTTGTTGCCGGGACCGCGGAAGTAGAAGCTGCCCTTCTTGTCGAGTGTGCCCTCGGCATATTTGCGGCTGTGGCGCTTGAGCGACTGCTTCGGCTGGATCGCCTTGATCAGTCTCGGCTTCTTGTCGTCGCCGGGACGCCAGAAGAGGATGCGCTTGTCCTTCGGCGCCGACATCCTGGCAGGCGGCTCGATGCCGGCGCCCTTGCAGAGTGCCTTTATGACCTCGTCGGCCTTCGGCCCTATGGCGATGACGGCGGTGACGAGCTTCAGCGCCTCGGACGACATCAGGTCGGGATGGACGGTGATGAAGACCGCCCCCGGCGGCGTGCCGGACGCGACGCGGCCGACGCCCTCGTGGTTCTTCGGCAGCAGATGGTGGGCCTCGTCGACGATCAGCCAGTGCGGCCGGGCGGTCTTCATGCGGAACTTGGCAATTTCCGGCAGGATGTCGGCGGCGAAGTCGGGACGCTCCTCGACCTTCACCGCCAGCATGTTGAGGATGATGTTGGTGTCGATCGCGCCGAGCAGGGTCAGCGCCTGCGCCGCCGTGGGGCCCGTCTTGGCGTCGCCGATCATGACGGCTCCTTTCAGCCCGTCATAGTCGCCCTCGGGATCGACCACGGCGAACTGGTAGCCGGCCTCAATGAAGCGTTCGCTCAGCGCCGTCGCCAACGTCGACTTGCCGACGCCCGAACTGCCGGCGATGAGCAGCGTGTCGGTCGGCCAGATCTCCACGATGTCGTCGTCGTCCTCGTCGCTGATGCGAATGCCGTCGCGGCGGCTGATGCCGAGATCGTGGTCGTGCTTGAGCAGGTTCCTTACCAGTTCCTTGACGCCTGCGCCGCGCGCGCCCTTGGTGACGAGGTCGGCGGTATCCTTGACCGCGGGAAGCGCGTTGGCGACGGCGACGCTGAGCCCGCAGGCGCGCATGAAGGCGTGGTCGTTCTCGGCGTCGCCAATGCCCACGACATTGTGCGGCGACAGGCCGATCTCCTTCAGCGCGGCGGCCAGGCCCGTCGCCTTGTCGATGCCGGAAGGCAGGATCATGACCGCGCCCTTGTTGAAGATGATCTTGAGCTCCAGCCCGAGCTCGTTGATCACCTCCAGGCAGGTCCCCTGATGCGGCTCCCAGGTGGCGACGATGCCATGGCCGACCGACAACGGCTTGACGCCGCGCTTCTTCAGCGCCTTGACGAAGTCGGGCGAGGGGGCCGTGGAGATCGGCTTCTCCTCCTCGCTGGCGGGCGTGTAGATAAGCGCGCCGTTCTCGGCGACGACCTTGTCGAAGATGGCGAGTTCGGGAAAGACGCGCTTCAGGTCGGGCAGCTCGCGGCCGGTGACCAGCACCAGCTTGCGGCCGCTTTCCTTGAAGCGCTTGAGTGCCGCCACTGTGTCCTTGGCGACGATGCCGTCATGGGCGATCGTGCCGTCGTAATCCGTTGCCAGCGCCATGAAATACATCGGTTGAAACCCTCTGGTGGGCTGGGTCGCGAAGCCCGCCGCACGGTTCAACGCACGGCCCCGAAAAGAGTTCACGGGCAAGCGAGGCGGCCCGACGGCCGGTGTCGCCGCCGCGGCGGTGACGATTTGGCAACCAAGATCATCGACGCAGGCCGCCGCCGGTGGAGCACGCCATGGTTGTGGGATAAAGGCTACTCCCCCTCGCCAAAAGCGGGCCGGCCTGAAGGTAGTTCGCATGACGTTCGACATGACTTCGATGCTGCTCGGCGCGGCGGCTGCGGGCCTCGGCCTCTGCCTGACCATGCTGTCCATGTGGTCGGCGGACCGCAACGCGCGTTACAAGGCCGGCTGGGCGCTGGGCGTCGGCTTCCTCATCCTTCACGTCTTCGCCTACTGGTTCTACGCGCGAGAGGAGGCGGTCGCCGCCGGCGTGCTCGCCTGCGCGCTGCAGCCGATCGGCGCGGCCTATCTCTACGCCTCGGTCCGCCAGTATTTCGACGACAAGTTCAAGCCGCTGCAACTGGTCCTGCGCGTGTCCGTCCCATACCTGCTGTTCGTGCCGGCGATCTTCGCCGCCGGCTATGACGGCGTCGCGCTGGTGCTGCAGAATGCACTGACGGCGACGCTGCTCGTCCTCGGCGGTTTCATCTATTTGCGCCGGTGGAGGGAAGCGCCGTTCGAGATGGGCAGCCTCGCCCTTCTCTACACGGCGACCGGGGTGAGCTTCGCGCTCTGCGGCGTCGTGATCCTGATGAACCGGCAGTGGAGCATCGGATACCCGCCGCAGAACTGGGCGGAAGAGCTCAATACCGTCATCTCGATCCTGGCGCTGGCCGGGGCCGGAGCCATGACGATGTCGGTCGACCAGACGCGGCTCGCCAAGCGCAACCGGCTTTCGGCCATGAGCGATCCGCTGAGTGGCCTGCTGAACCGGCGCGGCCTCGCGTCGGCGCATCCGCAGACGCTGCTCGAGAACGAGGCCGTGGTGGCGTTCGACCTCGATCATTTCAAGCGGATCAACGACCAGTACGGTCACGCCGTCGGCGACCAGGTGATCCGCAGGTTTGCCGACACGCTGCGCGACGAGGGCCGCTCAGCCGACCCCAAGGCGCGCGTCGGCGGCGAGGAGTTCGTCATGGTCATGACCGATGTCTCGCTGCAGGAAGCGAGGGGCGTCGCCGAGCGCATCCTGGCCGTCTTCTCGGCCGTCGAGCTGGTGACACCCGCCGGAGAGCGGTTCCAGGCGACGGCCAGCGCGGGCATCGCGTTCGGCGAGACCAAGGGCGCGCCCATACAGCATGTCATGACGCGCGCCGACAGCGCGCTTTATGCCGCGAAGCGCAACGGACGCAACCGCGTCGAAAGCGGCGAGCTGCGCCTGGCGAGTTGAGCATCTCCCTTGCGGGGAGCACTGCATGGCGCCAGTCGTTCCGGGGCGGCTAGCGGTCCCGGAACGACGAAAATACATCGGCGGTTTTATTCCGCCGCGCTCACATACTCGCTGAGCGGCGGGCAGGAGCAGACGAGGTTGCGGTCGCCGGCGACGTTGTCGATGCGCGAGACCGGCGGCCAGTATTTCGCCGCGTTCGCATCGCCCGCCGGATAGGCAGCCTCCAGCCTGGAATAGGGATGCTTCCAGTCGCCGGCCAGCGCCTCCGCGGCGGTGTGGGGGGCGTTGACCAGCGGGTTGTCCTCGCGCGGCCATTCGCCCTTCTCGACCCTGGCGGCCTCGCGGGCGATGGAGATCATGGCGTCGCAGAAGCGGTCGAGCTCGGGCTTCGGCTCCGACTCCGTGGGCTCGACCATTAGCGTGCCGGCGACCGGCCAGGACATGGTCGGCGCGTGGAAGCCGTAGTCGATGAGGCGCTTGGCGATGTCCTCGACGCCGACGCCGGCGCGATCCTTGAGCACGCGGGTGTCGAGGATGCATTCATGCGCGACGCGGCCGTTCCGGCCCTTGAACAGCACGGGATAGTGCTGGCCGAGGCGGGCGGCCACGTAGTTGGCGCTGAGGATCGCCATCTCGGTCGCCTGCTTGAGGCCTGCGGCGCCCATCATCCGGATGTACATCCAGGTGATCGGCAGGATCGACGCGCTGCCGAAGGGCGCGGCCGCCACCGCATGCGCGCTGCCTTCGGCGACATGGCCGGGCAGGTGGGGGGCGAGATGCGCCTTGACGCCGATCGGCCCGACGCCCGGGCCGCCCCCGCCATGCGGGATGCAGAAGGTCTTGTGCAGGTTCATGTGGCAGACGTCGGCGCCGATGTCGCCGGGCCTAGCGAGACCGACCAGCGCGTTCAGGTTGGCGCCGTCGAGATAGACCTGTCCGCCATGCGAGTGGATGATCTCGCAGATGTCCTTCGCGCCTTCCTCGAAGACGCCATGCGTCGAGGGGTAGGTGAACATCAGCGCCGCCAGCCGATCGGCATGCTGCTCGGCCTTTGCCTTGAGGTCGGCGATGTCGATGTCGCCATCGTCGAGGCAGCGCACGACGACCACCTCCATGCCGGCCATCGCCGCGCTCGCGGGGTTGGTGCCGTGCGCGGAGGAGGGGATCAGGCAGACCGTGCGCTTCGCGTCGCCGCGCGACAGGTGCCAGCGGCGGATGGCGAGCAGGCCGGCATATTCGCCCTGGCTGCCGGCGTTGGGCTGCAGCGAAACGGCGTCGAAGCCGGTGATCTCGCCAAGCCATGCTTCGAGGTCGGCGAACATGGAGCGGTAGCCCGCCGAATGCGCTTTCGGCGCCAGCGGATGGAGATTGCCCACGGCCGACCAGCTCACCGGCATCATCTCGGCGGCGGCGTTGAGCTTCATGGTGCAGGAGCCGAGCGGGATCATGGTGCGGTCGAGCGCCAGGTCCTTGTCGGCGAGGCGGCGCAGGAGCCGCATCATGTCGGTCTCGGAGCGGTTCTCGTGGAAGACGGGCTGGGTGAGGAATGCCTTGTTGCGCGGCTTGCCGGGGAGAGCGCGGTCGGCTTTGGCCGGCAGGCTGGCGCCGAAGAGGCTTGCGATGGCTTCGAGGTCGGCTTCGGTCGAGGTCTCGTCGAAGGTGATGCCGACATGGTCGGCGTCGATCACGCGCAGCAGCCGTCCCGTCGCCTCGGCGGAGGCGGCGATTTCCGCGGCCGCGCCCCTGGCTTCCACCGTCACCGTGTCGAAGCGGCGGTCGCCCGAAACGGTCTTGCCGGCGGCCTTCAAGGCAGCGGCGAGGCGGGTCGCCAGGCCGTGCACGCGGCCGGCGATTTCCTGCAGCCCTTCCGGCCCGTGCCAGATCGCGTAGGCGGCGGCCATGTTGGCGAGCAGCGCCTGCGCGGTGCAGATGTTGGAGGTCGCCTTGTCGCGGCGGATGTGCTGCTCGCGCGTCTGCAGCGCGAGGCGGTAGCCGGGGCGGCCATGCGCGTCGACCGACTGGCCGACGAGGCGGCCGGGCATCAGGCGCGTCAGCCTATCGGAAACGGCGCAATAGGCGGCGTGCGGGCCGCCAAAGCCCATCGGCACGCCGAAGCGCTGCATGGAGCCGACGGCGATGTCGGCGCCGAGCGCGGAGACGGGCTCGGTCAGCGTGAGCGCCAGCGGATCGGCGACGAAGACGATCACGGCGGCGGCGGATTTCGCCTTCTCGATCAGCGCGCCATACTCGCCATAGACGCCCTCGGTGTCAGGCCAGGGAACGAGAAGCGCGCAGGTCTGGTCGTCGATCATGTCGCCGTCGACGACGATGCCGAGCGGTTCGGCGCGTGTGCGCACGACGTCCAGGACCTGAGGATGCAGCGGTCCGGCAAGCGCCACCTTCGGCCGTTTCCCGTAGTGGAACCGCCAGGCGATGCCTACGGCTTCGGCCACTGCCGTCGCCTCGTCGAGCAGCGAGGCGGAGGCGACCGGGAGGCCGGTGAGTTCGGTGACCAGCGTCTGGAAGTTGAACAGCATCTCCAGACGGCCCTGGCTGATCTCGGCCTGGTAGGGCGTGTAGGCGGTGTACCAGGCCGGGTTCTCGAAGAGATTGCGCTGGATGACCGGCGGCACGATGGCGCCGTGATAGCCGGCGCCGATGAAGCTCTTCAGCACAATGTTGGCGTCCATCTTCTCGCCGAGCTCGGCAAGCGCTGCCGCCTCGGTCGCCGGAGCGGGCAAGGCGAGCGGCCGGTCGAGCCGGATCGACTTCGGCACGGCTTGGCTGATCAGCGTCTCGACGGAGGGCACGCCGACGACGGCGAGCATCGCGCGGGCATCGGCGAGGCTGGGGCCGATGTGCCTGGTGGGGAAGCTGTAGGTGGACGCGGTCATTTCAGCGTGTTCCTCTTAGCCGATATGGGCTTTGTAGCCGGCCTCGTCGAGCAGGCCGGAAAGCTGGCTTTCGTCGGCGAGCTTCATCTTCCAGAGCCAGCCGTCGCCGGTGGCGGCGGAATTGACGAGCGACGGATCGGCAGACAGCGCGGTGTTCGCCTCCGTGATCTCGCCGTCGACGGGGGCGTAGACGTCAGAGGCCGCCTTGACGGATTCGACCACCACGGCGGTGTCGCCCTTCTTCAGGACGCGGCCGACCTGGGGAAGCTCGACGAAGACGAGGTCGCCGAGCTGTTCCTGCGCGTAGTCGGTGATGCCGACGGTGGCGATGCCGCCCTCGACGAGCAGCCATTCGTGATCTTCGGTGAAATAGGTCGTTGCCATCGTGGCCTATCCTTTGCGGTAGCGATGCGGGGTGAAGGGCAGGGGCGCGACGTCGACGGGGATCTTTGCTCCCCTGACATCGGCGAAGAGGCGCGTGCCGGGCTTGGCCAGCGCCGCGTGGACGTAACCCATGGCGACAGGCGCCTGGACCGACGGGCCGAAGCCGCCGGAGGTGATGCTGCCGGCGGGTTTTCCCTCGGCATCGGAGAGAGCCGTGCCCGAGCGCACCGGCTGGCGGCCCTCGGGCTTCAGGCCGACGCGCTTTTGCGCAGGGCCGCGGGCGACGATCTCGCGCAAGGCCTCGGCGCCGATGAAGCCGCCGCCGGAGCGGATTTCCTTGGGGATCGCCCACATCAGGCCGGCGGAGGCGGGATCGGTGCCTTCGGTGATGTCCTGGCCGTGCAGGCAGAGCCCGGCTTCAAGACGCAGGCTGTCGCGGGCGGCAAGCCCGATCCACATGGCGCGCGGGTGGGCGAGCAGTTCCTCCACCAGCGTGCGGGCGTCGGCTTCCGGCAGACCGATCTCGAAACCGTCCTCGCCGGTGTAGCCGGAGCGGCTGAGGAACCAGTCGCGACGGAGCTCGAGGCCGTGCATGAAGGTCATTGCGCCAGTCTCGATGCCGGTGGCCAGGAGCACGTCGGCGGCGGCCGGCCCCTGGATTGCCAGGAAGACGCGGTCGAGCGGCGTGACCGTGGCGTCGAAATCTCCGGCGAGGCTTTTGAGATGGGCCTCGTCTGCGGCGGCGTTGCCGGCATTGGCGACGACCATGAAGCGCTGGGGCTCGAGGCGGGTGACGATGAGATCGTCGATGATCCCTGCCTGTTCGGTGAGCAGAAAGGTGTATTTCGACTGCGAAAGCTCGAGCGCCGCGGCATCGAGCGGGCAGGCGCGGTCGAGCAGGGCGATCGCGCCGGGGCCGGAAACCTCGATCAGCTTCATGTGGGAGATGTCGAAGAGGCCGGCATGCTCGCGCGTGTGAAGGTGCTCCTTCATCACGCCGGGCGGATAGGTGAGCGGCATCGACCAGCCGGCAAAGCCGCCGAAACGCGCCCCTGCAGCCTTGTGTATATCGTCGAGTGGCAGGGATTTCAGGTCTTCGCCCGTCATGACTTCTCCAGAACAGCACGCTACCGGCCGCTTTCGCGACCGCTCCGTGCCCCTCTGTCTGAAGCCTGAGAGACTCGCGCAACCGGAACTCTGTCGGCGGCGCTTACACCTTCGGCGCGGGGATATCCCCGACTTTCCAGAGCGTCTTTCCCGTGAACGGTTCTTTTGCCTGAGAGATTTCGGGCGATTTCCCCTTCGGCGGCAGCTCTCGCTGCTCTCTCCCGCAAACAGGTAGAGCCCCCGAGGAGGCTCTAGACGAATCAACGCTATCCCATATGCGCCCGATTGTCACCTGTCGGCGAACCGACGATCGCCCTGGACTGCCGGTTTCAGTTGGCCGCGAGCGCGACGGCAACGTTCACCGCGGCGGCGACCAGCACGGTGTTGAAGAAGAAGGAGACTATGCCGTGCGCCAGCGTCAGCTTGCGCATGGCGGTCCTCGTCACGTTCACGTCCGCCGTCTGCGCCGTCATGCCGATCACCAGCGCATAGTAGAGAAAATCGTAGCCCTCGGGCTCGGCCGTGGCAGGAAAGTCGAGCCCGCCGTGCCGTGCGTTGTGAGGCGACGTCTTCGCGCTGAGGTCTTCGGGCCGCCAGTAGAGATGTGCATAGTGCATGGCGGTCATGGTGTGGATGGCCAGCCAGCCGAGCGCCACTGAGGTCAGCGAGAGAACGAGTTCGACCACGCCGGGCTGGCCGCCCTTGTTGACGAGGGCGAAAAGCGAGCCGACCGCCACCATGACGGCGCCGAAGGTGACGAGAACGATCATCCAGGCCGGCTCGTCGGTGCTCTCGGCGTGCCTCTTCAGGAAGGCCGGCGTCATCGTGCGGAGGTTCATGAACTCCAGGGCGAGATAGACGACGAAGAAGACGTTCGCGGAAGCCTGCACGGCGAGCGACGGCCGGAACGACAAGGCAAGCGCCAGCACCACCGCTCCGCAGGCGAGCGCGGAGTAGAAGTTCGCGTAGCGGCGCAGCGCCGTCATTCGGTCACCGGCTCGATAAGGGTCGTTTCGATGCCGAGCGATTGCGCGAGTGTCGCCATCCGCTTGTCCGCCGTCGCAAGCGGCTCGCGGCGATCGAGAGCGAGGGCGAGATAGAGGCAGTCGTAGATCTGATGGTTGTTTGCCGCAGCAATTCGCGTTGCCTGCGGCAGCAGAGAAATGTCCTCCACGACCTCGTCGAATGAGGCAGAGAGAGAGGTGATCGCTCGCGTCAAATCGTATTCCCCGATCTGGTGGAGGCGCAAGTATTTGAGCAACGCATTTGTTGCTTCGAGAAGGACAATGGCAGGCGCCTTGATGGCTTCCGGCTTCAGTCGGCGCGCGGCCCCGGAGAACGGGGTTTGGATCAGCCAGGGGACCACCGCGCTTGCGTCAACGATCATCGTCGATGCCCGGAAGATAAGGCAGGTGAGGCCGGGCGTCGCGCTCCTCTCGCGCTTCTTCCATTATGCGCAAGGCGGTCGCCAGGTCGACCGGTTTGGACTGCGCACGGATACGGTCGATCTCGGCCCATGCCTCCTCCCTGGTCATCCCAGCTTCCTTGGTGATGACTTCACGCGCCATCTGCTCTGCGGATTTGTCTTGCGACTTGGCTCGCGCCTTGAAGCGCTCCAGCACATCCTCCGGGATGTTCCTGATCACCATGCTGCCCACGGTATGACCTCCTGTGATATCATCATGATATCACAGGTCGCGGGCGGCTCCAACATTCTGGCAGCGCTCAGGCCGTGGCGGAACGCAACGCCCGGCGCACGGCCTGGTCTAGCGCGCCGAGGAAGGCGGAGCGGTCGCGCGGGGTGAAGCTCGAATTGTAGCCCTTGCTCTCGCCGGTCTCGCGCAGGTGCTGCTTGAGGTCGCGCATGGCGACCGCCATGCCGATGGTCTCGGGCGTGAAGGGACGGCCGGTCGGGCCGATGACATGCGCGCCGAGCGCGACCGTGCGCGCGGCGAGCGGGATGTCGGCGGTGACGACGATGTCGTTGGCCTTCGCGTGCTCGACGATCCAGTCGTCGGCTGCGTCCGCGCCCTTCGACACGACGACGTTGCGGATCATCGGGTCGCGCGAGGGGCGCAGGCCGCCGTTGGAGACGAAGGTGACGACGAGGCCGTGGCGCTCGGCGACGCGGATCGCCTCGTCCTTCACCGGGCAGGCGTCGGCGTCGACATAGATGGCGGGTCCGCTCATGCGCTTTCGGCGACCCTAGGTTCGGCATGGCGTTTGCGGGCAAGCGCGGCGCCGGCGCCCAATGCCGCGAGCTTGGCGACCGCAACGGCGCGCGGTAGCGGAGCCATGCCGCAATTCGTGCAGGGCTGGATGCGCTCGGCGTCGGCGTGCTTCAGCGCCGCCTCGATCGTGACGGCGACTTTTTCGGGCGTCTCGACGGAGGCCGAGGCGACATCGATCGCGCCGACCAGCAGGATCTTGTCGGGCAGGAGTTCGAGCAGCGACATCGGGACGTGCGAATTGGCGCACTCCAGCGACACCTGCTGGATGGAGGAGGCGTTGATCGCAGGAAAGATCTCCTCATACTGCCGCCATTCGGCGCCGAGCGTCTCCTTCCATTTGAGGTTGGCCTCGATGCCGTAGCCGTAGCAGATGTGCACGGCGGTGGCGCATTTCAGGCCGCGCGCTGCGCGTTCCAGCGTGGCGATGCCCCACTCCTTCACGTCGTCCATGAAGACGTTGAAGGCCGGCTCGTCGAACTGGACGAGATCGACGCCGGCAGCCTCAAGCTCCAGCGCCTCCTCGTTGAGGATCTCGGCAAAGGCCATCGCCATGTCGGCGCGGCGGCCAAAATGCCCGTCGGCCAGCGTGTCGCAGATGGTCATCGGGCCGGGCAGGGTCCATTTCAGCCTGCGCGTCGTGTGCGAGCGGCACCAGGCCGCCTCCTGCGCGTGGACCGGGCGGCTGCGCCTGGGCTTGCCGGTGACGGTCGGCACCTCGACGACATAGCGGTTGTTGCGGATGCCCATCTTCGTCTTGAGGTCCCAGTCGATGCCCTCGACCGTCTCCAGGAAGCCGTGCACGAAATGGGTGCGGAACTGCTCGCCGTCGGACACTGTGGCGATGCCGGCGTCCTCCTGCTCCTTCAGCCAGATGAGCGCGGCGTCGCGCTTAGCCTGTTCGAGGGCGGCGCCCGAGGGTATCCATTTCGGCCAGAGTTTTTCGGTTTCGGCGAGCCATGCCGGCTTTGGCAGGCTGCCGGCGATGGTCGCCGGGAAAAGCATGGTTCTTCCTCCTCTGTGAAGTCCTTGGGAGCGCGTGCAATCGTGCGCAACGCGCGACAGGCTTCCGGCAGGGTTTCAAAATTCGTCCGCGAGATCAAGGCGACCGGAATGCTTGAGCGGAATGTGGCGAGCGCCTAGAACGGTTCCAGCGCGGGGAGCAAAAGGCTCACATGTTCAAGAAAATCCTGATCGCCAATCGCGGCGAGATCGCCTGCCGGGTCATCAAGACGGCAAGGAAGATGGGCATCGCGACGGTCGCCGTTTTCTCCGACGCCGATCGCGACGCCGTGCATGTCGAGATGGCGGACGAGGCCGTGCATATCGGGCCGGCGCCAGCCTCGCAGAGCTATCTGGTGGCAGAGAAGATCATCGAGGCCTGCAAGGCCACCGGCGCCGAGGCGGTGCATCCGGGCTACGGCTTCCTGTCGGAGCGCGCTTCCTTCTGCGCGGCGCTGGAGAAACAGGGCATCGTCTTCATCGGCCCGAAGCCGAAAGCCATCGAGGCGATGGGCGACAAGATCGAATCGAAGAAATTCGCCAATGCGGCCGAGGTCTCGACGGTGCCGGGCTTCCTGGGGGTCATCGAGGACGCCGCGCATGCGGAGAAGATCGCGGAGGAGATCGGCTATCCGGTGATGATCAAGGCGTCGGCCGGCGGTGGCGGCAAGGGCATGCGCATCGCCTGGGACGCCGCCGAGGTGCCCGACGGCTTCGAGCGGGCGCGCTCGGAGGCGAAGAGCTCGTTCGGCGACGACCGCGTCTTTATCGAGAAGTTCGTCGTCGACCCGCGCCACATCGAAATCCAGGTGCTCGGCGACGCGTTCGGCAACGTCATTCACCTCGGCGAGCGCGAATGCTCGATCCAGCGGCGCAACCAGAAGGTGGTGGAGGAGGCGCCGTCGCCCTTCCTCGACGAGAAGACGCGCCGCGCCATGGGCGAGCAGGCCGTGGCGCTGGCGAAGGCCGTCGACTACCAGAGCGCCGGCACGGTCGAGTTCATCGTCGACAAGGATCGCAATTTCTATTTCCTGGAAATGAACACGCGGCTGCAGGTCGAGCATCCGGTGACCGAACTCGTCACCGGCATCGACCTCGTCGAGCAGATGATCCGCGTGGCGGCCGGCGAGAAGCTGTCGATCCGGCAGCAGGACGTGAAGCTGAACGGCTGGGCGGTGGAAAGCCGGCTCTATGCCGAGGATCCGTACCGCAATTTCCTGCCGTCGATCGGCAGGCTGACCCGCTACCGGCCGCCGGAGGAGGGGCGCTTCGGCGATATCGTCGTGCGCAACGACACGGGCGTCACCGAGGGGTCGGAGATCTCGATGTTTTACGATCCGATGATCGCCAAGCTGTGCACCTGGGCGCCGACGCGCGCGGAGGCGATCGACGCGATGTCGGATGCGCTCGACGGCTTCGTCGTCGACGGCTTCCAGCACAACATGCCGTTCCTCGCCGCCCTGATGCGGCATCCGCGCTGGCGGGAAGGGCGGCTTTCCACTGGCTTCATCGCCGAGGAATATCCGGATGGATTCCACCCGGTCGCGCCCGATGCCGGCGAACGGGAAGTCCTGGCGGCGGTCGCCGCAGCGGTGGAACTGGTGCGCTGCGAACGCCTCGGCAGGCTGTCCGGACGGCTGAGGCCCGGTTCGGCGCCGGATTGCCGCGAATGGGTGGTCAGGCTGGGCGAGGACTATCTGACAGCAAGGGTGACGGGCGAGGGGGCAGACGCGGCGATCGCCATCGACGGCGGCCAAGCGCTTGCCGTGGCGTCGGACTGGCGGCCGGGCGACCCGGTCTGGCGCGGCTCCGTCGGAGGCAGGACGATCGCCGCGCAGATACGGCCGCGCATCAACGGCATCAACATCGCCTGGCGCGGCATGTCGGTCGACGCCTTCGTCATGGAGCCGCATGTGGCTGATCTCGAGCGCCTGATGCCGAAGAAGGCGGCGGCCGACACCTCGAAATTCCTGCTCTGCCCGATGCCCGGGCTGGTCGTCTCGATCGGCGTCGCCGCCGGGCAGGAGGTCAAGGCCGGCGAGACGCTTGCCGTCGTCGAGGCGATGAAGATGGAGAACGTGCTTCGCGCCGAGCGCGACCTG
>Ga0233385_1000835_pt1 | contig 13950 bp, 13 predicted proteins | sample ElkDunMinimDraft_16_FD_191543 | JGI IMG/M metagenome (GOLD analysis project Ga0233385, IMG submission 191543) | Fecal eukaryotic communites from dung pellets of Tule Elk in California, USA - Elk Dung G36 | ecosystem: Host-associated > Mammals > Digestive system > Large intestine > Fecal | place...
CAGCGATCGACGTGCGGCTCGAGCGCACGGGGAGCGGCTGGGCGGTCCGCGGGGCGACGTCACGCCTGGTCGACACCGCCGACGGGGTCGAGGACCCCGAGGTCGCCGCCCTCGTCGCCACGCAGCACGAGCACGTCCGCGCCCTCGGCGACCAGGTGGTCGGCCACGTCGCGACGCCGATCGAGACGGAGCCGGCGCGCTACCGGCCGACGTCCGCCCTCGCGCTCGTCGCCGCCGCGCAGGCCGCCGGCCTTCGGCGACTGCTCCCCGGCGACGTCCCGATGCTGAGCTTGGTGAGCCCGACCAACCGGTACGCCGCGGTGCCCGCAGGGCCGGTACGCCGCCGGCAGGTCGCAGCGCTCTGCCCGTTCGACAGCGGGCTGGTCGTGGTCGCCCTGACCGGGGCACAGCTGCGCGAGCACCTGGAGCACGGCGCGGCGTTCTTCACCACCACGCAGAGCGCTGGCCCTCATCACCCGGATGCGCTCACGAACGCGGCGACGCCGCGGACGCCGCACGGCACGCCGGACTTCGACTACGACGTGGCGTTCGGGACCGACGCGCCGCTCACGTACGACCTCGCGCTCGACCGCCCGCCCGGTGCGCGGGTGACCGCTCTGTCGTACGCCGGCCGGCCGGTCCGCGACGTCGACCGCTTCCATGTCGTGGTGAGCCGCTACCGCGCTTCGGGGGCGGCGGCGTACCCGCACGTCAGCGCGGCGCCCGTCGTCCACGAGGTCGCCGGGTCGCTGCGGTCGAGGGTCGAGCAGCACCTCGCCGAGGGACGCCCGTACGCGCACGCCCCGCACTGGCGGCTCCTCCACGGCGGAGAGCCGCTCGTCGTCGTCGACCTGCACCCCGTTGGCTAGGCTCGAAACATGCCTTCCCACCACTCCGAGCGCGGTCGTGCCTGGCCGTACGTGCTTCTCGCGGTGGTGCTCGTCCTGACCGGCGGGGGTGTGGCCGCCTACAGCCTCGGCCACCTCGACCGCTGGGTCTGCGACGGCGGGACCTGCGAGACGCGCGAGGCCGACCCCGCCTCCGTACCCGTCACGCCGGCCGAGCCCGAGGCCGCGCCTGTCCTCGCGGCGGCGGGGTCACGGCCGCTCGACGCCGCTCGCGTCGAGCGTGCGATCGAGCCGCTCCTGCGCCGCAAGGAGCTCGGGCGCCACGTCGGCTTCGCGGCCTCCGACCTCGCCTCGGGCGAACCCGTCTGGAGCTCGGGGACGGGCACGTTCGTCCCCGCCTCGACGCTCAAGCTGTTCACGACCCTGGCCGCGATGCGGACGCTGGGACCCGAGCACCGCTTCCGGACGACCGTGCTCCGCGACTCCACGGGTGAGCAGCCCTCGGCGACCGACGCCGCGCCGACGACCGGCGCGCCCGCCCCTCGCCCTGCCCGGCTGGTCCTCGTCGGGGGTGGCGATCCCTATCTCACCGCGTCCTCGAACGCCGCCGCCCGCACCTCCTACCCGCAGCAGGCCTCGCTCGCGCAGCTGGCCCGCCGGACGGCGCAGGCGCTGAAGGCCGACGGCGTGACCGAGGTGTCCCTCGGGTACGACTCCTCCCTCTTCACCGGGCCGGCGGTCAACCCGACCTGGGAGCCGGGCTACATCGCGTCGTTCGTCACGTCGCCGGTCAGCGCCCTGTGGGTGGACCAGGGGCGTGACGGCTGGCGCCGCAGCGCCGACCCGGCCCGTCAGGCCGCGACGACGTTCGCCAAGCAGCTGAAGGCACGCGGGCTGACGGTCACGGGCGTGAAGAGCACCGGACGTCCCGTGGAGTCCGAGGAGCTGGCGGCGGTCAGCAGCGGGACGGTCGCGCAGATCTCCCAGTCGGTGATCGAGCACAGCGACAACCAGGCCGCCGAGGTCCTGCTGCGCCACGTCGCGATCGTCCAGAAGCAGCCCGCCTCCTTCGAGGGCGGCGTCAAGGCGGTCCGGGACGTCCTGACCGACCTCGGGGTCGGGTGGGACGGCAACCGGGTCTACGACGGCAGCGGTCTGTCCCGCGACAATCGCGTCACCCTCGCCTCGATGCTCCAGGTCGTCACGATCGGGAGGGACCTGTTCGGCCGCTACCCGGTGGCGGGCTTCAACGGTTCGTTGACGTCGCGCTTCACCGCGAGCGGCACTGGGGCCGGGCTCGGTGCGGTCCGCGCGAAGACCGGGACGCTGACCGGAGTCCACTCGTACGCCGGCACGACGGTCACGCGCGACGGGACGCCGGTCGGCTTCGTGATCTTCACCGACCGTGTGCCGGAGCGGCGCACGCTCGACGCCCGCGCCACGCTCGACCGCATCGCCGCGCGGTTGTCGGCCTGCGCCTGCGCGACCGGCTGATCCGGGGGCGACGAACCGCTCGGATCCGTCAGCCCCGGATCCGAGCCGCGACGGCCTCGACGACCTCTCTCGTCCCGGCCGTGCCGCCGAGGTCGCGCGTCCGCGTCGCCGGTGAACGGATCGTGGCGCGGACGGCGGCCAGCAGGTCGGCACCGGCCTCCTGGTGCCCGAGGTGGTCGAGCATCATCGAGGCCGACCACAGGGTGCCGACCGGATCGGCCGTCCCCTGACCTGCGATGTCGGGCGCAGAGCCGTGCACCGGCTCGAACATCGACGGGAAGGTCCGGGTCGGGTCGAGGTTCGCCGAGGGGGCGACGCCGATGCTGCCCGCCACCGCGGCCGCGAGGTCGCTGAGGATGTCGCCGAACAGGTTCGAGCCGACGATCACGTCGAACCGACCGGGCTCGAGCACCAGCTTCGCGGCGAGCGCGTCGATGTGCTCGGCGTCCCACCGGACGTCGGGGAACTCGGCAGCCCGCTCGGCGACGACCTCGTCCCAGAACGGCAGGGTGTGGACGATGCCGTTGCTCTTCGTCGCGGACGTGAGGTAGCCGCCACGGCTTCGGGCCAGCTCGAAGGCGAAGTCGACGACGCGCGTCACGCCCGCACGGGTGAACACCGACTCCTGCACCGCCATCTCGTCGGGGAAGCCTCGGTTCATCCGGCCCCCGATCTCGCTGTACTCACCCTCGACGTTCTCGCGGACGACGACCAGGTCGACCTCACCGGGGCGTGCGTCGCGCAACGGGCTCTCGACACCCTCGAGGACCGCGACCGGCCGCAGGTTCACGTACTGGCGGAACGTCCTGCGGATCGGGATGAGCAGCCCCCACAGCGAGACGTGGTCCGGGACGCCCGGCCACCCCACCGCGCCGAGGAGGATCGCGTCGTACTCCCGGAGGACGTCGAGGCCGTCCTCCGGCATCATCGCGCCCTGCTCGACGTAGCGGCGGCACGACCAGTCGAAGTCGTCGTACGCGAGGTCGAGCGCGTGGACGTCGGCGACCGCGTCGAGGGCGGTGCGGGTCGCCTCCACGACCTCCGGCCCGATCCCGTCTCCGGGGATCACGGCGATGCGCTGGGTCATCCCCGCTCACCCGCCGAGACCGAGGACCGAGACCATCACGGGCAGCAGCACGATGATGAGGATCGCGCCGATCACGTCGAAGGAGATGCCCGAGCGGATCATCCGCGTGATCGGGACGACCCCGGACCCGTAGACGATCGCGTTCTGCGGCGTCGACACCGGGAGCATGAAGCCGAACGACGCCGCGAAGGTCGCCGCCAGCGCGGGGACGAACGGGTTCACCTCGGCCGCCATCGCGATCGGGATGATGATCGGCACGACGACCGCGGCCGAGGCCGTGTTGCTCGTGGTCTCCGAGACGGCGATCGCGAGGACGACGGCGAAGGCGGTGAGGAGGATGGCGCTGCTGAGCCCGAGCCAGTCGTACGCTCCCTTGCCGATCGTCTCGGCGAGCCCGGTCGAGGCGAGCAACGAGCCGAAGATGATGCCGGTGCCGAACAGGACGACGGTGCCCCAGTCGATCTTCGCGGCGTCGCTCCAGCGCAGGGTGAACTCGCGCTTGTCCCAGTCGGTCGGGAGCAGGAAGAGCAGCGAGGCGCCGAGGACCGCGACGACGCCCTCGTCGAGGCGGTCGGAGATCGTCTCGTACGCGCCCGACTCGGTGCCCGCGACCAGCGCCACGATCCCCGGCAGGATCCACAGCGAGACGGTGACGACGAAGGCGACGAGCGTGTTCTTCTCGGCGCGGGTGATCGGCCCGAGCTCCGCCTTCTCGGCCTCGACCCACTCCTGGACGCCCTCCAGGCGCTTGATCTCCGGCCGGTTCACGAGGAGCAGGACGACGGCGAGCGCCACGAACATCAGGGCGCAGACCGGGATCGCCATCAGCATCCAGTCGAGGAAGGCGATCGTCTCGCCGGTCGCCTCCTCGATCAGGCCGCGGCCGATGAGGTTCGGCGGCGAGCCGACCGGGGTGAGCAGTCCACCCACGCTGGCGCCGTACGCGAGCATCAGCATCAGCGCCGCGCCGACCCGCAGCCGCAACGGGTCGAAGTCCTCGTCCACGATGCCCTGGGACTGCATCAGCTTCGCGATCACCGTGAGGATGCCGATGGCCGTCGGCAGCAGCATCGCGACCGTCGCGGTGTTGGAGACGAAGGCCGACAGCAGGGCGGTGATGGCGCCGAACGCGATGATCACCCGCGTCGTGGACGTCCCGACACCGGGAAGGTTGAGGACGAACATGGCGAACCGCTTCGCCAGCCCGTGCTTGAGCATCGCCTGGGCGAGGATGAACGCCCCGATGAACGTGAAGACGGTCGACGAGCCGAACGGCGCGAGCGCGTCGTCGGCGGGGACCACACCGATCAGCACGATCGCCGCGATCCCGAGGAAGCCGCCGACAGGGATCGGGACCGCCTCGGTGACCCACAGGATGACGACGCCCACGAGGACCGCCGCCAGCTTGTGCTGCTGCTCGGGCAGGTCGAAGGGGATCAGCAGCATCACGATCGTCGCGAGCGGGGCGAGCACGAGGCCCGACGTCCGCCTCGCCTTCTCGAACCGCTCCTCCTGCGGGGACAGCCGTTGCTCTCCTAGGCTGCGATAGGTCGCGCTCCCGAGGAACGCCTTGTCGACGTCGGTGGGGTGCGGCTCTCGATCGACCGTGCTCATGGGGCCTCCTGGGGCGGGCATCGGCGGACGCGCTTCGCCCTCTCGGTGACCGCGCGCGTTCGTCGGCAAACGTCGCGCCGGTCGCCTGTGCGGTCGCCGCGTAGGCTCAAGAGATGAAGGACAGCATGATCGACTGGGACTTCGCGCTGACCACCGCCGCACGGATGACCCGCCCCGGCCCCGAGATCGGCGGCAGCGAGGCTGACGAGGTCGTGGCAGAGCTTCGCGAGGGTGCGGCGCGGTCCGAGGGGCCCGTTCGTGAGTTCACCGGGCTGTCGGCGGAGTCGGCCACCGCCCCGGTGCTGGTCGTGGACCGCTCCGGGTGGGTCGAGGCCAACGTGTCGTCGTTCGAGGTCGTGATGCGACCGATGCTCGAGAAGGTCCAGGCCTCCGCCCAGGCCAAGGGGCAGGCGCCGGGACGCTTCGCCCGGACCGTCGGGGCGCGCGTCACTGGCGCGGAGGTCGGTGCCGCACTCGCCTTCATGTCGACGAAGGTGCTCGGGCAGTTCGACCCGTTCTACTCCCTGCCCGCCCGAGACGGTGGACTTCCCGTCGGCGGCCGCCTCCTGCTCGTGGCACCCAACGTCGTGCACGTCGAGCGTGAGCTGGATGTCGATGCGCACGACTTCCGCCTCTGGGTGTGCCTCCACGAGGAGACCCACCGGGTGCAGTTCACCGCGGTGCCGTGGATGCGGGCTCACGTCCAGGGCCTCGTCGACGCACTGATCGATGCCACCGACACCGATCCGGACGGGGTCTCCCGCTCGCTCGGCGAGGCGTCGAAGGCCGCGGGGCGTCTCGTCCGCGGCGAGCGCGTGTCGTTGATGGACGTGCTGCAGAACGACCGGCAGCGCGAGCTGATCGCCCAGGTGACCGGTGTGATGTCGCTCCTCGAGGGCCACGCCGACGTCGTCATGGACGGCGTCGGACCGTCGGTGATCCCCAGCGTGCGCCAGATCCGTCGACGTTTCGACAAGCGCCGCCAGGGTGGCGGGATCCTGGACCGCCTCGTACGCCAGGTGCTGGGGCTCGACGCGAAGATCCGCCAGTACCGCGACGGTGCCGCGTTCGTCCGCTCCGTCGAGAAGTCGATCGGCCGGGAGGGGTTCGACGCGGTGTGGGCCTCGCCGGACAACCTGCCGTCGGCCGAGGAGATCGAGCAGCCCGACCGGTGGGTCGAGCGCGTGCACGGCTGACCCCGGCACGATGACGGAGCGGCGGACGCCCTCGCTCGACCCCGTGGTCGCCCACGGGCGCCGCGCGGTGGCCGACGCGCTCGCCGACCTTCCCGACGATGCCGGCGTCGTGCTGGGCGTCTCGGGCGGTGCCGACTCCCTCGCCCTCGCTGCGCTGACGTCGTTCGTCATCGCGTCCCGCGGGGGTCGCGTGAACGCGCTCGTCGTGGACCACGGTCTGCAGGAGGGCTCGGACGATGTCGCGCAGCGCGCCGCCTCGCAGACGCGAGGGCTCGGGGTCGAGACTGACGTGGTGCGCGTGGAGGTCGGCGTCGACGGCGGCCCGGAGGCCGCGGCACGCACGGCCCGGCGCGCTGCGCTGCGCACGTACGCGGAGTCGGTCGGTGCGGTCGCCGTCCTCCTCGCCCACACCCGCGACGACCAGGCTGAGACCGTGCTCCTCGGGTTGGCCCGAGGCTCGGGGGCACGCTCGCTCGCCGGCATGGCGCCCCGTGCGGGCCTGTGGCGCCGGCCCTTGCTGGACCTGACCCGCGCCGACACCGAGAGGGTGTGCCGCGTGGAAAGGCTGACGTGGTGGGACGACCCGCACAACGCGGACCCTCGGTACGCCCGGGTGCGCGTGCGCCGGAGCGTCCTCCCGCTCCTCGAGCGCGAGCTCGGGCCCGGCGTCGCCGCCGCGCTCGCCCGGACCGCTGCCGGGCTCCGGGACGACGCTGACGCCCTCGACACCCTCGCCCGTACGGCGGCGCGCGAGGCCGTGCGGGACGACGGCTCTCTCGACGCCGAGGTGCTCGCCGGTCTCCCGCGCGCTCTGCGGACGCGGGTCCTGCGGACGGCTGCGCTCGACGCCGGCGTGGCTGCCAACGACCTCACGGCGGCGCACGTCGCCGGGATCGAGCGCCTCGTGACCCACTGGCGCGGCCAGGGTGGCCCGACCTTGCCGGGCGGTCTGACCGTGCGCCGCGCCGACGGCGTCCTGGTGTTCGGCGCGGCCGCGGACCGCTCCTGAGGGCCCTCCCGGGGACGCGACTTCAGGGGCGTTGTGCGAGGCTGGGGCCGTGGACGCGAAGCAGATCGAGGGTGACCTCGCGCTCGACCAGACGTACATCGCCGAGGCCGACATCCAGGCCCGCCTGCGAGAGCTCGCCGCGGAGATCGCGCGCGACTACGAGGGCGAGGACCTGCTGCTCGTCGGCGTCCTGCGGGGCGCGGTGATGGTGATGGCCGATCTCGCCCGGGCGCTGGACCGCGACGTGGAGATGGACTGGATGGCGGTCTCGTCCTACGGCTCGGGCACCACGTCGTCCGGCGTGGTCCGGATCCTCAAGGACCTCGACAGCGACCTCACGGGGCGTCACGTCCTGATCGTCGAGGACATCATCGACTCCGGACTCACGCTGTCGTGGCTGACGACGAACCTGCGGTCGCGCAAGCCCGCCTCGGTCGAGATCTGCACCCTCCTCCGCAAGCCGGAGGCGCTCAAGATGGTCGTCGACGTGAAGTACGTCGGGTTCGACATCCCGAACGCGTTCGTCGTCGGCTACGGGCTCGACTACGACGAGCGCTACCGCAACCTGCGCGACATCGCGACGCTCGCTCCGCACGTCTACTCCTGACCCGCAGCGTTCCCGAGCCAGAGCGAAACGGCGTCTCGGGAACATGCACGCGGGTCCGGCACGTTGAAGGGTCAGGGGACAAGACTCGCCCTGCCCTCGTGGCGCGGGCGTGTACCGTCGGTTCCCGTACCCATTCCTACGCAGGAGGAGCGAGGCGCGGCCTCGGATCATGGACGTCAAACGCATCTTCAAGGGCCCGTGGCTCTGGATCATCATCAGTGTCATCGCGGTTCTGGCCCTGCTCCAGCTGGTGTCGTCCAACAACGGCTACCAAGAGGTCAAGACCGCCACGATGGTGCGGTACTTCGAGCAGGGCAAGGTCGCCGAGGCGACCTTCGTCGGTGCCGGTGACAACGAGATCCGTGCCACGCTCGACGACGACAAGAAGGTGCGCGCCAACTGGCTCGGCGACCAGGGCAACCAGCTGCGCAAGCTGGCTGACAAGAGCGTCTCCGACAAGGAGATGAAGTCGTACGACGTCCAGATCCCGAAGCCGAGCTTCCTCGGCAACCTGCTCGGGCTCCTGCTGCCGTTCGCGCTGATCTTCCTGCTCTTCATCTTCCTCATGAACTCCATGCAGGGCGGCGGCGGCCGCGTCATGCAGTTCGCGAAGTCCAAGGCCAAGCTGATCGCCAAGGACACGCCTCAGACGACCTTCGCCGACGTCGCCGGTGCTGACGAGGCCGTCGAGGAGCTCGGAGAGATCAAGGAGTTCCTCGCCGACCCGCAGAAGTTCCAGGCGGTCGGGGCCAAGATCCCCAAGGGCGTCCTGCTGTACGGTCCGCCCGGCACCGGCAAGACGCTGCTCGCACGTGCGGTCGCCGGCGAGGCGGGTGTGCCGTTCTACTCGATCTCCGGCTCCGACTTCGTCGAGATGTTCGTCGGCGTCGGTGCGAGCCGTGTCCGTGACCTCTTCGAGCAGGCCAAGGAGAACGCCCCGGCGATCGTCTTCATCGACGAGATCGACGCCGTCGGCCGCCACCGCGGTGCCGGTCTCGGCGGTGGGCACGACGAGCGCGAGCAGACGCTCAACCAGCTCCTCGTCGAGATGGACGGCTTCGACGTCCGCGGTGGCGTGATCCTCATCGCCGCGACCAACCGCCCGGACGTGCTCGATCCCGCGCTGCTGCGTCCCGGCCGCTTCGACCGCCAGATCGCCGTGGAGGCGCCCGACCTCAAGGGCCGCCTCCAGATCCTCCAGGTCCACTCCCGCGGCAAGCCGCTCGCGGCCGACGTCGACCTCGAGTCCGTCGCGCGCCGCACGCCCGGGTTCTCCGGTGCCGACCTCGCCAACGTGCTCAACGAGGCCGCGCTGCTCACCGCCCGCACCAACCTGTCGCTGATCGACAACCGGATGCTCGACGAGGCGATCGACCGTGTCGTCGCCGGCCCGCAGAAGCGCACGCGCCTCATGAGCGAGCACGAGCGCAAGATCACCGCTTACCACGAGGGTGGGCACGCGCTCGTCGCTGCGGCGCTGCCCGGCAGCGACCCGGTGCACAAGATCACGATCCTGCCTCGCGGTCGCGCCCTCGGCTACACGATGGTGCTGCCCGACGAGGACAAGTACAGCCAGACGCGTGCCGAGATGCTCGACAAGCTGGCGTACATGCTCGGTGGTCGCGCTGCCGAGGAGCTGGTCTTCCACAACCCGACGACGGGCGCCGCGAACGACATCGAGAAGGCGACGAACCTCGCCCGCGCGATGGTCACCCAGTACGGCATGACCGAGCGGATCGGTGCCGTGCGCCTGGGCGACAACGGCTCCGAGCCCTTCCTCGGACGCGACATCGGCCACTCGCGCAACTACTCCGAGGAGCTCGCGGCGATCGTCGACGAGGAGGTCAACAAGTTCATCGGGTACGCCCACCAGGAGGCGTTCGACATCCTCGCCGACAACCGCGACGTGCTCGACGCCCTGGTCCTCGCCCTCCTCGAGAAGGAGACGCTCGACAAGGCCGAGGTCGCCGCGATCTTCGAGCCGCTGCGACGCCGAACGCCGCGGCCGGCGTGGACCGGCTCGGAGACGCGCAAGCCGTCGACCCAGCCGCCGGTGCTCTCCCCGAAGGAGATCAACGGCCACGCGCCCGAGCGTGACGGGGACGAGGGCACGATCGTCCTCGCTCCGGGCCAGGGTGGCAGCGACCTTCACGGCCCCGGCGCCGACCCGGCCGGAGGAACGCCCGAGCCTCCGTCGCCCGGAGTGCACTGACGTGGCCCACTCCGCCGGGGCGCTGCCCCAGTTCGACACGCCTCGTGCCGAGGCTGCCGTCCGTGAGCTGCTCGCCGCCATCGGCGAGGATCCCGACCGCGACGGGCTCCGGGACACCCCCGAGCGGGTGGCCCGCGCGTACAAGGAGATCTTCGCGGGCATGCGCCGCGACCCGAAGGAGGCGCTGTCGCGCACCTTCCAGGTCGACCACGACGAGATGATCCTCGTGAAGGACATCGAGCTGTGGTCGATGTGCGAGCACCACCTGGTGCCGTTCACGGGTGTCGCGCACGTCGGCTACATCCCTGCGCAGGACGGGCGCGTCGTCGGCCTCTCGAAGCTGGCACGGCTCGTCGACGTGTACGCGCGCCGCCCGCAGGTGCAGGAGCGGTTGACGACCCAGATCGCCGACGCGCTGACGGAGACCTTGAACCCCCTCGGTGCGATCGTCCAGATCGAGGCCGAGCACCTGTGCATGACGATGCGAGGCGTCCGCAAGCCCGGCGCGAAGACGGTCACCAGCGCCGTACGCGGTCAGCTGCGCGATCCCGCGACCCGGGCCGAGGCGATGTCGCTGATCACGGGTCGCTGATGTTCGTCCGTCGCGTGGTGCCGATGCTCCCCGACGTGGGCCGGTGCCAGGTGATGGGTGTCGTCAACGTCACGCCCGACTCCTTCTCCGACGGAGGGCGGTGGCTCGATGCCGACGACGCGGTCCAGCACGGGCTCGCGCTCGTCGAGGCGGGGGCCGACATCGTCGACGTGGGTGGGGAGTCGACCCGTCCCGGGGCGCAGCGTGTCGACGCCGCCACCGAGCTCGCCCGCGTGGAGCCGGTCGTCCGTGCCCTGGCCGGGCGCGGTGTCGTCGTCTCCGTCGACACGATGCGCGCCGAGGTCGCAGAGCGCGCCGTCGACGCCGGTGCGCGGATCATCAACGACGTCTCCGGCGGACTCGCCGACCCCGACATCCTCGACGTGGCAGCACGGACGGGCGTGCCGTACGTCGTCATGCACTGGCGGGGGCACTCCGACACCATGCAGCGCGACGACGCGACGCGTTACGACGACCTCGTCCCCGACGTCGTCGCCGAGCTGCGGCGGTCGATCGACGTCGCCCTCGCCAAGGGCGTGAGGCCCGAGCAGGTCGTCGTCGATCCCGGCATCGGGTTCTCCAAGCGCGGGCCGCAGAACTGGACCGTCCTCTCGCACCTGGAGGCGTTCGCGTCGCTGGGACACCCGCTGCTGCTGGCGGCGAGTCGCAAGCGGTTCCTCGGCGAGCTGCTCGCGGACGAGGACGGGGCGCTGCGGCCGCCGCTCGGGCGCGACGACGCCACGGTCGCGATCACCGCGCTCGCTGCCACCGCCGGCGCGTGGTGCGTCCGCGTCCACGACGTCGCGCCGAGCGTCGACGCGGTCCGCGTCGCCGAGAGGTGGCGCGATGGGTGAGCAACGTGACGCGGTCCTCGTGACCCATCAGGCCTTCTACGACGCGATCGAGCACGGTGACATCGATCTCATGTCGTCGCTGTGGCTCCCCGGGGACGACACGGTGTGCGTGCACCCGGGTGCCGAACCGGTCCGCGGCACGGGCGCGATCCTGCGCTCCTTCGCGGTGCTGATGGCCAACGTCGGCTACATCCAGTTCATCCTCACCGACGTCGAGGTGACGCGTCGCGACGGTGTCGCGGTCGTCTCGTGCGTCGAGAACGTGCTCTCCGAGGCGGAGGGCGAGGAGCCCACCGTGTTCGCGGGCGGCCGCGGTGTCGCGACGGACGTTCTCGTCGAGACACCGACCGGTTGGCGTCTCTGGTCGCACCACTCGGCGCCGGTGATGGAGGGATGAGGATGCCGAACGGCCTGGACCGGATCACCGTGACGGGGATCGAGGCGTACGGATACCACGGGCTCCTCGACTTCGAGCGCGAGCAGGGGCAGCGGTTCGTCGTCGACGTCGTGCTGGGCCTCGACCTCGGCCCGGCGGCGGAGACCGGGGACTTAGAAGCGTCGGTTCATTACGGTACGTTGTCGGAGAGGGTTGCGGACGCCGTGGCGTCGGACCCCGTGGACCTGATCGAGACGCTCGCCCTCCGCATCCTCGGGATCTGCTTCGGTTTTGCGCCGGTGCAGTGGGCGAGCGTGACGGTCCACAAGCCGGATGCACCGATACCGGTGGCGTTCTCGGACGTTGCCGTGACGATAGAGCGGAGTCGTACGTGAGCGAGACCCCCAACCCGCACATCCCCGACGCGGACACGATGACCGGCGGCATGCGCCCGATCCGGCAGGCCGTGATCGCGATCGGGTCCAACCTGGGGGAGCGCCTCAACAACGTTCAGGGCGCGGTCGCTGCACTCGCCGACACACCCGAGGTCACGGTCGTGTCCGTCTCGTCGGTGTACGAGACAACGCCGGTCGGAGCGCCCGAGGGGTCACGCGACTTCCTCAACGCGGCCGTCCTCATCGACACGACGCTCACCGTCCACACGCTGCTCGACCGCTGCCTCGCGATCGAGGACGCGTTCGGCCGTGAGCGCGGCGAGAAGAACGCGCCCCGCACGCTGGATGTCGACCTGATCGTCGTCGGCGACCGGGTCGCGCACGACGAGCGTCTGACACTCCCGCACCCGCGTGCGCACGAGCGCGCGTTCGTGCTGATCCCGTGGCTCGAGCTCGACCTCGAGGGCGAGATCCCCGGCCACGGCTACGTCGTCGACCTTGCCCAGGGCATCGACACGTCCGGCGTCACGCGGCGCGAGGACCTCGAGATCCTCGTCTGATCCGATGGCTCGCCGTCCCTTGCGCCGGTCCTCGGCCGTGCAGCTCGCCATCTTCGGGGTCGTCGGGCTCGCCGTCGGTCGTGCGCTGCGCCCGTTCCTGGAGTGGCGCGACGCGGTCGTCCCCACGGTCTCCTGGGTGGCGGCAGGCACCATGCTGTTCCTGGCCGGGATCCTTGCGGTGCTGGCCTGGACGACCTTCCAGGCGCTGCACCGTGAACGCCGGACGATGCACGCGTCGCGCGCGCTCCGGCTGCTCGCGCTGGCCAAGGCGTCGGCGATCGTCACGGCGCTGATCGCCGGCTACTACGTCGGGTTCGCGCTCTCGTTCGCGGGCGATCTCGAGCTCGCGCTGCCGCGTGAGCGCGTGATCCGGTCGGCGGCCGCGGCCGTTGCCGCGCTCGTCGCGATGGCCGCGGCGCTCGCGCTGGAGCGCGCCTGCGAGGTGCCCCACGACGACGAGGATCCGGACCGGCCCGCACAGGCCTGACCCTGTGGTGTCGGTCAGCGGGAACGCGCGCACCGTAGCGTAGGGTTCTCACCATGTCGAACGATCGCCGCCGCCAGCGCTCCGTGCGCATTCTCGCTGCCAGCATCATGCTGGCAGCTTCTGCAGTCTTCGTCGCTGTCGCGGTGGCGACCGCATCGCGCGGTGTGCTCGTCACGGCCTCGGTGACGGCGGTGGTGGTCGGCATGGCCGCGGCACGGATGATCGCCGACGAGGTCCTCACGACGCGCCGCGCATGGTTCAAGGACCGTGCCGAGCAGGCGCAGGCGTACCGCGACGTGACGGTCGACCGGACCCGCGAGAACATGGAGTTCATCGAGGCGGTCAACGAGACCCTCTCGATCACGACCCGGCGCATCACCGAGCTCAACGGCACCCTCCGGCTCGCGGAGGCGCGCGCCGACGAGTCCGAGTCGCGCCGCGCGAAGCTGCAGCGCGAGATCGAGTCGCTGCGGAGCGAGGTCGACGAGCCGGCGCCGAGCACGATGACGCTGTGGGACGGTGCTGACGTGCCGACGATCGTGGACCTGCTGAGCTGGGAGGCGACCGCTGCGGCGCGTGCGCAGGCTGCCGAGGAGGCTTCGGAGACGGTCGCCGAGGA
>Ga0233385_1000838_pt1 | contig 13942 bp, 9 predicted proteins | sample ElkDunMinimDraft_16_FD_191543 | JGI IMG/M metagenome (GOLD analysis project Ga0233385, IMG submission 191543) | Fecal eukaryotic communites from dung pellets of Tule Elk in California, USA - Elk Dung G36 | ecosystem: Host-associated > Mammals > Digestive system > Large intestine > Fecal | place...
TGCCCGGCGTGGGCCCGAAGTCGGCCCAGCGCATGGCGCTGTTTCTGCTCGAGCGCAATCGCGCCGGCGGCCGGCACCTGAGCGCCATGCTCGCCGAGGCGCTTGAACAGGTGGGCAATTGCGAGCAATGCCGCACGCTGACAGAAGAGAGAATTTGTCGCATCTGCAGCAACCCATCGCGCAACACCAGGCTGCTGTGTATCGTGGAGTCGCCGGTTGATGTCCATGCCATCGAGCAGACGAGCACTTTCAAGGGACTGTATTTCGTGTTGATGGGACACCTGTCTCCTATCGACGGGATAGGTCCCGAGCAGATCGGCATACCCGCGCTGCTGGAGCTGCTCCGCAACCGTGAAGTGGACGAGATCATTCTTGCCAGTAACCCCACGGTGGAGGGAGAGGCAACGGCCTGGTACATCGCTGAACAGCTCAAGGACTTCAACGTGGTGATTTCACGGATTGCGCACGGCGTTCCCGTCGGTGGCGAACTGGAGTTCGTGGACGGTGGCACTCTCAGTCACGCATTCAATGGACGACAGGTATTAAGGAAATCATCATGACAGATGCGCCCGATCTGATTCACCCGGCATTCGTTACCACCAACGAGGAGTTGAACTCCCTGTGCAGCAGGTGGCGCGATCTTCCCGTGCTGGCACTGGATACCGAATTCATCCGTGTCGACACTTTCTATCCGAAACTGGGCCTGATCCAGGTCTGCGACGGGATCGCCAGCTATCTGCTGGACCCACTGAAGCTCACCGACTGGCAGGCCTTCACCAGTCTGTTGTCCAGCCATGCTGTCACCAAGGTGTTCCACTCATGCTCCGAAGACCTGGTGGTGTTCGCCGAGCTTTTCCATCAGGTGCCCTATCCGCTGTTCGATACCCAGAAGGCCGCTGCATTTCTCGGCATGGGCTACAGCCTGAGCTACCAGAACCTGGTGAAGCAGATTCTCGAGATCGATGTCGAGAAAGGGGAGACCCGCTCCGATTGGCTGCAACGGCCCCTGAGTGAGCAACAGATCACCTATGCTGCGCTCGATGTCGCCTATCTGCCGCGCATCGTGGCGATCCTGCGTGAGCGTCTGCAGCAGCGCGGCTATCTGGAATGGTTCGAGGCAGAGTGTCGTGACATGGTCACGCTGGCCTCGGCAAACATCCAGCAGGACGACTGGCATGACTATTATCTGAACATGGGCGCCGCCTGGCGGCTGGACGAAGCCCAATTGGGCGCGTTACAGCGACTGTGCCAGTGGCGCGAGTCGGAGGCACGCCGACGTAACAAGCCACGCAGCTGGATCGCCAAGGACACCGACCTGATGGCGCTGGCGCAAGCGCTGCCGGCACAGTCCGCAGACCTGCAGCGCATCCCGGATCTTGGCAGGCACCTGCTGCAGCGCGACAGTGATACACTGTTGGACATTATAGCCCGACCCCACAGCGGACCCGCACTGCGGCCGGATCTGGTGGAGCAGCCGCTGACCCCGCAGATGCGCAAGCAGCTGAAGGCCTGCCAGGAAATCGTCCGCGCCAAGGCCGAAGCACTGGGGATTGCCCCGGAAATGCTGGCCCGCAAAAAGCAGCTGATTCCGCTGATCAACGCTCTGACAGACCAGAATGAGCTGATGTGGCCCGAAGAGCTGTCCGGCTGGCGCAGGGACATTCTGGAAGAAGGGTTACGTCGGGCACTGCTGGCCGCCTGATTCGCTCAGGTGCGGCCGCAGCAAAGCCAGGAGTCGATATGAACATGTCCGAACGCTTTTGGGAAAAACCCCTCGATCAACTCAACCGCACCGAGTGGGAAGCCCTGTGCGACAACTGCGGACGCTGCTGTCTCAAGAAGCTGCAGGATGCCGGCAGCGGCGAGGTCCATTACACCCGCGTGGTGTGCCGCTATCTGGACGAGCGCAGCTGTGGCTGCAAGGCCTACGGCCGACGTCGTCAACTGGTGCCGGACTGTCTGGTGCTGGACATGGAGATGCTGCCGGAGCTGCACTGGATTCCCGATACCTGTGCCTATAAACTGCGACTGGACGATAAACCGTTGCCGGAGTGGCATCCTCTGCTAACCGGGTCGCGTGAGGCCATGATCGACGCAGGCATCCCCGTATCAGGCCGGGTCATTGTCGAGGATTACGTGCACGAAGACGGGCTGGAAGAACACATCATTCGTTGGGTGAAGGCAGCATGCTAGACAGGCAGGACTACCTGATCGGCTGGGCAATCTACATTGTGGCAGGCATCCTGTGCTACATGATCTTCTATCGCTTTACAGGGGTCATACGCGTCAAGCCGATCGCCAACATGCTGCGGGCGATATTGTTGGCACTGATGTTCACCCCCTGGTACGTCAGTCCGGACCAGGATCTGATGGCCCCGGCGCTGATGGTGATGATGCTCGATCTGATCACCCAGGGTGGCACCACCTTTATCCGCGCTCTCGTTCCATTGGTGCTATCGCTGTGTGTGGCCATCTTCATCGGTCTCACCTGGCGGCTGTACAGAATACCGTTCCGCAAGTTCAGGCAACGCACAGGCTGACCGCCTGATGCCCACCGCAGGCAGGAGGAATCAGGAATGATGATTGCAGCAGAGAACACCAAGGTCCTGACCGGAGACGTCGATCTCGACCGCTTCGCCACGCTGCCCGACATGTTTCGCTACGCCTGTGACACCTACGCAGACCGTACCGCGTTCAGTGCCCTGGGCGGCGCCATGACCTTCCGTGAGCTGGACCAGTACAGCGAGTGCTTTGCCCAATTCCTGGTGAACAAGACCTCACTGCAACCAGGCGATCGCATCGCCATCCAACTGCCCAATATTCTCCAGTTTCCCATCATCCTGATGGGAGCACTGAAGGCTGGGCTGGTGCTGGTGACCACCAATCCCCTGTACACCGAACGCGAGATGCAGCACCAGTTCACCGACTCCGGCGCCAAGGCCATCGTCATCCTCGCCAATTTTTGCAGCAAACTGGAAAAGGTGCTGCCCAAAACCTCGATCGAGACGGTGATTGTCACCGAGCTGGGCGACATGCTCCCTGGCTTCCGGCGCGTGCTGGTTAACGCAGCCGTGCGGCACGTACAGAAGCTGGTGCCTGCCTACCATCTGCCCCAGGCGCTGCGCTGGCGTGACATTCTGCGCGCCGGAGACAGTCACTGCGAGCGTGTGAACGTGGATTCGGGCACTGACATGGCGATGGTGCTCTACACTGGCGGTACCACCGGCGTGGCCAAGGGCGCGATGCTGACCCACGCCAACCTCATATCCAACACCATGCAGTTGCGCGACTTCGCCCGGCCCGTGATCCACGATGGCACGGACGTGATGATCGCACCGCTGCCGATGTACCACAGCTATGCCTTTCTGCTGCATGGCCTGATGTCCGTGTACACTGGCAACCACAGTGTTCTGATCCCCAACCCGCGCGATGTCGACAGCCTGGTCAAGGCCATGCGCCGCCACAAAGCCACTGGTTTCGTTGGTATCAATACGCTTTACCTGGCGCTTTGCCGGCATCGCGATATCGACAAAATCGACTTCAGCAACCTGCGTTTTTCCGGTGCCGGCGGCATGGCCCTGGCGATCAATGTCGCCAAGGAATGGACCCGCATCACCGGTTGTGAGATGCACGAAGGCTATGGTTTGACCGAGTGCTCACCGGTGGTGACCATCAACCCGCCGGGGAATGTGAAACTTGGCACCGTCGGCAAGCCCATCGCACAGACCCGCCTGCGGGTAGTCAATGACGACGGTGTGGATGTGCCAGCCGGAGAGAAGGGCGAACTCTGGGTCCATGGACCCCAGGTGATGAAGGGCTACTGGCAGAACGAAAGCGCCACCCGCGAAGCCTTGACCGAGGACCGCTGGTTCAAGACCGGCGACTATGCGCAGGTCGATGAGGAAGGGTATGTGCGGATTGTCGACCGCAAGAAGGACATGATCATCGTCTCCGGCTTCAATGTCTTCCCCAGCGAGATCGAAGAGGTCGTCAACGCCCATCCCGATGTGTACGAGTGCGCCGTTATCGGCGTCCCGGATGAAGAAAGCGGCGAGATCGTCAAACTGTTCGCCGTGCTCAAGAATACTTCGCTGACAGAAGATCAGTTGCGCGCCTACTGCAAGGAAAACCTGACCGCCTACAAGGTGCCCAAGCAGGTGGAGTTCGTCAAGGAGCTGCCCAAGTCCAATGTCGGCAAGGTGCTGCGTCGCGAGCTGCGCGAAGCAGAACTGAAAAAGAGCAAGTCAGGATAGAGGACCGCGTGACCCCTTCTCATATACCCCCAGCCCAGCAACCACCAGCCAATTTATCGCCAACGAATGAGCGTGAGGAGCTGCGTCGCGCCAGTGTGCCGACCGTCAGCTATCCCGAACAATTGCCCGTCACCCAGCGCCGCCAGGACATTGCCGAGGCGCTGCAGAACCATCAGGTCATCGTAGTGGCAGGGGAGACCGGCTCCGGCAAGACCACCCAGATTCCCAAGATCTGCCTGGAGCTGGGCTATGGCGTCAAGGGCCTGATTGGTCACACCCAACCCCGACGACTGGCCGCACGCTCAGTCGCTACCCGTATCGCCCAGGAGCTGCAGGTGCCGCTGGGTGCCCAGGTCGGCTATCAGGTGCGTTTCAGCGATCACACGGCGCCCGGCACCCTGGTCAAGCTGATGACAGACGGCATCCTGCTGGCAGAGATCCAGCACGATCGGCTGCTGAAGAAGTACGAAGTTCTCATCATCGACGAGGCACACGAGCGCAGCCTCAACATAGATTTTCTGTTGGGTTATTTACGGCAGCTGCTCCCGCGTCGCCCTGACCTGAAGATCATCATTACCTCCGCCACCATCGACGTGGAGAAGTTCTCCGCGCACTTCGGCGGGGCGCCGGTGATCTCCGTATCCGGTCGCACCTGGCCGGTGGAGATCATCTACCGGCCAACAGAGGAGGCCGCAGGCAACGACGACAACCGCGACAGTCGCACGGACGATTCCCAGGCGGGCTCGGTGCTGGCCGTGCTGGCAGAGATCGAGCAGACCGAGCGGCGCGAACGCCGTGCACCAGGAGACGTGCTGGTGTTTCTCAGCGGCGAGCGGGAGATCCGCGACCTGGCGCTGGAGCTGCGCAAGCACCCGCCACGCAACACCGAGGTGCTGCCGCTGTATGCACGACTGACGCCCGCCGAGCAGGCCCGCATCTTTGCGCCGCATACCGGCCGCCGCATCATTCTGTCTACCAACGTGGCAGAGACCTCGCTGACCGTTCCGGGCATCATCTATGTGATCGACGCCGGTTACGCCCGCATCAGCCGCTACAGCGTGCAGAGCAAGGTACAGCGGCTGCCTATAGAACGCATCTCCCAGGCCAGTGCCAACCAAAGGGCAGGGCGCTGCGGTCGGGTTGCGGACGGCATCTGCTATCGGCTATACAGCGAAGAGGACTTCCTGTCACGCCCATTGTTCACAGACCCGGAAATCCAACGCACCAGCCTCGCCGCAGTCATCCTGCAAATGCTGATGCTGGGGCTGGGAGACATCGACGCCTTCCCCTTTGTTGAGCGCCCGGAGCGCAAGGCTGTCAACGACGGCTTCAAGCTGCTGTTCGAACTGGGCGCCATCGATCGCGAGCGCCAGGTCACCGCCAATGGCCGCAAGATGGCCGCCATGCCTGCCGATCCCCGCCTGGCCTGCATGCTGGTGGAAGCGGAGCGACGGGGCTGCCTGCAGGAACTGCTGATCATCGCCAGCGCGCTTAGCGTTCAGGACCCGCGGGAGAATCCCCCGGACAAAAAGCAGCAGGCGCGCGAAAAGCACCGGCTGTTCGAACACGCGGAATCAGATTTCCTGTCCTGGGTGATCCTGTGGACCACTTTCGAGCAGGAGCGCCAGAGCCTGGGCAGCAACGCACTGCGTCAGTACTGCAGAAACCACTTCCTGTCCTTCCTGCGCATGCGCGAATGGCGCGAGACCCATCGCCAGCTCCACCTGTCGTGCCAGCAGTTGGGACTGCGGCATAACAGGGGCGACCTGCCGCTGCCGCAGGAAGATATCGACTACGAACAGGTGCATCGCGCCATCATTCGCGGCTCTCTTAACCAGTTGGGCACCCGCACGCCCGAAGGCCAGTTTCTGGGCAGTCGCAACCGCAAGTTCGCTCTGTTTCCCACTTCGGCCCTGCACCGCAAACCGCCACGCTGGGTGGTAACCGCCGAGCTGATCGAAACCAGTCGGCTCTACGCCACCCTGGCCGCCCGTATCGAACCCAACTGGGCTGTGGATGCCGCGCCCTATCTGCTGAAGCGGGACTATTTCGAGGCGCACTGGGAGAAGAAGCGCGGGCAGGTCGTTGCCTTTGAGCGGATCAGCCTGTTCGGCCTGGTGCTGGTGGAGAAACAACGGGTGTCCTATGCCCAGATCGACCCGGTGCTGAGTCGGGAGATATTCATCCGCGAGGCGCTGGTGGGCCGCCAACTGCAGACCAGAGCCGCGTTCTACCCGCACAATCAGACGCTGCTTGAGACGCTGCGCCGTGAGGAGGAAAAGCAGCGCCGCCCGGACATCGTGGTCGGCGAAGACCAGATGCATGAATTCTATTCCAGCCGCATTCCGCCGGGTATCAGTGACAGCCGCAGCCTGGAGCGCTGGCTGCGCACACTGCCCGCCGACAGCGCAAATATCCTGCACATGGATCGCGAAGATCTGCTGCAACGCGAGCTGGATGCCGACACGGAACGCAATTTCCCGGACCAAGCCCGCATCCAGGACAACGTTCTGCCGATCAATTACCGTTTCAAGCCGGGGCAGGAAGACGACGGGGCACTCATCCAGGTGCCTGTTGGCATTGTTTCCGCCATGAGCGAGGCCGATCTGGACTGGAGCATCCCGGGCCAGCTGCGCGAGCGCTGTATCCAAATGCTCAAGGGCCTGCCAAAGGGGCAGCGGAAGCTGTTCATCCCGATTCCCGAGTTCGTGGATGCCTTCCTGACCAGCCTGCAGAAGGATGCGCAGCATCGGCAACGTGCCCTGGTCGACCACCTGCGAGAGTATGCCCGGCGCTACCGCAACGTGGAGCTGGACCGGGCTACCCTCGAGCAGGTGGAACTCCCGCAGTATCTGCGTCCGGTCATACAGCTGGTGGACGAGCAGGGGAGCCTGGTGGCCCGCAGCCATTCCCTGAGCGAGCTCAAGCAGCAGTTTGCCAGCAGCCCCGTGCTGACGAGCGCCGACAACGACCAACGCTCACAGCACCCCCTCGAACAGGAAGGGCTTATCGACTGGAGCTTTGGCGACCTGCCGGCCGAGGTCAGCATCAACGCTGGCATAACCCTCCGTCGCTATCCCGCGCTGGTGGATCAGGGCAGCAGCGTGGCCATCCTGCTGCAGGACGACAGGGATGTGGCCAACCGGCTCTCCCGTGCGGGTCTGGCGCGCTTGTTCATGCTGCGGACCGCCCAGCAGCGCAGCGCCATCCTCAAGCGACTCAAGCAGCTGGAAAAACAGCTCATGCTGAAGATGCCGGCGGCGAGCGTCGACTTTGGCGAAGAATGCCTGCTGGCAATTTACCAGATTGCCTTCGAGATCCCCGAACGCGATATCCCGCGCACTCGCCTTGCCTTTGACGCCCAGCTGAACGAGGGCAAGGGAGAGCTGCTGCGCAGCGGTGAACGCTTCGAACGCCTGCTGGCCGAGGTGGTGGAAGCCGCGTTTCAGGCCAGACGCAAGCTCGGCAGCCTGCAGGGCAAGGACATGGCAGGGATTCGACAGGACATTGAAGAACAGCTCAGTGGCCTGATCTATCCCGGCTATCTGGCCGCGACACCGCCTCAATGGTTATTAGAATACCCTAGATATTTCAAAGGGATATCGCAACGTCTTGAGAAATTGCCGCAGCAAAACGCACGCGACCTGGAAAATTTGCACAGCCTTGCCACATTGCAGTCGATCGTCAAAAAAGTGATTCAATCGTCCTGTGCGGACTCCCCGGCAGGGGTAGAATTCCGCTGGATGTTGGAGGAACTGCGAGTGTCCCTGTTCGCGCAAACGCTGGGCACCCGCGTTCCGGTGTCGGTCAGGCGGCTGGAAAAGAAGCTTGCCGAACTCGAGGCTCAGGGTTTTCGTGTCGGGTGATTGTGGCGCAAAGCTGACCAAAGCGTGCCAAACCTCGAAATCCTGAGAGAAGTGAGACCTCCATACTATGAAGTAAAAGGGCAATGGCGCATAATGCGCGCCGTTCTCCCTGCTCACACCACCTTTGCGAACTGGCATTTGGAATGACTTTGAATTCAAAAGCGATCGTTGCGGCGATCTTTCTTGGGATGCTCTCGGTCGACGCGGTTGCCCAGACCAATGACCCATGGGAGAGCACCAATACCCGCATCTATGCCTTCAACAAGTTTCTCGACCGCTGGATGCTGCGTCCGGTGGCCGTCGCCTATAACAAAGTCACGCCAGATATTGTGCGTCAGGGCGTGGGCAACTTCTTCAGTAACATCGACGACATCAATGTGTTGGCCAACGACCTGTTGCAGCTCAAGTTCCGCGATGCCGCTTCCGACTCCGGACGACTGCTCATCAACACCACCGTGGGCATCGCGGGCATCATCGATGTGGCCTCATCCATTGGCCTGACCAAGAACGAAGAAGACTTCGGCCAGACCTTCGGCCGTTGGGGAGTAGGGGCGGGCCCCTATGTCATGCTGCCCTTCTTTGGCCCCAGCTCGGTCAGGGATTCCTTCGGCCTGGTCCTGGACACGATGTTCAACCCTATCCAGTATCACGACGAGGATTCAGTCAAGACGACTCTGCTGCTGGTCGAACAACTGGATAACCGCGCATCAGTGCTGGAGATGGAAGGGCTGATTACCGGTGACGAATACCTGTTCATGCGCGAAGCCTATTTGCAGCAACGTGAGTTTCTGGTCAATGACGGCGAAGTCAACTACGACGATTTCGACGACTTCTGAGCCCACCCACCTCCTAACCCTGAGTCGCGTCCCGCACTTTCAGCTTGGCGCGGATGAAGTCGCTGTGGTTGACGTAGATCAGGTCGGAGACCTTGCGGATCATGTGCTCTTCGTAGCGATCCACCTGGTTGTCGGCGAATGCCACTCGCCAGAGATTCTCCAGCAACTGTACCCGCTGCTCATAGCTGTAGGATGAATTCACCAGACTGGTGAACTCGTAAAGGGAAGTCGATTCCCGCGACTCCTGCTCCGCCAGCGCAATGATCTGCTCCAGTTCCTCCCCACTCAGCCCAAAGGTCGACTCCAGGGCGTGGGCAACGGCGCGGGTTTCCCGCTCATCGATGTGGGAATCTGTCTTCATCAGCTCGAACAGCAGGGCGGCGGTTGCCAGCTCGATGCGGTGCCGCGAGTCGTCGTTGGAACCCATGCCTGCTGGATTCAGGTTTGTCTCGAAGAATTTCCTGATAGCAAGAATCATCTTACCGGCCTCCTGTCAGAATCATGTAGGGGTGTCTCGCCGCCCTTGTGAACACAGGCCATGGCATCTTCCAGCACGCTGATACCGGCCTCCTTGCGAAAGGCATTTTCGCTCAGATGACGGCGGAAGGCCTTGCCTCCCGGCATGCCGTGAAACAGGCCAAGGATATGGCGCGTCATGTGCTGCAGTGACGCACCCTCGGCCAGCTGCGCTTCGACGTAGGGGAGAAAGGCACTGAGCGCCTCCAGGCGAGTGGTGAAGCGCGGCTCGGCGTCGAAGAACCGTGCATCCACCTGCTGCAGCAGCCAAGGGTTCTGGTAGGCCTCGCGCCCGACCATAACGCCATCCACATGCTCCAGCACCTCAAGGCCCTGCTCGAGTGTGCGGAGCCCCCCATTAAGGACGATGCGCAGCTGCGGGAAGCGCTGCTTGAGCCGATAGACGCGTGGATAGTTGAGCGGCGGAACCTCCCGGTTCTGCTTGGGGCTCAGCCCCTTGAGAATGGCGATGCGCGCATGGATGATGAAGGTGTCGCAGCCAGCCTCGGCCACCGTTTCGACGAAGTGCATCAGGTAGTCGTCGCTGTCCTTGTCGTCGATGCCGATGCGGCATTTGACCGTCACTGGTATATCCACCGCATCGGCGATGCTGCGCACACCCCGGGCGACCAATCCCGGGTCCGCCATCAGGCAGGCACCAAAGCGTCCCGATTGTACCCGGTCACTCGGGCAGCCGATGTTCAAATTGACCTCGTCGTAGCCCCACTCGACCGCCATCTCCGCGCACCGGGCCAGCTCCGCCGGATCGCTGCCACCCAGTTGCAATGCCACCGGATGCTCAGCCCTGTCGAAGCGCAGGTGACGGGCAGCGTCGCCGTGGAGCAGGGCGCCACTGGTCACCATCTCCGTATAGAGCAGCGCGTGTCGGGTCAGCAGCCGCAGAAAATACCGCTCATGCCTGTCTGTCCAGTCCAGCATGGGGGCCACGCTGAAGCGGTGAAAGTCAGGCACAGCGGGGCTATCGCCCTGAGGGACAGTGTCAGGAGCAGGGGTGGCGGCAGGCGCGCGCGTGGATGTCAACATGGCCAATCGGGATATCGTCGCTGAAAAGCCCGCAATTATAGCCGATGCGACTGCGGTGATACACCGCAGGCCGCCGGGCGACTGTCTGTCACAATCCTGAATGGCGTATAATCGCCGCTCTCAACCCTATTCACATCGTCAGCAGGAAGCCCATGCAACAGGTCAGAACCCGCATCGCCCCATCCCCCACCGGTGACCCCCACGTCGGCACCGCCTACATCGCGCTGTTCAATCGCTGCTTCGCGCATCAGCATGGCGGCGAGTTCATTCTGCGAATAGAGGACACCGATCAGGCGCGCAGCACCGCCCAGTCCGAGCGCGACATCTTCGATGCCCTGAACTGGCTGGGCCTGAGCTGGAGCGAGGGACCGGATGTGGGCGGGCCGCACGGGCCTTATCGGCAGAGCGAGCGCAGCGAGCTGTACAGCCGCGAAATCCACCAGTTGCTGGACAACGGCCACGCCTTCCACTGCTTCTGCAGCGCCGAACGCCTGCAGGAAGTACGCGCCCGCCAGATGGCGGAAAAATTCACGCCCGGCTACGACGGCCATTGTAACCGGCTGACCCCGGAAGAGGTCGCCCGCAAGCTGGCCGCGAACGAAGAGCACGTGATCCGCATGCGCATTCCCACCGAGGGCGACTGTGTGTTCCAGGACCTGCTGCGCGGCGAGATCCGCATCGCCTGGCAGCAGGTCGACATGCAGGTGCTGATCAAGTCCGACGGCCTGCCCACCTATCACTTTGCCAACGTCGTGGATGACCACCACATGCAGATCAGCCACGTCATCCGTGGCGAGGAATGGATCAACTCCACACCGAAGCATCTGCTGCTGTATCAATACTTCGGCTGGGAAGCGCCGGTGTTCTGTCACATGCCGCTGCTGCGCAACGCTGACAAAAGCAAGCTGAGCAAACGCAAGAACCCGACCAGCATCGGCTATTACCGCGACCTGGGCTACCTGCCACAGGCCGTCGTGAACTATCTGGGCATGATGGGCTGGACCATGCCCGATGGTCGCGAGAAGTTCTCACTCGAGGACATGACCAAACACTTCGACCTGACCCGGGTGTCGCTGGGCGGCCCCATTTTTGACGTCACCAAGCTCGACTGGCTCAACGGCAAGTACCTGCGCGAAGATCTCGATACCCAGCAGTTCATCGATGAATTCGCGCGCTGGGCCCTCAAGCCGGGCCGCCTGGAAAGCATCGTGCCGCTGGTCAAGGACCGGGTAGAGCGCCTCAGCGACGTGCTGCCGCTGGCCGGCTTCTTCTTCGCCGGCGTTCCCGAGCTGACGCCAGAGTCCTTCAAGCACAACAAACTCGATGCCCAGGCCTGTCGCCGCATTCTGCAGTTCACGCTGTGGACACTGGAGCAGGACCGCCGCATGGACAGAGAGTCCATCGAGCAGGCCTGCATGCGCCTGGCTGGCCTGATGGAATACAAGATCCGCGACTTCCTGTTCCCGCTGTTCGTGGCCATGTCCGGCAAGGCGGTATCGACCTCGGTGATTGACTCCATGAGCATCCTCGGCCTCGATGTCTGCCGCGCCCGCGTCCGCCACGCCATCACCGTACTGGGCGGCATCTCCAACAAGGAGGCCAAGGCCTGGGAGAAGGACTTCCGTGATCTCGACGCCGCCGCATCCTCGTCAGTGATCGCAGCCGACTAGTCCGCAGGCAGTGATTTTCACCAACCCCGTCTTTGTCATTGACAGGGCGGGGCACGGTGCTTAGAATGCGCGGACTTTTGCAAATGGCCCCTTCCAGTGGGCTGTTTCAAGGCTGCAGAAACCCGACATTCCGGGATTTGCAGCACCCTAAATGGGGCCTTAGCTCAGCTGGGAGAGCGCAACGCTGGCAGCGTTGAGGTCATCGGTTCGATCCCGATAGGCTCCACCAAATTCCTTTTGGTTTTTCAGTACTTCGTAGTGCGAGTTCCGGATTCGGTTTGAGGATTCTGGATACGCTGCGCATGTCCGTCCGCAAGATGGCGCGGAAGGCCGTTCAGGACTCGCCGTCAATACTTCCCTGTAGGCTCAATCGCGACATCCATGTCGCTTATGGTCCCGAACGGCCTCCCGCGCCATCTTTCGGACATCTGTGCGTGCTGCGTGTCTAGAATTCTCAAACCGAATGCGGAGTTCTCGCTGCGTAGTAGCTGAAAAATCCGCGGCGTTTTCTGATTATTTGATCTGGGCGTGGCGCGATTGAGACATCGACCGCCATGGATGGCGGGAATGCCGGAAAGGCAGGAGCTTTTTCTGGCCATGTTCTTATGGTCCTGAACCGCCTCTCACAGCATCTTCAGGACATCTGTGCTGCTGCGGACCCAGAATCCCTGAAGCGAGGCCGGAACTCTTGCTGTGTAGCTGAAAATTCAATTCGATACTTTAATAATGTCCTATGGTGGCATTTAGATTTGGCTATGGGGGTTCGGGTGGTACTATCTTCCTGTCCGTCAGATTCTGACAGCCCTTATAACTTACCATGGGGTATGGAAATTGAACGCTCCCGTATTCTTCTTTACTGCGGAAGATCCCCGTGAGGTTCCTAAAGGCTCGCGCGATCCGCTCAGGTTTCTTCCTGTCTGGTCGCGGGTTGCACGGGAGATGATTCCCTACCTGACAACGGTTACTCCATCGTACAGGGGGTTCCTGACCCGATTTATGTTTCATGGGCTGCTGGAAGATCTGTCACCCTCGATCGCCCATGCCTCCATAGATGAGCAGTGGCCGGCTTTCTGCAAGTTTGAACAACTGTGTGCGTTGGTGAGATCGGAGTTGCTCCCTAAGACACCTAATTTCCCGGGTATTACGGGCGTTAGTGGTCGGTATCGCAATGAAGAAATCACGATCGGATCAGAGACGCAATATTGGTTGGTCAGGTCACAGAAAAACACCGGGTACTGGGGTTACTACCATCAGGCGAGCCTGGGTAGCGGATTGCTTCAGACAAACAAAGCCGCCAGGCCCGGTTATCGCCTCAGCGACGAGGCACTCGAGCAGTATCGAAAATCTGACCTTCCCCGGCTGATGGATGAATATCGCCCGATCCTGATGGAACTGCTTACGACAAACAGGGTGCTCAATGTCGGGCTAGGGGAGTTTAGCGGTCTGGCGGAACTGTTTGCCAGCATGCCTTTGGACGGACGGAATCCAGAGTGGGGCAGCTATTGGCAACAACACCTGTTGATCCCCACAAGTCGAACTGATCGGGCCCTGCCGGCCGCAACCTTGGCTGCCTTTGCCCGCGAGGTCCAGGCCATTACAAAAGACGCACCAGGCTTGTCTGTGGGAGAGGTCTGGGGAGCCCTTGCAAGCCAGGATAGAGACGCGGCAATCAAGCAGTTCGCCGATAAGGTCGCAGCCACAGAAGCGGTTATTGGATTATGCGAATGGGTCTTTGATGCCTGTCGCGTACGTCTGGA